>Ga0163144_10004285_pt1 | contig 32180 bp, 34 predicted proteins | sample OliLak19BULKMAT1_FD_123175 | JGI IMG/M metagenome (GOLD analysis project Ga0163144, IMG submission 123175) | Freshwater microbial mat bacterial communities from Lake Vanda, McMurdo Dry Valleys, Antarctica - Oligotrophic Lake LV.19.BULKMAT1 | ecosystem: Environmental > Aquatic > Freshwater >... | reverse complement strand
TCCTGCTTGCGTTTACCCAGTGCCATGCGTGCATCCTTTCACAGCAAGTGCGTGCGTCCGACCGCTGAAATTGTCGCCGCCCAGGCCGCAACGTCAATCAGACTTTTTCAACAGGCTGCTAGGGTGACGTTTAAGCTAGGTCCGGCTCGACGTTAGCGCGTCGGGCCGGGCCGCTTTCATCTTAGCGGGCGGCATCCTGCTTGCAATGGACTAACGGACCGTGAATCCACGGCCGCGCTAACGGCCGCCGACGTGAACTAGGTCATCCGCCAGAGCCGTGCGTCTATCGGCCTCTCCGGCGGCCGCACATAAGACGCGCCCCGCCAGCCCAGGAACTGCGTCTACCGACCGCCAGCAAGATCGCGGCCGAGCTCGGGCTGTCGCTCCGCAAGATGATTCGCAAGGCCCGTGGCGGATTTCGCGTCCGCTTTCGTCGGCGATCGCACTTAGTGAGGTAGGAGAAGCAAGGATCGCCGAATCCGGCTCTACGCCGACATGATGTCGCCTGTTAGTTGGACTCCCAAGACTCGTCCGGTCCTACCCCCGGACGGGCTTTTTTTCGTGGTCCCGGCGGTCTCGGGACCCGGAGAGGCCCGTCTGGCGCAAGCTGGGCGGGTTTTTTCTGTTGGTTAGTGGATGCCCCGCGTGCCTATCAATTCGCGGAATTTTAGCCGGGTCGAAAATTCTTTCGCGCGAGCCCATCCGGTCCCAGCCTGGAGCGGTCTTAGTGATATGGGGGCAGCCGCAACGCGGCCTCTGCTCCCTTACTTAGTTAGTTCCCTGCTTGCTGCGAGAAACGCCCGCAACATTTCCGCACTTCTCCGCATTTGAACTAGCTTCCCGGCAGACATGGCTACCTTCGCGCATCATGTTCGCGCTTGGGTGCCCCGTCTCGCCGTCCTTCTCCGATCCTCGCCCACCAAAGGTGTCTCTGTGATTAGTGCCCATTCGTCGTTCGTCAGAATGTGTGTTGCCGCTTTCAGCGTTGCCTTGATACCAGGGCTCGTCTCGGCACAGATAATTGGCGTGAATCGCGCGACAAACAGCGCTGTGTTCGCCCTTAATGAAACGACTGGAACGGGAATTACGGTGGGCAATTCAGGACTGCGGGGGCTTAACTCACTTGCCCGTGACAGTGGCGGAACGCTCTTCTCGGTCGCCACGCTTGTTGATGGCTCCGCACTACTGGCGACGATCGACCCGATTACAGGAGCCGGTCAGGGCTTAGTCGCTGACAACTTCGGTCAAGTAACACCTGACGTGCGCGGGCTTGCGTTTTCCAGCAACAACACCCTATTTGCGATCAACAGCACGATATCGGACAGTCAGCCCGATGATCTGTACACAATTAACGTTGCCACCGGCGCGGGAACATTTATCGGCATGACTGGGCTGAATGACCTCCAGGGACTCGACTTCGCGCCGTCCGGCGCACTCTTTGGTTGGGACGTCAGCCTCGGGTTGGTTACCATCGATTCCCTGACCGGTGTGGCCACCGACGTAAATCCATTGGTTGGCGCCTCCGCGGATATTCAGTCCATCGTGTTTGCGCAGGACGGCACTCTATTTGGTGCTCGCAGTGCACTCTTCACGATCAATCCAACAACTGGGGAGACAGCTCTGGTCGGAGCGGGCGGCTATCTTGACCTGCGCGGTATTGAGATCGTCCCCGAACCCTCCAGCATCGCGCTAGCCACGTTCGGCTTCGTCGGATTGGCCGCTTGGGGCTGGCGTAAAAAGCGCTAGAAGTTCAGCACTCTCGCATTGAAGAGACCCGTCCGACTCAGAATCGGGCGGGTTTCTTTATGGGCCGGTGCGGCAGCAAAAAAACCTGGCTTCTGGTGCCCAAAAGCAAGCTAAGCTTCTCCGAGGGAACTGATATGACTTCGCGCTCAGAAGCGGCCATCGCCACGTTAGTGACCGTGCTCCTACTGATGGCAATCAGCACGGGCTCGACATACTTCATTTTCTGGGAGGCTTGCGGGGCCACGGTCCACGAGCCCATCGGACCAGAGCCCCAGTAATAGGCTAGAAGGTGAGCATGCGAAACGGGGTCAACGACAATGACAACCGCGTCCGCGCCTGGGCAGTGCGTGACACCTTTTTGGCGACAGTTGGCGTGGCAATCGGCCTGTCGTTGCTCTGGCTGGCGCTGCGCTGACTTGCGGGCGAGCTTCGCGGCGCCGGAAGGAGAGCGTGGCGCGATCCGTTGCACCATCAAGTATACTGCCGGCATGAGCGCTCAATCGAAGGCCATCGCCGCCGCCATGTTCGTGGTGATCGTCTGTGCCTTCGCGCTCGCCGGCGGTGTCGGGTTACTCAATCGCCGCGATCCGGCAGCGGTATCCCCGCCGCCCGTTACGCCGGCCGTAACAGAGCCGGACGATCGGCTCTCCTAATTTGGAATTAGCTGCCGGTCGGTCATTGTCCGGAACTCTTCTTCGATGCCGCGACGATTGACGCACGAACGGCTGCAACTGGAGAGTCAACCGGCGGCACCGCCAGGACTGTCACGTATAGGCCAGGCCCATTGGATTCCTCAGCGATCCACGCATAGCAGACTTTAGCGGCTGGATGGTCGATCAGAGCAAATGCCTCAACCACTCCATCCCAGACAACTTCGCCCTCAAAGCATTCCTTGACTGGCGCAGATCCAAGATGCTCAGACCCGCATTCATGCAATCGCCTGATCGCATCCCGTAGCTTCCCAATGTTGTCTATCATGCTTTGAGCGCGGCTTCGACTAGATCCTTGGTGCTCCACACCGTGTTGACCACGCCGGCCTCGATCGCTGGGGGCATGCACAGTGTACCGTGGAATTTGACTAGGTTGTAGTAGCGACCAGCGGCGGTTAGGGCGCGTTAGGATCATCTGTCGAAAGAGTGATCTCGGGGTTGTCCGTCAGTCGGTATTCGCCCTGTGCGATTCGATCCACGCCATGCCCATCCGTTGTCGTCAGCACCAGCAGACTGGATTGGACCCGCGCGCGCTCACGGTCGTGGACTGCGCCAAAATGGGTCCAGATTTCCACGGTGTGGACTTCACCCCTTGGAGTGACCGCCTTGAAACTGCCAATGCATTGCAAGTGCATCGCGGAGGGTTTGTAGCGTGATTCATTATTGGGTGCGTCGTTCATTCTGGCATTGTAGCAGGGGGCTCAACTTCGCCCCCATCACCTCCATGCAACCCAGCGCCCCTAGTCGAATGCGCCGACTTCGGCATTTGTTCGGAGCTGGCGCAGAGCACACGGGGGTCCTTGCCCTGTGCAAGAGAATCCGATACACATCAAATGACTGGTTGGCACCCCTAGTTCGAATGGTCGCGTTTTCCATGAGACCTTCGTCGCAATCCCTGGCATCTTTGGTTATTCTCCCAGTGGAATAGAAATGAGCGCATTTGACCAAGCCCTGTCCCCGGCCGAATACACACGATTGATCGGTCTGGCCCGGCAGGATGCGGCGCAGCACCTGGGCGGCCTGCTCCACTATTACCGCGGCTTTTTGCGTCGCATGGCCGACGCTGGCATTGACGACAAGCTGTCCCGCAAAGTCGACGTCTCGGACTTGGTGCAAGACACGTATTTCGAGGCCGCGAGGGACTTTTCGAACTTCCGCGGTACGAGCGGAGCAGAGTTGCGCGCTTGGCTTCGGCAGATCATGAATCGCTCGCTGCTCAATACTGCGCGGCACAATAAGTCGACTGAAATGCGCGACGTGCAGCGGGAGGTATCGATCGACGCTTTGGGCTCGGAGGCAGCCGTGGCGATTGCCGATATGGTCGACAACACCGCGACACCTCATTTCCTAGCGTCTTCCCAGGAATGCCAAGCGGAACTGCTGACGAAAATCTCGCAACTACCCGAAAACCGTCGCCGTGCAATTGGCCTGCGGAGCCTCGAAAGGCGGTCGTTCCAGGAAGTCGGGGATGAACTAGGAATTTCAGGCGACGCGGCACGAAAGCTCTGGTCTCGGGCGATTGAGGAGCTATCTCAATCAATGCGGCCGCAGTGACTCGCGCCTGCACTGGCAGGGATCGAGGCGACCATCATCGCCGCCCCGTCGTCCCCGGGCACGCTAGGTAATGCAGCACCGTGAGTAGGTGCTGTAGGCGACCCTCCGCATCCAGGGCGTTCCGATAGAGCTTATCCTGGCTCGGGAAGCCTGCGCCGCAGCAGGCGGTGCAGATAGGCCAGCGTCAGTTGAAGGCATTCGGTGTTTTCCGTGATATCTGGAGCCGTTTCGCCCACTCGCCTTGTTTGCATAGGCGACTCCTGCGAGAACAGAGCCTCGACTCCAGCCTCATTGTTTTTTCGAGAGACCTACATGTCGACAAGCGAGTTCTCTACCGAAGGTTACAAAGCGGACGTGTGCGAGCCCGCCGAAATCCGTCACCGCGTTTTAAACGGAATCCCGCGAGACTTTCGCTTCGAGGTGACCAAGCAAGTGGACAGTGGTGGGAAGGTCGTTGTGCCCCATGACAAATGGGCGCCGGGCAAGTTCGGAGAAATCGATTGCCATATGCGTGGCGTTACGGTCTCCGGAGCAAAGGCACATGAAAGGATTCTGGTAACGATCAAGGAGATCGCGGACCAACCGCCTACCTAAGGCGCCGCGGTGGGGCGTCAACGGGAATGGTGTGAAGGGGCGGGAATTGATCAGGCTTGCCTGCGACGACGGGCCCGATTTCTCAGGCACGCGATGCCGAGCGACGCGGCGGCAATTGAGCCGAGGAAGAACGCGCTCGGCTCTGGAACGAACGTATCAGCCGCAATGCTGATACTCGCGTCAGCCAAAAAACCATTCAGTTGGGGGCCACCACCTGCGACAGAAAAGCCGATCCCGCCATCCACGTTGATCATGTTCATCGATAGCGATACCGAGTCCGGCGCGATAAAAGGCATCAACGACCCGCCAGTCACTGTGGTAAAGGTGCTTGTGAACAATGCGCCAGTTCCCGGAGGACCAAGGATTCCCGACAGCACACTATTGGCCATCGGCCCCTGTAGCAGCAAATTATCCGATGGGTCGTAGAGGCTAAAAACGCCGCCAGTGAAGCTCTGAACCACTAGACTCCCGAACACATTGGCTGGCCCCACTGCATTCAGACCGTTCAGGCTGAACGTCGCGGTGCTTGTGTTGACGTCCGGAATGAAATTCAGAAAGCTCGTGTATTCGATCGCCGTGAACTGATCACCAGACGGTGGCGGGCCGCCAGTTTGGTCGATCGTTGAAAGGACGCCGGCCGCTTGTCCGGCAATCGGTCCCATTCCGACGTCGGGGCCTGCCCCGCCCAGATTTAGCTTAATGATCGTGGAGGCCCGCGCGACAGAAAATGTCACGCCGAAGAGCGCACACACGGCCAGGAGGCGAATTGCTGCTTTAGTTGTCGACTTCAACGTCCGTACTCCGATGTATCCGAGGTGCGACTCATGTTGCCCGACAGTCCCATATGGGCTGAGGCTGTGATCAGGCCCCGCCCCGCCCGCTTTCGATAGTAATTACACGGCCCCCGAATGTATCTAGCCCGACATAAATTTCGCATTTCTAGCTCAGAAAATGCAGGAAAACAGGCCGTGCGGAGTTGCCAAAGACCGTGCCGACGGCGTCACGTCGCGGCGTCTGGTTCAATCGCCGCGCGGGTTTGCAATATGGCCCTGACGGGCGCCAGACGCTGATGGACTTCTGCTGTCCCGCTAGCTAAACTCGCCCGGGGTGGTATGACCATGGCCTGTTTGGCGAGGCGTCGCAATGGGGCGATTCACCAGGGTGTTCTCCGCGTCGGATCTACTCGCAATTCTGATGGCGAGCAGTTCGTCCGCCGCCGTCGTCAATGCTGACGGGGATCCCTTAACGCCACCGCTGCATCCTGGTGCAGTCCTCGACACCACGACGGGGCTCCTGTGGTTGGATTCGTATGAGGGCATATTTCGCAGCTACAACGACGTTTCGAACAAGCTTGATCCCGGCGGAGAATTCGCCGGCTATCGCTATGCGACGCTGGCAGAGCTGGGGGTCCTGTGGAAGGACTTCGGTTTGACCGACGTGTCGGGCGGGTTGATCGGTACGGCCAACACGACCGCCATGCAAGGACTCTTATCCATCTGGGGCCACACTCATTTAGACCGCCGCGGCAGTGACGAATATGCTCATGTGCTGACTGCCGATCGGCCGCTTGGCTCGACGACAACGCACCTTAGCGGCGCCGTCGGAATTTACTACGAGGATTTTGGGCTAGGTTTTGGGCCGTTCGCCGTCCTTCCGGAAACCGGAAACTGGAATGACGATTTCGCCAATTCAAATCAAAGTTCGGCGCTGGTACGCAGCGTCCCCGAGTCCTCCAGCATCGCCCTAGCCGCATTCGGCCTGGTCGCCCTAGCGGCATATCGACTGCGGCGCCGGAAGTAGAACTCCGCCGCGCGCTTTCGAGTCACCTCATCGCAAGTGAAGGATGGCCTCAGGAAAGAGGTCGCGCGCTCGGCTGTGCTGGCTTTTCGGAACCTCTAACGCCTCCAGGCCAGGCTCACCGAACAATTGCAGCCATAAGGGCGTTGGGATTTCAACATAAAAGCCTGCATTCGTCATACGGACGCCGGGCTCACTGTGATACGCAGCCCAGGCCAAAGCTCCTGCGACTAGCGTCACCACCATGAACAGCGTCCGCAGGGAGAAGCGGAACCAGCGGCGGTTAGGGGCGGTCATGAGGGATGGCAGCTTGCGGGTGATTAGCGCGTACGGGACGTGCGGGATTCACTTCGACTGACATCCGCGAATCTCTTCCGTGTTCTTGGCGCCGTGATGGAACAACCAGGCCACCAGTGCATTTGCCCCTGAGCGGCTCGCAGCGCCCAGGGGCGTCAAGTTGTCGTAGCCGATCCAGTTGATATCCGGACCGCGGGCGAATAGATACTCGACTACCTCTTGTTGCACACCGTGACTGGCGCACCAAAAAGCATGGGTCACTTCGTCCGGTTCAGCGTCGTCGGGCCGGGGGCGGCCCGGGGACCAAGGGACCAGCGGCTTGTCGGCGAAGTGCTGCTTGACCCTGTCGATCAACCCCAGTGCAGCGGCCTCCCAAAGAGAAGTCTTCGCGCCCCGTTCAACGAGTCGGTGCGCACATTTCCACTGGCCGAACGCACAGGCATCTGCAATTGGTGATCCACCGCCGATTACCGCCCCTGGCGATTCGATATCCGCCCCGAGGTCTAGTAGGGCGTCCAGCACGGCCACGTCGTCGCTGCTGGCGGCCCAGTGCAGCGGCGTCTATGTGTGCGGACCAGCGAAGCTTGCGTTCACATCGGCACCAGCGGCTACGAGTGCGGCCACGGTCTGCGGGCCATTGGGATAGTGTCCCGGCCAATCGGTTGCCACGTGTAGCAGCGATCGTGACATTTCACCGGGATCGTGGGCAACATTGCCGCCAAGTCGCACAGCGGCCAACCCTGGGTTGTCGGCAAGTAGCTTCTTAAGTGCGACCAGGTCGCCGGCGTGGATCGCTTGCACGGCGGCTTTAGCGAGAGGCGCTTCGGTCGAAAGGTGATCTTCGCTCATTCCGGCATTGTAGCAGGGGGCTCAGCTCTCGCCCCACATGTTGCTCTTGAGATGTGCCAGCTCGCGCCGCAGGGGCTCAGCGGCGGCTTCGCGCTTCTGGAATGAAACGCCGTCGTTGCCGCTGCGACTAATGCTGGTCAGCTTTGCTTCAATTTCAGCCATGCGTTTCATTGCTGTGCCAGGACCAAATTTGATTTGCCGTGCCATGTTGTGCCGGTGTGCCAGAATTGTGGATCGGAGCGACTTTGACGGTTCCGCAGGTAGCCTAGGCTAATCGCTACTCTGGACCTGTCAATTGCGGCCTAGGGTTAAGTAGGCACAGAATCGATCATGGACGTCGACGATGGGTGCTGGGCGGCCAGGCGATTGATGCTCCCGTCGCGGCCGCCCTTTTTTATTCACTGGTGGACTGCCGAACGGTATTGCGCACATGAGTTCCCGCCGGGAAACGATCGTCGCCACGGTGATGGCGCTCATTGCCATTGCCTCACTCTCGGTCGGGCTAGTCTTTGCCTCGACGCACTAGGCCCGCCGCCCTGACCTCGCCGCACCCCAGGTAGTGCGACACGGTCAGCAGATGCTGCAGTCAGCCTGAGTCTTCTGCTGCCACTTTAGTCTGTTGAGCGTCGGAGCCCGCGGGCTGGACCTCGGCGAGGTGTATCTACCAGCAGTTTTAATTGTCTCGAGGTAGCTTCCGCCTGCGACATTCCATTTGCTGGATACAACGACGCGCGTAGATAAGGTGCGTACGCACAATCCGCATTCAATGGGCCGTTTGGCACAATGGCTTGGGACTGACCTCAGTTAATAGGGAGTCGCAATCATGGGTGGCAAGGTGGATGAAGCAAAAGGCCGAGTGAAGGAAGCAGCCGGTGCGTTAACCGGCAACAACAAGTTGCATGCGGAAGGCAAGGCCGATCAGGCGATCGGAAAAGTAGAACTAGTTGCCAAGAAGGCGATTGATACGACCAAGGACGCTGTGAAGAAAGCGCGAGGTTAATTGCTCCGCGCGCGTGGCCTCGCGGTCAGCCTCGCAACCGTTCACCGCAAATGAAAGGGTTCTGTACGTGGATACGCAACTGATTGTCTTGCTGGTGATCTTATTCGGCGGCGGTGGCGGATACTATTGGCGGGGCCGCAGAGGAGTATAGCCACTCCGCCGACGCCGAGGGCGAAAAGCGCAAGGAGTGGCTGATTGTGACCAGCGTACGGCCAGCCTCTTTTTTGTGTGTTGGCACGCCGGCCAGGGTACGGCCTAACGGTCGAAAACGCTTCACAAGACGAACCGCGATACCATCCAATGGCAAAGAAAATGAAATTTGAAGGCGGACTCTAAGGGCGCGATCGGTTGCATTCCTGATTCTTCCCAGCTATTCTCCACCGGCCTTCCACTTCTGGCTATGGTGCCGCTCGCCAAACGACCTGTCTGCGTTTGACCTTCCCTGCGGCCCAGATTGCGCATGTCCGATGCGCCCCATCCACGACTGGGTGAAGCACTGCCATAATTCCTAAACAAGCCGGCTGACCATTGAGGTTTCAATAAGATGCGACGTTGCCCCGTTCGGTTCCTAGGCCTGATTGTTGTTGTGCATATTGTCGCGCTAGTAAACTCCGCGTTCATTCGTGGTGCAAGTGCTCTAACGGTTGTCGCAGGTGGAAATTTGGGAGCGCCAGTCACCGAGATCGTCGTCCCGCTCAATGTCGGAGATCCGCTGAGCTATAACTTCGAAGCGGACCTCGTTCCTGACTTCTCAGCTGGGCCGATTCTCAAACATTTCGTAGCGGGCAACATCTACCGCGCCTCACAGCCGTGGCCGCAGAGGATTGCCGAGCACCTCTCTGTTGTGAACCTAACTCCCGCTCTAGTGCCAATTGAGAATTGGCACGAGGAGATTATGACCCCAGGCTGGGAATGGTACCTGCCAGGTGCACCGGGCTCCAATGAATGGTTTCCGACGGGCACGATCCTGGTTACGCGCGACGACCAGCCGTGGGATTCGACGGTTACGCCACTGGCCAACCCGCAATTGTTAAACGATCGTTCTCACCAATCAAACCGGGGCATGTCTTCGGCATCAACAAAGCCCTGCTTTGGGTCGGCGACGGCGACAATACGATCTGGGGCGACGACCTAAGTGAGCTCTACGTGAATGTTCTCGAATACCCCACACCCGAGCCGTCCAGCATCGCGCTGGCCACGGTCGGCCTGGTCGGTCTCGCGGCCTATCGCCTGCGGCGCAGGAAGTAGGGCAGCTCGTCCTATCGCACCCTCCCGATGGGCTTGTCTGATTGCACTGGCACCGATTCAGACTATGCTCGTAACGCGACCGCCACGATTGCCGAGCGCCTTAAGGCGGTGGCGATGCGGCCGGCACGGGGGGCTCGAATGCGGCGAGCCCCTTTTCAATGCGCTGCGCTCGCGCCATTGCCAAGTCGTGTGTCATCAAAGTGGTTCCGGCGGTCGGTCTAATCCGAGGTTTTCGGGAAACATCTCAATCTCTGCTTCAGGGAATAGGCGGCGAGCCTCTTCAACGTCGGCCGTAGTCGCGCCGGCAGGTAGCGAGATGGACTTCCGTGATTGATCACCAAAGTATCTGCGCCAAAATGGCAGCTCATTCTCAGCTGGCAGGAAAGCCGGTTGTGCACGGCGTTCGTCGCCAAGCAGAAATCTCCGCCGGGCCGCCGCGATTTGGCGATCCGATCCGATCCATGCGACAGTTGCGGCTGCGAGCGCCGCCAACGTCACCGCCACTAACAGCGTCCGCAGCGAGAAGCGGAGCCAGCGGCGGTTAGGGGCGGTTGTCATCGGGCGGCCTCACCGCCTTTCTCTTTCCGAGTTCCTTGACGAGCACAAGACTCCAAAGGGCGCCCAATACCATGATCATCAGTGTGGGAAGTAACCTCATTGCGCATCGCCTTGATATTGAGGACGTGATCGATCATTCCGGCATTGTAGCAGGGGGCTCATCCCTGCCCCACAACTTCGCCCTTAGCCCGGCCAGTTCTCGCCTCAGAGGTTCAGCCGCCGCCTCGCGCTCTTCCCAGGGCACGCCGTCGCGCGAGCGGTGTCGGATGCGAGTCAGTTCGGCGTCGATCTTCGCCATGCGAAACATGTCGGCGCCGGGCGTCTCTTTTGGCTTGCTCATTGCTTCAGTTTAGCAGGTGCGAACCGAGGCGGGCATGTCAACCTCGCCGCCCAGTCACCTCGCCGCTCCCCAAGTAGCGCAGCACGGTCAGCAAGTGCAGCAACCGGCCTGAGTCATCTGCTGCCACCTTGGTCGGTTGAGCGTCTGAGCCCTCGTACTGGCCTTCAACGATGCGCATCTACCACCAGTTTTTGTCGTCTCCGCATCGACCGTCTGCGGCATGGCGTTTGCTCGATACAACCAGCGCGTAGTGGAGGTGCCTACGCACAAGCCAAGTCCAGTGAGGCCGTTTGGCCCGTGGTTTCAGTTCAACCTCAGGTAATAGGGAGTCGCAATCATGGGTGGCAAGATGGACGAAGCAAAAGGCCGAGTGAAGGAAGCCGCCGGTGCGTTGACCGGCAACAACAAGCTGCGTGCGGAAGGCAAGGCCGATCAGGCGATCGGAAAAGTCGAACAAGTCGCCAAGAAGGCGATCGATAGGACCAAGGACGCTGTGAAGAAAGCGCGCGGTTAGTCTTTCCGCGGGCGAGAGAATGAGGTCAATCTCATGGCGGTTCGTTGCAAATGAAAGGGTGCCAACAGTGGATACGCAACTGATTATCTTGATTGTCGTGCTGCTGATTTTGTTCGGAGGTGGCGGCGGATATTACTGGCGGGGACGCAGAGGCGTGTAGACATTCCGCCGACGGCAATTGCGATGCGCCCAAAGCAAAAGGCTGGCGGAAACTCTGGTCACAGTCAGCCTCATTTTGTTTGTTGCATTGGGCCAGGGTGCGGCGCCGCGGTGCGGCGTCAACGCGAAAAGCGCGATTGGGCAGAAATCGGAGCGACGAATCGCCTGACCGGATTCCGCACCGAATACCTCTGATTTGACGGCGATGCGGCGCGAAATGAGTTTTCAGGAATCGGTGCCCGAGGAATTGTCGGTCTCATCCCTTGCGGCGAGTAGTCCGGCAAACGAACGGTTTTTGGCGCGGGAGGGAAGGGGCGATCTGGTAAGGCCGTCAGGCATTGCCCGCACGTCCCGGTGCACCACAGTCGCTCGCAATTAATCAGTAAGCAAGAAAACATGCAAGCGGGTGGTTTCTCAATTGCTCTGTCGCGTCGAGAAATGTCGTCACCGTCAAAATCGTGCAACAAGGGAACCGAGCAGGTACGAGGCAACAAGGATCGGAAGATAAAAGAAGGGAGAAAAAAAGACGGCCATTGCCATGGTCGATGTTGTCGTCGGCCCGGGGCTCTGGAGGACCAGTAACAACGTGAAGCCCATCATCGCCAACCAAGCCCGATGCCTTCGAGGTCTCGTGGATCAAACGACACGTCCCTGGCCCAGTTGCCAAAACCGATGTGCTGGTTGACCACTCTGACCCATTCGTCAAGAGCCAGCCGCTTGGCCTTGGCCTCTTCAGTGTCCTGTACCTTCACTTAGAGGACCCGGGAATAGTGGGTGAGATGGCGTCGACAAAGCGGACGGCGAATGTCAAGCTCGTTGGCTTGCCGTCGAGGGTTTGCAGCCCGCTCAAATCGAGCTGGTAACTCTCGAGCGGGCGCACCTTGAGCAGATTGGGGCGAAAGATCACGCAGTTATTTACGCCGAAGCCCTGCGTGTCGACCGTTAAGTGTTCAATCTCAAGGGGGTGCTTGCGATCGACTTTTTCTTGTCGGATCGGGAACAGTTCCACTTTAATGGCTGTCAATTCGGGCGCAAGATATTTGCCAGGATTGAGCGTTATGCTCCAAGCGTACGAAGAGCCAAAAAATCGACAGGGACGAAGCCTGGCGGCGGGAAGCTGACAAACTCGTACTCCGGCTCATCTGTGCGGCTACTATCAAAGGCCCACATCGCACAGAAGTCGTCAGATCGGTCGAGGCCCAGCTTGACCAGTTTCGGATTCAAGCACCAGCGACGATGTCCCAAGCGGCTTAAGTTGTGCGTGTCGCTATCGTTCATCCACAGGTCGATCGCCTTCGTGAGGTTGCTGAAGCCGAACGACAGATTGCACTTGCCGGCGGCGACGCGAGCTTGCTGGAACTCGGCATCGGGGATGCCCGGGTTTTCTGGCGCGTGACTAAGCTTCCCCAGGCGGCGGCAGATGTCGGCAGCGGCGAGGGCATCGTCGTTGAGTTGCGGATCGAGTGCCAGATCGGCCTGTGGGAGGTGGCACAGAAAGCGATACATCCGCAATCTTAAGAGTGCGCTTTCTCGCTCACGCTCGATGCCAGTGGTGGATAACTTGCGATCTTCGGCGGCAATCGCTTGAAGGCCGGCCCGAAGTTCAGCGAGTGAGCGCTGATTCGCCGGCATCGCGGGAATTGGCGACTGCGAAGATTCCGTCGCGTCGGGCGGGTCGCCGGCGGACGGAAGGAATTTGAGCGTTGATCGGTGCTGCTCGACCGCCGCGCGCGGCTTTTCGCCCGCTTCGCTAGAATTGCTAAAGCAAAATAGCGTTGCCGCCCACAGCGTGTTCCCCGCCAGAATTGCCGCAATCGCGATGCATCGCCGCCCGTTGTGTGTCGACACCGTATCGCGATCAATCGTCATAGCCGCGTCCCCCGAAGTTTATGGCCGCTATTCGGTTGATGAGGATCGCCGTCGCAATCTTTTCTGGGCCGGGCTAGGTCGAACCGAAGGAGTCTTCCGCGCAGGAACACGTCACTCCAATTCGCCCGCATTGCCGTCGCGAGTCGCAATCGATTGGGACGTGCCTGACCTTGCGCGTCTCAAATCTGCGAAGGCGTACGCGCGCACACGTCGGCGTCGTCTAGCGCGCGGGATCTCTTCAAGGCTCTTCCGGGGATCCACATCATCGTGGCGAACGCCAAGCCATATGCCAGTACTGCAGACAGCGTGATTCGGACCGTGGACATTTGGTCCGGCAGATATTCCGCCATCCCGGCCGGAATCAAAACGGCAAGTGCGACGATTCCTGCCAAGCAAGCCACTAAGTTGGCCTTCTTGAACGCTCCAAAATACCGCTCACGACATGCATCAACGCGATTGGTATTCATGCCGTGGTTTTTCGTCTGCTACCGATCAAACGCCAGCCCAGCATCATCCACGATCCATCCCTTGGCGTGTCGCGTGCTAGCGTTGCATTGCCAGCAGTACGCCTGTCACGATCGCCAAAACACTTAAGACGTCGCCGCTATGGGAGAAACTGACGCCCAGGAAGGGCGAGCTTAGCAGGCCAAACAAGATGAGCCAGATGGCCAGCAGGAGCATTCCCAGGTTCTTAGGTAGCGTCATTCAGATTTACACGAATTGAGGACGGGCAGTCGGGCGAAACACGCGCCGGCACATCGTTTAATTCGGCGTTATGTTCGGTTCGCGTGAGGTCCATTCTCCGTTGCTTGGCCATCTAGTCCGACGCTAGCGTGCCATCGATGCTTCCGCCGCGGAACCGTCTGGCGGAGCAATAATCACGATCACTCTTGGTGCCGTCACCGGATGCAGTCGAACCATCTACTTGTGGCCAAACGCGACAAATCGCTATCAATATTCTCACCGCACATGATAGAGTTCAGCCCTGCCGCATTGATTGCATAGTTCAAGCCGCCTATCAGATTCGCGCACGTGGCGCCGAAGCGGAGCAGGATTTCGCTGGTCGGGATCGAATCGCCATGCCGAGCAGCCGTCGGTCTTGGGCACTAGTCAATTCAAATGAACCGCACCCCCCGAGCTGAAAAGGAGCATTGCCATGGGTGAGGAACCGATTGTGGAAATGGGTTACGTCGTTTACGAGCAAACATCTGGCCTGGATGGGGCTGAATTTTTCGACTCTCAACAGCAAGCGAACGCGGCGGCAAAGGCACTCTTGCAAAACGGCCGCCGCATTCCTGTCATCATTTTGCCGGCTAGTCGCGTGAGGTTTGCCGGGCAGTCCGTCTAATGCGCGTCGCAGGCCCTATGCTAGCCCCGCGACCTCAGTTGTTGTGGACGGCGTCTTTGATGCCTCGGCCGGCATCCTCGGCCGACTCCTGAGTTTCCTCGCCGGCATCACGAATTCCTTCGTAACGGCGGTTGTCGAGCGAGTCTTGTACTCCGTCCCGCTGATTTCCGTTGGAACTTTGACTTCAGGCAAGAAGCAGTGCAGCGCCGATCAGCAGGTAGCCAGGCAGTTTTAAGTGTGTTCCCTTTGCAGAGTTTCGTGGACCATGCAGGATTTCGATGGACGCCAGGCAGAATGCGACTCGCCCTCGTTCAGACGCCGGGTTCGTGGGAAGAGTTGGTTCGACTCGCTCGGTCGGACGACTAATCTATCGAGTTGTTTGCACCGGCCGGCCGACAAGCCGATTGACGCCGTTTTGAACTGGATTGTTTGTCGATCCCTTCATCAAGTATTCCTTGTTGTCGGCCTTCATCGCTACGGCCAACTCGGAATGATCCAGCCAGTCGGATTCACTGAATTGTGTTGCATCGACATACACTTCTCCAAGCCGGGCGTGCTGCTTCTGCACGAGATGAAACCCATCCCGGGCTCGGACGACATGAAAATTCATTAGCCCCAAACACCCCGACACGCCGACAACAACTCCAAACACAAATGTGAATAACCGGCGACCCGAAGGTAGTGTGTAGATTCGTTCCATCGTCCCGATTCCTGTAGTTTTTTTTCGGTTCAATTCCTTGCTCACGGTCGCAATTAAATAACCGCAAACTTAAGGACCAACAAGGGCAGCTGAACTATTTGAAACCGGCATGTCCAGGCAAGCAATGGATCGTGCGAGACCGCGCTGGTCGAACGTGAATCAAGTGCGGATTCGACCAACCTCGAAATAAATGCCGTCTCCGCGATTTGCGATAGCTGGTGAGTGGGGTTCCGCCGTCAGCCCTCAGTCCCGCCATGGATCAGAGCCCCAGGGAAATCTTGCCCGCGAAGGACAGTATGGCCGATGTCGAACGGGTGCGTTCGCCTGCCGAGGGGATCCGCGGCGGGCAGGCCTGTCGATGATTGCGCTGGGAGGTTACGTGTTGTCGGCGATTGAGGACTAAACAAACCCAAATTGATATTGAGGATACGCCTCGATTTTTTTAGCTTATCCCCCGAAATTGGAACCAAGGGATCCGCGTTGGCCCTTTTGCCAATTGGTATCGCGCACCGGAATTTCTAGAATGTGCATGTCCTTGCCATTGCTGGAGAACGATAGCGCCAGCTCGTCTCCGACACGAACGCTGTCAATTTGCCTGATCAACCCACGATTCAATCCGTCTTATTGGGGTTTTGAATACGCACTCCCACTTTATCCAGGCGATAAGCGCAGCACGATGATCTCAGGGTCGCTTTCTGCGGTGCTGGGGCTTTGCGGGAAACACGACGTGTACCCGCTGGACGAGAACGTCGAGGACATCGACTGGGAGTCTCTCCGCAAGTATGACATTGTTGTCGTCACGGGGATGACCGTGCAGAAGGAGCGGATTCGCCAAATACTCGTCAAGCTGCGCGAGGTGAAGAAATTCACGTTGTGGGCGGCCCCTTTGTCTCGGTCCAGGAATCCTTCTTCGACGGCCTTTGCGACGTCAAGTTCGTCGGCGAAGCCGAGACCACTTGGCCCCAATTCATTGAGGATTTTGCCAGCGACAAGCCCATCCAAAATCGTTATGAGCAATCGCAGCCGACTGACATGTCTAAGGTACCTCGCCCGCGATACGACCACCTCAAGGTCGATCGCTATTCAAACGGGGCCCTCCAATAGTCGCGTGGATGCCCGTGTGAATGCGAGTTCTGTGACATCATCGTGATCTTCGGGCGCAAACCGCGAGTGAAGAACCCGATCAGCTGGTCGCCGAATTAGATGATATGCGCCGAGCAGGGTTCCGCTCCGTTTTCATCGTTGACGACAACTTTATTGGGAACAAGAAGAAGGCCAAGGCGCTCCTGGAGAAGCTCATCCTCTGGATGGAGCAACATCACTACCCACTCCATCTTACGACCGAGGCCGGCGGGATCGTCCGGCTCTGTTGCGGCAGGGCTGGCCTACTTCCGGCGCCGCAGGCAATAGGCCCTCGATGACGACCATGTCGATCGTGGTCACCGCGATGCTCGAGGGCTCGGGAACGGTTTCTCCGCGGAATTCGTCGGGGTGTACTCGTCGGTCGGGAAGAAAAAGTTGACGCGGGACGACGCCGGAAGTAAGCCCGAGCCAGAACAATCTCAATCGGACCTCGCTGGACGCTATGCGGCATCAAGGTCGCCTTGCGCGCCAGTTTCGAGCAGGTCTATTAGCCCGTCGACCAGAATGAAGTGATCTATGTTGTCGGTGGTCAGTCGGGAGAACAGGCGGTCTCTCAACGCAAACAATTCTTCGAGGGACTGCGACGCGCCTAATTCAACTTGTGGCTGCATGGCGATTGACTCTAAGTGACGTGGTGGCGGAGCTAGTGCTTTAATGCGATTAGGAACCCGATCGAGAGAGAAGCAATGGCGACGATAGCTATCACGGTGGCGACGATCGATTCACCACGAGTAGTCACGGGAAAACATCCGCTGATAAAAAAGGGCTTACGTTCGAACGGGCGAAATCACGAATCCACAGAGGAAAGCCGGCTCGAACGCCATCCCAAGGGAGTCCTTCGTAATCCCGAGATTCCAGGACAACGGTTGTTCGGACACCTAGCTGGCAGTTCCACGCTCAATTGGTTCGCTCATTGCCGGGGAATTCAGGAAACCGTCCCTCCCCCAATGCGAACCTAAAGCGAATTGCGTGCCGGGCTCGTCTTGAATCAGCCCGGCCGCGTAATGCCAACGGATGCTTTGGTTGAGATCCCTGGCTAGGTGCATAGCGTCAACGGCGTTCGTCGACACCAAACGAAAAGCGCACTCGTAGCAACCGCCGCGGAGCTGGTTCCGGCGCTTGAAGCCGAACGGGCGGCCAGGATGGCTGCGGGGCAAAAAGAAGGTGGTCGCGGCCACAAGAAAACTCTAGGCAACGAATTGCCTAAAGTTTCACCGGACGACAATAAGGCCGTGGCGCAGGCGGCTAAGCTCGTCACCTGGCGTGCGGCGACGATGGGGCCGCACAGTTATCGACAGAAGTGATTGGGACGTCGCTCTGGGACCACATAGTTGGCGTGGAAGTGGCCCACATCTATCGTGGCGGCTAAGCGAAAAGGCACAAAAATCGCCAACTGACTACGAGAATGGCGCCAATTGCCAAGAAATGGGTCCAAACTCGTAGCCAGGGCCGATTCATAGGCCAGCGAAATCCGATGGCAACGGGGGGCAGTTACGCGCCAGGAACGTCGAGGGCGAACGGTGTGGTCGATTCTCAGAATTGATGGACTAGGAGCTCACTGTATTCAGGGATTGGATGGTCGCGTTCTATTGCTGCGGAACTGCGATGTCGCTCCGGCGGATCTGGACGACGACCGCGTGATCTCTACCATCGTCGACCAGCGTGACGAAGTCATCAGTCAGCTCCCCTCCATCCAGCGTTATGCGTTCGACCTGTGAGACATCTCCGCTGCTCTCGATTGAGATGTGATAGAAGGTTTCACGATAACGATAGTGAATCTGGAACTCGGACCAGTGTGGCGGAAGGCAGGGGGTGATTTGCAGTCGGTCGGCAGACAGCTTCAAGCCTAGCAATGATTCAACGACGAGGCGATACATCCAGCCCGCGGAACCGGTGTACCAGGTCCAGCCACCTCGGCCGGTGTGCGGGGCAACGCCGTAAACGTCGGCAGCTGCCACGTAGGGTTCAACGCAATAGGCGGACACCTGCTCTGGCGTTGAGCCGTGCGAAATTGGATTAATGAGCGAGAAGAGCTCCCAAGCACGGGAGCTATCTCCCGTCGCGGCGGTAGCCATCACTGTCCAGATGGCACTATGCGTGTATTGCCCTCCATTCTCGCGCACGCCGGGAACGTACCCTTTGATGTAACCGGGATTGAGATTTGATTTATCGAAGGGCGGATCGAGGAGCAAGATCAGGCGGGAATCGGCTTTCACCAGTCGACGATCAACGCTCTCCATTGCCTGGCTGGTGCGTTCGCTTGTGCCAGCACCCGACAATACCGACCAGCTTTGCGAAAGGGCGTCGATCTGGCATTCTTCATTGAGCGCCGAACCGAGCGGCGTACCGTCATCGAAGTAGGCCCGACGATACCACTCGCCGTCCCAGCCGTGTGCCTCGATGTTGCCCCGAAGTCGACCTGCTTCCCCCAGATAACGATCGGCCAGCCCTCCATCTCCGCGTTGCCGTGCTAGTTCTGCAAACTGCGTCAGCACATGGAACAGGAAAAACCCCAACCAAACGCTCTCCCCATGGCCGTGCTGGCCGACGAGATTCATACCGTCGTTCCAGTCACCGCAACCCATCAACGGCAGGCCGTGAACGCCGAATCGCAAGCCATTGTCGATCGCACGTACGGCATGTTCATAGAGCGTTCCGACGTCGTCCGACACATTCGGCAGGTCGTAGTTCGACTCCTCGTCGTCGCGCAATGCGCGTGATGTCAAGAAGGGAATGCGTTCGTCCAGAACACCAGTATCACCTGTCGTGCCGACATAGCGGCAGACGGCCAATGCCAACCAGAGATAGTCATCGGAGAAATGAGTCCGCACGCCGCGCCCCACCGGCGGATGCCACCAGTGTTGCACGTCGCCTTCTCGAAATTGCCGTCCTGCGGCCCGCAGCAAATGTTCGCGGACCAGCCGGGGCTGAGCATGCACCAGAGCCATCGCGTCCTGCAATTGATCGCGGAACCCGAACGCGCCCCCCGATTGATAGAAGCCAGAGCGGGCCCACATTCGGCAGGCCAGTGTCTGATACACTAGCCAGCCATTTGCCAGGAAATTGACCGCTGGGTCGGGAGTTTCCACATGGATGACGCCCAAGGTTCGACTCCAAAAGTGCCATACGGCCTCGATGGCCCGATTAGCGCCTTCAACGCTGCGGAACCGATGGGCCAAGGCCTTGGCCTCCGTCGCGCCGCGCGCCGATCCCATGGTGAATGTAATGGTCCGTTCCTGTCCGTCTTCGAGCGTAAGCGGAGTCTGAATGGCAGCGCAGGGATCGTAGCCTGCGCCGACACGCCCCGAGAGTCGCACGCGCCGGAGGGCCGAAGGAGTCACCAGATGTCCGTTCCGCCCGAGGAACTCGGTGCGGTCGCATGTGAGCGTGCGATTCGATTCACTGCAGTTTACGAACGCCACACGATCCCCGAACTCGGGATTGTAGACATTCCTCGCCAGAATGGCGCCGCTGGTCGGATCTACCTCCGTTACCACGTGCATTAGCGACTTGCTCCGCGTGGTTCCCAGAACGAGCTCCCAATAGCCAGTAGCTGACAACTGCCTCGATCGCCCCGAGCCATTGGTGATTTTGAGCTTGTAGAATTTGACGGGGGAATCCGTCGCCACGTAGACGCACAGCTCGGTGGTCAGTCCGTCTTCCGTATAGTCAAAAATGCTGTAGCCGAAGCCATGCCGGACAACGTATGTATTTTTCCCGCGGGCGGGCAAAGCTGAGGGGGACCAATACTGCCCCGTCTCTTCGTCCCGGATATAGAGCGCCTCGCCGCTGACGTCGGTAATGGAGTCATTGTGCCAGGGGGTAAGGCGAAACTCGTGGCTGTTCTCCGCCCACGTGTACGCGCCGCCTCCCTCCGAGACAACCGTGCCAAACTCCGGGTTGGCAATGACGTTCACCCACGGGGCGGGTGTCGTCTTGCCCGGTGGGAGAATGGTCACATACTCGCGACCGTCACGACTGAATCCGCCAAAGCCGTTGAAAAATGCCAGGTCACGGGTGGGCACTACCTCGCCCGCGGAGTTTTCGGATCGATGCCGGAGCGGCTTTAAGCGAGGAATCGCGACATCCGCGCGCCCGCGGCGTTCGGCCTGCTCGACCAGTGTTCCGCCGTCATCCAGCAGGACAATGCGCGCAACGGTCTGTAACAGCGCGCGATCTTCCTCAGACATCTGTTCGCCGCGGCGAATAAAAATGCCGCCGGGACGGTCGACAAGCGACGCCTCCGGGCTTGCGGCAACCAGATCGACAATCGCTTCCTGCAGAGTCTGGCGGTAGACCGAATCGTCTTCATTCCAGATCACGAGTTCGACTGCAAGTCCCTTGAGTCGCCAATAGGCGTGCGCCTGCACAACTTGCCGCACTAGTGAGAGCCGATCGTGGTCGCGAATTCGGATGAGTACAATTGGCACGTCGCCCGAGATACCATAGCCCCACAATCCCGATTGGCCTTGGCGATTGCGAATCAGCGTGCTCGCTTTGGCACGACGGGTACCTGACGCATAGATAATGGAACCTGCCAATCGGCCATAGACTTGCGCATCGGCTTCGGTAGCACTCAGCTGCTGAAGCAAGATATGTCCATGCGTCCAGGCCAAGTCAAAAACGCGATCAGTCAGGCTAGGATCGCTATACCGCTCGGTAAGCGCATCAATGGCAGCGCGCGATTCACCCGCCCCGGTGACGATGTCGACCTGAACCGTTTCATTCGGTTGTAAGACCACAACCTGGCGAATAGTTACGATCGGATCGAGAACCGGTCCTTCGCTGTTGGAAAGCGGGGAGTTGCCAACCAGGGCAGCAGGGGCGGCGAGCGTTCGATGCCGGCCGATGAACCGCGCGCGATCTGTTTCGTAGGAGGGTTCCCCCAGGGTCTGGCCCTGTACGGTCATCATGTGCGTCATCCAAGGAGGGTTCTCCTCCGTGGAACGCGGACGACGTGTGGAGTAGATTGCCTGCCGCGCCTGGACTAGTTCGGTCTGCACAAACAGGTTGCTGAAAGCAGGATGGGCCTCATCTTGCGCCTGCGTCGCCAATACCACTTCTGCATAGCTTGTAATCTCGAGCCTGCGGCGTACCTCGGAACGGTTCGTGAAAGTCACGCGTCGCAGCTCGATATCGTCCTCGGGCGACACGCTAATCTGAGTGTAGGTTTCGATCAAATCATCCGTACGGCGAAACTCGGCACGGGCCTGGCTAAAGATTGCTTCGTACTTGCTGCCAGGCTTCAGGGTCGGCTGCCATGTATTGGACCAGAAGGCGCCGCTGTCTAAATCCCGCACATAGCAGAAGCTGCCATGGGAATCGCGAGTCGCGTCCTCTCGCCAGCGCGTGACGGCCAGATCTCGCCAGCGGCTGTATCCGCCGCCGGCACTTGTCACGGCCACGTGATAGCGTCCATTGGAAAGCAGGTGCGCCTCGATTACCGCGCTGTTGGGATCGGTGAAGACTCGCATGGTGCCGCTCTCTTCGGCGGACACGATCCGATTGGCATTGACTTCACTCGCGTGCGGGAATACTGGCGCCGTGGCTTTCGGAACGCGCTCTTGCAACAGCAGTTCCGTGGCACGCAACATCGGATCTGCGAGGAATCGGCGCTGCATGGGTTGGTCAAGAAGCACGTATGCCAGCGACAACAAGGTCATGCCTTCGTGATGCGCCATGAATTGGCGAACGGTAACGCTGCTGGAACCGGGGGGCAAACGCGAGGGAGTGTAGTCGATGGCTTCATAGAGGCCATAAGCGCCTTGGTGACCATCTGCCGAGAGCTGCTGCAGATTCTGGCAAGCGGCATCTGGTTCGACCATCAGCGCTAAGGCACTTGCGTAGGGTGCGATCACGAGGTCTTCGGCCAAGCCCCGCTTCAGCCCCAGGCCTGGCACGCCGAACGCCCGATACTGATAAGTTTTGTGCTGGTCGATGGCGTTATAACCCGATTCAGAAATCCCCCACGGCACGCCTCGCTGCCGACCATACGCGATCTGTCGAAGGACCACAGCGTGATATGTTCGGTCGAGGAGCGTGTTTTCATAATTGGGCATTACAAGCAGCGGCATCAGGTACTCGAACATCGATCCGCTCCAACTCAACAATGCCGGTGCTCTGCCCGCACTGGTCAAAAGCCGCCCCAGCGCGAACCAATGTTCCTGATTGAAGTGCCCCTGAGCGATGACGACGTAACTGCACAGTCGGGCCTCCGACGCCAGCAAATCATAAAAGCTCCCATCAAGTCGCCGCTCCGTAACGTTGTATCCGACCGCAAATAAGCGACGAGTCGGGCTGTACAATAACTCGAAATCCATCTCCGCCAACTCGCGGGCCTGCGCAGCAACCACTTGTAGTTGTAGGATCCTGGCCGCGGCACGTTCTGATGCCACCTGGAGCGCCACATTAAGCTGGTCGAGCCAGGTTCTATCGGGAAGCGTTGCTTCCGCACGTATCGATTCTATTAACTGTGGTGCGGATCTCGGCAACTCGGCCAACTCTCGTAGGGTGGCCGTCGCATCGAGATGTAACAGCAACGCTCGCAGTAGCCTCAACCGTTCAATTTGTGCGACGGATCCGGTCTCCCAGAAGTTTTGCGGAGTAGCGGGCAGCGTGAGCCACCCGGCCAGGTGAAGCAGGTCGCCGTGATGGTCTTGGCGACTTCGGTTGTACGCTGACGCCCACCACGACACTTCGAAGTCGGGTCCCGGGTCCGCATTCAGCTCTCCGGCAGCCAATTCTAGCCGCGTCAGTAGTTCGTGTGCGGCAGTGAGCGAAGTGGGCAATTGGTCGAGGTCTTCGATTAACCGTTCGATCTTGCGCAACAGATCGGCGCCGACACGCGGAGCGCGTGGGTCGCGAAGTTCTTCGTACAGCACTCGCAGTGTATCGCGCAGCCCACCGAATAGGCGAAGTGGTAAGACACTTGCCTCACTCAGTTCTAGGCAACCGCTGCTCAGCACCAGTAGATTCGCCACTAAATTGCCGCTGTCGACCGCCGATACATAGCGCGGGTTCAAAGGGACAAGCGACCGAGTGTCGTACCAGTTGAAAAAGTGTCCGCGGTAGCGTTCTAGGCGAGACAACGTGTCGAACGTATGCTGTGTCCGTTCGAGAAAACGCGCCGCCGAGCAGTAACCAAAGTCGACTGCTGCCAGGTCCGCCAAGAGCGCCATGCCGACGTTCGTCGGACTGGTTCGTGGTGCCACGACCAGTTCGGGATTCTGTTGGATATTGTCCGGCGGCAGCCAATTCTCCTCGGCGGTGACGAATTCCTCAAAGTATCTCCAGGTCTTCCGCGACAGTTTCTCCAAAAAATGCCGCTGTGGCTCTGTAAATCTCAAAGATCGCTTGGGGATTGGCTGGCTTAGCCACCACGCCAGCAGCGGTGAGATCCACCACGCGGCGAGCCAGGGGGCCGCATAGGGCAGCACCTGGGGTTGGTAGCTAGCAATTGCCATGAAGGTTGCTGCCGCCAAGGCGGGGGCAACGACCATTGAGCGAATCGTTATTGGCAGCGTGCCCGTTGGGCCGCGTTCTGAGTCGCTGGCGGTTTTCCATTCGAGCAGCCGCCGTTTGCTCCACAGCATGCGGAACAGCGTGCGCAGAATCGCATCTCCGCAGATATAGGCTTCATAGGGTAAGAAAACGAGCGCCAGCCCACTTTGAGCAACTGGTCGACCTTGTGACTTTAGCGTCACGCCCCAATGCAGTCGCGCGGGAAGATCGACGGGCTTGCGGAATAGGTCCGTCAGCGTTCCGATCACCATTGGCAGCAGGATTAGGCTCGCCAGGAAGACCAACATCGCTCCAGCGACCTCCGGCATGACCAACCACGAGGCGAGCAGGACCAGCAGCAGGCACATCGGCGCTAGGCTGCGGCGAAGGTTGTCGAGGATCTTCCATCGCGATAAAGCAGAAATCGGGTTGCGAACAAGTTGCCCGGTCTGGCTTCGGACTTTGGGAAGTAGCCAAGCGGAAATCTGCCAGTCGCCACGCATCCAGCGATGTCGACGGGCCATATCGACCGCATAGCGCGAGGGATGCTCCTCGTACAGGGTCACATCGCTTAGCAAAGCCGATCGGCAGTATGCTCCTTCGATTAAGTCGTGGCTGAGAATCGCATTTTCTGGAAAGACACTACATAGTTTTTCAAAAGAATCGACGTCATAGATTCCCTTGCCAATAAAGGATCCTTCGCCAAATAAATCCTGATAGACGTCGGAAACAACGCGCGTGTAGGGATCGATTCCTGGTTCATCAGAATAGAGTTCCACGTAGCGAGAGCGTTCGGTGGTAGGCAGGCTCACACCAACTCGCGGCTGCAGAATCGTGTATCCATCGACGACGCGTCCGACTTGAGGATCGAACACGGGCTGATTGAGTCGATGGGCGAGTGTCCCCACCATCAAACTGGCCGAGTCGCGCGGTAATTGCGTGTCCGTGTCGAGGGTGATGACATACCGCACGCCGGACAGCACGGCAGTGGAGCCGACCACCTGGGCGAAACCATCCGTTGCCCCCCGCAACATGGCGTTCAGATCGGAGAGCTTGCCACGTTTGCGCTCGCGGCCCATCCAACAACCCTCTTGGTCATTCCAGCAACGCGCGCGATGGAAGAGGTAGAAGATATTAGAACGCGCGGCGGCATATTTCTCATTCAGTCGCTCGATCCCTTGACAAGCCAGACGCACCAACTCGGGGTCGCCAGGCAGCGTTTCAGTGGCGGCGTCGACGAAGTCCGTCAACAGGGCAAAGTGCAGGCAGTTGTCGCGATTGGCCAGGTAGCGAACCTCAAGTCCATCGAGCAGATGCTCAATTGCGGCGGAACTTGTGAGCATGGTGGGAACCGCCACCAGGGCCCGATGCTCGGGAGGTATGCCGCCCTGGAAATCCATGCGGGGTAGCGACTGCGGGCTGAGAAGCTGCGTTGCCAGCCAATTGGCTAGAGCGACTCCCAGATTCGAAGCGCAGACCACGACTGGTAACGCAAGCAGAAGCACCGCAGGCCAGCCAATCTCCAGTCGACGCAGCCACCACAGGAGAAGGCATGTGGCGGTCAGAGTGACCGATCCGAGACAAGTGAAATAGAATGTGAGGGGAAAGGTCCGCCGTAGCTTATCGACGAATACACTGGGAGAAAGGCGCATCTCTGCTAAGTTTTCGAGCGTCGAACGCCCGCGGTCGACCAGAAAATAACCAACGTGTGCCGTGCGGTCCGCCGGCGCTTCGCGTGCATGCTTCTCGGCGAGTTGCACTGCCTTGCGGGCCACGTCGTATTCTGTGAGCTGGCTGCGCCGCGCAATGCCCTCGACCGCATGTCGATAGCGATCGCGAGTGGCGAAATCCATTTGCGCATAGATTCCAGATGGGTCATCCGCCAAGGTCTTTTCCACCAGGCTCTGCTCACCGACGAATTGCCGCCAATCGCTCGAGTCGAGAAATCGAAGGCTATTGATGCTGTTACCGATTGACACTTGGTCGGCCGCCTGAGCCTGGCCTTCGGCACGCACGAGTTCTTCGGTTGTCAGTCCTTGATCGGCCAGGCGGTGCTCGAGCCAACTGTTCGCAAAGGCGAAGTTCGGATTCTGACCCTGCAAGTGGCGGGTCAATTCTGCCAGGAACGCGCCCGACAGCGACGGATCAGCGCGTGCCATGTCGGCGAGCACGAGGATCAAGTCGGTCGGTTTCTGCTCGACGACCTTGACCATTCGATCGGCCCAATCGCTGGCCAAGTCGCGGTCGCGCCTTGCTGCAGCGATTCGAACGGCTACACGCCGTAGGTTTTCGATCAGCGCCAACCGAAGCATCAAGGGTAACGCCCAGAGCTCGCCCAGAGTAAGTGGCTCGACCGACTGATAGGAAGTTACGAAGCCGTTGAGACTGGCGGCATCGATGCGGCCGTCGACGTGAACGATCAACTCGAGCGCTATTCCATAAGCGCGGGGAGAATTCGCCGACGGACCGTTCGCCAGGCGCGGCAATTCGCGGCTGTAGGAGGGAGGAAGGAGTCGCCGGATGGCGCGGATCTGCTCCTCCACCAGATAGAAATTATCGAGCAGCCATTCGGCCGCGGGCTCGATCCGGCAGCTTTGATCAGCGGCCGCACTCACGAGATCGTAGGTCTCGATGAGCACACGCTCGTTGTCCGCAAGGCGCGGCAGGAGCTTATCGCCAACCCGCCTGACAGCCAGACGGTGTGACGCCGCAATTGACATTGCGTGCCGTTCGAGCTGCTCGATACTAAAGAGTTCTGCTCGTAGCGGCTTTTCGTCGGTGAGCGCGGATAATGTCGCTTCGCGAATTGCACTCCGCCGCCAAGACATTAGCCGCAGCAGTTTTTCCGAGAGATCCGGAACATGCACTAAGCCTCCATTGCACTTGCGCTGTCGGAAGCATCAAGGGCGAAAACAGTTAAATATACTGCAAAGTGAACGTCTGCGAAACCGCGCCGAGATGTTCTGCCGGCAATTGGATGGTTTATAACTGAGATCGGCTTACTTAAATCGATCGAGGCCGTACTCAGGACTTGGTTTGGGCAACAAAGTCTCGCCGGGTTGAGTGAGCAACTATTGCGTGCCGTCGCTTTCTGTTTGTCGTGGAGGATGCAAAGGCCGTCTAGTCTTAGGAATGGCCCTTTCCAACCAATGATTCAACTTACAATGGAACTCCGCGGCGCGTGTGGCCGATTTTGCAGTCAGGGGAAACCATGAAGCTCTGCGCGAAGTGTAATTCGCTGATAATTGGCGACGCCTACAGAACGCGCGATCAGTCGTTATCCCGTACTTATCTTCAATGTGGCGAGCGGCAATTTCAGAGGCATGAAGATACGCATCATGGTTTACTCGCTCTCGCTTTGTCGCGGCAGGCCCTAGGCCGGACGACTTGCGAAGGTTAAGCAGCGTCCAATTTAGCTCGCTCTCTGTTGCAGACGGGAGCGATTCACGGCAGCGCGCGATGAAAGATTGATTCAAGTCGTCATCGATAACGACATCATCGCTGCTTCGACCTTGATGCACGGCGAGAAATGCTGCCGCAACAATCTGGCGAAGTCTTGTCCGATCTATTTTCCCGCCTTCCAATTCGTCCAAAGAACTTCTCGCATTCTGGCCTTCGATTTACCGCCAGCAGCGTGATTGGCCATGTCAAACTCAGTACGCCGCCATTTGCCGTATAGCTCTTCGTAAAGTTCTGACGGGTATCCACTGAGGATGACCTTGCCTTTGCATGAATTGAGCGACTTGGCAAGCCTCCTATGATCCTGCTCATGACCTGCCCCCACCAACGACACCACTGTCTAACTTAGATCTTCGTGTTTCTGTTCTTCAGCCGTGGTCTGTAGCTGGAGCGTAGCGGAAGCGGAAGACCACGGCTGAGTCACCTCCGGTGCTGGGGGCCGATAGCCCAGCGAGCTGTGCGGCCTGATGGTGTTGTACTCCCGTCTCCAGCGCTCGATCAAGACTTTGGCCTCCAATAGCGTGTCAAAGATCTCCCGCTCCAAAAGCTCGTCCCGCAACTTGCCGTTGAAGCTCTCGATGTAGCCATTCTCCCAAGGACTACCCGGCTCGATATACAGCGTCCGCACGCCGACACGAACCAGCCAGTCTCGAACCGCATGTGCCGTAAACTCCGCCCCGTTGTCAGATCGGATGTAATCGGGAACTCCTCGACGGATAAACAGGTCCGTCAGTCGCTCCAATACGTCTTCGCTGGTCAACCTCCTAGCCACGTCAATCGCCAGACACTCCCGGCTGTATTCATCCAGGATCGTCAGCATCCGTACCGCACGACCATCGTGTGTCCGAGTCAACACGAAGTCGTAAGTCCACACGTGATCTCGGTGGCCAGGCCGAAGCCGAACACACGAGCCGTCGTTCAACCATAAGCGACACCGTGACGAAGATGGCTGGGGAGACTTGTTAGCTCGCGCGTTCTACGCGCGGATGCCTCAGCAGCAGGAAAGCATGGCGCACCGGGTGAAGGCGTATCTCGAAGACTTACTGGCCGCCAGCGGAAGCGTGGCCGATCCCGTTGGGATCGACCATTGGCTTAGGAGGCACGGGTTTACTAACCGCTGCCTTGATCGCCTTCTTCTGCCCTTGGGCGACTTTGCGAGCAACTGTTTTGATGGTCTGTTTCGGAGCTTTGGCAAGGCTATCTAGGTCTGACGCCGAGGCATCCACTTTGCCTGCCAGAATCGCCCTCTTCAGATCGACGTCTTCTTCGCCGATCGCGTCGACCGAGGTCGCGTAGCCCGCGGCGCGGCGGACGGTCCGCTCGTTTACTCCGTGTTGGTGGGCAATAGCTTCGGCCGATAAACCGGACATGGTGTCCGGTTTATCGCCGTCGGGCCTACCATTTCTCGCCGGCCGCCCTTGCTCGGGTTTGCGTTGCACGTAGAGTTTGCCTAGTAAGTACGTCCGATTCGCGTCAGAGATATTCCGGCGGCCAAGTTGTTGGTTGATAATCCAATTGCGAGCTGCATTGCGGTCTTCGAACGTCATGGACTTGATTTGAAAGTCGACTATCCGCCGCTTGCAGATCTCGTGGCGATGGTGGCCGTCCAGCAATATCAAGCTCTCGCCTCTGTCCCACACGACCAGGTGGTCACGGCACCCGTCAGTCACTAGGTTTTCTTCGAGGAGGGCCAATTCGTCGGGAGACATGGCATGGATTAGCTCTGAGAATTCTGGGTCGATGTCGATGGCCGGCAGCGTGGTCTTCCGACTCTTTGTCATGGTGAATACTCCCTGAGATTTCACGTGATATACCAATGGTTCGACGTCAGCCCGTGGCCCCAGCGGTACCAATGACTCTGGGCGGGGAGGACGGACCGAGACCCCAAGCATGTTCGCGGACGTTAAAAACCACCGTTGGCAAGCGCTCGCTCTGCTCGCGCGATGTCTTGATCACGCGCACCCAGCGTCCGATTTGGCGGCGCTGATACGTCCGAGCCGAATGTTGTTAGCCGGTGGAAGAATCGCCGCAACGCGGATACGGACGTATGGCGGATACCGCCGACACAAATGAACTCGAGCTTGACACCTCGAATTCCTGTGTCGCACCAGCGGCGAATCGTGGCGACGTGAGTCGGCCGACCACCTCGACGCCTCCCACACCATCGTGCGGCATCGGTAAAGGGAATCGGTCGTTCTCGGAGTAGGTCCGGCATTTTCGCTCTCCCTCACTGCAAAACACAGAGGATTGCACTCGTGAGGGCAGCATAGCGCGCGCGCCTCGGCGCAGTCGGTAGCGCGCGGTAACATTTCTTCAGCGCTATTCCGAGTCGCGGCAGAGAACGGTGTGCCGCTAGATTCCAGCCGGGGGCTTCGGAAAAGTCAGAGGATCAGCCGGTACCCGCCAGATTCAGCGCGGATCGCGTCGGCGATTTGTGGAAACCGGCTCCGCAGGGCCTTGGCAAGGCGATACTTTTGGATTTTTAGGTGTTCTTCGTCGATCGCGTCAATCTCGAGCGCAACCATGAGACTGGCCCGTGTCACGGGCGCGCCGTTCGCCGCGACGAGCGCTTGGAGCAGGCGAAAGTGGCGATTGCACAGTCGCAATGGTTCACTTCCGGCAACTGTTAGCGTTAGCGACTTCTCGTTCAAGTCGAGTTCGTAGAGCGTAATCCGACCCTCCTCGTCGTCGCCGTCCAAGAGCGCTGGCGGGAGGATCGATGTGAGTCCGCCCGCAGGCAACTGCCCGTTCGCATCAGTGATGCTCTCGACGGAGCGAAGAAACAAATAGCCGCCGCACGTCCCGAAGGCCTTGGCCGCCGCGGCAGAGATGAAGTCGGTCAGCGCTCGTTCAGCCAGGAATAGATTAGTCGCATGGTCGGAGAGCATATCCCACCAAGAATTAGCATTTCGGATGCCCTCGGCTGTCTGATGTAACTCCGACAGAAAACGCAGATGGCCGAGCGATTGAAGTTCAGGACTTGCTAAGCTCTTGATCAAATGCGAAGTGGCTTGGTCGAACGCGTTCCGCTCTTCCTCAGTCAGTAGGTGACTTGGACGTCTGAAATCATCCGCAAAAATGCGCTCGAGCGTTTCGCAATCCGCCGACAGTCTATGCAGCGCGGGATACAGATTCAGGAACGCTCGCTCTCTATCGCGAGCGGACAGGTTCTGGTCACCATAGGTCATTTTCCACCTCGATAACAAAATGTGTACGCGAAGTTGTGCTCATGCACGACCAAGTGGCGACCCGCTGTCCACGCGCGCTCAGTCGCGGCAAAGAATTCGGCTTGTACTTTTCACCCGATCTGCGTCGCGACCTCCCATCCTAGACGGTCGTCACGAGCAGCATAGAGCTCGGTCGTCGAGATCTTCGAGTGTCCGAGGCAAACGCGAGCTGCCTCGACCCCGAAGCGGTGTCGTATCTCAGTGCCAGCCGAATGGCGCAATTGATTGGGATGCCAGGCGTGCGCTTTCCGCCAGGCGGATCGTTGGTCTCTTGGAAGCTCATCCGGGGGTGGGAACGCCACGGCACACGCCCTTGCAATGGCCCGACGGTAGGCAGCCACGCAGTACGAACGTCCCGGGGCACGATTCCGCCGCCGCTTCTGTCGCTGCGGTTCACTAAGCGTCGCCGCTGTATGGCGGGATTTCCGCAAGCGACGACGTCGCCGAACCTCAGACTCGGCTGGCTGGAAGCAGCACGAATCCTCGGCACGCAGCAGATACGGTTGCAGAATCGCTTGGGCGCGGGGTCCGACGAAGACGGTGCGAGGGAGCTCGTGGTGCTCGCACTTATGCGATTGGGGTCGATAGATCCACACGTCGTGATCGCGGTTGAGATCGCCGGGACGGATCGAGCACACCTCCGACGGCCGGCAGACGAGCAGACGTTGCAGCATGACCATATCGTGCACGACGGGCGGCAGGTGTTTAACAGTCTGCTCGACTACTTCATCGGCGACCGGCAGCACCGGAGGTGTTTCTCTGGCCCGAGTCCGGCCGCGCTGCAGCCCCATGACTGTACCGAGGCCGTAGATCACCAGAGGTGGGCACAGCTGCTCGCTGACGGCCCAGCGGAACATTCTGCGAATGATCCCGATCCGGGCATTAATCGTGCTGCGTGCGAGACGCTGCTCGATCAGGTGAGCTTGCAGCGCTTTGAGGCCCAACGGGCCGAAATCCGCAACTCGGCTGCGACCGTACAGCGTCTTGAGTGGTCGCAGAGCGTACTTGATGTTCTCTAGCTCATTGGTCGGTCGTCCGTGTTTTCGGTAATGCTGCTGCGCGAAGTTCATGTACCTGGCCAAGACTTCGACGATCAACAGATCATCCGCGTTGGCCTTGCTGGCTGGGTTGTGTCGTCCAGCGGATAGCCATTCGCCAACGACGCGTTGGTACTCCTCCCGTGAGGCCTTGGTTCCGTGTCGTCCCAGGTAGCGAGTTTTGCCACCCAGTTTGACAATTGCTTGGCCGGAAGCCTTGTGTTTGCGGTATTGCGGCAGGCGTTGCGTGAGCTTGGGCATGGTGCGAACCCTTTCGTCGAAGAACCCAAAGGAGTATGTACACCTTTGGCTCTCGAGAAACAGGCCGCACTGCCGACCGCCGGCAGGTAATCTAAGACTTGATTTCGGCAGGACTTAAGTTGTAGTGGGCGATACAAGACTCGAACTTGTGACCCCTAGCTTGTCGAGCTAGTGCTCTAACCAACTGAGCTAATCGCCCTCGTTCGGCTCTCCGCCCTGGGGCAGTCAGCCGAACCATCAAATCTGACTTCTGATTGTCCCTGCGTCAAG
>Ga0163144_10004284_pt1 | contig 32180 bp, 31 predicted proteins | sample OliLak19BULKMAT1_FD_123175 | JGI IMG/M metagenome (GOLD analysis project Ga0163144, IMG submission 123175) | Freshwater microbial mat bacterial communities from Lake Vanda, McMurdo Dry Valleys, Antarctica - Oligotrophic Lake LV.19.BULKMAT1 | ecosystem: Environmental > Aquatic > Freshwater >... | reverse complement strand
TTCTGGAAAAACTCCTCAAACGACCGACACTCGAGGCTCAGATGACCCTGGTCGATCGTGGCCAGCGCGCCGTTGTCGGCATGGTCGACGCAATCATTCCCTGCATCGATGATCCGCTGCTGAGGCAGGACCTCGTGGCGATGCGGAGCGAGCACATCGTGAATCTGGCGCGTGCTGCGTCGGCGAGTGAATGACGTTGTAACCGGTAGACAGCAAGACAGACAACGGACCGTTCAGAACGGCGAGAGGATTGAGCACAGGAAGGCGAAGGCGTCATTTCATGGAGAGACGATTGAAGGAATGGCCGCGCTGTCTCGAGTGTTCTCGGTCGCGGCTTGATCGAACGAGGACCACGCGATGAAACGACGCTTCCACCAGCTAGACGTCTTCAGCGCTCAGCCGTTGAAAGGCAACCCGCTCGCCGTGGTGCACGGGGCCGTTGGTCTGAGTGACACGACGATGGCCAACTTCGCGCGCTGGACCAACGTGTCGGAGACCACCTTCCTGCTGCCGCCCACGACGGCCGGCGCCGACTTCCGCGTGCGCATTTTCACGCCAGGTGGTGAGCTGCCCTTTGCCGGCCACCCGACCCTGGGCAGTTGCGCCGCGTGGCTGGCCGGCGGTGGCACGCCGCGGCAGGACGGGTTGGTGGTACAGGAATGTGGTGTCGGCCTGGTACGCATCCGCCGTGACGACTCGCATCTGGCCTTTGCCGCGCCGAAGCTGCTGCGCAGCGGGCCGCTGCACGAGCCGCTGCTGGTGCAGATTGTCGGCGGGATTGGGCTGCCGCGCGACGCCATCCTGCGCCACCAATGGGTGGACAACGGCCCCGGCTGGTGCGCGGTGATGCTCGACAGCGGCGCCACGGTGCGGGCCGTCAAACCGGATTGGGCCGCGCTGGGCGATGTGAAGCTCGGTCTCGTCGGCGCGCAGCCCGCTGGCGCCGACACGCAATTCGAGAATGCGCGCCTTCGTACCGAAGATGGGTGTGCCCGAAGACCCGGTCACCGGCAGCTTGAACGCCGGACTGGCGCAGTGGCTGATCGGCGAGGGCCTTGCCCCGCCGCGCTACGTGGCGGCGCAGGGCACGGTGCTGGGCCGCGCCAGTCGCGTGCACGTGCACGTGCAGCACGATGGCGACGACTGCTGGATAGGCGGCGAGGTGGCGTTCTGTATCGAGGGCTCGGTGACGCTGTAGCCGCAGCTGACAATGGGTGCGTGACCAGCCGCCTCGACAATTTCGTCGTCTCCCGCCGAGCCTTTGGAGTCGGCCGCGAGGTGTGTCCTCGTGTGTCTTGTCCTCGTGTGTCTCCGGAAGTGCGGAAGTCCTTCACACCCAGCACCGCGTGACCCAGTCGGGCGACTGTAGCAGGGCCTGCGGTGAAGCGGACGTGTGCGGTGTCCTGAACGTTGATGTGGCTCATCTGATTTTTGATCTCCTGGTGGATATGCTGCCGGTTGCAAGGGAGGGTGGTTCGATGATGGAGAGGGTGTGAGCTTCGTGGGCATCGAGTCCCAGTGCCCTGAGGATGAGTTCAGCGATCTGCTCACCCGCCTCACGCCAGGTCTGACGACCGGTCAGCACGGATTGCATGGCCGCCAGGGTGGCGCCGCCCACCAGCGACAGAATGGAAGGCAGTGATTCGGGTGTGACCGTGAATCGACCTGACTGGATGCCTCGTTTGATATCAAGCGAAGGAGGTTCATCCATCAGTTTCCGCATCGTGTCGTCGTTGCGGGCAAACCTGACCACAAACCGCCCCCACCAGGGATCTTCGTGTGCATGCCGGATGAACATTCGAATGCCGTTGGTCAGGCGCTGTGCAGGGTCTTCGATGTGGGTCATATGTTCACCGAACTGCAGGTGCATGTCGTGCAGCACCCGCGAGGCAACTTCGTCGAAGAGCGTCTCCGGATCGGCAATGTTGTTGTAGATCGTGCCACGCGCAACCCCGGCGGCGTCCGCGAGATCGCTGATGGAAATTTCGCGCGCGCCGTGTTCGGCGAACAATCGAATCGCGGCGTCCTGGATCTTGAGGACCACTGAACTGCTGGCAGACATTTTCGGTCTCTATGGCTCTGTATTGATAAAATTGGTTCAATATTGAACATATGTGTTCAATATCTCAACCACGGCGCTTAAGAAAGGAGTCCAACGAAAAAATTGACCGGTCCGACGGACTGCTGACGAACTTTTTTCGACAGATAGTCGGTCGCGGGTTCTGTTTGCGGGGGAGGTAGGCCAGAATAGTCGCGTCTGCGAAGCTGGCAGACGCTGGTTGAATGATGCGGGACTAGCTCATCTGGTAGAGCGACAGCTTCCCAAGCTGTAGGTGGCGGGTTCGAGTCCCGTGTCCCGCTCCAATTCCTGCGGTACGGAACGCTCGCCGCCGATCGTCCGATCGTCTATTCGAACGGGTTGAAGTTTTTCAAACGCTCCAGGGCGTCGACCATGGACTTCATTAGATACTCCGGGGGGAAGCTCTCGAAAGGCTCTTCTTCTTCGAGTTCATCGAAGAATTCTTCCACATAAGGTGCTTCGGCCAGGGCTGCTGCGTGTGGATCCATCATTTGTCGATTTCCTTGTTTTCGACTGTCCTTGGGTTGACCGCCAGTCCTTTGGCGTGGCGGCCCCGTGCATCCGTCCTCATCTCGACGATTGCCTCGCGAGATCAAGTTCCGATCTTAATGAGGCGATCGATGCGATCCGAGAACCAGACCACGATTTCACCATGCTGCGCACTGGTAGTCCGTGATCGGTCGCCGGATCGGTCTGTACGCCATCGGCAGAACAGGTTGTCGTCTGCTGGCGGGAGAACTTGAGGGTCTGAGAGATAGCTGGCCGGCAGCCGGACCAGATCAGTCGTACAGGAAACAAGCCACCAGACGGTGTGGAGCGTCGGCGATGGGTTTGAGGATGGGTGTGGTTACCCGGCACTTGTCCATCACGTGCGGACAACGCTCGGCGAACCTGCACCCGGCCGGCACGTTGACGGGGGACGGAATTTCCCCCTGAATGGTGGTGGATACCCGGCTTCGCTCGTGCGCCGGATCGGGTTCCGGATTCGAGGCGATCAGTATCTGGGTATAGGGGTGTTTCGGCGTGAAAAATACGTCGTCGGAGGGCCCGGTTTCCACCAGGCTGCCGAGGTACATCACTGCCATGCGATCACTCACATAACGGACCATCGACAGATCGTGGGCGATAAACAGGAGGGTGAGGCCGAGCTCCTGTTTCAGTTCATCGAGCAGGTTGACTACCTGCGCCTGCACCGAAACATCAAGCGCCGAGATCGGCTCGTCGCAGACCACAAATTCAGGTTCCAGGATCAGCGCACGAGCGATGCCGATCCGCTGGCGTTGCCCACCGGAAAACTCATGGGGATAACGTGACATGTGATCGGGTTGCAACCCGATCCGGACCAGCCAGTTTGCCACCTTGTCGCGAATGGCGCTGTTGTTCTGCCGGGTATGCAATTGCAGACCTTCACCAATGATCTCGCCGACGGTCATCCGTGGATTGAGCGACGAATAAGGGTCCTGAAAGATCATCTGCATTTTTGGGGCGTGTCGGCGGAAGTCCTGGGGCCGATAGACCCTGGGCAGTTGTTCGCCACGCCAGGTTACGGTCCCTGCCGTTTTGTCATGCAGTCCCAGCAGGGTCTTGCCCAAGGTGGATTTGCCGGAACCGCTCTCGCCAACCAGGCCGACGATTTCACGCTCGGCGATGTCCAGCGATACACCATCCACGGCATGGACACGTTTGCCCCGACCGAGTTCGAAGTACTTGACCAGTCGGTCGATGCTGACCAGCACGGTCACAGGATGTCCTCGCGAAAGTGCAGTGTTTCCACACGTCGACCAGCGGCGTCCGGGTGATTCAGGAAACAACGGCTGTAGTGGTTGCCGGCGCTATCCAGCATGAACTGTGGAACCGGCTTTTCGTGACAGATCTGCATGGCGTGTGGGCAACGTGCGCTGTACCCACAACCCACCGGGGGATGAAAGAGGTCTGGTGGACTGCCGGGAATCGGCTTCAATTGATGCAGGCCGCCCTGTGCGTTGCTTGGCATGGCGCCACGCAGTCCGAGTGTGTAGGGGTGTGCAGAGCGATAGAAGATATCGTCGACGCTGCCTTTTTCGACGATCTGCCCCGCGTACATTACGGCAACATCGTCGGCCATGCGCGCCACCACACCAAGATCGTGGGTGATGAGCACGATGGCGGTGCCTTTGGTGCGTTGCAATTCTGCCAGCAGATCAAGAATCTGTGCCTGGATGGTGACATCCAGCGCAGTGGTGGGCTCATCTGCAATCAACAGCGCCGGCTCGCAGGCGATTGCCGTGGCGATCATGGCACGTTGCAGCATGCCGCCTGAGAACTCGAAAGGATATTGCCGGGCACGACGTTCTGCTTCCGGTATACGGACCAGGTGCAGCATCTCGATGGCCCGTGCAAAGGCCTGTTTGTACGACTGACCGCGGTGCACCTGCAGTGTTTCGGCGATCTGTGCGCCGATCGACATGGTCGGATTCAGGGACGTCATCGGATCCTGGAAGATCATGCCGATCTGGTCGCCACGAATATCCTTGCCATCGAGGTAAGGGCGGCCGAGGATTTCACGACCTCGCAGCTTCGCCTGGCCGTTGGTGATTCGGCCGGGTGGTATGGGGATCAGTCCCATGATGGTTTGTACGGTGACGGACTTGCCACAGCCTGATTCACCGACAATGGCGAGTGTCTTGCCGGCCTCGACAGTGAAACTCACGCCGCGCACAGCCTTGACGCTGCCACCATAGGTAGCAAACTCGACTTCCAGATCAGTGACCTCAAGCAGCGGGGTATCACTCACGGGAGCGCATCCTTGCATCAAGTGCATCACGCAAGCCATCACCCAGCAGATTGAAAGCGAGCACCGTGATGCTGATCAGCAGTGCAGGAAAGATCAGTTCGTGGGGTGTGGTCAGCATGGTCTTGATCCCTTCATTGCACATGCTGCCCCAGGAGGGTGTCGGGGGAGCAACGCCCATGCCGATGAAGGACAGGAAAGCTTCAGTGAATATGGCCGATGGCACCGCAAAGGTCAGCGTCACCAGAATCACGCCCATGGTGTTGGGGATCATGTGACGCATCACGAGGTAAGGTGTTTTGGCACCGAGCAATCGCGAAGCGCCAATGTAACCTTCTTCACGAATCTGCAGGATCTGCCCACGTACCAGTCGCGCGGTGCCTGGCCAACTCAGGATGATCATGGCGACCAGCATCGGCAGGATGCCACTTTCGCCGGGGCCGATGCCAAACATGATCTTGAACAGGATCATGAACAGCAGGAACGGCAGCGCCACCACAAAATCGGCAAATCGCATCATCAGGCCATCAACTGCACCGCCCAGAAAACCCGCGACTGCGCCATACGCCACGCCCATGAGCACATACAGGAACGGTGCGACGATACCAATGAAGAGTGATACCTGTGCGCCATGCATCAGGCGTGCGAGCAGATCGCGTCCCAGATAATCCGTTCCCAGTGGATGCAGCTTGATTTCAACAGCTGTACCGATTGCCGGACTGGCTCCAGCCTTGATCAACCCACGCTTGCGCGCCTCTTCGATGGTGATGACCCGTTGCAGCGAAACTTCGATGGTTTGTGCCTCGCCAACCTGTTCACCCAACTCGTTCAGTGAGATGACGGTGTAGAAGTAGGGACGGGGTTTGAGGTCAAGTCGATCTTCGAACCAGGTTTCGCGAATACTCATTACCAGTGGCAGGCCGTAGGCCTGTTCCACGCCGATGGGAAATATGTTGCGGTAGATCCGATAGCCACCGACCGCCGCAAGGTCGTGGTTCCAGCGTAGTCGTACTGCCTGCGAGTCCGCCGCGCCGACGATGTGCAATCTGTCCGTGGTCGAGTCCTTAGGGTCGTCCAGCGATTCCCCATGCCAGGGGATGTATGGCAGAACCAATATTGCGGTGCGATCGACGCCTGGAGGTTGGCTGAGCTGGTCGAGGTCCTGCAATGACGGATCAACGGTCCACAATAGAGGACCGAGCAAGGTGAACAACAGCAAGGCGATGACGATCCAGAGAGAAATCAGCGCACGCCGATTGGCCTTGAGGCGGATCCAGGCATCCTGCCAGTAAGACAGCGAGGGTCTGGTGAGAACCTCTGCAACCTGTTCAACGGCGACAGGTGCAAGGTCTGCCGCTGACAAGGGAGGCAACACCTGGCTCATTTCAGTCGTACTCGCGGGTCGATCAGTCCGTACACAAGATCGACGGCGATCACCATGAATACCAGAAACGCGCCATAGAAGACGGTGGTGCCCATGATGACGGTGTAGTCCAGTTGCTGCACGGCCTGCACGAAATACCGTCCAAGTCCCGGAATGGCAAATACCAGTTCGACCACGAAGCCACCGGTCGTGATCGACGCGATAGCCGGTCCAAGCACGGTGATGACCGGTAGCGAGGCGTTGCGCAACTGGTGTTTGCTGAAGATACGTGTTGCCGGCAGTCCCTTCGCCTTGGCAGTGCGCACAAAGTCGGAGTTCACGATTTCCAGCATGGAAGACCGCATCAGCCGGGTCAGGTATGCCATGGTGCCCAGACCCAGCACGAGCGAGGGTGCGATCATGTGTGCAACCGTACCCCAGCCACCAACCGGCAGCACCGTAACCCCGAACATTGAATTGATGTTGACCAGTGACAGTTGGGCCAGCGCCGCCATGACAAAACTGGGAACCGAGATGCCGAGTATCACGAGAAACATGATGATGATGTCGGGCAACCGGTTTCTGAACAAGGCAGTCAACGCCCCCCACAATACGCCGCCGAGCGCCGCGAACAGGATCGCCAGCAGACCCAGGGTTGCAGACACGGGAAAGTGCTCGCGAATGATGTCGTTGACCTCCCGGTTTTTCTGTGTGAACGAGATGCCGAAGTCGCCACGTACGATGTTGCCGAGGTAGATCGTGTACTGGGTGAACAGGGGTTTGTCGAGGCCATACTTGGCTTCAAGATTGGCGCGGATATCGGGGGTGACGGCCTTGTCACTGGTCAGCGGATCCCCAGGAACCAGATGCATCGCGAAGAAGGTCGCGGTTGCAATGAACCAGACCGTAACCAGACCCTGCAGCAGACGCTTGAGCGAGTATTGCAGCATCGATCAGCACACTGTCTCGGGAATGCCGGTTTGCAACATCATTCAGCCGCGCCGTCGACCCAGGCATAGGTATAGTCAGGATCGGAGCCAATCACGCGCCTGACAACTCCTTTGAGCTGCTTGTGAGTGACGTAAGCTGCGCCTTTTTCGTAGTTGGGAAGTATCACGACGTCTTCATTGAGCAGCTCCTGCATCCTTGCAAATGCGGCCACGCGAACGGTTTGATCGGTGGAATTCTGGGCAGTACGGACCAGCGCGTCATATTCGTCGCTGGCGTAGCGCCCGCGATTATTGAGGTTCCAGGACGCAAACAGGTCCCCGTACGTCAGCAGATCTTCGTAGTCTGGCCCCCAGCCTGCCATCACCAGATCAAACTCTCCCGAGGTCATTTTGGCGAGACGCTGCTTGAAGATCTGCTTGTCGATTTTCACGTCGAGCCCGAGTTTGTCCTTGAACACGGCCTGGTAGTACTCGGCTTGCAGGTTGGAGATGGGATTGTCGCCGGACAGCAGCGTCAGCGCCGGCCATTTGTCGAGCTTCAGTTCCTGGCGGGCCAATTCAAGATGGTGACGAGCGGCCGCCACATCAGGCACGATTTCCGGAGCAGGGTGTTCACGACGGAACTTGTCCTTGACCCCGTCGAGATAGGTTGGAAACAGAGAAGAGCCTGGCAGATAGCCAGGAATCTTGGTGACCTTGTTCACCAGTTCTCCCGGATCATTGACCAGTTGCATGGCCTTGCGAAGGTTCAGGTTTTGCGTGAGACGACCGGGTCGGTGATTGAATTCAATGAAAAAAACACCTCCATCCTGGAACTGATTGATGTTCCATCGCTGTTCAAGACCGACGCTCAGGGTTTCTGGTGAGAGTCCCGTTTGCGCGATCTTGCCGTCCTTGAAAAAGTTCAAGGTCGCATTGGCATCCGAGGTGATGTAGCCGAAGTGGATGGTATTCAGTCTGACTTCGTTCCGACGCCAGTAGTGCTCGTTTTTGTCGAGACGAAGGCTTGCACCATGCACCCACGACGTAATCCGGAACGGACCGTTGTACAGCATCTCATCAGCGTCGGCGCCGTAACGGCCGTTGGTTTGCTGGAAGAAGTCTTCGCGGATCGGCAGGAAGGTCTTGAAGGTGACCACTTTCTCGAAGAATGTGAGTGGCCGCTCAAAGGTCACCTTGAGCGTTCGCTCGTCGATGGCCTCAACGCCCAGATCGGTGATAGGTAACTTGCCCTGATTGATCGCCTCGCCGTTTTTCACGAAGAACATGATGAACGCGTATTCGGATGCGGTTGCGGGATTCACCACAGTGCGCCAGGAGAACACAAAATCCTGGGCGGTCACCGGTTGGCCATCACTCCAGCTGGCGTCTGAACGCAAGTGGAACAGGGCGCCGTTGCCATCCATTTCCCAGCTTTCCGCCACACCACCGACGATATTGCCCTGGGCATCGTCGCGCAGCAGTCCTTCCATGATGTGACCCAGTACCATGCCACTGATCTGATCGGTGGTCCGTGTCGAATCCAGCTGTGGGGGTTCTTCAGCAAGGGCAAGGGTGATGGACTTGGTGGCGACATCAACCGCGTTGGTGGAGCCGGTATTGCTGCCCGCAAGCCGAGCGGCAGCGTCCAGCAGAAACATGATGAGCGCAAAACCGACGATGGTCAGGAAAGCGTAGAGGAGGAGTTGTCTGCCAGCAGCGCGGACGAATGACGATTCGTCGACAACGACGTCAGTCATGAACCCCCTCCGCTTCAGTTGGTAGAAAGTTTCAGCAGATTACCGACAACGCGCTCGAGGTGCATCAGGCTGTTGCACTCCTCAACCTGATGGCAGTACGTACCATAGGTGCGCATCACGGAGTCGCCGACGTTCCAGGCATGTCTGGACTCCGGATTCAGCCAGATGACGCGCTTGGCGCGGTCGTACATTTCCTTGAGAATTTCCTGCCGGTTCTCGCCGTAGTTATTGCGAGCGTCGCCAAGGATGATGATGGTGGTGCGATTGTCCACATCGTCCAGAACGTTCCGTTTGAAATCCTGCAGCGCCTGGCCGTAGTCCGTTGATCCGCCAGAGTAGTCATGCAGGGTCTTGGCAATCGCATCTTCCAGGTTGTTGCGCTCGAACAGTTCGGTCACTTCGGCAAGGTCCGAGGAAAACGCAAAGGAGCGCACCCTTGGCATGACCTCTTCGAGGCTGTACAGGAACATCAGCATGAAGCGGGCGTAGTTGGCCACCGAGCCAGAGACGTCGCAGATCGCGAACACCCGCGGCCGGTCGATCTTGACGCTCTTCCAGTGCAGATCAAAGATGGCGCCGTCATAGGCCATGTTGTGGCGAAGGGTGCGTGGCAGATTGAGCTGTCCGCGTTTGAACACCTTCTTGCGTCTGGCGTGCATGGTCGCCAGTCGTTTTGCCATCTTGTAGACGATTTCCTGGATCAGCCGAAACGAACGGTGTTCCACGTTCGAAAGTTTGACCTTGCGCAACAGTTCTTCCCGCAATCGTTTGCCGGAAACGTCGGCATGCAGCAGGAACTGGCGTTCGACATAGTCACGCACTTCTTCCCGCAACCAGTCACGTCGCCGCTTGAGTTCCTGTCCCAGGCGGCGCGAGGGAACCGCACGAGCCTCGGCAAGATCGCCGATTTCCTGGTTGAGTTCGCCCAGGCCCATGACGTCCATCATGCGGCGGGCGTACAGACCTTTCTGGGTAAAGATCTGGATCTCGCGAACGTCGACCGCCTCACCGGCCTGGGCCATTTGCACGGTGAGTTCGACTCTGGAGTTGGCCATCAGCAACTTGCCGAGCGCTGTGGAAGATTCAGCCATCGGACCCGCGCCCAGATCTTCTTCCTCTTCCGCTTCCAGCAGGTTGTTGGAAGGCTTCTGTTTGGATCCGCCTTTGGACTTTTTCTGCTTGCCGCTGGTGCTGGTCTGCGCTTCGCTACCACCACCGCCGTTGCTTTCACCTTCACCCTGCTGTTCGGCGTCCTGTTCCTCGCTGCCCTCACCACTGCGACCGTGGTCCTGCTCCAGTGCCTGGTTACGGACATCTTCAAAGCGGAAGAACTGCTCAAAGCAGGTATCGAAGGCCTCTTTTTCGTCCACTGTCTTCGACAGCACCAGCGCCAGCGAGTTTTTCAGGAACGCACGATCGGAATAGCCCACCAGTTCCAGGGCGGTCATCGCGTCCAGCGTCTCGGCGGGCGACACACGAACTTCCGCGTTGCGAAGGACCTGAATGAAATTGGCGAGCGTGCGTTCCATGGGGGGTTATCTGCCTGCCTTGACCTTGTTGGTGATGGCCGTGATCTCACCCTGTACGTTGATGATGTCTTCCTGGAATTTGAGGATGACGTTCAGCGTACTGCGGACGAGCTCCGGGTCCAGACTTTCACTGTGCAGCAGCAACAGCGTGCGGGCCCAGTCGATGGTTTCGGAAATGGCGGGTACTTTCTTGAGGTCCAGTTCGCGCAGTTCCTGGATGAATGCCACCAACTGGCGGCGCAGTTCCGGCGGTATCTCGGGTACCCGCGCATGAATGATGCGCTGCTCAAGGTCGAGATCAGGGAACGGAATGTACAGATGCAGGCAGCGCCGCTTCAGCGCGTCACTGATTTCCCGGGTGTTGTTGGACGTCAGAAATACCAGGGGCGGCTCGGCAACCGCTTTGACGGTACCGATTTCCGGAATCGAAACCTGGTAGTCGGAGAGAATCTCCAGCAGCAGGGATTCGAACTCGTGGTCTGACTTGTCAACTTCATCGATCAGCAGGACACAACCGTCTTTTTCCTTCAGCGCCTTCAACAACGGGCGAGGTTCGAGGAACTCCTCGGAAAAGAAGATGTCACCAAACTCGTGCAGCCGGGCGACGGACTCCCGGAAACCCTTGGCGCCCTGCAGCACTTCATCGAGTGTTTCTTTCAGGACCTGGGTGTACAGCAGCTGCTTGCCGTACTTCCATTCGTAGATCGCCTTGGCTTCGTCCAGACCCTCGTAACACTGCAACCGGATGAGGGGCAGCGAAAAGAGTTCGGCGGTGGTTTTGGCAAGCTCGGTCTTGCCAACTCCCGGCGGGCCTTCGATCAGAATCGGCTTGCGCAGATGAAAGGCCAGATAAACGGCCGTGGCAATCTGATCACTGCAGATGTAGCGGTGTTCTTCGAATCCCGCCTTGATCTGGGCGACAGACGACGTGATCTGGTCAATATCCGGCACAAAGCCTCCCTTGGGTCTCGTAATTTGAAATCAAAAACAGCCAATTATCCCTTCACAAGGGGTGTCCATGCCACCCGCAAATCCGCTTACCCTTGGTTTGGAGTCTGCGCGGCAGACCCCTGGCCCGGGCCAGTCGTGAACCTGAATGCATGGGCCGCGCTATTTCGCTCGCAATCGCATGAGGCCTTCCTGGGTGGCGGATGCCACCAGAGCCCCGTCCTGAGAATAAATGAGCCCGCGATTGAAACCGCGCGCGCCGCTGGCACTCGGACTGTCCTGCACATACAGGAGCCATTCATCGGACCGGAACGGCCGATGAAACCACATGGCATGATCGATACTCGCCATCTGCACGTTGGACTGCAGGTAGCTGATGGCATGCGGCAAGGTGGCGGTATCGAGTAATGACCAGTCCGATAGATAAGCCAGCACACATTGGTGCAGGCGCAGGTCATCCGGCAGCCGGCCTCGGGTGCGCATCCATGCCATCTGCTGCGGCAGCCGCGCAACGGGGCGGATCATGTCAACGGGATCGATCGGCCTGAATTCGATCGGCCGCATGGTCTGGGTATGGCCTGCAAACAGCTCGGGGTGTTTTGCCATCTGCTCGGCGCGGATGTCCTGCTCGTCGCGGACCTCTTCAGGAGCAGGGACGTCAGGCATGTCGAACTGATGCGACAGCCCTTCTTCGACCACCTGGAAGCTGATCGACATGGAAAATATGGCCTTGCCATGCTGTATCGCCACCACGCGGCGTGTGGTGAAACTCCTGCCGTCGCGAATGCGATCAACCTTGTAGAGGATCGGTACCTGCATATCCCCCGGGCGCAGGAAATAACCGTGCAGGCTGTGCGCGTGGCGGTCTGGTTCAACCGTGCGCGATGCCGCAACCAGAGCCTGACCCAGCACCTGGCCACCATAGACCCGCTGCCAGCCCTCGCTTGGGCTGTTGGCGCGGTAGTGGTTCTTCTCGATCTCTTCAAGACCCAGAAGATCGATCAGTTGCTGGATGGGTGGCGCCATTGTGCGTGGTAACCTGAGGATCAAAAGACAAAGGGGCCGCATTATGCCATCGCGACGCGAACTCATAGCGTTAACTGACCAGGAGATTCGTGAGTATCTGGTAAGTCAGAAGACACTCATCATCGTTTCCAACGGGAGAGACGGCTTTCCACACACCATGCCGATGTGGTTTTACGCTGATGACGCTGGCTGCATTTACTGCACGACCTTCTCCAAGGCGCAGAAGGTCTACAACTTCCAGCGCGATCCAAAAGCTACTCTGCTGGTGGAGAGTGGTGAGGAATATGCCGAGCTGAAAGGCCTGATGATCTACGCGGATACCGAAATCATTGATGACTTCGATGCTGTGTGTGATGGTTTGGTAAATATCAACACCAAGGGTCGTGATGCCGATGCAGAACAACGCCTGAAGCTTCTGGCCGCGGTGTCACCCACGGCGAAAAAGCGGGTGTTGTTGAAGTTCACGCCGAGAACTTATGTGAGCTGGGATCATAAAAAATTGGGCGGCAAGTACTGATCACGGTTGCGTGCGGGGCCGCAACAGGAGCGATCTCCTGATCGCGAATCCGGGTGCCAGCCCGGTCTCTTCATGAATCATCTGCTGCGGCTGCCGATAGTCGTGAAAACACAGCGCGTGCTCCCTCCAGGTGCTCGCCGTACGGTTAGTACGACTGCGCGCCTTCCGGTGCGCGCCACACTGTCTTTTCGCGCATCTCGTCACCCTCGCTACGAACCTTCATGAATAAGCCGAACCTTCATGAATAAGCCGAACCTTCATGAATAATCCGGGCTAGTACTTGTAGCTCTCCGCCTTGAACGGCCCTTCGACCTTCACGCCAATGTATTTCGCCTGATCCACACGCAGCTTGGTCAGCACGCCGCCAAACCCCTCGACCATCAACGCGGCGACCTCTTCATCAAGCTTCTTGGGCAACACTTCAATCGTGATCGGTGAGCGCTGATTGATCGGCTGGTCGGCCCAGCGCTGCTCATAGAGGTGCATCTGCGCCAGCACCTGGTTGGCGAAAGAGCCATCCATGATGCGAGAGGGATGTCCCATCGCGTTGCCGAGGTTGACGAGTCGCCCCTCTGACAGCAGGACGAGGAAATCATCATCATCGTCGCTGCGGAATATCTGGTGGACCTGATCCTTCACCTTGTCCCAGCGCCAGTTTTTGCGCATGAAGCCGGTGTCGATTTCGTTGTCGAAGTGTCCGATGTTGCAGACCACCGCCCGGCGCTTGAGTGCGCGCAGCATGTTGCTGTCGCAGACATTGGTGTTACCGGTGCAGGTCACCAGCAGGTCGGTGTCCTTCAACAGTCGCTGGTCGATGTCCTCGAAGCGGCCGGTGTTGTCGCCATCGATATACGGTGACAGCACTTCGTAGCCGTCCATGCAGGCCTGCATGGCACAGATGGGGTCCACTTCCACCACGCGTACGATCATGCCTTCCTGACGAAGACTCTGAGCCGAACCTTTGCCGACGTCGCCATAACCGATCACCAGTGCCCGTTTGCCCGCCATCAGCATGTCGGTGCCACGTTTGACGGCGTCGTTCAAACTGTGTCGGCAACCATACTTGTTGTCGTTTTTTGACTTGGTAACCGAGTCGTTCACGTTGATTACGGGCACTTTGAGCTTGCCCTCGGCCATCATCTCGTAGAGACGATGGACACCGGTCGTGGTCTCTTCGCTGATGCCGTGGATGCTGTCGAGCATGCGGGGATAGCGGTTGTGGATGATCTCGGTCAGGTCACCACCATCGTCCAGCAACATGTTGGCATTCCACGGATTGCCACCGCTGAGAATCGTCTGCTCGATACACCAGAGATATTCTTCCTCGGTCTCACCTTTCCAGGCAAATACGGGAATACCTGCAGCGGCAATAGCTGCTGCTGCGTGATCCTGGGTCGAGAAAATATTGCAGGAGGACCACCGGACTTCAGCGCCAAGGGCAGTCAGCGTTTCGATGAGTACGGCGGTCTGCACGGTCATGTGAATGCAACCTATGACACGAGCATCTGCCAGCGGCCGGGTTGCTGAATAACGTTTGCGCAGTGCCATGAGAGCCGGCATTTCCGATTCAGCCAGACGAATCTCCTTGCGACCAAACTCGGCGAGGCCGATATCGGCCACTTTGTAATCGGTAAAGGTGGTCATGCTTGCTCCTTGATGTAAGTGAGGATCTGGATTGAGAAACCGTTTTTCTGCGCCAGGAATTGGCGGGGTCCGGAGACGAGGCCTGCACTGCCGGCCCAATGATCGAGTTCATGGCTGTCGAAACCGAGCCACAGGTCGCCACACGCGTCGCGCACCCAGGCATGCTCATGGCGTTCCAGTTCGGCGATCAGAAGTCGACCGTGATCAGCCAGCAATCGGGCAGCCTGGGTAAAAAACTGGCGTGGTGCTGGCAGATGATGCAGCACCATCGCAGCGACGACGGCAGCAAATCGGGTGCGTGTGCGAAAGCGTGTGAATTCCCGATGGAGTAACGATACGTTCTTGAATCCGCGCACTGCTGCGTGGACCGGGGCGAGCATCGCTTCTGCCTGGTCGATGGCAGTGGCATGGCCGAAGTCTTCCGCCAGCAGGGAGAGAATCTCGCCATCACCCGGTCCCACTTCAAGCGCCTGTGCGTCGCTGGTTGCGGTGCCTCGCCATAGTTCACGCAGTGACTGCGCGTAGACCGTAGTCTCGCTGATCAGTTTCTGCTGGCTGCGCAGCGCGTCGGCATTGTTTGCAAAAAAGCGTTCAACCTGCCGCCCGCGCTCGATGTGCAGTTGGTCGATCTTCTTGTGCATCACAACGGTCAATGGCTGTCGATCCAATGCTTCGAAAACAGCCAGCACCAGGGGCGACGGTGAGGAATTTTGTCGACGGTAATAGGTCGAGTTGGCCTCTCGCCTGACGGCCAGCAATCCAGCTTCTCGCAGGATCTTGAGATGGTGGCTGAGTGCAGGTTGAGCCATGCCAAACAGGTTCGACAACTCACTCACTGAAAATGAATCGTGTTCGAGCACACGCAGCATCAACGCGCGTCTTTCATCACCGGCAGCAAAAGCAATCGTCACCACGTCCTCGACATCAGGACTGGCCGTTTCGCTGGTCTGTCTTTGCGCAGATAGGGGCATGCGGGAGCAGATGATCCGGAATTGGGGTATCGGCAAGGCTCGCAGTCTAGCGGTTGAATCGATGTATATCAAAATATTTTGATATTGTTTGCAAGTTGGTTGTGTTAGTTTTTGACAACGAAATGGGCGGTGGCACCTGGACCTCAGCATGTTGGTCAGCAAATTGCCGAATGTCGGCACGACGATATTCACGGTCATGAGCGAACTGGCCCGTACTCATGGCGCCATCAACCTTTCCCAGGGATTCCCGGACTTTGATGCGCCCGCTGCGCTGCTTGATCGTGTGCAGTACTACCTGCGTCATGGTCACAATCAATACGCGCCCATGATGGGTGCAACTTCCTTGCGTCAGGCACTCACTACGAAGGTCAGAGATTGTTATGGATTGCAGGTTGATTCCGAGCGCGAAATCACAGTGACGTCAGGTGCGACAGAAGCACTGTTCTGTGCGATTGCGGCAGTTGTGCAGGCTGGCGATGAAGTGATTGTCTTTGATCCGGTGTATGACAGCTACGAACCGGCGATCAACCTGCAGGGTGCGACGGCAGTCCACGTTCCGCTGAGAGCTCCTGACTACCGTCCGGATTGGGGACTGGTCGAAGCGAAGATCAACGGAAGGACTCGCGCCATCATCATCAACACACCGCATAATCCAACAGGAACCGTCTGGCAGGCCCATGACCTGCTCGAATTACAGCGTCTGGTGTCGAAGCATGGACTGTTTGCCATCGCCGATGAAGTCTATGAACACATCGTTTTTGATGGTAGCCGCCACGAGAGCATCTGTCGTTATCCGGATCTTTATAACCGGAGTTTTGTGGTTTCCTCACTCGGCAAGACATACCACGTAACCGGCTGGAAAATTGGCTACTGCATCGCACCACCCGATCTGACAATCGAGTTCCGTCGCATTCACCAGTACGTGACTTTCACGTCCATCACACCGGTACAACTCGGTCTTGCCGACTTTCTCGCGGAACATCCGGAACATCATCTGGAACTCGGAGCGTTTTACCAGCGTAAGCGGGATTACTTCAACGATCTGGTGTCTGGCTCAAGATTTACCTTGAAACCATCAGCGGGCACGTTTTTCCAGTTGCTCGACTACAGTGCCATCACCGATGAAGTGGACACGGCGTTGGCACGTCGTTGGACGCAGGAGGCAGGGGTTGCCAGCATTCCGTTATCCCTCTTTTACGCGCAGCCGCCCAGAGACCGGTTGCTGAGATTCTGTTTTGCCAAGGATGATGTAACCTTGGAAAGAGCGGCGGAAAAGCTGTGTCGGTTGTAACGGTCAGTCTCATCCAGACCGCAACACACTGGCATGCACCGGCGCGCAACCGCGAGCATTTCCAGCGCTTTTTTCCGCAGGTACCGGCTGCCAGTGCTCTGCTCTTGATGCCGGAGATGTTCTCCACCGGCTTCACCTTGCAGCCGGAACTGGTGGCCGAATCGATGCAGGGGCCGACCGCAAGCTGGCTGAGTGAACAGGCGCGGCAGCAGGGAAGAGCCATTGGTGGCAGCGCCGTCATGGCCGAGGCCGACCGGTATTTCAACCGGTTCCTGCTGGCCCTGCCGGACACAAGCCTGGTCACGTATGACAAGCGACACTGCTTTCGAATGGCCGGCGAACATGAGCACTATGCATCCGGGAATGCGCGTCCGGTATGGAACGTTCAGCAGCTGCGGGTCCGTCCATCGGTTTGTTACGACCTGCGATTCCCGATCTGGCTCCGGCGTCGGGATGATTACGACCTCCTGGTCTGCGTCGCAAACTGGCCGGCAGTGCGGTTGGACGCCTGGCGGACACTGCTCAAGGCACGTGCGATAGAAAATCAGAGTTATGTTGCCGGGGTGAACATTCTTGGCAGGGACGGCAACGGTGTCGAGTATGCAGGTGGCAGTACGGTATTCGGACCCGATGGCCGCTGTCTGCTCGATGCGCAGGACAGAGAAGGTGTTTTCTCCGTTGAACTCGACTTGAAACTGCTCACTCAGTATCGTCACGACTTCCCGGCGTGGCAGGACGCGGACGGGTTCAATGTCATCGATGCGGAGTTTTAGCGTGATGGGTGGTGTGATGAGTAGTAGCAGGATTGTCCTCATCGGGTTGCTGGTTGTGGCGGGATGCAGTGGCGAAGCCGAGACGGCAGGTCCCCGGCATCCAGGCGAACAGATTTATCTGAACACCTGTTTCTCCTGTCATGCGTCGGGGGTAGCAGGCGCTCCTGCGGTAGGCGATTCGGAAGGCTGGGCAGCACTGGCACAGAAAGGACGGGAGGCATTGTTGCAATCCACCATTGAAGGCGTGCCGCCAGGAATGCCACCCAAGGGCCTGTGCGCAGACTGCACGGATGAGGAGTTGGGTCAGGCGATCGACTACATGATCGAAAAAAGTCAGGCTTCTTCTCGTTGATATTGCCGTTTCGTTGATATTGCCGTTGATATTGCCGTTGAATTGGGAGCTCTCTCAAGGTTAATTTCACCACTATGTGGTGAGATGGCTCCGATCATGGTGGATTGAGCTATGCTGATGCCTTTGGAGGCTGGTCCATTTTTTGCTTCTCTTTTGCAAATAAATAGGTGCCTCAAAGCTCTGTTGAAGCGCCGCCAAGAGCATAGTTTCGTGATCCAGAAAGGAAATTTTTATGAGTCAGCCACGTCCTGGTGACATTGTTTCGAGGCGCAAAGGCTTCGTGATGCATAAGGGATTGGTGCTCGCCGATGGGCGGGTGCTGCACAATTCGCCCTTCATCGGAGAAACGAAGGTTTCCATGACCAAGTTTGCCGCGGACAAACGTGTTTACGTGGAGCATCAGGAAACTGACGTTCGAAACCGGGCGCTGCGGCAAGTCCAGTCAACGGAACCCCGAGGTTATCATCTGCTGCGCAACAATTGCGAACACACGGTTCATCGGCTGACGTCAGGTCGCGCCGAAAGTCCCCAGCTGCAAAGCTGGCTGGTTGGACTGGGTATGGCCAGCGCGGCTTTTGCCCTTACCCGTCACCCGGGGATCGCGGCAGCTAGTCTGGCGTTTGGCAAACGGCTCATGGCCAAAAGTCGTCAAAGGGCACGTTAGCGCGGAAAGTACCTTGCCCTGGCACGACGAGCCGATGACAGTGCAGGAACAATCGGTCGGCGGTCTGGCCTGAGTCGTTCGGTTTGCCATAAAGATGATCACCGACGATGGGGTGGCCGATCCACGCAAGATGTACGCGCAGCTGATGTGACCTTCCGGTAAGCGGTTGTGCGAGCAACCATGAATGTTCACCGGTCGTACCAAGACTGCGGACACGGGTCACGGCATCAAAGCCGCCTTCCATCGGGTTTTTCAGCAGAAACTCCGAGCCGACACGTTCGATATCCTCTCGCTTGCCTGCTACCCGGTAGCGGCTCTTGCGCCCGGGCATGAGCGGGAGATGGATGGCTATCGTCTTTGCCTCCGGAAACCGTCCCACCACCTTGGCGATATAAAATTTGCGGACTTCGCGTGCATTGAACAGTCTCGCAAGTTCGCTTTGTCTGGCCTGTGTTTTTGCCACCAACAGAACACCACTGGTGCCTTTGTCGAGGCGATGCACCAGAAACGGCTTGCCGGCCGACTGCAGTGCACGCCAGAGGTTGTCTGCGCCGGAACGGTCTTCCAGCAATGAGACGCCGGATGGTTTGTTCAGAACCAGCAGCTCAGCCGACTCGAACAGCGGCTCTGGCAGGATCACGGGTTCATGCATTTGCAGCAGCGTCCAGGCAGTCGATGAATGCATCGACGATCCTGATGGTCCGCTCGATATCGACGCTCGATTGCAGACGATCATCAGGCTGATGAAACCATCGATTACTGCCGAGCATGGACAGGTAGCGGCCTCCACCATCGTGAATATCCCTGGCCTCGCCAAACGGACGCATGCCATCGGGCAATCGGTCCGCGCCCTGGACTGCATGCCGCGTCAGCGCGGTGGTCAACAGCGCCAGACGATCTGCATGATCTGCCTGGAGCAGCAACTGGCTATCCACCGAGGCAAAGTTGGCGCCGAGATGGACCCAGAAATGGGCGTCTTTCAGCAGGTTCTGGTGACCGGTCAGGTAACGTCGCATACCCAGGTGCCCAAGTTCATGCCCGCTGTTGGCGGTGAAATGTACTGACCTTCGCGGTGGATTGGCGCTGAAGTGGCGCATACAGGCGAGCCATACGCCGATACCGCCACCGCGCTCCGAGGTGCAGGTCCACCATCCGCTCTTGGGGGTCATGATGACAAGGGGTGCGACAGACGCATCACGTCCCTGGATGGTGAGGTCGACGTTGGTTGCGTTGACGGACTCCCATCGACTCTCGATCGTCACCACAAGTGGCTGGCCCGCTTTGGCAAAGCCCTCGATGGTGTCATCGTACTGGCTTGCAATCTGTACTACAGGTGGACCAAACGGTGCGCCGTAGCGTTCTGCATTCAACACGGCGAGACCAGGTGCCATGTGGTCAGCAGCCGAGATGGCGATGATGGCCTGCTGCCTGGATTGTGTGCGGGCTTCCTGCAATGTCCTGGTCAGCGCATGTCCTTCTTGAGGCGCAAATCGGCCGACGCCGATCTTGCCAGGCTCTGCCAGAGAAACTGCGGTTCCCGAGATGCCTCCGGGTGGCGTGTCTGGCGCATCGAACAATGGCAGACCACTGATCTGGCGACCGTCTGGCAGCGTGATCGACGCGCGGCCGACCGTTCGTCGGGCGAAGGGATATTCGAACAGATTGGCGTCCACTCCGTGATCCGCGCATTGCGCAATGAGCCAACGTGACGTGGACAGATCACCGGCTGTCGCAGTGCGGTGATCGGTGATGTTGTCGAAGGCGCTCAGGTCATTTCGAAGAGAATCGGGTGTCATGGCATCGTTCCTTGGCTGCACGCACGCTACCATCACAGCCTCAAGGAGTTGAAGCATGAATATCCGGGATCTCAAGTACCTCGTGGCGGTTGCCGAGCTCAAGCACTTCGGGCATGCAGCGGATGCCTGTCACGTCAGTCAGCCGACGCTCTCGACACAATTGAAAAAACTCGAAGAGACGCTGGGTGTGGTAGTGATCGAACGAACCAACCGTCGGGTTGTGTTGTCCACGGTGGGTGAAAAAATCGTTCTGCAGGCAAAACGGGTGCTGAACGAAGTGGATGAACTCATGCGTATTGCGGAACAACACCGCGACCCATTTGGTGGTGATCTTCGGCTTGGCATCATTCCAACGGTGGCACCCTATCTGCTTTCGCGAATTCTCGGGCCGATTCGCAAACGCTTTCCAAAACTCCGCATCCAGCTGAATGAAGGGCAGACGGTGGACATCTCGGCTCGCCTGAAGGCTGGCGAACTGGATGCGATCATCCTGGCATTGCCACTGATGGATGATCAGACCGAGGTCCGTACGCTGTACAGGGAGTCTTTTTATTTCACGCTGTCAACTCAACACCCTCTGGCTGGAAAAAAGCAGGTTGCGGTCAAGGACCTGGCGGACGAGCGCATGCTGTTGCTTGAAGATGGACATTGTCTGCGCGACCAGGCGCTCTCGGTCTGCGACTCTGCCGGGGCGGTCGAAAACACGAATTTTCGTGCCTCCAGCCTGGAGACGCTGCGCCAGATGGTGCGCGCAAATGTGGGTACGACGCTGATGCCTGAACTGGCACTCACCAGGACCGCTGGTCTTCGTTACATCCCTTTTGAGCACGCAGCTCGTGCGACGGCGCCACATCGCGAGATCGGGCTCTGTTGGCGTCGGGCTTCCAGTCGCACCGAACTGCTGGAGGAGATGACAAAAGTACTACGCGTCGCCGTCGGTGAGGTCCTGCAATAGGGAATTGCGGTTGGCTTCGGGCACTTCCATGGAGCACGTCATGGCAGGGTGATCGATGCCCATATTTAATGCGGCGCCGGCCTTCAGCCCACGGATGGATGCGGCATCCAGTTCGAATCGAAGGAAGTGGACCGCTGCGGTCTTGTGATCATTGGTTCGTTCCAGATCCTCGTTGGCAATCGCGGTTGTGCGGGCACAACCTTCCACCTGGGCCCAGACGTTATGCTCCACACCACCCAGCTTGCCCAATGCGACGTGACGCTCTTCCACATCCGGATATTCCAGCATGAAGGTTGCCTTCCAGTTGGCGCCGTCCGGAATCAGCGGATTGTAGGCTTCGATTTCTTCATCGATGGCTGACCGTTCGAATATCCGCTCGACACGCAGCATCTCCTGCACCTGATATTGAATGGTCAGGCGATCTTCAAAGTACAGCGTCGCGTTGGGTCCCAGCGCGATCTGACGCATCTTTTTGTGTTCGATAACTTGTTGCCGAAAAGCGGGACGGGCTTCCGCATAGGCTTCCAGGCCGAACAGATCCTGTCGAGAGAGTTTTTTCATGCGTTGATTCCATAAGCACGGCGAATCATGGTGATCGGGTGTTCTGCCGCGTGTTGCGTACCAGGGTCCTGTTTGTCCAGTCCGTGCGCAATCAGACGGCCGGCCATGGGGCAATCTGATCCAAAGCTGTCAGGATCGGTTTCCTTGACCTTGCGCACAACCGGTCGGACGATTTTCATCGCCTTGTCATAGGTCTCGGTTTTCACGGCATAGGTGCCGTCATGACCGGAACACCGTTCGATGGCCGTGACTTCGGTGCCTGGCACCAGTTCCAGGAACTCACGTGTTTTCATGCCGATGTTCTGGACACGCTGATGGCAGGCGACATGGTAGGCCACTTTACCCAGCGAAGTGACGAAGTCGGTACGGATGAGCGCGGCTTTGTGGCGGAGCATCAGATATTCGAAAGGGTCGAAGAAGCGGCCACGCAACCGTGCGATGTCGGCGTCTTCAGGAAACATCAGCGGCAGTTCCTGCTTGTACATCAGTACGCAGGAAGGAATCGGCGCGATGATGTCGTAGCCGTCGCGAATGGCCTCCAGAAAGGTTGGCAGGTTGGCGTCTTTCAGCGCCGCCACCTTATGCAGATCACCGAGTTCAAGTTTGGGCATGCCGCAGCAGCGTGTGTCCTTGAGCAACTTGACGCTGATCCCGTTGTGCACAAAAACAGCGACCAGGTCCTCGATCACCTGTGGTTCGTTGTGATCACCATAACAGGTCACATAAATCGCGACCCTGCCCGTGGTGCGTGTGCAGGCTTTTGTGACAAGATTTTCACCGGACGTATCGGGCTGATAACGACTGACTGTCTTGGCGGTGAAATTTGGCAGTGGCGCGTCAGCGTGAATACCGACCATCTTCTGACCCCATTTGCGCAGGGTGGAGTTGCCCGCAGCAGCATTTGCCAGACGATTGATGCCGGGTATTGAAACGAGGTCGAACACGGGATCAGTGCTGGTGATGATGCGATCTCGCCAGGTGGTATCACCGGCTTTGAATTTCTGCGCCTTCGCTCGCAGCATGAGATGCGGAAAATCGACCGCCCACTCGTGGGGTGGCAGATACGGACATTTGGTTTCGGCGCATAGGTCGCACAGGAAACACTGGTCGACCACCTTCATGTAGTCGGCCTTGTTGACCCCATCGACTTCCATGGTGGGCGATTCGTCGACCAGATCGAACAGTGTCGGAAAACTGTCGCAGAGGTTTACGCAGCGCCGGCAGCCATGACAGATGTCAAATACGCGTTCGAGTTCTTGTTCGAGTTTGTGATGGTCCCAGAATTCCTCACTCTGCCAGCCCAGCGGCCGACGCTCCGGTGCGCTGAGATTGCCTTCTTTCACCACCATGTTTTCACCACCATGTCGGGTTCTCCATCAATCGCAGCCGAAAAATTCTTCCACCATGAAAAAGGGGCCGCAAGCGACCCCTGATCCGGACTTGTTCGGGCTAGGGGCAGTGTTCTTAAGCGAGTGCGTCCAGTGCCTTCTGGAACCGATTGGCGTGTGACCGCTCTGCCTTGGCGAGTGTCTCGAACCAGTCGGCGATCTCGTCAAAACCTTCGGTACGAGCGGTTTTGGCCATGCCCGGATACATGTCGGTGTATTCGTGGGTTTCGCCTGCGATCGCTGCCTTCAGGTTGTTGCGCGTGGAGCCGATCGGCAGACCGGTTGCCGGATCACCTACGCCTTCCATGTACTCGAGGTGGCCATGTGCATGGCCAGTCTCGCCTTCAGCGGTTGAACGGAATACTGCTGCAACGTCGTTCTCACCTTCGACGTCGGCCTTGGCTGCAAAGTACAGATAGCGACGGTTGGCCTGGGACTCTCCCGCAAATGCATCCTTCAGATGCTGCAGGGTTTTACTGACCTTGAGTTCCATAAGGTATCCTCCTCAATGGTTATCGGTTGCGTGCTTGCCGGCCGCAGTATACGGCTGAATGCCCGACAGGCCATTCGAATCCTTCGATTGATCCGATAGATGACGCCTATGAGACCTGGGGGCCCGGGTGACCTTCCTTTTGCTGTCCACTTCCTGACGAGGTAAACGTGCGCGGCGAACTTGGCATTCTGCTCCGGCTGGCGGCGCCCATGGTGCTGGCCCAGCTATCGCAGATGTTCATGGGTGTTGCCGACGCGGTGATGGTCGGTCACGTCAGCGCGACGGATATGGCTGGTGTGACGTTGGGCGGAAATCTGTATTTCCCGACCCAGTTCCTGGTGGCCGGCATCATCATGGCGGTGACTCCGACGATTGCGCAGCTGCATGGCGCTGGCAGGGTCCCGGAAATGGGTGAGGTCGTCCGTCAGGCACTGTTCATCTCCCTCGGTGGTGGGCTGGTCCTGGTGGTGCTGTTCAACAATGTTGAGCCCATCTATCACGCCATTGGTGTGGATGCTCGCGCTATCCCGATCGCTGTGGGTTATCTGCATGCCCTGTCATTTGGGGTCATGCCGCTGCTGTGCTTTTTTGCGATGCGTTACCTGTGCGAGGGCAACTCCTGGACCAAACCCGCGATGATGCTGGCGCTGGCCTCGCTGCCGACCAAGATCGTGCTGAACTATGCCTTCATCTACGGCAACTTCGGGATGCCGAAGCTGGGTGGTATGGGCTGCGGGTATTCGTCGGCCATCATTGCCTGGGGTCAGTTCCTGGCCATGGTCTTCATTGTCAGGCATTCCCGGATGCGTGCGAGTGGCCTCTTCGACCGGTTCAGCCGCCCGGATTTTGCAGTGATCGGGCGTCTGGTCCGTCTGGGCGTGCCCATAGGACTCGCCAATTTTCTTGAAATGGCGATGTTTTCCGCGGTCACGTTGTTGATCGGGCGGATCAGTGTCGAGGCGGTCGCTGCGCATCAGATCTCAATGAATGTCGGCGGCCTGACCTTCATGTTGCCGATGGGAATCGGCATGGCTGCTGCCATCCGGGTAGGTTTCAACGTCGGCGCCGGCGACCTTGTGGCGGCGCGTCACAGCGGCTGGCTGGCCATCGGTGTTGCAGCAGTGTTTGCGGTACTGGCGGCCGTGGTTGTGCTGGCTTGCCGTGAGTGGATTCCCGGCTTGTATACCAATGATCCTGCAGTGACTGCGATGGCTATCCAGATGCTCGTGTTTGTGGCCTTGTTTCAGCTGTTCGATGATACCCAGGTGACGGCGCTGGGGTCGCTTCGTGGTTACAAGGACACCAAGGTCCCGATGTACATCGCACTGTTTGCGTATTGGGGTATCGGCTTTCCTGTAGGTGTCATCCTGGGCTACGGATACCTGGGTTTTGACGCATACGGCCCCAATGGGTTCTGGGCAGGTTTGACCACCGGGCTTGCCGTAGCCGCCGTCGGCATGCTCTGGCGATTCCGGCAGTTTTCGTTGAATCCTGGGTTAATCAGACAGCCAGCCGGATAGTTTCGACCAATGGACACCTGGATCATCATCACCGTGGGCGCAGCCTTTCTGCAGAATCTTCGTTCGCTGCTGCAACGGCGGCTGGAGGGCAAACTATCGGTGAATGGTGCCAGTTTTGTCAGATTTGTCTATGCGCTACCGTTTGCCTGGGTCTACGCGACGATGGTGGTCAGTGATCAGGTGATGCACACACTGACAACCCCGTTTTTTGTCTACTGTCTGATTGGCGGTGTTGCACAGATCTTCGCCACCTCCGCGTTGCTCGCGGCGATGGTAGACAGCAACTTTGCGGTGGGTACGGCGTTGTCAAAAACCGAGACCCTCCAGGCGGCACTGTTGGGATTCATCCTGTTTGGTGAATCCCTGACGTGGTCCATGCTGATCGGTATCGCGATTTCCTTCGTCGGCGTGCTGTTGTTGTCCGGCAAGTCGTCAATCAGGGAATTTCTGGTGGGCAAGCGAGCGGTGGTCCTGGGCTTGCTGGCCGGCAGCGGCTTTGCGCTGTCGGCAGTCGAGTATCGTGCTGCGTCTCTGGCGCTGGCTGAAGGCGACGCCGTTGAACGCGCTGCCACGACGCTTGCGGTCGCGCTTGGCATGCAGGTGTTGCTGATGGGGTTTTATCTGGCGATGCGGGAGCCCGGACAACTCCGGGCGGTGTGGCGTGCGAGGCGGGAAGGTGTGTGGGTTGGATTGGCAGGTGCGGGTGCGTCGGCCGGGTGGTTCACCGCCATGACCATGGTCAGCGCGGCCCTGGTCCGGGCAGTTGCCCAGGTCGAGTTGCTGTTTACCTTTGTCACGGCCGTCTGGATACTTCGAGAGAAGATCTCTATTTCACACATTCTGGGTGCGGTCCTGATCATCGGCGGCATCCTGCTGTTGATCTGAGCGTATCCGCCAACAGGAGGAGCTATGACTTACCAGACCATACTGTCCGAGAATCGCAACGACGTCTGCCTGATTACGCTCAATCGACCGGAACGATTGAACGCGTGGACCTATCAGATGGCAGAAGAACTGGCGGACGCCGTGACTGCCGCCAATGCCGATGACAATATCGGCGCCATGGTCATGACCGGTGCAGGACGTGGTTTCTGCGCTGGCGCCGATATTGAAGCGGTATTCAAGGCCCAGTCGGAAGGGGCATCACTGGGACGCAGTACACGTGCGCAGGACTGGGTGGGTCTCATGCGGGATTCCAAACCAGTGGTTGCCGCAGTGAATGGTGCTGCGATCGGCCTGGGCACCACGCTGATCCTGCCGATGGACTACCTCGTTGCCAGCACCAACGCCAAACTTTCGTTGCGCTTCGTGAAGATGGGTCTGGTGCCGGAGCTTGCCAGTTCCCGATTTGTGTTTGCCCGGGTCGGTTTTGGCAAGGCGAACGAACTCATGCTCACCGGTCGCACGGTTGATGCCAACGAGGCGCTCAGCCTCGGGCTGGTCGACCGGGTGGTTGCACCTGAGGACCTGGTGGAGTCAGCCATCGCGGTTGCCCGCTCCATGGGGGAGAACCCGCAGGCTGCGCTGCGCATGATCAAGAAACTGGCGACACAGAATGCGGCCGAGACGGACCTCAAGTTGATCCAGCAGCGGGAGGGTGAGGGGCTGAAGGCGGCGTATGTTTCGCCGGAGCACAAGGAAGCCATCGCTGCATTCATGGAAAAGCGCGCACCAGACTTCAAGGCCGCCCGAAAAGTCTGACAGTGTGGTGACGACAGCGTGGTGACGCCAATCTGATTTGATGACGACATAACTCCGTCATGTGCATGTGACGGGGTTATCACCCGCTGTTTGCGTTTTTGCCTATGCTTTGCCGCAGGTGCCCGTATCAGGAACTGCGCGTGAAGAGCGACAGGGAGTCGTCAGACAACAGGGAGAGCGTTCCTTCCCGATTGGTCCTCGTCTGGATGGATCGGGAATATGTCATCACACCTGGCACCACATTCCTGCTTGGTGATTCAGCCGAAGCAGATCTGTGCATAGCTGGAACGTTTGTTTCTGCACGTCACGCCACCATCGAATTTCCCGAACGTGGTCATCGGTTTGAACTCGTTGATCATTCCACCAACGGCACGCTGGTGCAGACCGAAGACGAGCATGTGCGTCTGCTGCATCGGGATCGTCTGCCCATGTGGGGTGAAGGCTGGTTCAGTCTTGGTACACCACTGGCCCTGACCACTGCATTGAGGTACAGCCATGTCTGAAGCCCAGTTGCTGGCACCGGCGTTGACCTTTGTCAGTGCCCATCGAACCCATCGTGGCAACGTCCGCCGTTTGAATGAAGACGCCGTTCTGGATAGACCGGAAGCCGGCCTGTGGATGGTGGCCGATGGCATGGGTGGTCATGAAGCAGGTGACTATGCGAGCCGCGCCATTGCGCAAGCTCTGCGCACGATCGAGTTCGGGTCCCAGCAAAAACTGGTGGACCGCATCGACGAGGTTGAAGACGTGTTGTTGCAGGTCAATACGGCGCTGCAGGACTACGGCAAAACCAGATTCGCCGGAGCAACGGTAGGCAGTACGGTCGTCATTTTTGTGGCGACTGGTGACCACGGAGTGGCAATGTGGGCTGGTGACAGCCGGTTGTACCGTTTGCGTTCCGGACGACTCGAGCAGGTCACCCGCGATCACAACCCGTTGTCGGATCTGCTGGATGTTGGCGATGTCACGGAGGCAGAGGCACTGACGACGGATACCAATGTCATTACCCGGGCCGTGGGCGGGCATGGTCCGCTGCATCTTGACCTGGTTGTCTTTGATCTCGAGCCTGGTGATCGATTCCTCCTGTGCTCAGACGGCTTGTATCGGGAGCTTGTACAGGCAGATGTCGAAGCCCGACTGGGAGGGGAACTGGAGGAGGTTGCAGAGCAGTTGCTCCGAACCTGTCTGAACGGCGTGGCGCAGGACAACGTGTCACTTGTCGTCGTCAGCGCACTCGCCGGTTGAGACGCCATCATGGATCAGTCCATTCCCAGGGATCTGACGGTACTGCGGCCACGCAGCCGTGATCGAACGGATGATTCGTCGGCTCGGGAAGCTGCCACGGATCAGGCTACACCGCGTGTGCTGAAGAGCCGGTTTGTGCTCGACGATCGGCTCGGCAGCGGTGGCATGGGCACAGTCTATCGTGCCAAGGACCTGCGCAAGGTCGAAGCACGGGATCGTCATCCCTATGTGGCAGTAAAGGTACTGAACGCCGATATACGTCGACACCCGGAGGCGTTCATTGCGCTTGAACGGGAAGCCTCCCGATCACAGCAACTCTCCCACCACAACATTGTTTCGATATTCGACTTTGACAAGGACGGCAACGTTCCCTTCATGACCATGGAGCTGTTGCAGGGCCGTGAACTGGCGGAACTCATGCAGGCTTATCCGCATGGTCTGCCCGACGAGATTGCGTGGTCCGTCATCAACGGCATGTGTGAGGGACTGCAATACGCCCATGAAAATGGTGTCGTGCACGCTGACTTCAAACCCGGCAACGTCTTTGTCACGGACCAGAATCTGGCCAAGATCCTGGATTTTGGTCTGGCGCGGGCGGCGCGACTGCAGCATGCGCAAGGCGAAGACACTGCATTTGATCCCGCCCAGCTGGCAGCGCTCACACCCGTGTACGCAAGCCTCGAGATGATCGAGGGGGAAACACCGGAACCGGGCGATGATCTCTACGCACTGGCGGTGGTCATCTATCTCGTGCTGACCGGGCGCCATCCATACAATCGGCTTCCCGCGGATGAAGCACTTGCTGCCGGGGTAACGCCGGAACGGCCTCGACAACTGAATCTGGTCCAGTGGCGGGCGCTGCGGTCGGCATTGGCATTGCGTCGGGCAGATCGCCTGGCGAGTGTGAAAGAACTGCAGACCGCGCTCGCCGGAAGGCAGCTCTGGAGGGCCGGATCGATAGCCGCTGTCGCGGCGACTCTTCTGGTGGCACTCACGGGTTCGTGGGTCATCGAGGGGTCGCAGATTGAAGACGTGCGTGACGAAGTCAGGCAGGTCACATTGCTGGACGTGCAGACAGCGCGGGTGAGCAGCCTGATCGAAGAGCCGGAACTCGACAGCCTCTGGTTGCACCGGCTGGATGCGGAACTGCAGAGCCTGGCGGCTATCGACACCTCGGGCGAAGCCGCCGTAATCTACAAACAACAGGCCGCTGCCTTGGTCGCCAGTGCCATTGAATCCCGGCAACCTCTGGCACAGGCGCTGGTTCTCTACTTCGACAGTCAGTTCCTGGCGCCTGCGAAGAGTCTGGACCAGGCGATCGCGGAACGGCTGAAACAGGTGCTCGACACCGTGGCCGTACCCGCAGGTATAACCATGACCCGTGAGCAGACGCTGGCATCGCTTGCCGGTCTGCGGGAAGTGCATCAGGCGCTCGAACAGATCGGGAAACTCCTGATGCCGGAATTGCTCGGCGGTGTCATCGGCAGCCGGGACCAGGTAGTCCAGCTCCTGGCAGAAGAAGGCCGGCGCAGATTGAAAGCTGGTGATCAGCAGGGCGCCAGGCGTCTGGCGGATGCGCTGCAACCCTTCCCGTTTGCGGGTGAAGTGAGCCGCGAACTGCAGGTTGCCGGGGGTAATCCGGTCAAGGCGAAGCAGCCGGCGACGCCCGGCATCGCGGCAGCCGCTAAAGCAGAACCGGACCACAAAGCCATGCGACAGCTGACAGACGTTTTGTCGGCATCCTGTCTGCGCCTGGATCTCGTGAAACTGGCCCAGGTCATCCGGCGTCATGAAGATGAGGCGATATTTGTGAATGAGGCTGCCAAGCGTACCAACTCCCGGCTTGATGAGTGCATCACCGAGCTTGGATCCGTCGATGCTGCACTCGCAAACAGCTTGCGTAATGATGCCACCGCCCGGCTTGAAGGGCTGGTCGAACTCGAATTCGAGTCACCCGATCCATGTGCGCAGCCAAGCGAGGATGGTTCTGCGCCCCGTACTTGTCAGGATCAGGCCGTGGCCACCCCAACCCCGGAATTGGTGGTGTATCTGGCTTCTACAGGAGGTGAGGCGTTTGCCATTACACGCTCCGAAATCAGTACGCGTGAGTTTGCGGCGTTCTGCGATGACACGGGGCGGTGTCATCTGCAATCCAGTGACTTTCCGGTGACCGGTGTGCCGACGGCGCTGGTCGAAGAATATGCACGCTGGCTGAGTCAACGTACCGGACACCAGTATCGGTTGCCGACCCTGGTGGAGTGGGGGCTGCTGGCCAGTTCTTCACGTGGTGGTGTTCGTCACTGTCGAGGGCGGTATATGGGTGCACAGCGCCCGACGATGACCAAAGAAGGGCTCGCCGATGTCAATGGCCTGTGGCACGTGTTGGGTAACGTCAGGGAGCTGGTGATCGACGGCGACCAGACGCTTGCTGCTGGTGGCAGTTTTCGCGACCCTGGCGAACGTTGTGTGGCACAGACCACAGACCAGATCGATGACACCATTGATGATGCAACAGGTTTCCGATTCGTCCGGGAGTTGTCATGAAGCTCATGCGCTTGAGCCCGTTATCCCAGCGGTTGCGGCGGATTGCGCGTGCGCATGCGGCAGGAGAGTCGACCAGGGACGAATACCGGCAGGCAAGACGCCTGCTGTTGGTCGAACTGCAACGAGCACCCGCGCGCAAGCTGGACGATACCCACCGACGGGCTGAGGTTGCTTCCTTGGTCCGACAGCCGAGCGCCGGAATTGGAAGTACCGTTGCAATGGGGGCCTCTGCATCGTCCAGGCCCGGACGATTACGCCCGCAACTGCGCTGGCTGGTCGGTGCCTTGGGTGTGGTTCTCGCGGCGCTCTGGGGATTCATGCACGCCTGACAAGCTGACCATGCGGGTATTCTGACGACCACCTTTCGTTGCAATTTCATGACAACTGACGTGACCTGCGTAGTAATGGCGAGGATTCTCCCGTTAGTATCTGCTAACTCGATGCCCGCGTTCTGTTATGCACATTCCCGGAAAATCACTTGACCATGGATCAAGATGGGCGTCAAGCTTGAGCATCTTCAGGTAATTAGCTTCTCAAGTGATTGATTTACATTAGTTATTTAATCCATACGGTGAGCCGACTGCGAATCCGTCCAAGCGCTTTCGGACCCAGGTTCTGGAGGCTGCAAACAACTTATCCTCATAGTTATCCACAGCCTTTGCGGTGCTGATTCAATTGATGCGGCAAGGCGGCCGCGATGAGGCGGCGGCGATGAAAAAGGCAAAGTACTGGCACCCGCCGGGCACGATGCGCGATCATTCCCCGACCTATCGCCGTTGGCCTTCCCCGTTGCGCGTAGTGCTTCTCCAGACAGACAACGTGCTCGAGCAGTTTCAGCCGGAGTTTGGCGACTATCCGGTCATGTTTGGCAATCTGCTTGAACACCCGGAGATCGAGTTACTGACACTCGACGTGCGGCAACGCCTGCCAGTCGCAGGTGCGGCTGATGCCTATGTCATTACCGGTTCTCGGCACAGTGTGTATGACGAACTGCCCTGGATCAAACGGCTCGCTGTCTTCCTGGATGGCGAGATCAAGGCAGGCAAAAAAGTCGTTGGCATCTGTTTTGGCCATCAGTTGCTGGCACATTTTCTTGGTGGCGAAGTGCGGCCAGCAGCGTCTGGCTGGGAGGTGGGTGTCAAGGAAACACAAATTTGCGAGCAGTCTGGCTGGATGCAGCCGGCTTCTGACCGGATCAATCTGCTCTCGAGTCACAAGGATCAGGTAACGATGCTCCCTGGTGGGGCCAGAATCTTTGCATCCTCGGCAAATTGTCGGATTGCGGGCTTCACCATGGGTGACAATGTGATCACGTTCCAGGGACACCCGGAGTTTCGCAAACCCTTCTCCAGGTCGCTCA
>Ga0163144_10004283_pt1 | contig 32183 bp, 28 predicted proteins | sample OliLak19BULKMAT1_FD_123175 | JGI IMG/M metagenome (GOLD analysis project Ga0163144, IMG submission 123175) | Freshwater microbial mat bacterial communities from Lake Vanda, McMurdo Dry Valleys, Antarctica - Oligotrophic Lake LV.19.BULKMAT1 | ecosystem: Environmental > Aquatic > Freshwater >... | reverse complement strand
TGAGCGATGCCGTACGAGTCGGCCGATTCGCCTTGCTCAACTACCACTCGAGCCTGGGGCACGATGCCACCGTGGGCGACTTCGCCGTCTTGTCACCGTACGCCACGCTCGGCGGTGCCGCGGAAATTGGCGACGATGGCTTCATGGGGCTTCACGCCTCCATCGGGCCATTGTGTGCAGTCGGATATTCCAGCAAGGTCAGTGCAAATAGTTGCGTCCTTGCAGATGTATCCCCGCAGTCCCTTGTGTACGGCGTACCGGCGCGCATAGCTCCGCGGATCGAGGTTGTCGAATCATGAAGCCTTCAGCAATCGCTGGTGATCATCACGCTGTGCTTGTTGGCGCCCTGACCTTGCGGCTCGAGATTCCCTGCGATTTCAGTCGTTGCGCGTATGACACGGCGGTCACTGCAGCGCAGTCCGCCCTGCCTCAGAATGTCCTGAAGAGCCTGGCGAGTATGGCAACGGGGCCGGAGGCTCATGAGTCTTGGCTCCGGTCGTGATGACTGCCACGCTGTTGATCGTAAGCCAAGTCTATGTGCCGGATACGCCGTCCGTCGGGCAACACTTGCATGATGTTGCGAAGGAGATGGTCCGTCGTGGCTATCGCGTGATTGTTTACGCAAGCAGGAGAAGTTATGAAGACGCCTCGCAAGTGTTTCCGCGGAAGCAAGTTCTAGACGGTGTGGAAGTCGTCCGACTCCCGCTGTCCTCGCTTGGTAAGCGATCGATTGTCCTGCGGCTCGTCGGCGGTGTGCTCTTCGTGTGTCAGGCAATGGTCCGGGGACTGTTCACCAGAAAACTATGCCACATCCTCATCAGCACGTCCCCGCCGGTGGCACCGGTCGCTGCTCTGTTTATCCAGTGGTTGAGAGGCACACCCATTACATTCTGGGCCATGGATATCAATCCTGATCAAATGGTTGCAATCGGAAAACTTCCTGAGAATGCGCGATCGGTGAGGCTGCTCAACGCGGTGTATCGTGCGGTTCTTGAGCGCGCTCAGGCTGTAGTGACGCTCGATGAGTACATGGCCGAGCGACTGGAGGCCAAGGCACCGCTCAGAAATCGGCTGGCGGTCATGCCACCCTGGCCACATGACTCCGTACTGCAAGCGATCGCGACTGAGGACAACCCGTTTCGGGATGCCCATGGCCTCGCTGGAAAGCGAGTCATCATGTATTCGGGCAACCTCAGTCCTGTGCATCCATTGGACACGCTGCTCGAAGCTGCCCGGCAAGTGCAGGACGATGAGCGTTTGGTCTTCTTCTTCATCGGAGGCGGGCTGGGCATGAAAGCGGTGGCGGAGTATGTCGAGAGGTATCAGGTAGCCAACATCCGGACCCTACCCTATCAGCCACTCGATAGAATTAGGTATTCACTCTCGGCGGCTGACGTACACGTCGTTTCGGTTGGTCCGGCGATGGTGGGGATCGTGCATCCGTGCAAGATCTACGCGGCAATGTCGTTGGGCCGTCCCGTGCTGCTGCTTGGCCCGGCACGATCGCACGCCGGGGACATTCTGAACCGTTATCCCATAGGGTGGCGTGTCGATCACGGTGCAGTCGATCAGCTCGTGAGCATCTTGAGAGAGGTTGCTAACTGCTCGCAGGACGAACTAGCCGCCCGCGGTGCCGAGGCTCAGTGTGTGTCCCGCGATGTATTCAGCATGGCCAACCTCCTGAAGTGCTTTGGCGACGTCCTTGAACATGGCGTGACTTGCCGCGAACCGCACGTGCCAGTCATAGGCCAAACGGCTTTCCGGCCGGGTGCGCGGCACCGACTCGGTAGCGAAGATGCTCAACCGGCATCTGCCCCGCTTGCTGAGGTACTTTCGTTACCGAACCACGACTGCCATGAGTGAGGGTTTCAGCAGAGTGATCGAGGCCCTGAGGTATGCAGCACTACGGTTTCGGTCTTCGTCAACTATCGAACTCGCATCCTCTTCTACTGCGGCCAGCTGGAACTCAGGCCACATCTATGATGCCACTGAAATGCCGGAAGAACCAGTAAATGGTGTGGATTCAAACGACATCCGTCGTGCACTCTCAACAAAATGTTAAGCGAGCCAGTATCTCCGCTTCTCCCAAGCGAAGAAGTCGAATTCCTGAGGCAGTTTTCGGCAGCTGAGGTCTGCAATCGCTATCAGGACAATCTTGCCATCGATGTGTCGAAGTATTTTCACGGCATCGAAGCCGTTCATTTGTGCCGCGGGCGGCAGTCGGGATTGGAATTTTTTTGGCCGTCACTTGGTGCTGCGCTTCCGGAGTTGTACGGCGCCGTAGCGGCGATGCCGCACTACTACAGCCAGGCGAAGTGGGAGTTCACGGAGGCACTGGAGCAACTGCGCGATTACCACACGGTGCTTGATGTGGGGTGCGGCGAAGGCGCATTTCTCGCGCATCTGAAGGAAGCCGGTCACGCAGCGTTCGGAATCGATGTTTCCCCTACGGCGGTACATCGCGCACGACAACAAGGCCTTCATGCACACGTCGCATCTGTCGCCGACCTTCAGGACTCCTTAAACAAATTGCCACTTTTCGATGCCGTGACTGCCTTTCAGGTACTCGAGCATGTTGATTCGCCGATGCGATTCCTGGAAGGCGTCATTGAGTCGATCCGGGACGGAGGGTTGCTCATTGTCGCCGTTCCCGATGGCGGGGGGGCAATTGCCAGCCTAGATGTGCCACTCGACCTTCCGCCGCACCACATGACGCGCTGGAACCTCGCAGCCCTGCAGTTCTTGTGTTCCCAGCTTCCGTTGCAGCTGCACGCATATCGTCATGAACCGTTGGCTATCGAGCACATTCCCCTGCTGGCCCGAGCGTGCTTTCGGCCACTGCACGAACCGGCTGCCTGGTGGGCCCGCTTCCGAAATCGAATGGCGGCAGCCGTTGCCTCGCGATACTGGCGGCTCTGCCATGACCAAATTGTGATCCGCGGACACACGCTCCTCGTTTCATACCGAGTCCTGAGGCGTCAAGAGGCGGCCGCCTAATGGCTCTCGTGGCGCCCCCGCTCCTTATGCGCTCCTCTGCTGCCGATGGAGCGATGCACACGCGTTGGGCGCAGCGTATCGCCGGTCGCTTTCGCTCCGATCTCTGGCTGGGCGATTTCGAAACGTTGGCCGTTCTCGCGACGCTGGCGCTGGAATTCGTTTTCGCCTATCCAGCTGTCATCGCGAGATTGCTTCTCGTCGGTGTGCTCACGCTACGTGCTCGCGCAGCCAGCGTACCGGCTATTCTTCTCTGCCAACTCTATGCGAGCGACTTTCAGCTCGCGGACATGCAGAGTTACGAATACCTCTTGGATCGATATGAGGCGTCGCGCGTGTCGATCTTCGGCCTCCCCTTGACCACGAACTACGTCTTCGCGGCGTGCCTAACGATCAGTGTTGTGACCCGCTTTGCAAGCCGGCCTGACATGTTTCGTGGCATCGTGCCGGGATTCCTCATCGTGCTCTGGTGCTCGTGCTTTCCCATCGCCGTGATTGCTGCCCTAGTCTCATTCGTGGATAAGGCCGTTTCGTGGTCTGCTCCAGTCCGTGACGCGATGATGGCAGGCTGCTTCTTTTACGGCATCGTTCTGGCCGACGACAGTGCCGTCATTCGCCGAGTGATCACGCATCGACTCATGCCAATGTTTACCGCGATGCTCGTGCTGGCGCTTCTCGGGTACTTTTATGCCCGCGGAATGTATTGGATCACGGCAGCCGGGCCTGCTGTCCTGATCACGAGCCTGTGCGTTCGGCGTGCGGGAGTCTCGCGTTGGTTCGCAATCGGATATTTCTCCCTCACAATGGCGTACGCGTTCGCGTGGTATCCGACCGCCTTTGGGCATCAGGTCGCAAAGGCCTTGTATTCCGATACGGCGACCACTTTCGCACTCAATGGCATGTGGTTGGGGGCGGCAGCGGTGACGCCAGTAGCTATTTTTTTCCTGCGGCGCTCACAGATGCTCTCGCGGCGCGTTGCCCCCCGAGCTATTCCACCCTTGAGAACCCTTTCGGCAGTATCGGCCGCTGTGATAATGGTTCTTTTTCCTATCGCCGTCGCGTTTGCAAGCTACCGGGTTACGGTCGAGTTCTCATCGAAGAAGTTTACGGCAGACCTGCCGTGGCAGGAACGGATTGTGTTCAAGCTTCTGTTTGACCGTGCGCCGATCTATCGCGGTGCGATCGACGAAGTCCTTCGGCCACCATTCTTTTTCAAAGTGGGCCAGCGGGAGTCGTACACTATGACTCTCAGCGGCGACAAGCAACCGTGGCCTGCTGGCTCCCACAACCTTATCCTTGAAGAACTACGTCGAAATGGCTGGTACTCCGGTGCGGTATGCTTAGCAATCATTATAAGTAGCATGATGTGGGCGTGCACCGCGCTCTTCAGGACCAGAGACCCCATGCTAGCGTGGTACTCAGCCGCAACGTTCGTCACGCTCATCATCTCTGGTATGACATCTCACGTTGCCATGGAGACAAATGCCTCGGTGTGGATGTTAGCGCCGGCAGGAATCTGCGCGGTGCTTTATCGCAGTGAGAGTGCAGCATGAAACGGGCGTGTGCGGCCGAAGGCAGTCGTGAAGGACCACATGCCGCTATTTGAAATCAGGTGATGCAAGCAGGTCGCCAGCAATCTGTGCAGCAATATAATAGGGCGATCACGGGTTTAGGAACGGTGTTTTAAAGGAGTCTGCTAAGCCTTCTTAGCCGTTAGCTATCCCCATGCCCTGCGATAATGATCTAATGAGTTCCTCAGTTAGATAGAAGACCCTCAGTGGCTTAACAAAGACAATCGCCGAAATGACCATCGCCCAACACTCGTCTGCCCCCGTGTCGCCGCTTAGCCATGCCGAGTCCGTTGTCATCGAACAGCGGATACCGGTCGAGGAGATTGTGTTGAAGTACTCTCGCTATCTGGGAATAGACGTACAGGAGGACCTCAAAGGCTGCTCGCATGTTCTGCTGTGTCGTGGGTGTCAGTCGAACATACGCTTCTTCTGGCCGCCAACTATCGCCGGGAACGCACGCTTTTATGAGAAGCTCATGCATAGGCCGTCTTATTACCTCGCCGATAAATGGGAATACCGTGCCGCATTAGAGATGTTGGCGGCCCGCCAGCGTGTTGTCGAGGTCGGTTGTGGCACCGGCGATTTCCTAGGGATTCTTCAGCAGTGCGGTCACGAGCCGATTGGTCTGGAGATCAATGATGGGGCGATAAGGGATGGCGTCGCAAAGGGGCTCGATATCCGCCGGGGTCGGATCGAGGACTTTGCGGATGAGCACCACGCTCAATGTGACGCGCTCTGTGCGTTTCAGGTTCTCGAACATGTGGCGGATCCATGGTCATTTATCGAGTCCGGACTCCGGTGTCTTCGTGTGGGCGGCCTAGCGATTTTCGCGGTACCGAATGGCGACGGCATATTTGCGAGTCTTGATGTGGCGCTGGATATGCCGCCCCATCATATGCTGCGCTGGAACGCGGCTGCTTTTCAGTATCTTACGCAGCGTCTGCCGATCGTACTGGAAAGTCTTTCTTACGAACCGTTGTCGAAGCTGCATGTAGGAATGCTAGCCACAACCTGCTTCAACCACTTGTCGTTGCCACAACGCGGATGGCAAGCGTTTCGGCGAAAGATAGCCGCCACCCTAGCCTCTGCGTATTGGAATCGATACTTCGCGGAAGTCCGCATTCCGGGTAATACGCTTTTGGTTGTGTTCCGAAAGGTCTCTGAATAGTGTGGCTCTCAATAGCCGCAAGTGGGCTGTTGCTACACCCGTCGCGGGTCGCGCTCTTGGATATTGTTGTGCCCGCGTCGCCGGTGGCGGCGATACGGATCGGCTTAGCAGTGCAACGATCGCGTTGGGCGCCGGCGAGTGGTCGTGCGTACCGTTATTGAGGAGCGGAGGTAGGTGGAGTGGTGAGTGGACGTGCGATCGAAATGTCTGGGATGTGTTGCGGGAGATGCGGTTATGGGCAAAAAAGTTGATTCGCGATATTCATCGGTCGAGAATCTCGGCAAGCGTTTCCGTGTGCTCCCTCATGTGATCGATCTGCGCGTCCCAGGGTTTGCGGCCATGGATCGATACAATCTGCGTTCCTTCGCCCCCGAGCCCGTTCAGTCGTGCGAGTGGTTCAATGCGTTTTGTAGTCGGGTCGTTTCGGAGGTCGGAAAGTCTTTTCTGCCGGTGTTCAGGATGGCTGACGGCGAGTACCTGTTTAACCTCGGATTCCAGCCGCCTTCTCCACGGGTAGGCTTCGCATATCCACGGCGCTACCTCCAATATCTTGTTGCCCGCTACCGGCCGAGGCGCCGATTGATCGCAGGCGGTTCGCATGCGGGCAAGCCGCTCTACGGAAGCGCGGATTACTCCAGCGTGGAGGTAAAGGCGATTCGCCGCAAATATATCATGGTGTGCAAGCGCGTCGCCGAAGCCGGTTTTCTGGCCCTCGATCTTTCCTTCTGCGAAATTCCGTTTCAGGAAAACTATTTTCCAGCGCTTCGGCGATGGTTGGACAGACACTCAATCAGGGTCACGATAAAAAACTATGTGCCATTCTACTTTGTGTACGCCCTCCTGGCAGGACCCGAGCGACATCGTATTCTTTCGGGGCGTCGCGTACTTGTGATCCATTCGGCAGTAGGTCAGAAGCAGGAGGCGATTAAGCAAAGTCTTATACGGGAAGGCGCGACCGCGGTCCACACACATGTGATTTCGGCCACCCGGTCATTCTTCGATGCGATTCCTGTGGAACAGTATGTGGGTCGTGTTGATCTGTGCGTGTTTGGTGCCGGCATAGGGAAAGCGGCAGTCCTCGACCAGTTGGAACGCTTGGGGGTGCCGTGTATCGACGCGGGATACGTTTTGGAGGTATGGGCGGATTCAACGGTAGCCAAGAGTCGGATATTCACACAGCCCGATGAGTCCGCCACGACAGCGGTAGGGGCGGAGGCGAAGTGAGTGATCGATCGGCCGTGGGCGGTGGCGTCGGCCTTCGCGTGGCGCTTGTCGCTACCGCAGCAGACCGTGGGGGCGCCCACGTGGCTGCAACTCGACTTCACCACGGATTGCTCGATGCTAGTGTCGATTCGACGTACGTTGCCGGATTCAGACCACCGGGAATACTCGATGTGGGCCGTCCGTCGAGCCTGTGGCAGCGTACCGCATTCAAGATCCGATCCCGCATTGGACAGTGGTGCGTTAATCGATGGGGCCCGGTTGGGCAGGGGAAGCAATCCATCAATTTTTTGCCGTCAGGGCTCGCACGTCGGATGAACCGCTCTGGTGTGGATGTTGTGCATTTGCACTGGGTCAACAATGAGCTGCTTTCGATTGAAGAGATAGGAAAAATCAGTCTTCCGATGGTCTGGACGCTCCACGACATGTGGGCGTTTTGTGGGAGTGAGCATTACGTCGATGACCCGTCCCCATATCTCGGGCCGGCTGGCAGCGAGCCAGAGGAGTGGCCATCCCGGTTGGCCCAATGGACGTGGCATCGCAAACGGCGAGCATGGGCAGGCGTGAGACCGTTGCTCGTCGCTCCGAGTCGCTGGCTCGGTGACCTCGCGTCGAGATCGAGGCTCTTGGGGCAACTGCCTGTCGAGGTCGTGCCTTATGGTCTCAATCTTGATTGCTTCCGTCCGCCAGTGGCCCGGCCGCGCGAAGCAGGCTCGCCATTGCGGATCGTCTTCGGCGCTGCCGGCGGCGCTTCTGATCCGCGAAAGGGTTTTGATTTATTTGTCGATGCGATGGAATTCCTCGCGAAACATTTGGAAATGCCGGCCTACGAGGTCATCTTCTTTGGTGCGAGCGAACCATCATCGCTCCCTCCCATGAGTCGCTCGATACCAGTTCGTTCGGCAGGCTTCATCGAATCGGATGAGGCAATGGCGAAGCTGTTCGGAGAGGCAGACGTTTTCGTTGCGACGTCGCGACTCGACAATCTTCCGAACACGGTCCTGGAAGCCACGGCCTGTGGCGTACCAACGGTGGCGTTTCGGATCGGCGGCATGCCCGACATGATCGACCATGGCGAAACGGGGTTCCTCGCCCGCCCGTTCGACGCGGCCGATCTCGCCGACGGTATCGCGTGGATCCTGGCCGACGATGCAAGGCGGGAAGCCATGAAGTTGATGGCACGCGAAAAAGCTGAAAAGGAGTTCGGCAGTGCGAGGCAGGCAGCCAGAATCCTCGAGGTCTACGACCGAGCCATTACTCAGGCTCATTGACTCGTAGCTATGCGTATCCTATTGTTCGACGAGGCTTTTCTTGGGCATCATGCCGTGTGGATGGAGCAAGTGCTCCGCGCGATCCACGACATCGCGCCGCGAGTCAATCTCTCGTACGCGTTCCCACATGCTTTCGACGTGACAGCCGAACATGTTGCATGGCGGGAACCCGCGTGGCATCACGTCTTTCGAAAAGTGCAGGCATGCACGGGCCGCCCATGGCTCGCAGCCGCCAAGTGGCGAAGCCTTGTGCGGCTAGCGAAAGAGGCAAGGGCTGACAGGGTTGTCATGCTCTACGCCGATGAGTTTCTCCACCCGTCCTACGCCCCAAAAGTCGATTTCCAATGGGTGCCCATCTACTTCCATCCTCGATTTCTCCGCGGGTATAGCGACCGGCCGCCACTCGCGACCCTTCAGGCTAAGTCATGCCCGTTCATCTACGTGCTCGACGCAGGGGTGCGTGCATCGCTGTCGAATATGGTGGGCAAGCCGGTCGTCAGGATTCCTGACTTTTGCCCGACAGAGTACGGGCACGCGACGGCGAGATGCGCGTCCGTCGAGGACGCCGCTGCCGGTAAGCCTGTCGTCGGTGCGATCGGGCCGGTGACACGGCACAAAAACATCGGGACACTGATCGCAGTCGCGAAAAATCGTCCCGACTGGCATTTCCTCATCGCGGGCCTACTGTTTCCGAGGGCTTTGTCCGTCGTCGAACAAAGGCTCGTGGACGAGGCCCGAGACATGGCGAACGTTTCCTGTTTCTTCGACTATCTCCCGCATGACGAGCTCAACGCGCTCACCGCAATGTGTACCGTCCAGTTCGCTGCCTACAGGCGGTTCCCGCACAGCAGCAACAAGCTCGTCCGAGCCTGCGCGTATCGAACGCCGCTGGTCGTAGCACAGGATGGGTGCATGGGCGAAATGGTGGCGCACTACGGTATTGGCCAACTGTGCGACCCCGCAAGTACGGCGTCCGTCGAGGACGCGATCGATCAAAGCCTCGCTATGAACCGGTCTTTGCCAAACTGGGGTGGTTGCCTCGCGGCCAACTCGTTGACCCGACTCAGGGAAGCACTTGCCCCAGTTGTGGCCGACGACATCGTCGAGGCAGCCAACGTCATAGCAGCAGACGTCATAGCAGCAGACGTGATCACATCAAAGGATGATACGACATGATCCCCCTTATGAAGAATACGTTTTCAAACGAGTATGAAACGCGACGGGCTCTTGCAGACTTTCTCATGCGGGCACCAAAGCTCAGCATGGACGAGCAGTGTTTTACGTTCGAAGCTGACTTTGCCAGGCATCAGGGTTCAAAACATTGCACTCTTTTCAATTCGGGTGGCAGTGCGAACCTCGCGCTGCTTCAGGCCCTGCGAAACCTGGGGCGAATCCAGGCCGGTGCGACCGTCGGCTTTTCAGCGTTGACGTGGTCCACGAACGTGATGCCGATCATTCAGATGGGTCTCAAGCCCGTGCCGATTGATTGCGATCCGACGACCCTCAACGTCATGTCCGCCGGCGTCAAGGCTGCCCTCGAACGATGTTCTATGGACGTCCTGTTTTTGACGAACGTCCTCGGTTTCGCTGGCGACCTTCCAGAGATCAGGAGCCTGTGTCAAGAAAAAGGAATCTTGCTGTTAGAGGACAATTGTGAGGCGCTCGGGAGTCGGTTTCGCGATGGACTGACCGGAAGTTTTGGTCTTGCGGCATCATTCTCTTTCTTCGTGGCCCACCACATGTCGACAATCGAAGGTGGCTGCGTATGCACAAGCGACTGCGAATTGGCGGAAATGCTGGTGATCGTCCGGGCTAATGGTTGGGATCGCAACCTGGCTGTTGAGCAGCAGGCTCGATGGCGTGGTCGCTACGGAATCACTTCGGAATTCGAGGCAAAATACACCTTCTACGACCTCGCCTACAATTTTCGCCCAACGGAGATTACTGGCTTTCTCGGGTTGCAGCAGTTGCAATATCTCGACGCCAACAACAAGCGAAGATTCGAGAACCACATGGCACTCGAGCGGACCGTTGCTCAAAACCCAGACCTCGTTCGGATTCGCCACGAGCATATGGAACAACCCGCCCCGTTCGCGTTTCCAGTCGTTTGTAGGACATCGAAGCTGCGAGACCATTATCTCAAGCAGTTTTCCGGGGCAGGCGTTGAAGTGCGGCCAATGATCGCAGGTAACATCGCCCGTCAACCCTTCTACAAAATTTACGACAGTACCCCTCACGATCTGCCAGGGGCCGAAATGCTTGATGAATGCGGGTTCTATTGCGGCAACTACCCAGAGTTGTCCACGCGTGACTTGGACACGCTGGCAAGTTGTGTCACGGTGCGGTCACGGTGACTGGTACCCCACGTCGAGAAGGAATCCTCATGGCCGATGGTTCCACAAAGATCGCATTTCTCATCACCTCGTGCGACGTGTTCGCGGACTGCTGGGCGCCGTATGCTTACGGGTTGCGCAAGTACTGGCCAGACTGCCCGTTTCCGGTGTACTTGATCACCAACGACAAGAGGTTTGAGGATCCTTCGATCACGTCTCTCCAGATTCGGCCCGATCGTGGGTGGGCCAAGAACCTTCGCCAAGCTCTGACTTCCATTGATGCGGAGATCATTCTCTACACCCACGAAGACTTCTGGATTTCCGCACCCGTGGACACGGCGGAGATCTTGGAATTTGTGGACCTTATTAGGGGTGGGAGTGCCGATTACATTCGACTTTATCCCGCCCCGGGGCCGGATAAGCCGTTTCCCGCAGATTCACGGCTCGGCATTCTCGATTCCAGGGCGCCGTACCGCACGTCGCTTCAGGTCGCCCTGTGGAGGAAGAGCGTCCTGGAGCAGTTGTTGCGAGACGATGAGTCGTGTTGGCAATTCGAACTCGACGGCACGCCTCGGAGCCGTGTGTACGGCGACCGGTTTCTGTGCGTTCAGCCGCAAAAGGCATTGCCGGGCAGGACGCGGCCGGTTGGCATCCACTATGTATGCACTGCGATCAACAAGGGCCGATGGGCAACGGAAGCTGTCGCATACGCAAAACGCGAGGGTCTTTCGATCGACTTTACCAATCGGCCCTTGGAAACCTGGTGGGATGACGCCATGCGGCTCTCTCCGATGTGTCGCCAAGTCGGCCGGGCTCTGAAGGCGGTAAAAAATCCGCGGCTGGTATTGGCTCGAATCACCGGATCGCAGCGACGTCCTCTTTGACGTTTCAGGGTAACCTTTAGAGCGTGCTCATGAAGGACAAAAAAACGCTGGTACTTGGTGGCCGCGGGCTTGTCGGTTCCGCCATCGCTGAACGATCGCAGGCGGCCGGCGAACAGGTTCTCACGCCGTCGTCGAGTGATCTCGACTTGCGTGACCGCAGTGCGGTCTTCGGCTACTTCCAGCGGCATTCACCAAGCAGCGTCTATTTCGCGGCCGCAGTCGTTGGTGGGATTCTCGAGAACAGTCGCAATCCGGTGCCGTTTGTGAACGATAACGTCCTCATGCAGACGCACGTGCTCGAGGCCGCCTTCAGGGAGCGTGTGCCTAAGCTAATGGTTCTTGGTTCCTCGTGTATCTACCCGCGGGCATGTTCGCAGCCGATGCGAGAGGCAGACTTGATGTCGGGCCCGCTCGAACCGACCAACTCAGCCTACGCCATGGCGAAACTCGTGGGTTTGGAGCAGGTGTTGGCGTACAACAGGCAGCATGGCACGCGATGGCGATACGTCATTCCACCGAATGTCTACGGCCCACGGGACCATTTCTTCTCTGAAAAAAGTCACGTCATCTCCGCCCTCATCACCCGCGTTCACGAAGCGAAGTGTGCGGAAACGCCGAGCGTCTGCATTTGGGGCACCGGATCGGCGAGAAGAGAGTTTATCTTCGTGGAGGATCTCGCTTCGATGCTCGTGCGGCTCATGGATGCCGAGGACATTCCGGTTCCTATCAATACGGGCACCGGCGAGGATGTATCGATCAAGGAGCTCGCAGAGCTGATCGTGGATGTCGTCGGGTACGAGGGTGAAATCGTGTGGGATTCCTCCAAGCCAAATGGGATGCCTCGGAAACTCATGGATTCGTCGTCCATGACCGGGCTCGGTGTGAGGGCGGGGGTGCGAATTCGGGAAGGACTCGAACGGACCTATCGCTGGTTTCTGGAACACTACGACGTGTTGAAGCGATGAGCGGGATTCGGTCCAGCTTAGTGCGAATGGCTCGCGGAGCGGCACGGACATGTGGCGTCGATTTCCACCGCGTGTCGCAGTACTCCTCGCCCATGATTCGCCTGGCTCGCTTGCTTGAATGTCTTCGGACTGAGGTCGTGATCGACATCGGAGCGAACGAAGGGCAGTTCGCCGCTGACCTCAGGGCCGCGGGATACAGACGAAGGATCGTTTCGGTTGAACCGTTGGCGGCGGCCCATACGGCTCTTGTGCAAGCGGCCGCGAAGGATGGGCAGTGGACCGTGGTAGAGCGATGCGCTGTGGGCGCAACGGAAGGGCAGGCGACGCTTCATGTCGCCGGCAACTCGGTCAGCAGTTCGCTGCGCGAGATGACGATCGCGCACGTCGAGGCCGCTGAGGAATCACGATACGTATCGACGGAAGAAGTGAGTGTCGTCACACTCGATCACCTCATTTCGAACTACACGTCGGTTCCATGCGGAGCCATTTTCGTGAAGCTCGATGTCCAGGGGCACGAGCGAGATGTGCTGACGGGAGCAGGGCCGTCGCTCGATGTGATCGGGGGCATGCAGCTTGAGCTCTCGCTGGTCGAACTGTACGCGGGGCAGGCGCTCATGATGGAGCAAGTCGCCTTTCTTGCTCATCGTGGGCTCTCGCTCTGGTCGATTGATCGGGGCTTTATGGACGGACGCAGCGGTCGGTTGTTGCAGTGCGACGGCACGTTCGTGCATTCGTCAGCGACTTTGCGCCAATGATCAACCTTCGAAGGCAACCGTCACGCCGTCAGGCCGTGGCCGCGCATGTGGGAATGGGGGTGGTTCTCCAAGCCGTTCTTGTTGCGCAATCACTGGTCATTCTGCCGTTGGCCGTGAACACGGTCGGCACTGAGCCATACGGTTATTGGCTTGCCTCAGGTGGAATTCTTTCTTGGCTTACGCTCGCCAGTTTTGGGTCGGCGGGCTTGACGACGCAGCGGTGTGCGGCCGCGTATGGTCGTCAGGATTATCAGTCCGTGCGAGACTGGTTTTGCCATGGAATGCTCATGGCCATTGTGTCGGCGATCCTTTTTGCAGCGCTGCTATTACCGGCCTCCATCGCTGCGCCTCATTGGCTGGGAGCAACTGGCTCGCTGGCCACGACGCTCTCTAGTGCAATGGTGATCGCTGGCCTCGGCGCGATGCTCACACCGCTCAATGACACTGCCAGAGGCCTCGTATGCGCCCTTCAGCGTAATGGTGTTGCTATGGGGGCAGAAGTCACGGCCAGTGCATTCGCTTTTGGTTTCACTGTCTGGTCGTTAATCGAGGGGTGGGGTATTGGCGGGATCGCCTGGGGGGCAGCGATTCGAGTTGTATTCGCACTTCTCATCAATGGCATAATAGCTACGACCTATGTTTCAATTGCTGCGGGACAAACACGTTGGTCGTGGGTGATCTTTAAGGAGTTTGGCAGAAGCCTTGTCCCTTTGTGGTCATCAAGTGTCGTCATGCAACTTCTCCCACAGTTTCCGCTCGTCGTTCTTGCGAAGATGTTGGGCCCAGAATCTGGCCCGGTCGCATGCCTTGCGTACACGGCCACAATGCGGCCGATCATTCTCGTTGAGATGCTGACGATGCACGGGGTTATGAGCACATCCACCGCAATCAGTCACCTCGTGGAAGATCCGCGTGCTGCGAGTGGTGCGACGTCAAGAATCCGTACGCTATGCACCGTGGCGTACGCCACGATCGCGTTTGGCGTCGCACTTTACTGCCTTGGTAATCGCGGTTTTGTCCACTTGTGGGTCGGGCCCCAAGCGTTTCTTGGCCAATCATTTGTATTTGCAGCTGCTGTTGCATCATGTGCGACGATTCAAGTCAGGTCGCTGATTAATATTGGCGCAAGCATTGGGATGGTGACGGAGACTGCCGTATTTCAAGCGGTTGAGGGCGTCATGCGCGGGGCTGCATTGGTGGGGAGTGTCGCCATCATGGGGCCGCTTGGAATTCCGGTGACGACCGCCGTGTTTACTGCAGTGTCGGGGGCCCTTGTTGAGCGCCGGCTGGCGGAACGCAATGGTTTCCCATCGAACGGGACTGGTCGCCTCTGGTGGCTGACTTTTACTGTTCTGTGCTGCCTGATCGCAAGTGCTGCATCGGGATACGTGTCAGCGAGCTCGTGGGTGTCGTGGGCTATCGCTATGGTCTGTGCCACCTGCGTCGTCGTCGTTACGGCTGTGGGCGTGATGCCCGAGTTGCGAGCATCGATTATGGCGCGGTGGCGTTCGCGATTGGGAGGGGTTCCCAGGGCATGAGCGCGCCGCGAATGAGGCCCCGTCGGGGGCTCTGGCTGGGCCCGTTGGCGAGCCGAGTAGCGCTTTCCCAGATGCGTGCCCTGAGCCCAGCGGCGGTCACTTGGGAGTACGGGTTTTTTGGAGGCCTGCAGGCTCAATCGGTTGAACTCGTTGTCGTCAGCCATCGACCGGAACCGCTCTGGCCCCGAGGGCGGCTGTTTCCTGGAGAGGCGCCCGCTCCAGTGGACGTGCCGGTTGAGACTCATATGGTCGGCCATACGAACGCACCTGGACTGCGTTCAGGTTCCCTCAGTGAGGCCTACGCATGCGCAGCCCTGAGGCTCACGCATGACAAATCACTGGAGTTTGTCGCGACGTTTAATCCATTGCCATGGCACGTCGCTGCAGCGACGGCAGTTCAGCGAGAGTATGGCGTGCCTTGGATTTCGTTTCTTCTCGACGACGTCCTCCATGATCCGACGCTCGGTCGATATGTTCAGGTGACACGTTCGGCTGCGGGTCACGTGATCCTCTCTGCGGCTGCATGCGAACGGGTCACCGCGCTTCTTCCCGGCGCGGCAGTCCTTCATCTGGATGGTGGCATCGACGGATGGCTCGGAGATGAAAGCGGGCCCCCGGACGCGTTGCCGCGGCATGTCGTGTATTGCGGTGCTCACTCTAAGGAGGCAGGGATGCCCCTGCTGGTTGCCGCGATCCCGCTGGTTACTGCCGATGACGTCACCTTCACGATCACGGGTGATCGGGGAAAGCATCCTCCACTTGGCCGGCTCGTCGCCCGGGATCGGCGGGTGCGCACAGTCGGCTACCTCTCGGATCCCGAGATTGACTTGCTCTGTTCGTCCGCGACGGCGTTCGTGAATCCTCGCCCGCCCAACCATGTCGCGAGCATTGCGTCGTTCCCTTCCAAGCTGATGCGGTATCTGGCGTTTGGCAAACCGGTCGCCAGCATGTGGACTGTAAGTCTCGCAGAGGTCTACCGGCCCCTGCTGGTCGTGGCAGAGGGTAACTCACCGCGGGCGCTCGCGATCGCGATTGAAACGGCTGTGACGATGGACGCCGCAGATCGATCAACACTACGAGAAAGGATTCGAGGGTTTCTTGTTCCAGGGCGGCTGTGGACAACGCAGGCCTGGCGATTCGATGTATTTTTGGCGTCAGTCGTCCAGCCGGGCCGTCGAATCGCATGACGACGCATGGCGACGATCGATCCGAGTATCTTTTGGGCCTTCCGGTATCGGCCGCTTCACTCGACCAGGTTGCCGACACCATCCACGGGTGGGTCGTGAAAGGAGGGGCGCCACGCTATTTCGTGTGCATGAATCCCTACTCGTACGAATGCGCCCGTCGTGACGCCGGGTTCATGGCAGCCGCCTCATCGGCGAATCTCTTGGTTCCAGACGGGATCGGCGTCGTTTTGGCGTCTCGGGCACGGGGCGGCATCATCAAACGGAGGGTATGCGGCCCGGATATCTTCATGGCCGTGACTCGCCGATTGAATGAAGAAGGAGGCAAATCCGTTTTTTTTCTCGGTGGGCGTCAGGAGACGCTCGACCGAGTGGTAGAGCGGCACCGCCGAGACTTTCCGCGGATACGGATTGCCGGAACTCTGGCGCCACCGTACAAGCCGACGTTCGATGCCGCCGACAATCTCGCGATGGCGGATCTCGTCAACGCTTCGGGAGCGGACGTTCTGTGGGTCGGTTTGGGGTCGCCGAAACAAGAACGCTGGAGTTACGACATTCGCGGGCTCGTGACCGTCCGCATGATTGGTCCCATCGGCGCAATGTTCGATTTTTACGCAGGGTCCGTGCCGATGGCCCCGAAGTGGATCCAACGCGCTGGATTGCAATGGCTGTACCGGGTTGCCAAAGAACCTCGCCGCCTGTGGCGGCGGAATCTTGATGGTGTTCGCTTCGCGTTGAGAGCACTGACGACCGTGCGGCATGGGCCAGACAATGGACTTGACAGAACATGATGGGAGATGCCGTGAGTGACCGAATCGCGATCGTAGGTATGGGGTACGTTGGGCTGCCGCTTGCGCTCCAATTCTGTCGGTCGGGGGTGCACGTCGTTGGGCTCGACATCGACCCGGCAAAAGTCGACGCCCTCAATCGCAGCAGCAGCTATATCCGCCACGTGCCATCCACGGAGATCGCGGAAGCAGTCGAAGCCGGTCGATTTCGAGCCACCGCTGATTTCTCCGTGTGCCGGGAGGCGTCGGCCGTCCTCATCTGCGTGCCAACACCGCTCGGCGAGCATCACGAGCCCGACATTTCATACGTGCTCGATACCGGTAGAAGTATCGCGACGAATCTTTCTCGTGGCACATTGGTTGTCCTGGAGTCCACGACGTATCCGGGGACTACAGATGGTGAGTTGCGAGAGGTTCTAGAGTCGGGCTCCGGCCTCGAGGCCGGCGTGGATTTCCACTTGGCTTTTTCGCCAGAACGTGAAGATCCCGGCCGGGCGTCGAGCACCGTCAAGACGATTCCGAAAGTAGTGGGGGGCCTCACGCCTTCTTGCCGCGATCGCGCCGTCGAACTCTACGGCCGCGCGGTGGATCGCGTTGTTCCCGTGTCGTCCTGCCGCGTGGCGGAAGCGACGAAACTGCTGGAGAACATCTTTCGCTCAGTAAACATTGCGCTCGTCAATGAACTCAAAGTGGTGTACGAGGCGATGGGAATCGATATCTGGGAGGTCATTGAGGCGGCAAAAACAAAACCGTTTGGCTTCATGCCGTTCTACCCGGGCCCTGGACTCGGTGGTCACTGCATCCCGATCGATCCCTTCTATCTTACATGGAAGGCGCGTGAATTCGGTCAGCACACGCGCTTCATCGAGCTTGCTGGACAGATCAATACGGCCATGCCGGACTACGTGGTCGGCGTCGTGACCCGCGCCCTCAACGACGATCGAAAACCGGTTCGGGGAAGCACCGTCCTTCTCGCCGGACTGGCATACAAACCAAATGTGGACGACGAGCGAGAGTCGCCGTCATATGTGATCATGAAGAAGCTCGAGGCGCTCGGGGCAAGCGTCGTTTACAACGACCCATTCGTGCCGGAGATCCGCCCTACCCGTGAGCACCCCGAGTTTGCGGGGCGTCGCTCGGTCGAGCTTGAAACGCCAGCGGACGCCATTGTGATCGTCACGGGCCATGACGCCTACCGCACCTTTGATTGGAAAAGTGTTCTGTGCCCGGTCATCGACTCGCGCAATATCGTGACGATTCGCCCTATCAAGTACTACCGAGCGTGATGACGGCGGCTCCCGCTATGAATGACGACCGTCGCGATGGGCGACTCCATATCGTGATGTGCGCTGGTGCGTGCCATCCGGACATTGGGTCTGAGTTCGCGGTTGGCTGGCAGTGGGCAACAGCCGCAGCCAAGCAGCATCGCGTGACGGTCATCACTGGTGATGTCCATGGGAGCGCCGATGCGATCCGTCGACGCCTGGAGGCTGACCCTGAGCTCTCTCGAAACCTGTCTTTTCGATTTCTTCCTTGGTTTGATCCACCACGATCGAAGACGCTCGAAAAGCTGTGGAGGACTGTGCCCCCCATCTACTACTGGCACTATCGTAGGTGGCTTCGACAGGCCGCAGATACAGCCTGCCGAGTTATCGAAGAAGAGCCCGTGGATCTTGTCCATCAGGTGACGTACATCGGCTACCGCGAGCCTGGGTTTCTGTGGCAACTCGGTGTTCCGTTCGTGTGGGGCCCGGTTGGAGGCACCCAAGACATCCCCTGGGCGTTTCTTCCGTCGCTCGGCGTCTACGACGGGTGTCGTCACGCAGCCCGAAACCTGATCAACCGCTGGGATTTCTGGATGCGGCGCGATGTCAAGAGCGCCATGAACGCCGCAGTTGCCATCTCAGCCGTGGCTTCAGACACACAGTCGGCGATTCAACGGCGGTTCGGGCGGCAGAGCGTTGTAGTCCCCGCCACATCGTGCAGTGATCTCGAAAAGCCGCACGAGCGCAAACGGCTGTCAGGCGCGACGAGGTTCGTCTTCTCTGGACTGCACATCGCCCGAAAGGGACTGCCGTATGCCCTTACCGCGTTGGCGACGATGAAAACCGAGGACTGGATCCTGGACGTCCTTGGTTCTGGCCCCCTCACGAAGAAATGGAAACGCCAGGCGGATGACCTCGGAATCAGCGATCGTTTGGTCTTTCATGGTCGGCTATCTCGCGCAGAAGCCGTGCGGGTAATGGCGAGGGCTGATGCGTTTGTGTTTCCATCGCTCCAAGAGGGATGGCCGACTGTTGTCATCGAGGCCCTGAGTCTTGGGCTGCCGGTCGTGGCCCCCAGACATCATGGCATGGCTGACATGATTGATGAAACAAGCGGATTTCCGCTGCGAGTCGACAAGCCGAGCAACCTAATCGCCGATCTCACGGCCGCCTTGCGGGTGCTCATCGCCGACCCGTCTCAACGCGAGCGCCTTTCACTCGGCGCCCTAGCTCGTGCCGCGCACTTGAATCGTGATCGCCAGGTAGCGGCCATTGCCAACTTATACACTACGGCCCTTGCAAGAAGCGAGACCGACATGAGCCCTACATCAATACGCACGTGAACACCTTTCTTAGATCGTGCGCATGACACAATTGACACCCATCAGCTTTTCCCGTCAGTTTGAGCGGATCGCCTATGGCGTCTACAAGCGCCTCACTTTTGTGAACAAGCGCAAGTGGCACTATCTGAAGGTGCTCGCCCGCATACACGAGATTGTTGCTCCTGCTCGGTACTTCGAGATTGGAGTGCGACGCGGACACTCGTTTGCCCTTGCCGCGTGCCCTGCCGTAGGCGTCGATCCTTCGTATGACCTCCTGAGGCCGCCCCGCAATGATGACACCCTCGTGCGAGTAACAAGTGACGCTTTTTTTGCTTCCGATGCCGGCAGGGCGCTTCTCGGCGAGCAGCACGTGGACCTCGCTTTCATCGATGGATGGCGTAACTCTGAGTTTGTGCTCCGTGACTTTATGAATACGGAACGCTACTGCAGTCCGCGCGGAGCGATTGTGTTAGACGACGTGCTTCCGCGAACGACGGACCAAGCCGTACGTGTTCCACACGGGCGGGCGTGGACCGGGGACGTATGGAAGGTGGCCACCTCCTTGTCTGCCCACCGCCCGGATCTTCTCTTGACCTTCATCGACTGCTTACCCGCCGGACTGCTAGTGATCCACAATCTTGATCCCACAAGCCGTATTCTTGTGGAGCGCTACCCTGAGATCGAACTGGAGCTATTGGACCCGATCAGGCGCCTGATGCCGCCGAGATCTTACTCTCGGGCGTTTGTTTCGCCTGAGAAAGGGCTTGCCAGTATCGCCAAGAGTCTCGAGCCACGAGCCGGAGCCTGAAAGAACTCGATGTTTACTCACGCACTCATGACGCGTTTCAATGTCCGGTTTGCGCGATCACCATCGTCTTCTGCCCTCGCGCTGTCGGACCAATGGCTCTCCGAGCGGGTTGCGCTTTTCGAGGATTATTGCCTGGCTTCGGTACTCACTCAGACAGAATATCCCGATGTCTGGCTCATCCTGCTGGATAAAGACACGCCCGAGCACATTCGAGAACGAGCAGCGTCGTGGGGTGCTGCATATCCCTTTATTAGGCCTGTGTTTATCGATGCCTTCGACATTCCCGTGGCGGTGCGAGTAGTCCAGGACAACGTTCCGCGAAACTGTGAGTGGCTCGTAACGTCGAGACTCGATAGCGACGATGCAATCCACCCCCGATTCTTCGAAGTCCTCCGTGCGAACGTTGTGGAAGGAAGGAGAGAGTTCCTCAACGTCCCCTCCGGCCTCATTATCGCAGCCGGCAAGTGTTTTCGGAAAGCTATCAAAGCGAATCCCTTCATCAGCTTTTCAGAGCCGAGGAGTAATCCGCAAACGATTTGGGCAGAACAGCATGGGCTCCTCGGCAGTATTGCGCCGGTGCGCCAGATGTGGCTTCGCGACGGATGGATACAGATCATTCACGGCGGCAATCTGTCCAATACCGTGCGTGGTGTTCGGGTATCCGCAGCGTCTGTTTCGCGTGATTGCTTGCCCCCTCGGCTGGCTGCCCAGTTGATACCGGACAACTTTGTGGACCTCTGCGTCGACAACACTATAGGTCTCTGGCAGCGTTATGCGCCTGCGGTAAGCAATGTGTTAAGGGCGTGCACGAAGGGGTGGCGGTAGTGATCCAGTGGGTGAGGGGTGTGGCATTGTGAGCGAGAGGTGGCCCGCCGTTGCGATCGTCGTTTTTAATCGGCCGGTACTGGTTCAGAAGCTGTTAGCACGGCTGGCCGATATCCGCCCAAGATCATTGTTCGTCATCGGTGACGGTGCCCGCGCCCATAAGCCCGGTGAGGCGGAGCTTGTCGCCGCCGTGCGGGGGCACATCGCCAAGGTGTCTTGGCCATGCGATGTCATGGTCAATTATTCCGACGAGAATCTCGGGTGCCGAAGGCGTGTCGTCAGCGGGTTGAACTGGGTGTTCCAGCACGTTGAGGAGGCGATCATTCTGGAAGATGATTGTTTACCCACGGTGGCCTTCATGGCCTATGCGACAGAGTTGCTCAAGCGTTTTCGAACAGACACGCGAGTGGGTTCGGTGTGCGGTTCACTGTCCGTGCCCACGATACCAGCAATCGACGGAGACTACTTCTTTTCGCGGTATAACCTTTTCACTGGGTGGGCGACGTGGAAAAGAGCGTGGTCGCTCTATGACGATGCGATGACGCCGGTCAGTGACGGAAGCTTGGAGACGATCCTCAAGTCGGTGTTCGAGTCTGCGAGGGCGCGCCTGTATTGGCAATACATCCTTCGTCAGACCCATGCTGAAAAGATCAATAGCTGGGGGTACCGATGGATGCTGTCCTGTTGGGCTAACTCCATGCTGGCGGCGTTTTCCAGGCAAACGCTTGTGGAGAACATCGGGTTTGGAGATGACGCCACGAACACTCGCGATAAGGCTTGGTATTTTCAGCAGCGAGTGGGGGATGTGCCGTCACCGCTCACCCATCCTCCGCACATCTGCCGCAATGCGGTGATCGATCGCATGGTCGAAGATGCGCGGTACAGCAAAAGTATGACAGGGCGGCTTCGTTGGGCCTGGGAGAGGGTAAAGAATGTCAGAGCAGGCTGATTCTGTCCACGCCGCTCTCTCAGTGAGGCGACGGTCGCCTTTGGAGCGGATCGGGCGATGGCTCTTCAAGGTGCCGAACGAAACGCTCCGAGACGAGTGGGTTCGGAAGACCCTCCTCGCGCTCCCTAGGGGTCAAAAGATCCTTGATGCCGGTTGTGGATCGCAGCAGTATCGGCCGTTCTGCGCTCATCTCACGTATTTTGGCCAGGACTTCGGCGGATACGACGGCGTGGGCGACACCGAAGGCCTGGCGATCGAGGGGTATCGCTACGGCGACCTCGCATATCGCTGCGACATCTGGTCAATTCCGGAACTGGACGCGACATTTGATGTGGTTCTATGTACGGAGGTGCTCGAGCACATCCCTTACCCGAACGAAACGATCAAGGAGCTCGTGCGGCTGACGAAGCCCGGGGGCGTACTCATCGTGACAGCTCCCTTCTTCTCTATTCCGCACATGACGCCCTACTACTTTATCAGCGGCTACCATGAAAACTGGTACCGGCACGTCTTCGCTGACAATAGTTGCGAGATCATCGAGGTTACGGCATCGGGCGATGCCTTCGCGAATGTCCTCCAAGAAGTGCTGCGGCTCTACAAGGCCGTGCGCCCTATGCCCGTGAGGCTCCTGTTCGGGCTGTTTCTGATCCCGGTCTGGTGCGTGCTCCGCCTCGGCATGGCCGCTCAGTTCGCCGGGGCAAAGTACCTTCCGTTCGGGTACTTTGTGCGTGCGCGGAAGCTGCCCTCAGAGAGTGTCTCGCACCCGGAGTTCCTAGGTTAAAAGTAAACAAGAACGATGCTGTACGTAGGGAAGTTCAACGCATGCGCCATAATAGGGATGCTACAGCGGGCCGAGTGACGGTTTTGCGCAGTCATTCGCGTCGCGCTTACGAAAGGACAACCATGTGCCTCCTCACTGAATCGCGCCGACGGGCAATTGGAAGGATCAGGAATCAAGCTATCCGGTTTGTCAGTCGCGTCATGTCACGGCGTGCATGGCACTCCGAGCCGCAGGAGGGGCAGCAGGCTGCACGATTTGCGCTGTGCGGCGAGAACTACGGAAAGGTGTACGAGGCGTTAGTGGCAGGCGCGGAGTCCTCGCAGGCGGAAGTCGTTTCGGAGTATCCATGGCCAAGTTGGGAGCAAACAATTGCGAAGGAGTTTCGTAGAGCACTGCCATTTACTTTTCTCCACCACCGCTTGATTAAGTCCACGATGGTATTTCATGGGGCGGTATACGGCCGAGAACGGCTCGCCCGAGTCTTCAATGCGTTCGGGCAAGACTTAGCCCGGGAGGTTCTCGCTGAGGATGCTGCCGGCGCCCCCGCCTTGTGTGACTGGCACGTAAAAACATCAGCTAATCGGTTATGGCATGCGTTTCATTTGGCCGAGTACGAGGCGCGAATGGCAAAGCGTTTTGGAAACGGACCGATACAGATTGTGGAGTGGGGCGGGGGTTATGGTGACATGGCAAGAATACTGCTGAGAGTGCATGCTGCCGCGACGGTTATAATCGTCGATCTTCCTGCCATCGGCGCGCTTCAGTGGTCCTATCTCTCGGCGACGATAGATCCGGACCGGGTACGTGTGGTGGCAAGCATACATGACCCGCTTCTGGAAGGCGGAGTCAACGTGATGACGGCGGTGGTAGCATTGCGCCATCCTGGTATTCGGGCGAGTGCTTTCTTGTCCACTTGGGCCCTCACGGAAAGTCCGCATGGCCTCCAGGAGGCTGTCATTGCGAATCGCTTCTTTGGGGCCGGGGATGTCCTTCTGGCGTTCAGCATGGACGCAGACAACTGTGTTGCGGCGCGGTTTGCTGAACTTGGCGGTAAGCTCTATGCGGTTCCGCGCCTTGTGGATGAAGGATATGCGCCGAGTAGTTATGGCTTTATGTGACTTATGGCGACGGGTCTGCGGCTCTCCTTGGCGCCCTGTTCACCCGCCATGCAGCGACCATCTGACGCCAAGAAGCTGCTCACGAGGCGTCGCATGTTCCGCCAGCCGGTGATGGTGAGCATCGCAAGCGTGGTGCTAGATTGCTGATAAATAGTGAAGCGGCAGCGTCGCCTGTGTATAGAAAGCGCCGAAGCGGCTAAGTGGCCACCAAGCGAGTGCTTTTATGGGTACGCGGGCGGCGATAGCGAAGAGAGACGGGCTCGTGATACGCTCAGTATAGGTTGCGTGACGACGTTCTCTTTCTCAACACGATCCGTGCGTTCTGACCACTAACTGCGATGCAGAGATGCGCGTAGCCAAAATAGGGCGTGCGCAGCGGATTCAATCACTCGATGTTCTTCGGGCCGTGGCTGCAGGTTCGGTCGCCCTTTTTCACTACGGTTGGTTCTCATTCGGATACCTCGGCGTTGAGCTGTTTTTTCTCCTTTCCGGATTTGTCCTGACGCTGCCTTCACGACACAGCACTGCCAGGGAATTCGTGTTCGCGCGTTGCACTCGACTTTACCCAGCGTATTGGGCGTGCTTGCTAATGACCTGTATCGCGCTTTGGTGTGCCGGCACGAATCTCGGAGCCTGGCAATTGGTCGCAAATGCATCCATGCTCACGGCATTCGTGGGCGAGAGGTACGTCGATGGCGTGTAGTTGGTCCCTTACCGTCGAAATCGTGTTTTACGCTCTCGTGGCGATGACCGGCGCTTACTCGTCGAGGAGAGGCCCGTTGGTGCTGGCGGGCGTCATGGCGATTACGGCAGTGAGTTACGTTTGGTTCGCTCATACATGGCCTGGAATCGATGATGAACGAAGTAAGCTCACGATGCTCCTCAAGTACTTCCCTGTTTTTGTAGTAGGCATTTGTGCTGCAGTGATGTTTCGACGTGTCGGCCTCCGGGAGCCCGTGTCGGTCACATCGGTCATTCTAGCAGGAGTCATAGCGGCGGTTGCTACAAGTGGTATGTGGGCGTATCGGTATTCTTTTCATCTTTCAACGGAAATGGCAGGGTACGAACGGCTGGCGGTTTTGGCAATGGTGGGAGGATTCTGGCTATTGATTGCCGTTGCTTGTTGGGAGAATCGCATACTCGCCACGGGGGGGGCAGCTGCTTTGCTGGGATGGGCAGTTGCCGGCTTCAAGTGGATTGCGGCTTTTGGGGCCTGTACATACCCGTTCTATCTTCTTCATGATTTGTTCGGAAAAACCGTTGGAGAGTTGTGTGGTGTAAAAAGTGTGCCTGTGTCGCTCCTGTTCGTTGCTATCGTGAGTGTGCTCATTCATCGCCTTGTAGAGGTGCCACTGCCCCGTATGGTCCGGTGGGAGTGGTATTGATCGGTGCCCGAGGTGCCGGTGAACGTGGCGTATCTCGCCTCCATGTGCTGATGGCGTGTAGCACCTTGGCACCTGACAGTGGGATGATGGCGGCAGTGACTCCGCTCGTTCGTGAAATCGCAGAGGCTGGTTACGACCTCACGGTTGCGGGCGCGACGGGCCGTTCCGGGGGACCGAGTGCGGAGCACGAGGGTTCCCGAATTCGAATGTGGCTGCAATGGCCGTGGCCGCGGGCAATTCGGCCAGTCGCAGAGGCGTGGGCGGCTTCGAGCGCGGTGGCTGGGTGGTCTCGATCGCCGGGTTCTCGCGTGATTCACGTTCATGGCCTATGGACCGCCGGGAATGTCGCTGCATGTCGTACCGCCCGTAGGCACGGTGTGCCGTATGTGGTGAGTCCCCACGGGATGCTGATGCCAGAGGCGATGCGACGAAGCTCTACCAAAAAGCGTTGGGCGCTGCGGGCGATAGTCCGAAAGAATCTTGAGGAAGCAGCTGTTGTTCACGTGACGAGCGAGGCCGAACAAGCAGCAGTTCTTGCTGCTGCGCCAGCATCACGAACTGCAATCATTCCATGGGGTGTCGATGTGCCGCCGTCCGCCCGTCGAGGATACGCGGGGCAGCCTCGGGTCGCTGCGTATGTCGGGCGATTGCTGGCCCTCAAGGGTGTCGATGATTTGGTTGATGCGTGGGCACAAGTACGGCCGTCTGGATGGAGGCTTCGCTTTGTCGGGCCTGATCCAGAGGGGTACGGTGGCGAGCTCGCCAACCGTATTGCGGCTAGCGGAATGTGTGATTCTGTGAGCATTCACCCGCCTTACAGCAAGTCGGAGATGGCCGCACTCATGGAGAGTATCGATCTCCTTGTCTTACCCTCCCACTCCGAAAACTTTGGCATGGTTGTCGGCGAAGCGCTTGCTGCCGGGGTGCCCGTGATCACAACGTCGGCAACACCGTGGAGTGACGTCGTGGAACGCGGTTGTGGGTGGTACGTGCCGGATATCGCAGCGGCGCTTGCAGCGGCCCTGCAGGCAGCATGCGGGCTCGACTCTGAAGAGCTTGATGCCATGGGCGCACGTGGCCGCGAGTGGATGCTGGCCTCGTTTGCTTGGCCCGCGATCGCCTCTCGATTCGTTGGCGAAATCTACGGCGTAGTAGCGCGATGATGTCGACACCGTATGCGCGGCAATGGTTTCGCCCCTTCATGGGCTTCGCCGTCGCTGTACTTGCGGCAGTTGGGCACGCTGCCCAGCCGTTGCCCGCCCCGCTTCAGAATGCCGGATTTGAAGCCACAGACGAGAAGTCCTCGTCGCTTTCCATTCCCGGATGGACGACGTACGGCGCGCCGATGTCGTCGATCGCGGTGGACCATCGACAGGGCGAAGAGGGAGTCGCATCGCTCCGAGTCGCAAGGGGAAAGGCTTTCTGCTACGGAATCGCGATCGATCCGGCGACAGACTACGTCTTGTCGCTCCGAGTTCGGGCCCACGACGCCAAATCTTCGATCGAGGCTGATCCGCCGCTCCCGGGGCCCGGTCCTACCCTCGACGCACCCCCGACCTTTGACTGGAAAACGATCCAGTTTGAAGTGCCGTCGTCACGTCGGCCTCCGGGCACACGCGAGATGTGGATTGCCTTGGGAGGGCAACCGAATCAGCCTGGCGGTGCCGTGTGGTACGACGACGTCAAGCTCGAGCCCGTTGGAGGCGAGGCGAATCTCGTCCCGAATGCTTCCTTCGAAGAACGGGCGATTGAGGTGGAGGTTCCTCCCGGCTGGGCGTTGGATGCCGGCGCCGCATCGTTGGCGATCGATAGCGACAGCCGTGTCGAAGGTTCGCAGAGCCTGAAAGTAACTGGTGCCGGTAGGCCTATGAGGCTCACGCAGCCCATTAACCTCGCGCCATTCCGTGAACGCGGCGTGCGGAGAATTAGGATTTCCGGGCAGGGCCGGTCGCAGGGCCTTGGGAGGGACCGTGTCCGACTCGAAGTCTACGGCGCTGATCCCCCGGCCAGGCCGATCCTGAGCCTGACCGGGGACCGCAATTGGACGAGAGGAGAGATCGTTGTTGACATTTCGCGAAGCCCGGACTGCCGGCTTGCGATTTGGTTGAATGCTCCTCGGCCATTTGAGGGCGACGCCTGGTTTGACGACATTCGCATCGAAGCGGTGCCTGACGATGAGGTTGTGAACCTTCTGTCAAATGCAACATTCCAGCCGGGAGACGCAACTCCAAGCCTGCCTGATTTCTGGGGCCTATGGGGTGATGCTGTCATGTGCGTGGAGCCGTGGTCGTTCGACTATTTCGGCCTTGATGACGAACCTGGCCCGATTCCAGGCGTGGGCGTACTTCGCGTCGAGTATCCAAAAGCTGGAACGTTTGTGCCCGTGCCACCGTCTCGCGAACTGAGTTGTTATGTGCTTACGGGTTCAGATCTCAATCTCCTAGCGGGACCATACACGTTCTCAATCTACGCCAAGGCAGCACGGGCTGACACGATTGTTCAACTCCGCCATCCAGCCAGCAACACGACAGCCGCTCGCGCACGGGTTGGGACTACGTGGCAGCGGATCGTCGCGACGAGTACGACGCCGAATCTCCTCCCCGCGATCCACTTGCCTGACCCTGGCAGCGTTGTGTGGCTGGCTGCACCCCAGCTCGAGCCCGGAAACGGCGCCACACCGTTTCGGCCACCACCCGGAGAAACGTTGGAAGGCTCGGGGGCACCTGGTGAGATCATTCCTACGCGCGGAGCCGCGCGTGTCCGGGGGGACGATGAGGCGCCTCTGGCGGCGCCTGCCTCGCCACTTAGAATTTTCGCGGAACTTGATCGCATCCAAGACGGGGACGCGACTCGTGCCCGTGTCGAATGGTCAGGACCAACACCAGCCACCGTTCATTGGCGGTTTCTCAACGCCGCAACGGGCGACAAGCTGGACCTTTTGCCGCAGTCGGTCGTCTTTGAGTCGAAAGGGGAAAGCACCGTTCAGATTCCCCTCGATAAGCTGCCGCGCGGGACCATCGGTATTCAGGCCCTTGCTGTCGTCGATGGGGAGCGGGCCGCGCGTGCCACTGATGTTTTCACCCTTGGGCATGCGTCTCCGCATGACGTGCAAATCAATCGATTTTCACGGAGCATCGTCGTTCAGGGAAAGCCTTTTCTGCCAATCTTTCTTCCGATTTCGCCGCAGTCACTCGGGGATTGGCACCTCGATCGGTTGAGGGCAGCCGGTTTCAATTGCCTCGCCGCCGCGCCAGGAAGGCTGTCGCAAGGCGACATCATCCGCAACGGTATTCCGCCGGCAAAGGCTGCGGAGATTCGGGGGCAGCTCGATCGACTCCACAAACGAGGCATGAGAATCCTTTGGCCTCTTCCGTGGACTTTTGATGATTGGTCACAAACGCCTACGCTCTACCACGGCGATATTCGTGGCCTGGCGTCGACGTACCAAGCCATCATCGCGGCATTTCGTGACCATCCTGCCATCATCGGCTGGTATCTCATGGACGAGCCCTCGAAACGATCGTGGGAGGGGGAGTATGGTTTTGCGGAGTCCGACCTCCGCTCCTTGTGGGCTGCGGCGAAAGCCGCAGATGACACGAGGCCTGCCTATGTGAACTGGAACCACACATGGGCCACCGAGCCTTATGGCGGACTTGCGTGCACAGATATCGTGGGGCACGACAACTACTCGATTTCGGAAGAACCGTTCGACCTCGGAGAATTGGTTCCCACCGTTCGCATGATCAACGACGCGCGTGCGCGTGGGAAACCCGCCTTTGCGTGGATCTCGGGCTCGTATGACGAGGTTCGGATGCGGCCCTCCGCGGATGCCGTTCGAGTCCACGCGTGGCTCCACCTGATCTACGGCACCCGCGGACTTGGCTATTGGTCGAAACCGCCGCTGGATCCTGGCGTGTGGAACGCGATTCGTTCGATCAATCAAGAGGCTACTGCCTTGCATGCGCACGTGCTTGGCAATCCCGATGCCACCCTCGTGGCCAATGGGCGCCGTGGGCCCTCGATCCATTGCGCCCTGTGGGTCGCCAACAACGACGCTTATCTCCTCTGCGTCAATACGGCCAGTGCGGAAGTGCCCCTCGTCTTTGGTGTCGCCAACGAGTGCGTGCGACGGGCGGTTTCCGCCGATCGCCTGTTTGATGATCGCCCAGTCGATCTCGAGTCGGGAACCATCACCGACACGATTCCGCCCCATGAGCGACAGGTTTATCGGTTCACACTCGGGGCGTCCCTGAAATGAACAATTGGTGAAGCGATGATCTTAAGCAGGCGATGGATTCAAGCGGGAGTGGCCGTGCTGACGGCCTGCGCGCTCTTCGTAGCCGACCTCACCACAAGCTCCTTTAATCCAACGATCCTGTACACGATTGTCGTATATGTGCTGGCTTGTCGCCTCTCAGGGCGCTGGGCCCTTGGCGCAGCATCGGTCCTCGCCGTGACCACCTACGGAGGACTCTTCCTCGGGGTGCGCCCGCCTGGGCTTGAGACGGCTTCAGAGATTCTGCGAAATTATCGCTTCGTCAATCGTTCATTTTGCGCGACGGCCATTCTTCTGACGGCGGCGGTCACGGTATGGCGGGTTCGGTGGGCGAAGCGGATAGACAAGGATCTTGAAGGCGATGAATCATTCCTGTCGCATTCCATGTATCAGGATCAAGTGGACCAGGTGCAGTTCCTCGCTACGGTATTGATGGCGCTCTCCATCACGGGAGCGATTATTGGCATCGACTGGACGACGAGCAACGAATTTAATTTGCCGATTCTGTACGTTGTGCCTCTCGTGCTCTGCGTGATGAGTGACAGTCGCGGGGCGATTATTTCGATGACGCCACTTCTGCTTGCTCTCACATGGATTGGGTTTTGGGCTTCGCCAAACCTGCTTTCCGGCGAGTCATTGCCATCGGTCGTCAATCGCATGATTGCGTCGGCTGTGCTGCTGGCATTGGCCGGTCTGGGGCTCTGGCAAACACGGCGACAACCTCGCTAATGTGCGGTATCGCCGGAATCATCGCGGGAGACAGTGGCCTGGTGCAGCGGGCGCTGCCGGCCATGGACACCGCGCAGCGGCATCGCGGCCCCGATGGGCATGGCATGCTCATCCAGGCAGTTGGCGATGTGACGGTCGGCCTCGCACACCGGAGGCTGGCGATTCTCGACCTTTCACCGCTCGCTGCCCAGCCGATGGTGCACCCGGCGACAGGGGACGCGATCGTCTTCAATGGAGAGATCTACAACTTTCGGGCGTTGAGGCAGGAGCTCGCGCAAGAGGGGGAGCGGTTCTCAAGTTCCGGAGATACGGAGGTGCTGCTCCGTGGTTTGTCTCGGCACGGTGAGAACTTCATCAAGCGGCTCCAAGGAATGTTCGCCTTCGGATTCCTGTGCCGCCGCACGCGGAGGCTCCTCCTCGCGCGCGATCCGATGGGCATCAAGCCGTTGTACTACGCAGCTGGCGGTGGACAATTCGTGTTTGCCAGTGAGGTCCGTGCGATCGTAAGCACCGGGCTGGTGGAGACAGCGATTGACCAAGCCGCCGTCGGTGAATATCTGTCCTTCGGTTCCTTTCAGCAACCATCGACGATTTTCCAAGATGTTCGAATGCTCATGCCGGGCCACCTCGCGTGGGTAGAGTGCCAGGCAACTCGGATGATGCCGGCCGTGCAATACTGGCATTTTCCCGATGTCGATCCCGAAATGGCCGAGTCGGAGGCTTTCGATGGACTTCGAGACCTTCTCGGTGCCGCCGTGCGGGATCACCTGGAAAGTGACGTGCCTGTCGGCGTGTTTCTGTCGTCGGGGATCGATTCAACTATTCTTGCCGGGCTTGCGAAGGAATACTCGAATCACGTTCGGTCGTTTACCGTCGGTTTCGACGACCACAACGAGTTTTCGGAGGCGGCGGTTGCGGCTGAAACAGCCGACCTTTTTGGCCTCAAGCATACACCGATCATCGTGAATTCGGCCGCCGCACCTGCCATTGCCGCCGAATGGCTTGCCTCTCTCGACCAGCCTTCCATCGATGGCCTCAACACTTTTCTAATCTCCAAGGTGGTGGGTGAACATGGGATCAGTGTCGCCCTCAGCGGTCTTGGCGGTGATGAAGTATTCGGTGGCTATCCGAGCTTTATCGATGTGCCGTTCTTCGCCAAGTCATTGGGCATGATCAAGTGGGCCCCGGATGCGCTCAGAGGCGTCCTCGCTCGTACTCTTTCCGTAAGGAGATCGCTCGCATACCAACAGAAGCTTCGCAGCATTCTCTGCTCGGACGGCACCATCGAGGCGCTCTATCTTCTTCGGCGGAGGGCGCTATCGGACGAACAACTCCACTCGCTCGGGATCGATCCAATGTTCGTTGCGACCGAGGCGGTATTGAGCCCTTCAGTCCGCGATGTGGTGCGAATGGTGCCCGATACAATCGCGGCCGTCTCAAGGCTGGAATCGATGCTGTATCAGGGGAACACGACTCTCCGCGACAGCGACACGAACGGAATGGCGCACGGATTGGAAATTCGTGTTCCATTGCTCGACCGGCGCGTGGTCGAATTTATGTCCCGTGTCCCCGGTCGCCTGCGGCTTCCGCGGGATTCTGCCCCGAAGCATCTGCTGCGGAAGGCCTGCGCTGACTTGCTCCGCCCGCGCGTGTGCGACCAGCGCAAAATGGGGTTCAACCTGCCTCTTCGACAGTGGATGGCAGGCTCGCTTCGCGACATTTGCGAGGACGCGATTGAGCATCTTGCGACCTGCGGGTTCGTGGACCCACGTGGTGTGCGGATGATATGGAATTCGTATGTCCAAGCACCGGAGACGTCGACATGGACACGAGCGCTCTCCCTCGTCGTCCTCGGGCATTACCTCAAGCACTCCGCGTCGAGAATCTCGGCAGGTGGCGGCCACGCCCGCATCCCGCCGTTGCCATGAGCCTGATTGTCACGGGAGCCAGTGGCTTTGTCGGCCGGGGGCTGCTGCCCGCGCTGGCTGCGGCAGGCCACCAAGGAATAGCGACAGGGCGGACCGTCTCTCAGGAGGCACCGGCCGGATGGGCT
>Ga0163144_10004282_pt1 | contig 32183 bp, 25 predicted proteins | sample OliLak19BULKMAT1_FD_123175 | JGI IMG/M metagenome (GOLD analysis project Ga0163144, IMG submission 123175) | Freshwater microbial mat bacterial communities from Lake Vanda, McMurdo Dry Valleys, Antarctica - Oligotrophic Lake LV.19.BULKMAT1 | ecosystem: Environmental > Aquatic > Freshwater >... | reverse complement strand
TAACATTATCCGTCACGGAAGTTGTCTCTGATGTCGAATCCCAGCCCCTCCTCTCCCAGGCCCTCCGCCTCAGCGAAGCCCTGACTTTCCTGGGTTCCTCCTTATCCAAAGCGGATGAACAAAAACTAAAAGACCTTGAACATCAAGTACCTGGTCCCGAAGTAGTCAAAAGCATCCAAACCATCCTCGACCCCTATTGCCTGGCTATGATTAATATCAATCCGGAATCCAGGGTCAAAGTCAATCGCGGTCCTGCCGTCGCCAAATTGATCCAGGGCGGTTGGGTCAGTTATCTCGTCAAAGTAAACAACGAGGCTGGTGTGACCGCAGAGTTGCAAGCGGAAAGCCCCAATGCTGAACCTCCCTTATATGCCCCAAGCTATGATCCTCAGGTCTCGGAAAAAAGAAAGTTGAGTCCGGGACAAGTGGCCAATCGATTTATGGAATTGCAGATCTATCGCAAAGCACCCTTGTTACCTAATCTTTCAGGGCTGAAACTAGAATATGCTGTGGTTCAACTGTTCAGTAAAGATGCAGGACAAAGAGAGGTTGGCCTGGGATTTAATATAGGTCAGGGCACTCAGGACATCGGATTTCGCAATGCCATCAATATTTTGTTTGAAAGTAAACCTTCCGTTAAAGTCAGGTTCAACATCACGGATGCCGATGGCACACCGGCTATGGCTTCTTTTTTGATCACGGATGGTATTCCACGCATTGAAGAAGATGGTATACGTCCGGTCAATCCGGAAAGTTTTCGCCTGACAGCGGCGTTGATCGAATCAAGGGACAACAAAGAGATTCCACGATTGGCAGGTATTTACCCACTGCCCTCACGGCGTGTAGCAGCTTTTGATGAGTATCCTGATTTTTTCTTTCAGCCCCAGATCTATCGGTATCACGGTGAACATGTCAACCTGCCGCCCGGGAAATATAATATCTCCTATACCCGGGGACCGGAATATGAGGTTCAAAACCGTGAATTGGTCGTACCGGAAGGTAATAAAGAAATGGAGACTTCATTCCAGTTAAAAAGATGGATCGATCTGGCCAGCCTGGGATGGTATAGCGCAGATCACCATGTGCATGCTGCAGGCTGCAGTCATTACGATAGTCCGGAAGAAGGGGTCAAACCCCTGGATATGTGGAGGCAGGCACGAGGTGAAGATTTGAGTGTGGCGGCCGTCCTGGCCTGGGGTCCGAGTTGGTATCATCAAAAAACTTTTTTTACCGGTAAAGACCTTGAATTTTCCACTCCCAACAGCATCATGCACCACGATGTGGAGGTCTCTGGTTTTCCCTCCTCCCATGCCGGTCATATCGTTTTGCTTGGACTCAGGGAAGATGATTATCCTGGCACTACAACTATCGAAGAATGGCCCAGCTGGACCTTACCGGTACTCAACTGGGCCAAAACACAAAATGCCGCCACAGGTTATGCGCATTCCGGTTGGGGCCTGGAACCCATGACCCCTACCAATGCATTGCCCAATTACATCATCCCAAAAATGGACGGCATCGGGGCCAATGAATATATCGTGACGGTAACTCAAAATGCGGTCGATTTTTTCAGTGCAGGGAATACCCCGGCACCCTGGGAATTAAACATGTGGTATCATACCCTCAACTGCGGGTTTACTCCCCGATTAAGTGGAGAAACAGATTTCCCCTGCATATTCGATGAACGGGTCGGATTGGCCCGTAGTTATTTTAAACCGGAAGGTAAATTATCCTATGAATCGTATATTGATGCTATTAAAAAGGGACGATCCTATGTTTCGGATGGTAACTCCCATATCGTAGATTTTACCGTCAATGGGCTTGAACCCGGGACCTCAGACAGTCGTATATCGCTTACTGATACACCCCGATTGCGCATCAATGCCAGGGTGATTGCCAATCTTCCCGTAACCCCGGATGCTAAAGGAGAAGCTATTGCTCAAAGTAAAATGTCCAATCAACCCTATTGGCATATTGAACGGGCTCGAATAATGAAAACGCAACGTGTCCCGGTCGAATTGATTGTAAATGGAAAGGTGGTCAATACGATAGAAATTCCCGCTAACAAAAAGTGGACAGAAGTCAGGTTTAATTACCCCATCACCAAATCATCCTGGCTGGCATTGAGAGTATATCCCAGTGCCCATACCAATCCGGTCTTTGTCACTGTAAATGACCTGCCTATACGTGAAAAAAGCAGTGCTACCTGGTGTAGACAAACTGTCGACCAATGCTGGAAAATGAAAAAGTCCAGTATACATGCGGATGAATTAAAAGCTGCAGAAGCAGCTTATGACCAGGCCAGGGCGGTGTACGACCGGATGATCAAGGAGTCGAGATAAAGTGGTCGGGTTGTGGTTCGGAGACTCTTGAGACCATTATGTGCTGGGGAATAGTGTAATGGATTTTTTGGATTAACTTTCGCTTCCAATCTATATTCACATGAAAATAAGTTTAATCACGCTGCTATTGATCAGCTTAGCCGTGGGCTGCAAACAAGGGAATATGCACCCAACGGAAGCCGTCAACCTGGAGCACCGTCTGGATAGTTTGGTTAAGACCGACCTGGATAGTGTGCGGGTTGCCGGGATAGCAGTTGCTGTTTTTAAAGGAGATGATCCAATATTATTAAAATCTTATGGATTTGCGGATTTGGAATGGTCTGTCAAATTGCCGGTAGACGCTTCGTTTGAAATTGGTTCAGTGACAAAACAATTTACAGGAGCCGCAATTCTTCAATTAATGGAACAAAATAAATTAGGTCTGGAGGATGAATTGACGAAGTATATAAAATTTAATACCCAGAGGAAAAAAGTTACTATCCGTCAGTTGCTCAGCCACACCTCGGGCATTAAAGGGTATACTGAATTGCCCGAGTTTGAAAACTTTTCCAAACTAAAATTTCCAAAAGACAGTTTGTTGCGTATAGTGGAAAAAAATCCCTTTGACTTTGATCCGGGCGAAGCTTTGATCTATAATAATACCGGATTTTTTATGCTGGGTCTTATCATCGAAAAAATCAGCGGCCTCAGTTATGAAGCGTACGTCAAGAAAAACTTGTTTGACCCGGCAGGAATGGCCAATTCCTATTATTGCAGTGAATCCAAAGTCATTAAAAATCGCGCCCATGGTTATGATATGGGTGATAAAACCCTGATCAGGGCTGGGTACCTGGATCATACCTGGCCGTATGCAGCCGGATCCTTGTGTTCGACTGTTGAGGATTTAGTAGCATGGAATCAGGCCTTACACCATGGCAAAATCCTTAATGAGGTTTCGTATGCCGAGTTTTTAAAGGTTGTTCAATTAAACGATGGCTCCTCTACTCATTATGCCAAAGGCATTACCGTCGCGGACTACCGGGGTATCCCGATGATTAGTCACGGAGGGGGGATCAACGGGTTCCTTTCAGAAAACCGGTATTTTCCAAAAGAGGATATCAGCATAGTGGTGCTGGTCAATACTACAGGGCCTGTATCTCCGCACAATCTGGCTGACCACCTATCCAATTGGATATTGAACCCGTCGGAGAAATCAAATAACCCGTTCAGCGGGCAGCTATCCGGCTACCTGGGAAAATACAAAGGAAGGGCCAGGGGTTCGGACCTTACCGTTACCATAACTCAAAATGATTCAACCTTGCTCCTGCAAATGGATGACAATGCACCAATGCCACTTAAATTTCATAACGGTTCGGATTGGACAGATGGTACTACCAGGTACATGTTTAAAGGGGTTGATACAAGTTTTAATGAATTGAGGATAGACCAGACCTATGGCTATTTCATCCTGAAAAAATAAACATATAGTTTTTTATTTTTATGAAATAGTAGCCGAAGATCCGGGGTAGTTAAACAGATCTTTCGGCAACGTAGTTGCCTCATCCTGGTAACCCTAAACGTACAACCGACTCCAAGCAGCGTAGCTGTGAAATAATATAGTGTCGAACATGACATGATAAAATTCAATACAACTTTACGACGTAGAACCACTATTCCCGATTCCTCACCTGTATGTCGGTTATTCCCCGTTTCTTTTGATAAAAGTCAACACCGGAATTTGATTATCAGAAGCCAGGATCCTGGTCACACTGGTTTGCAATAATTTTTCAAAAAAATCCAGTTTATGGGTGAAAAGCACCAGAAGGTCGCCCTTTTCTTTTTTAACGTAGTCCTCCAGGGCTTTGGCTACTGGGATACTTTTGAACAAATGAAAATGAGTATCGGCAGCCGAAATTTTATCCACTTGCTGATATGCTGAGGTTGCTGATGCTTCTTCCAATGCGCCTTCCGCTTGTACATGGACAATATGGAGTTTTGCATCAAAAGCCCTGGCAAACTCATTGACTTTATCGATCTGCAGGTCCAGATGTTCCATGTCTGTGGCATAAATTATGGATTTTATACCTTTAAAAACATGATGCATCGGGACGACGATCACCGGTACACTGCTCTGGTTGATCACGGATGCTGCATTGCTGCCTAAAATAACTTTTTTAATCCCGCTGGCCCCTTTACTCCCCATCACGATCAAATCGATACGGTGATCCGTGGTATAGTGTTCGATAACCGTAAATATAGGCCAACCGCTTTTGCAGGAAAATACAATCTCCACCCGTTCAGAAGCCTGCTTTTTCAACTCGTCCACCCATGGTTTGCCGGCTTCCAATCCATTTTGAAGTACGATTTCTCTCCATTGCTGGGTGTTCCTAAACGCTACCGTCTCCGGTACGGAATCCTCCACCGACAGCAAGTGGATTTTAGCATGCAATACCTCCGCCAGTTGGATGGCATATAAAGCAGCTGCTCTCGACGGTTCAGAGAAATCTACAGGAACTAATATATTTTTCATTATACCAGAATTTATTTCAAACTTCAGGGAATTATACTCCATAAAAACTGATTTTTTACAGGAATTGTTGTGATTTGGATCAGGGAATCAGATCATACACCTATCCGGGCTCAACATACGGTCGCAGGAGAAGTTAAACGTTTACCAGGACTAAACTTGTACTGACCCGGATATAAAAATAGTATATTATTCCGTCGTGGTTTTATTAAAACTAAGCAATGGGACATGGCTGTGAAATGCCAATTGCCGGGTTACACTGGTATCTAACAATTTTTCAAAAAATTCCAATTTATGGGTAAACAGAGCTAAGAGGTCGGCTTGATGTGTTAATACAAAGTCATCAATAGTTTCAGCAACCGGCGTGCTTTTGAAAACATGAAAGTGATCAGTGGCATAGGATATCGTTTTAATGTTTGCGGAATGCGGCTCATCGGAATTCATTTCTTCCGAAGTTCCTTCCGGTACTACATGGATGATGTGCAGCTTAGCATCAAAATCATTGACCAACTCATTGATTTGATGAATTTCATGATCGAGATGCCTCATATCTGTGGCATAAACGATCGATTTAATTCCTTTATACACTGCACTGCCCGGCACGACGATCACCGGAACTATACTGTGGTTAATGACCGCGGCTGCATTACTTCCTAAAACAACTTTTTTTAAACCTGTTGCTCCCTTGCTTCCCATCACGATAAGGTCGATATGATTTGCGTGTACATAAGTCTCAATTACAGAATGGATCGGATAGCCGGTTTGCGTGGCAAAAGTTATTTTAATCTGATTGGATGACAAAGCCTGCATTTGTCGTAACAGCGCTGCACCATCTTCCCGGGTCGCGCGATCCATTTCTGCCTCGAGCTTGTATTTATTCATCAATGCATGAGGTCCGGAGTTGATATCCTGGACAGCAAACAAGTGCACATTGCAATGATAAGTTTCAGCCAAACCCAAAGCATACCGGGCAGCCACCTTTGAAAGTTCGGAAAAATCAACAGGTACCAATATGTTTTTCATACGATCATTATTTAAATCCCCAAACCTGCGACAATTCTGGTACGCGATCTGTGATTTGATTCATGTCCAAGACTGATCTACGTCATTTTTTAGACTACTTTATTGATAAAAATTCAATCAAACTTATCTATAAATCAATGGAACAATCCCCCTTCCTGTCCGGTTTGTTTTAAAACCCAAATTACAGTTAATCTAATTGAAATGCAAAAATGATGCTAAAGGAACTATTTGCAAGGAACAAGCAGGATAGGGTAAAAAAAGTTTTCATCTTACAAAATAACCCTTGTAAAAGTCTTATTTTGTCCGGTAGGACTGCCATGTAGAATGTATTCCGGAAGTGTGGAGATTCGGGACGACGCCTATAATTCTCTGATCGCTTTTAATTCTATTACCTCCATGCTGTTTGTTTTATTCCAGCCACAAAGTACATCTCGTTTATTGTTGGTGAGTTTGAAGGTAATTTCAACCTTTACGGAATAAACCCCGTTTTGAGAAGAAAGACGCTGAATAAAAGGCTCCACCACATCTCTTTGGGTTGCTTCATCCGCTGCAAATTGACCATACTCACCATCCAGGTCAACACCAAAATGCCATCCACAGCCGTCTACTGCAAGCTGATTGACCAGTTTAGCCTCTTTCGTCAGGTAATCCTCTGCTATTGCTGCTCCATTTTTGGAGCAAGCCAGGACAAACAGGCACCACAGCAGAATCGTCGAATACTTCATCTTTTTGTTTGAATATAAAACGACTATTGGATCTAAAAGGTTGGCTGTAATCCATTGTTTTTTTAAATCAGGTTTGTTTCAATTCCGTTTCATTTTCAAACGGAGTAGCTACTGATTCATTATTTTTACTGAATCACCAGATTTATTTAAAGTCTATGAATTCCTTTTTTAAGTTAAATCCGAAATTTGGAAATACCCTGTTGTTCTGCTGGCTGATTAACCTCTACCTCCCTGCCCAGATGAATAATAACCTGGCTGTCCAGACCAGGATCAGTAATGGGCTGAATTGAGGGGAATTACGATGTAAAGTCAGGTATTCAAATGTATTTTGGTATACCATTTGCCAAACCTCCGGTAGGTACTTTACGATGGAAAGCGCCACAACCGGTGACTAACTGGACCGGGGTTAAACATACCAAAAAATTCGGCCCCAGGCCGGTACAAGGCGTTGTATTTGGTGACATGATGTCCCGTTCTGACGGGTTGAGCGAAGATTGTTTATACCTCAATATTTGGACACCTGCGCGACGCAATACCAAAGACCTGCCAGTACTTGTCTATTTTTTTGGTGGAGGTTTTGTGGCCGGTGATGCGTCGGAACCCAGATATGATGGTGCCAATATGGCTAAAAAAGGTATAGTGGCTGTAACGGTCAATTACCGGTTAAACGTATTTGGTTTTTTTCCCATCCGGAATTGTCCGGAGAAACACTCTATGAAAGGCTCAGGGAACTATGGATTATTGGATCAACATGAAGCTTTAAAATGGGTTCAAAAAAATATAGCGGCTTTTGGTGGCGATCCCAAAAAAGTCACTATCGCAGGTGAATCGGCCGGGTCCATATCCGTAAGTGCGCAAATGGCTTCCCCGCTGTCTAAAAATTTGATTGCAGGCGCAATCGGAGAAAGTGGAGCAGGTATTCATCCAACTCTGGCTCCGGTCCCTCTGGAACAAGCCGAAAAAGAAGGCCAGGAATTTGCAAAAAAAGCAGGCTATCCGTGCTTTGAGTACAAGGGAACTCTATGAAATCTATGCGGAAGCAAAACGATTCGGGTTTCCAACAGTCAATTAACAATGAACAATGAACAATGATCAATGAACAATGAGCAATGATCAATGATCAATGATCAATGATCAATGATCAATTAACAATGGCAATATCACCTGCCCTTAATTCATATCCAGTGGGTGTTTTGATATTGACCTTGTAGACATATACTCCAGTTTCAGATCCTGTTTGCCCTCCACCGTGTGTATGACAAATTGCAGGTTTTTGGATTTTTTTACAAGACCTGGAAGCCCGCCTGTCGGCGGACAGGGTTTGAAACCTCCTTAAACCAACTAAGCACCTTCCAGGTCTCGTTTTATTCAAATTCTTTAAACTACAATTTGTCATACACCCCCTCCACCCCTCGCCTCCGCCTCTTCATATATTTGGATTAATTTTGAACATGGCTAAGCCGTTTTTGACCCAACACCTTTCCCTGGCGGTTAAAAACGCATTGATTTATCTCATCCTCATTCTTTTTTCCTCCTTCCTGATCGGTTATTCGGTATACCGGTTAAGTGCCGCTCTTATTCTTGCCTCATCAAAGGATAAAATTAAAAATGACGTTCAGAATGTGGCTTTAAAAATGTCCACTTATTTTGACCATATCGGCAGGGATATTCGTTTCATGGCCAATAATCCGCTGGTAAAGGATTATATCAAAGGCGGCAAGTTATCCGAGTCTTTACAATCCATATTGACCGAGGAATTTAAAGTATTAATGGAATCCAGGGCTTCCTATTTCCAGATCCGTTTAATCGGTGTTGAAAACAATGGCAAAGAACTGGTCCGGGTAGACCGTCAGGGAAATACAGGCATAGTGATCTCGCCGGAAAACCTTCAACAAAAAGGTGACCGCAATTATTTTGTCGAAACCATCAAACTCAAAGAAGGCTCCGTTTATTTTTCAGAAATAGATCTCAACCAGGAATTTGGAAGATTCGATGTCCCGTACAAACCAACCTTGCGGGCTGCCAGCCCATTATATTTTAATGATAAAATCGCAGGCATAGTCATCATCAACACGGACCTCGGGCAGTTGTTTGCGGAACTGGAACAAACTAAGACGCCCAATGAAGACTTGTTTATTTTCAATAGTGACGCCTATTTTATCATTCACCCAGAACAAGATGAACGTTTTGGTTTTGAATTTGGCCGTCCGCCTAATGCTTATAACCGGTTTCCTGAAATTAAAAACCTGGATCCCCGCTTTCAACAGGGCCCGCCTTCAATGCCTTCACAAAGCGAGAAAAAAAACGTAACCGAATTTTACGTCCTTCGACATCCCAATACCGACTATACTTTGTTTATTGCTTTGAGTACAATGGAAAGCAATATCCTATACCCATTTATATCCTGGAGAAAAAATGCGTTTTTATTGACCCTGGGCATCACCCTTGTTTTCTTGGGCATTGCGTTCTTATGGATGAGAAGACAATCCAAAGAACTGAGAAGTATTACCCAATCTATGGTGCATTTTTCGAAAGATTACTCCGGCGATAAATTACTGATCAATAATACGGATGAAATCGGTGAACTGGCGAATGCTTTTTCTACTATGGCCTCCGTGATCCGATCCAATGTGAGCGAACTGGAGCGTTCGAGGGAAACAGCGGTCAAAGCCAATCAATCCAAAGAAGAATTTCTCGAAAACATGAGTCATGAGATCCGCAATCCGCTTCAAAGCATACTCGGTATGACCAACATACTCGAACAAAACAATCCCAGAGCAGATCAAAAAGCGGTGATCAAAACCATTCAATTCAGTTCCAATCAATTGTTGTCCCTGGTCAATGACATCCTCGATTATTCTAAAATCAGGATAGGCGAAATCCAACTGCAAACCGCTGAATCCAACCTTGCTGACCTGCTCACTGATATTGTCCGCAGTCATCAATTTCTGGCACAATCCAAAAACATTGTCCTGGAATCGATGATTCCCCGGGAATTAACGGACTATACTTTTCGTGTGGACGAACTGCGGTTGAGTCAGGTACTCAATAATCTAATCGTGAACGCTATTAAATTTACACCTTCCGGCGGCCGGGTTATAGTAGCTGTGAATGCCAAAATTCAATTGCCACAAGCTACCCTGGATTTCACGGTGACTGATGATGGCATCGGGATCGGGCCCGGTGAAGTACAAAAAATTATCAATCGGTATTACAGCGGCCCTTCGGAAATGAACTCCAATCTTTCCGGGGCAGGACTTGGACTACCGATAGTGACCCAATTATTAAAATTATTTCATTCGGAATTAAAAGTCAATTCGGAATTAAATAAAGGATCCAGTTTTTCGTTTACCCTTTCCCTGCCTTGTACTATTAAACAAGCTGCATCAATAAACCACCCGGAGGCCAAAAGGCAGATCCCGTCTTCAATTCAAACCGTTTTGTGCCTGGATGATGATCCTCAAATCCTCTATTTTTTCAAACAAGCCTTTACTCACCTTGGCCCGGGGCTCACTTGTATAGCTGATGAAGCGGAACTGAATGACCTTCCACCACAGGTGACCTTTGACCTGATCCTGGCCGATTTTTTGGTCAAAAACTCAACGACCGCCCAATTATTGAACCGCCTGGCCAATCATAAAAAAAGAGAGGGCTTATTATTGATCTTCAGCGGTATTGATCCTTTATTGAAGTTCAGCGAATCAGATCGTATCCTGATCGATGGATTCCTGCAAAAGCCAATGAGTGCTGCCCTGCTGTTTAATCAAATCCAGAAGCTCTGGTATGTTAAACATTGCCCCCAGCCCCAGATGCACGATTTTTATTCTGATTATGATTTTGACCAGACCCTTATCGGACATGCTCTCCGAATCCTGATCGATGAATGGAAGATCATGAAAACCGTGTTGCTGCAATCTTCACGGGAGATGGACAAAGAGCGATTTAACCAGGTTTTTCATAAAATCATCACAACGATACGCCGGTTTCAACTCGCTTATCTGCTGGAATCACTTGAAAGAATACAACAAAACCTAGATCAGGACATAGCAGTCTCCATGGAGGACGATACCACACTGGAACTTATGCTGGACCGGATCCAGCATTATTTTGAAAAACAATTAACTACCCTGCCAGCTGAAATCACAAAGTATTGAGGCTTGATTCCAGGTCGTCCTTGTATTTTTCTCCGATTGGGATTTTTCTGTCCCGGATGGATATCTCATCCGCGGTGATAAAGTCAATCTTCTCCATATTGATGATGTAAGAGCGATGTACCCTCTTAAAGGAACGGGGCAATTTGGACTCCAGGTCTTTAAGCGTATAGAGGGAAAGAGTCTGTGAATCCGGCAGCACAAAAGAGACATAATTATCCTCCGACTTGATGTACAAGACTTCACTCAATTTTATCCGAACATTTTTAATGCCATCCTTGGTAAAAATCGTATCCTGGGAAGAAGGGACTTGTTCTGGTTCCGGGACATACCCCGCAATGACCCTTTGCAGGGCTTTTAAAAACCGGTCATAAGAAAGCGGTTTGGGAAGATAATCGACTACATCGGTGTATTCATAACTCCTGACTGCAAACTCGGGGTTGGAGGTCACCATAATTACAGGCACCTTACTTTTTTTTAATTCTAAAAAAGCCTGGCCGTTCATATCGGGGAGGTTGTAATCCAGAAAGATTAAATTGATTTCACCACCTGCCATCAGGCGCAGGCCGTCCGAAGCAGTGGCAGATAAAATGCAATAATCCACCAGTCCGGACTTGGTACAAAAATGTTTGATCAGATCACCGATTAGCGGATCATCATCGATCACCAGGCTCCTGAATCCCATTTTAAACATTTAGACTGTTTAATTATTAATGTCGCTCCGATTTTCACCCAAAAAAAAGCCCGTTTTATACCTTGAAATGGATGATTCGTGTAAAAACCCATATCCGGCTTATTCCTTGATTAGTTTTGTCGTTCTTAACCCTGAGATGAATACAATTACTGCAATAAGATCGACCGGCGATAGGCACACACAAATATGTATCATTTCCGGAAATATTTCACCATGGACTTATAACATTCCGGTGTCCAGTGGTTTGACTACCTATCAAGTAGTCCATTCATCGCATACATTTTTTAAGAATATTTATAAATTTTTGAATAGTTGTTTGTGGGGGGGGAAACCAATCTGTCTTTTTCCCCTATTTTTTTCATTGGCCTCTTCCGACTTGTGTTCAATTAAACGCTCTTTCACTGATTTAATTCATCCAACTTAACCTATCATTTATTTATGTCCAGATATTATTTACCCTTGTTTTTAATGATGGGCATGCTCATAGGGCTCCAAAATAGTGTCCCGGCACAGATGCCCAATGATGCCATATACATGAATAAAAATACGATCTGCGTCATGGCCGCTTATGGTCAGAACAGTTGGGATGAATATTGGGAAAATACCCTAAAAAGAGAAAATTTAAATATAGGGACCAATACCACCCAGATGTACATGGTGATGGTAGCGGCAGGTATTACTGATAAATTAAACCTGCTGGCAGGTTTGCCTTATGTCCAGACCAAAAACTCCGCCGGTAATTTATTGGGTCAAAAAGGCCTGCAGGATCTTTCTGCTACCTTAAAGTATAAATTCTTTGAGAACCATGGTTTGTCCCTGCACGGGGCATTGGGTGGATCCATCCCGATGAGCAATTACATCCCTGATTTTTTACCCATGTCCATTGGGATAGGTTCAACCACTTTAACAGGAAGAATTATTGCTAATTACAAACACCACAGCGGTATTTACATTACTCTTCATGGGGGGTATACAGGTCGGAACAATATCAATATTGATCGCGATACCTATCAGGCATATGACCGGGTTTATAATACCAGTGAAGTAGCAATTCCCAATACCGCTGACGGAGGAATCAACCTGGGATACCTAAAAAATGGAATTCAGGCAACCTTATTTATGGAAAAATTTGATTGTATAGGCGGCGATGCTATCCGCAGAAACGATATGCCTTTTCCCACAAACAATATGGTCAGCAATAATGTCGGTGCCTTTCTTAAATATCAGCCTTCGCATTTTGGGATCAATGGCCGGATCGCATATGTGACTAGTGGTCAAAATGTTGGTCAGGCCCTGAGTTTTATGGCTGGTATCCTTTATCAATTCAGCATCAAAGGAGAATCCGTAAGTGTAAGCAATTAAATTTTAAAGAGAAACCTTTGTCAATTTCAAAAAAAATGAAAAAGAATCATACCATACTCCATAGTATATTGATTGCAGGATTTCTGATTTTGTCCTGTAATAAAGAAATCCAGGATTCAAGTGCAGTAGCCTATCTCCCCAGCAACCTGGACAATAATGCAGGGACGTGGAAACCCTATATCCTTGCCAACACCAGTGAAGTGGCGGTAGCTGACCCTAAACCGGTATCTGACCCTGAATATTTAAAAGAGTTGGATTCTCTTAAAAATTTTATAGCACCGAGGGTTTCCCCTGAAAACAAAGCGGCCATTAAGTATTGGGGAGCCGGAGCAGTCTACCGCTGGAATGAAATTGCCCGGGAGCTGGCTGCAAAGTACAATTTACCACCAGCTTCCAATGCAGAAGGGAAATATCCGGCTCCGGATGCAGCTAACCCGCTGGCTGATCCAAAATTTCCATTTGCCAACCCACCCTACACAGCGCGAGCATTGGCTTACCTGTGTGTTGCACAATACGATGCTTTGATCACTGCATGGAATTACAAATTCAAATTCAATCGAAAAGCACCCTATAAGAACGACCTCTCTATTCAACCATTATTGCCCCCCACCGACCTGCCCTCTTATCCTTCCGAAGCTGCTGTAGTAGCTGCTGCATCATATACTGTTCTCATCGCGATGTTCCCCGGAGAGGTACCCTACCTGGATAGTAAACTCGCTGAGTGTAAAAACGCCAGCGTATGGGCAGCAATGAATACACCCAGTGACATTTCAGCCGGTGATGCCCTTGGTAAAGCGGTTGCCGCCAAAGTGATGACCAAGGCTAAAACGGATGGCATGGCTGCAGCCAACAACCAGACCTTAACTACAGGAATGATTGAAGCCGCGAAAGGAAGGGGAATTCAAAATCCCTGGTTAAGTCAGGAAGCTCCTTTACGTCCTCCCATGTTGCCCAACTATGGTGCAGTATTAACCTGGAATTTTGATAAAGCTGCTTTGGTTTCTATGAGGCCTCCCATTCCATATGTCGTTGGATCTCCAGAATTTGAAAAAGATTTAAATGAATTGAGTTACATCCAAAAAAACCAAACACGTGAACAGGCCAGAATTGCCAACTTTTGGTCAGATGGCATCGGGACACCAACCCCTCCAGCTCACTGGCATCGAATTGCCGCCAATGCAGGAATTGACTCCAAATTCAGTGAAGTTCGTATGGCTCGGACCTTAGCGCTGCTAGGAACTACTGAAATGGATGCCGGTGTAGCCTGTTGGGATACCAAATTTTATTATTATACTCCGAGACCTCAACAGTTTGGTCTAAAGACTTCAATTGGTTTACCCAATTTTCCATCCTATACATCCGGACATGCGACTTTTTCCTCGGCTGCCGCAACAATTTTGGGGTATTTATTTCCAGACCAGGCAACTGAATTTATAAGACTTGCAAATGAAATAAATGAATCGAGAATATTTGGTCTCATCCATTATCGAATAGATTGTGAAATGGGTTTTGAGCACGGAAAAAAAATTGGAATTCATGCGATCGCACGTGGTAAAACCGATGGATCAGGCCAATAAGAGGATAATCAATTGATTACATGTTTAAACGTAAATGATATGAAAAAACAATTTTTTACCCTGGTTTTTTTCGTTACCCTGACCACGTGGGTTGGTTTTGATTTCTTAAACGCACAGGGTTGTATCGCTGTCAGACATATGTCCTGTGCCACCGGCGGGATTAATAATACCAATACAGCTCTGACCAAAGGCCAAATCCAATTCACTGCAGGCTACCGTTACCTTCATTCCTATAAACATTTTATAGGTACGGTGGAACAAAAACACCGTGTCGAAGAAGGCACTGAGGTCATCAACACAGCCCATTCTTTTGATTTTGGTTTTAGTTATGCCCTATCTGGCAGGTTGAGCCTGGCAATAAATCTTCCTTATAATGACAATGCCCGTTCATCACTTTATGAACATTACGGCAACTCCTCCGAAGCCAATCCGGGTCATCAAAGATTTTTTACTTATTCCAGTGGCATCGGTGACCTTCGGGTGTCAGCTACTTATTGGATGCTCGATCCGATGAAAAGTACTAAGGGCAATTTTGCTTTAGGCATAGGCATCAAAGCACCGACTGGTAATCCGAACGCACAAGACAATTTCCATCGACTGGATAAAAATAAAAAGGAATACATCCAATATAAATCGGTAGATCAATCCATGCAACTGGGTGACGGAAGCTGGGGAGCCAATGTCGAAATCCAGGGTTATCATTCCGTGTTCAATAACGCTTCTGTTTATTATAACGGGTTCTATCTTTTTAGCCCCAGGAACATCAACCCATTGACTAATTTTTCAGTACCAGATCAATTTGCCGGACGACTTGGATTAAATTATTCGTTATTACCCAAACATGGCATAGCGGTGAGCCTGGGCGGAAGGATCGAAGGGTTGCCTGCAATTGACCTGATTGGTAAGAGCGAAGGTTCCCGAAGACCGGGTTACATCGTATCGGTTGAACCCGGCATTTTCTGGATGACCGCTCATCATACCTTTGCTTTTAATCTTCCGGTAGCTGTTCATCGCAACCGGATCAAATCCTGGCCGGATCGTCAGGACCCATTTGGCCTGAGGCACGGTGATGCAGCATTTGCAGATTACTTACTTTCTGCAACCTACAGCTACCGGTTTTAGGTTTTTACTATAAGATTTTCAAATACAAATTAGTTTTCATACAGTGACACGATATGTAGCAGCTTTGAAGAATACTAAGGCTGCTACATTAACTGTCAGCAAAGGTTGATGCTAAATAAACTGATATGAGATGAAACTTTTTTTTTGGATCGGGGTGATCGGAATAATTCTTTTTGAAATCGCCAATGTTTATTTCATCATGCCTATGCCGGGAAGCCAGCAAATAGACAGCATTGATCTGGCTTATTTTTTGTACCAATGGAGGTGGGCATTCCGTATTCTGTTTGCCGGCATGATGGTCTGGGGTTGGTCAACAAGCAACTGGAAAAGAAAAAGGCTGGTCATTCTGCCCTTGTCAGTGATAGCGGTCGTGTTATATATGGCCAATTTTTATATGGCTGCTGATCATATGTTTTATCAACCCAACCAGGTTGCCATGGTGGATACCCGGACCAATCTGGTCGATTCCAATCGATTGGTGATCGGAGTTGTTCAAAACGGAGAAGCAAGGGCTTATCCTATACGGTTTCTGGGCTACCATCATCAGGTACTGGATACGCTCGGGGGTAAACCCATGATGATCACTTATTGCACGGTATGTAGGACCGGCAGGGTTTTCGAGCCCCTGGTGAATAGCAAACCAGAAGTATTCCGTCTGGTGGGCATGGATCATTTTAATGCCATGTTTGAAGACGCGACTACCGGGAGCTGGTGGAGACAGGTCAATGGAGAAGCCATCTCCGGGCCACTCAAAGGACAGCGTTTACCGGAAGTGTTCAGTTTACAATCCTCCCTGGGAGAATGGATAAAATTATTCCCCAATACCTTGATTATGCAGGCAGACAGCAGCTTTATTGAAGAGTATGGCAAATCCACTGATTATGAAACCGGCACAAGCAGGAGGTCTTTAACCGGTACAGACAGCCTTTCCTGGAAACCAAAAAGCTGGGTCGTTGGCGTAAAAACAGTTCTGGCAAATAAAGCCTATGACTGGAACCGGTTAAAAACAGAACGCCTTATCCATGATGAAATACAAGGAATACCGGTGTTGATTGTAATGGCCAGGGATACCGCCGGTTTTTTTGCATTTCAGCGACCGGATGCCCAGGCTCAATTTACCCTGGATAGTGCCGGTTTGACTTATAACAATTACCATTTCACGATTCAGGGTGTAGGAATCGATACCACATTTTCTTTAAAACCATTAAAGGCTTATCAGGAGTTTTGGCACAGTTGGCAGACCTTTAATCCTAATACCTTGAAATAAGGTTCAGTTAATCAATTTTTACAGGCTTTGAAGAATATATTTTTCTGATTGGATTACCTCTCTATTTTGTCTATCCATCAGGTTTGACTAATTTCCCTGCATGCCATTGATAGAGTTGGAAAACTGCAGTTTTGTACACAACCATCTTTTGATTTTCGCCGGGTTTACCTGGAAATTGAATCCTGGTGAACAATGGTTGGTCACCGGTGATAGTGGGTCTGGAAAAACTTCATTTTTTGAAGCCCTGAATGGCAAATACAGATTGGCGGAAGGTCACTTTAAATTTAAGGGTCAATCCGGTCAGGAAGCCATTAATTTATGGAGGTTTAAAACGGCAGCAGTTTATTTTAAGAATACCGTGATGAATACCGCAACAAATTATTATCAGCAACGGTATAATAGTCAGGATGCGGATGATAGCTTAACGGTGCGCCGGTTTATATTCGGGGATTCAATGGTTGATGAAGGCGCATACCACTCGATATTGGAAGCCTTTCATACTTCCATTCCCCTGGATAAAGAATTGATTAAACTCTCTAATGGGGAAAATCGAAAAATTCTCATTGCGAGAGCGCTGCTGAGTAAACCTGAAATTCTGATCCTCGACAATCCATACACCGGCCTGGACAAATCTTCCAGGAATGACCTGAATACACTGATCGACCAATTGATAAAATCCGGTTTGATTGTTCTTTTATCCAGTAAACAAACTGTGGTTCCATCCTGTATCACGCAGGTCCTGATGCTGGAAAACCGGAAAATAAAATATGCAGGTCCTGTTGCAGACTTTCCCGTTTCTACTCCGCCAATATCCATGGTTTCGTTCCCGGTTTGTTTTGAAAATCTGGTTCAAAACGATTTTGATATTGCCGTACAACTAAACCAGGTGACCGTCCGGTATGAAGAAAAAATTTTACTCGATCGTTTAAATCTAACGATACGGCGCGGTGAAAAATGGGCTATTCAAGGCCCCAATGGTGCAGGCAAGACGCTGGTCGCCAGCCTGATCTATGCGGATCATCCACAATCCTATGTCAACGATATTGTATTGTTTGACCAACGCAGGGGTAAAGGAGAAAGCATCTGGATGATAAAAGAAAAAACAGGATTCCTGTCCCCGGAATTTCATTTTTATTTTGATGAAAACCAAACTGCATTTGAAGTAGCGCTGAGTGGATTGAAGGATAATCCATATCGCCCCGGCACCATCACGGGGGCTACAAAAGATTTAGCTCGGTCCCTTTTTGAATTTTATAAAATAGAACATCTATCTGACCTACCCATGTATGCTTTATCGTCCGGCTTTCAGCGACTGGTTTTATTTATCCGGGTCATTGTTAAAAACCCACCATTTTTATTATTGGATGAACCTTTCCATAATTTTGATCAAGAGACCATACAACGATCAAAACATTTATTGGATGAATTTTGCAAAGAACGGACCATGGTGTTTATCACCCATGATGAGAAAGAAATACCTTCTTGTGTCACCAGGCGGTTCATTATGAATAAAATTGAGCCGGGTTGAGAGTGGTGTTGGTTACGGTGGTTACGGTGGTTACTTTAGGCGTGGTTACTTTAGGCGTGGTTACTTTAGGCGTCCTCGCCTAAAGTGGTGGTGGTTACCGTGGTTACGTGGTGGTTGCTTTAGGCGTCCTCGCCTAAAGTGGTGGTGGTTGCTTTAGGCGTGGTTGCTTTAGGCGTGGTTACTTTAGGCGTCCTCGCCTAAAGTGGTGGTGGTTACCGTGGTTACTTTAGGCGTCCTCGCCTAAAGTGGAGGTGGTTGCTTTAGGCATCCTCGCCTAAAGTTGTTTCGTCCTCACCTAAAGCCGGAAAGTCGACCAATTACCACAACGACAAAAAACTATACATAGATTCACCTTTCTCATAGGACGCATAAGAGCAATAGGGATAGTCTGCATTATACTTAACTAATCCTGCCCTTCTGGGGTTATCATGGATGTAGTTCATTTTCTGTGATACAAATTTAGGACTGGTAATTTCCACACTTAAAGACGGGGATTTCCAGATTTGAAACTTTCGATCGAATTTATTTACCAGAAAATGTGGTTTAGTAGAATCATTCAGTTTCAATAAAATCCGCTTAGCGGTAAAACTGAGAAAACTATGTTTTATTTTTTCATTGGTAAATGGATTCAACACCTGGTAGAACAGGTGCACGTGATTGGGCAGAATTACAAATGCATAAACAACCCATCTAGAATCATTTGAAAGAAATTTCATTGTTTCCAGGATAATTTCAATGAATATTATCTCATTAAATAGATTTTGCCAACGATAAACGGTGAACGTAGAATAATAAATGTCGCGATAGGTTACAAAAGGCAAGCCTCAAAAATATTTCTATTCCGGTTTCAAAGAATACAAATACTTAAGCCATTATGCGCTATTTCAGGGCAACCAGGCTTTAGGGCTTTAGGCGGAGACGCCTAAAGTAACCGTAACCGCTTTAGGCGGAGACGCCTAAAGTAACCGTCCTACTTCATCCCAGCCAAAAACTCCACCACATCCCTCATTTCCCTCACCGACATTTTATCCGTCATGACCGGCATGCTGGAGGGAATATTTTTTCTTTTTTCAATCCGGTCTACGGGTATCCGGAGTGGTTCTGCATCCGAGGTTATCAGGGTAAGTTCTTTATCAGTTTCTTTTTCGAGTTTACCAAATACTTCACTGCCATCCTTAAGGGTCAAGGCGACCACCCCATATCCGGGAGCCAGCCTGAACGTGGGTTCCAACATGGACTGAAGGATCTGTTCACGGGACAGTAGGCTGCCAATATGGGATAAATCTGGTCCGACATTGCTGCCAGCTCCATTTACAGAATGGCATTTGATGCATTGACCCGAAGTGCTTTCATTAAAGTACCGATACCCAGCTCGGCCATTACCTCCTTGCAAGGCCATCGCATAATGAGTCAAAGGATCATCACCCTCCTGAATGGCTTTAAGTCTATCTTTTAATGACGCAGACTTACTGGCTTCGACCGCTTCATTCAACTCAAGGGTGAGGTCCGCTGGAAGTTTTTTAGCTGCAAGGTCATCGATGAGTTTGTTTAAAATGGGTTCAGTTTTTGACAAGGGCAATTTGCCCAGGACCTCCATCAATCGTTGTTGTTCCCTGGGGCTGCCTTTGGCCATAAATTCTTTTACTGTTTGAGCCAACAAAACTTCTGATATCTCAATTTTATCCAATAACCCCAATGAAGCAGCCCTGACTTTAGGGCTTTTATCTTTCATCCCAGTCGCAATAACTTTATCTAGTGGTGAAAATTTAAGTTGATTCAATGCATTCAGTGCAGCTACTCTTACATCAGCCGAATCATTTTTAGTGAATAATTGTTCGAGATCCGGCGCATAATCCATAAGATTAAGTTCTGCAATCAACCGGGTGCTTGCCATCAGGACATCCGGGTCTTTGGATGACATCAATGATTTAAGAACGGGTAGGATTTTCCCTTTTACCATCTCGGGGTCTCTTTTAAATTCACCCCTGTAGCGGCCGTCGACACGGTCCAATACACTTGGATCAGCCCAGGAACCAATGGTAGACATTGCTTCTGCCCTTAGGGAATTGTCCACATCCTTTCTTTGTGCAAAAGCAATCAGCATATCCAATTGAGCCGGCTCACCGACTCTCAAACAAGCATTGATGGCGCGGCGAATAAGCGGTTCTGATTTAAATTTAGTCTGGTTGACCAGACTAGCCAGGTCGATCAAGGCAGCAGGGATCGATTCATCATCATTGATTGCCCTGGCCGCTTCCGTCACAATGAATTCTTCGGGGTCCTGCAGATAAACTTTTATTTCAGGACTTTTGAGCCGTCTCAACGCTAAAACACCGCCGATCCGCGCAGACCGGGATGTATGGGTAGATAATTTAGCCAGGTAGTCTACATTGCCCAACCGGGAAAGGGCCAATATGGCAGCATGTCTCAGGTAGACATCATTGTCCGCATTGTTTATCAATAGTTGGACGAGGTCGTCTTGTGCGGGCTGATGTTTTAACCTTCCAATAGCCTGGGCTGCAAAAAAACTTTTTCTGGGATTGATATGGCCCAAAGCGGCTTGTATCACATTTCCTGCCGATGTTACCTTCCGGTCCCCTAAGACCTTAATGGCCTGGGCGCCTATTTCTTCATCCGCGTCTGTGATCGCTGCGATAAGCTCAACAGCGTATTTTCCATCCTGGTCAATGAGTTGTCCGATACCCCAGATTCCGTGGATACGGGCCAATTGGTTATCCCGTTGGACAATTGCTTTTTTAAACACAGCATATCCCTGGTCTCCACGACGTGCCAATTCAAATTGCGCTTTATTGCGAACCCTCATGTCACTGTACTTCAGCAATTCAAATAATTGATCCGTAGTCTGACTTTGGTATTTTAATTTTATCAATCGCTCGGTTTCTGTCCGCTCAGCTTTGAGATCATTCTTATCCGCAGCTACGTCGATTTTCCAAACCCTTCCATAATTTTTGGTATTCCATCCATTGACCCAATCTGCTGCATACAAGGCACCATCGTTGCCAAACCGGATTCCGGTGGGTAATATGCCACTGACCATATCGAGATCCGATTTGAGTTCAAAGGAAGCGCCTTTGGGTTTAAGGTCAAACGCCCAGATATGTGATGAAGCAGGGTTCCCCACAAACTCCACCAGGAAGAATTTATTTAACCAATCCTTCCCTAAGGCGGTACCCGGATTATAAACCATCCCGGTAGGTCCGTTATGAAAGTTTTGTATCGGAGGTATGATATAGGCAGCCTGGCCGTCCCATCTGGGAACAGACAACCTTTCATCCATCCATACTTTATAGGTATTATTTTTAGGGTCCGTATATTTTCCATATTGCCAATTGGACCGCCAGCCTGCATCAGAACCTTCAACGATATGGACCAGGCGCTCACTTTCACCCCGATGGTCCCCGTCATTATCTGAAGAGATTAGGTTGCCATATTCATCAAAAACAAATTCATGGGTATTTCGCAGCCCGGATGCATATACTTCAAAATGGCTTCCATCCGGGTCACTGCGCAGGATCATCCCTTCATTGGGATGATGATACTTGTTGCCTTGCAGGTCCGTAATACTCGCCCCGATATCCCCTATGTTCCAATATATTTTACCGTCCGGTCCTTCAATCACCCCGGACATATTGTGTCCGCTGAATCCGATATGCACTGAATACCCGGTTGAGATAGACGTTTTTTTATCCATAATGCCGTCTCCGTCGGTATCTTCCATATGCCACAGATCAGGTCCCACGGCCAAGAACATATCCTTTTCCCTGACCAATATACCTCCGGCGATATCCGTGATCTCGTCGTGAAAATCATCGACAACCCGGGTAGATACTTCGGCCAGTCCGTCTTTGTTTTTGTCTTCCAGCCTCCACACTTCTTCCTTTTCAACTGCGAGGTCCCTCCAGTCGTGGATACTGTCCTGGTTGAGGTCAGTCAGCCATTTATTTTCTTCGGATTTTTCAGGGGCAAACGTCTTATGGAGGAAAGCCCTTCGTTCTTCCGGTGTTTGTAAGGCTATGGATTCGGTCATCCAATGAGGATAACCACGGATGTCAAATTCTGAGTTTTTCTGCCGATTGGTCCTGGTCAGGTAAATGTAGTCATGGACATCAATATCCATAGCTACCGGATCCGGGGCGAGTGAATCGGTTGCCCAGACTGAAATCTGTAAGCCATCCGCTAATTTAATGGCTGTTTGAGCTAAGATATCGTTTGCCATTTTACGGGCAGACGCCGAATCCTGGGTGATGGTGAGCAGATTAAGCTCAGACTTGCCCAAGGGTTTGTTGCAGGCTTTGAATAAGATCGCTGAAATAAATATCAGTAGGCAGAATCTGAACCGGTTGGTCATGAAATGGTAAATTTTAAAGAGGTCAAAATTAATAAACAAGGGGGTCTCCTCCTTGAATTTTTAATATAATAGTTCAAAATTAGCATAAAACTAACTCCCCATGAGGAAGCTCACACCGTGTGTATGACAAATTGCAGGTTTTGGGATTTTTTTACAAGACCTGGAAGCCCGCCTGTCGGCGGACAGGGTTTGAAACCTCATTAAACCACCTAAAAGCCCTGTCCGACATGGCCAGGCGGGCTTCCAGGTCTCGTTATATTCAAATTCTTTAAACCTGTAATTTGGCATACACCCCACACACCTGGGCACTCTTATTTTAGTGAACATGCTAAAACCTCTGCGCAGTCAGTATTTTTTCTGGTATTCATATTAAAACATAAGTTTCCAATCATCTCCTCAGGATTCAATTTCATACATTTGAAATTTTTGGCCTGGCCGTCCCCATTGGATTAACTGTTTTCAGCGTATTTCTTTTTTTAAATTTCTTACCTTAGTTATAACAAAACCTGAACTATGAAAAAAGTACTAAAATGGATCGGAATCGGATTGGGTGTTGTGCTTTTATTATTAGCCATCACTACTTTCTATTTCAAATCAAAATTTGAAAATTTGGCCGACCGCAAATTGGATCCAAAAGTTACCCTTTTTGATATTCCTTCAGACAGTGTCTCCATAGAAAGAGGTAAATTGTTAGCTGTCGGCTGTAGAAATTGTCATGGAAATGATTACGCAGGTAGTGATTTTTTTAATGACCCTGGCATAGGATACCTCTCCAGTCCGAATCTCACTCCCGCTCCGGGAAGCGCCACTGAAAAATACAGCGTCGAGGATTGGGTGCGCACCTTGAGACATGCGGTAAATCCATTGGGAAAACCCGTATTTGTAATGCCTTCAGAATCAATTGGCCTGGCCAGTGACCAGGACCTGGGCTCTATCATTGCTTATTTAAAGACCTTAACTCCGGTGACTAAACCGCTTGGCCCTACGTCATTTACTTTTTTTGCAAAAGTCATGGCTGGTGCCGGCATGTTTGGCAATCTCTACCCCTATGATATTATTAAGCATGACGAAGTCCATAGGATCCAATCTCCTCCCAAATCAACGCAGCCGGATTACGGAGCCTATTTAGCACGTTATCATGCCTGTAAATATTGTCACGGGGAATCAATGAATGGTGGCATCCCCGGTGATCCGTTATCTCCCCCTGCATCAAACATTACCACCGGAGGGAATCTGGGCAACTGGTCCCTGGACCAGTTTAGAGAAACCATGCGTTCCGGTAAAACGCCTGAAGGTAAAATGATGGACGCAAAATTTATGCCCTGGCCGGGGATAGGTGCCCATGATGATGAGGAACTGGAAGCGGTGTTCAATTATATAAAGTCGTTGCCTGGTTTACCTAATTCTGCTGTTTAAGATAAAAAATTAAAAGAAATGAAATAGGGACTCCACGACGCTGGTTGCCTGGATAAATTTGGGATCCTGTCTCCATAAAAGTGAAAACCAGTTAAAGTAAAAAATAGGTTTTAAAAGAATATCAATAATCTCAAAATATTATTTACCTGGTAAAACAGGTACCCTTCAAGAAGTGGAAATCTGGCATTGTGATGCAGAAGGCAAATACAGTGGTTATCCGGAAGATTTGGCGCACAATATTTTTGGTACCATAAAACTCACCGGCATGAAAGACGGGAATGTCAAGCCCACGACAGATGCCCGCTACCTTCGTGGAGTTCAATCTTCAGATGAAAATAGAAACTTAAAATTTATTACTATGTTTCCAGGATGGTATGACCCGCTAAGCCCACATGTCCATTTTAAAATTTTAATTGAGGATAAAGAATGTTTGACTTCCCAATTTTATTTTGAGACTGAATTTCAGGATAAAATATTTATTTCTTATGCACCTTATTCAACCTATGGCAAGAGTCCTTACAATATTTCTAACGACGGGGTTTTACGTGGAGAAAAAAAAATGGAGGGGTTACTTTTAAAACCGGTCTTGAGCGAGGAAGGACCATTGGAAGTATCGGTTAAAATCGGTATAAAGCTGGCTTGATTTGAACAGCAGCTTAGCCCTCCGGTATGAATTCTCAGAATAAATAAAGTACTTTTTTCGCTTTAATCCAGGTCTCCTATTTTACTCGTTGTATATGAAAATCAGATAAAAAAAGCTTAAATGCCTGGGTTTAATTTCCGGAGTATTCCTCATTTTATTTTGGGGATTGGAATATATATTTAGCCTTTTGCCAGGATTGTACCTTCGATAGGAATAATAATACTACTACAATAGAGGAACTAAATTGCCTCTTTCCTCCTTATAGCAATAGCCAATATCCATTCAACATCAGGGTCCCTGGATCCATTAAACTCCTATAATGAAATATTTATTCCTTTTACTTATTGGCTTTTCTTTATTCCTAACGGCTTGTTCTTCGACTGGTATGGCTGGCGGAAGCTGGAAATTGCTGGGCGAACAAAATGTCAATTTACTTATTGACAAGGACGTGATCGAATTGGGAAACAATCAGGATGAATTCCGTCAAATCCGATTAATCGCACCCGATGGACCAGTAAACGTCCAGGATATGAAAATCCATTTCGACAATGGAAGTGTCCAGGATGTTCCATTAAATGCCATCCTCAAATCAGGCCAACAAAGCAGGGTAATCCGGCTGGACGGCGGATTAAGGCGAGTGGATAAAATTATTTTTTGGTACAATACTGTAGGATTATTCAGTGGTAAGTCTAGAATCGCGGTTTGGGCATCTAAATAGTACAACTTAAACGAATCCTACAGCGGTATTCAAACCTGTAATGAGCCCCTTAAGGTTCAACGAATACTTGCCAGGGCCCTGGAGTCAACTTAAATCTATTTTCTCAACCTGACTCAAAAACAACATAAAGGGGAGGTTGGCTTAAGCCTTAACTTACCTATATAATTCACCATGTGGTAAATAATCTATAAGTCTATTCTATGAATTGGTCCCGGTCTGGCCTTGGGGTGGCTGGAAATGTCTAATAGCTTAATGTTAAATGAATAGGAATTATCATGCATTCACTGGGACCCAATCCGTAGGGCACTAACTCACAGGTGACTGCATCCATTGAAGCAACTAATATCAATTTAATGCTACCCCTGAATGTCGTGCCGGCCGGAACAATGGCAGACATCTCCAGTTTAAATTGCTGAACCCCTTTTGAGGCTATGGCCTTGGCCCAACCGTTTTTAACCTGTTCTACTCCTCTAAATATCATAAACTCATTAGCCACTTTTACCGTCGCCCAATTGACAAAAGTAAAAGGCAAATCATGTTTTAGAAGAGATGCCCCTTCGGCTCCCCAGCCCTGACCGAGCTTGAAATGTAGATTATTAAGTGAGGTTGCGGTATTATTTGCCGCAAGCGAAACAGACAATTGCAGCGTTTCAATTTGCATGTTTTCAATAGTAGCATCCTTAGCATCAATATTATCGGTAACGGCATTGATAAAATCCTTGCTATCGAATATAAATTCCTTTTTAATTTCTCCAGATTGGTCAAAGGCTTTCATATCGTCAAGATTGACATTTATATGTCTCCTCATTTCGGCGTGATTAAAACACCGCTCGCAACCACACATTACCAAAATTGAAATCAAACTTAAAAGAATAATTTTATTCATGACAAGTAATAATTAAAATTTAAAATTTAAATCCTAATGCAAATGAGCCGATCACCGGTTCGTATCCTGTAGCCTGCAATTGTAATTGCAAGAAGCCTAAACTTAATCCAATACCTAGTCCAAAGAATAATGGATTATCACTTTTCAAATCGAAGTTTACCTGATCAAATGTTTCTCCATTATAATGTTTGTATCCCCCCTTTAAGTTACCCGATTGATAGCCTGCGATGGCGAAATAATGCCAACGTTTATTTTGCTGGCCAAAGGTAACCGATCCATTAAAAGTGCCCAGGTCGAGATAGTTACCGACCTTTACTTTCTGATACATCCCGCCTACTGATAAATGCCAGCTCGTGTCAGAAAGGAAATACCTGCCAATATCATGTCTCAACCCACCTCCCCATAAATTAATCTTGCCAAGATCATCTTTTGTATCGTAAGCAAAAAACCGGGCTACAAGTTCAGTTCCACTCCAGGCCAACGCAAGCTGTGGAACAGCCAGAGTTAAATACTCTACGCCAAAACCGGCCGGGAAAGTAGCGGCTGTGCCATTAATACCTGCTACCGTTTTGGATGCCCTGGGGCCCAGGAGGGTAGGAGCCGATACGATCTGAACAGGGAGAAAACCTTGCGGTGTAGTAGCATCAAAATACTTTAATTTATCACTCAAAATAAAAGAAGCGGTGCCGATAATGTGAAAATAAACCCTGAAATTGGTATCAATACGCGTATGCATGACTTGGCCCGTGTTGAATGCAGAAGTCAATACTGAGGCTATTGGCTGAATATAACCATTTTTATTCGACCCGGAATAAGAACCGATATAACTGTCAACTTGAGCTTTGGATATAAGTGCAGGTAAAACAAAAACAACGGCTAAGATCAAACGGAAGACAATCGGGTATCGTGAATTTTTATATTTCATATTATTAAATTTACAGAAATACAAAGATTGAATTACTTTTTTTTTTAGACAATCCCCTTTAGAGGGTATTTTTTCCATCTCCGGTTTTGGACATGGACTGTAAGGACAATACTATTTACCCATCCCTCCGACAATTAATCATGCAAATCCATCAATCGGAGCCATAACTGATCGTTCAGCTTGTTACCAGGTTGTTTTACTTATCAAACCCATTGATCAGACACTCCCCGCAGCCTGAGCCGGTAAGATTTTAATGATAAAAATTCCGTTATCTTCTTCAATCTATTTTAACCCCCAGGTTTGGTGCAATGTCACTAATTACTAATCACGAACCATTAGCCAATCCCCTCAGGAGGGTATTTTTGTCATATTATTCCCTAATTGTTTGATCCCACTGTCAAAATGTACTTAATTTGAAAGAATAAATAAAACCAATATGAAAAAAGCCAGGGGGTTATTAATTCCGGGCGTACTCACGGCCATACTATTATTCCCATCTTTTTTATCCGCAAATAAAGAGGTAGACTGGGCAAGCCGGCAGATGATACAAAGCCTGGTAACCTGCGAAGATCCAAAGTCGGATATGTCCCTGGAAGCGGTAAAAAATTTATCAGACCACCAATTTAGTAAAGCTGGCATACACCAAAATTTTGGCTTTACCACCTCAGCCTGGTGGTTGAGATTCAACCTGGAAAATACGACAGGGCAGGATGAACGTTGTTTGCTTCGACTGGCCAACGGACACATCCATGACATTCAGTTTTTCCTGGTGGGCGCAGATGAAACGATTAACTACCAAACCGGAAACTATTATTCCAATAACTCAAAGCCCCTTCGGTTTACGGAATACCTATTTCCGCTTGAATTAAAAGCAGGCCGTAACTATACGGTTTATCTCAAACTCGCTAAAAGAGGAGCTGAACTCAGCGCCCCACTTCAAATCCTCTCCAGAGAATATGACTATGCTACCATCTTCAATGGCTGGAACCTGTTATTTGGAGCGACCTTTTTATACATCGCCATACTATTTATTTGCACCTGTATTATTCGGACTCCGGTAATCCTGTTTTATTTTATATATGCCTGTTGCCTTTGCCTGTATATGGCTTCCACAAAAGGGGTTTCTTTTGCTATGTTATGGCCTAACCAACCCTGGATTCAAACCAATGTACTGGAACTGAGTAAACACCTGGCCAATATCTTTTATATCCTGTTTATCATGAAATTTATCGGCTGGAATTCACAGTATCCCCGGATCAATGCTTTTTTGAAAACCTGTATCCTATTATCCGGGTTAAATATTCTGTTCCGGCTGACTTATTCCGTATCGGAAGTGATACCCGACATCCTCATGATGCGATTTGTCCAGCTCACCTCCCTGCTGTTACCAATAGCAGATGCATTTTTAGTTTATTTGTTGTACCAATCCTGGAAAATAACTAAAAAAACAGAAGTGTTTTGGTTGTTATTTATTACTGCCGGGTTGATCATTCCATTGATATTTCTGGTCTCCCTGCATTTTGGCTGGATCCCTGCGCTGGCATTATATCCTAATTTACTGGTGATTATGTTTTTGATTGAGATCATTTGCATCAGTGCAATCATTGTGTACCGTTATTATGAATTGTACAAGAAAGAATTGTATCACCTTAGAGAAATCACCAACTTGAAGAAGAAAGCGGTCGAGAATATTCTTTTGGGTCAGGAAGAAGAAAGAATACGTATAGCTAAAGATCTGCACGACGGTATCAGCCTTTCATTGGCTCATATCCGGATGAGACTTTCTTCATTTGAGGCTTAATTAATTGCAACAAGTCAAAAAACGGTTATCCGTGAACTGCTTGACCAATTGGGTAACACCTCAAAAGAAGTCAGGAGTATTTCACACAACCTGGCCCCGCTTTCTCTACAACACCAGGAGCTGACCAAAGCTATTGAGGAATTGGTTTACCAGATCGAATTGGTAGATGCCAATATGGACATCGAGTTTTATTATCCGGAGGATATCAATAAAAGCCTCAGTCCTATGCACAAACAGAATATCTATCAGATCGTTAAAGAGTTATTTAATAATATCCTGAAATATGCCCAGGCGTCACATATTGAATTGAGATTTATAAGGGATCAGGACAGTTTTCAACTTGTCATCGAGGATAATGGCAAACCGTATAATCCGGATGCCGGTTTAAATGGACTAGGACTGGCCAGTATCAAATCCCGGGCTACCCTGCTTAATGGATGGTTTACCATTCTGCCCAGACACGGTGGGGGTATGTTGCATCAATTTAAAATCCCGGTATCAGGATAGATTGTTTTCAATGACATACTTGATAATATCGGTATTGGAATGTAAACCCAGCTTTTTAAGGATGTTTTTCCGGTGAGAGTGGACGGTATGTTTACTGATGAAAAGAGTTTGTGCAATCTGCTGCTCCGTATTTCCTTTGACGATCAGGGAAATGATATCCATTTCCCGGGTTGATAAAGGTTCTGATAGCGGGTTTGAGCCATTAATACTGCTGGGCGTTATATGGGTATAGTTGATGTTTTTATTGCCCATCCACACCAAGTCCAGGGCATGTCTTAATTCCTCGAGGGTGACGTCTTTTCTTAAATAGGCACTGATGCCGAGGGTAAAGGCTTGCTGGACCAGGGAAGGGGATTCATAAGCACTCAGGATCACCCATTTGACTTGTCCGTTTTGTTGTGCCAACGCACCGATATCGGTGATCCGGTTTTCCCGGTTGTAAAATACATCGATCAATACGATATCAATGGTGTGAGGTTGGTTAAGCGCGGCCTTCAATAAATCAGGGCTTTTAAATTCCCCGGCCCATCTAAAGAATTCCATCTGATCCAATAAGGCACGCAGTCCCCCCAGGATCAGAGTATGGTCATCGACACAAACAACGTTTGCCACAATGATCCAAATTACAAAATATTTTCATTTAAGGCTGAAACCGGAAACAGTCAGAATACCCCACTTATACTGGAGCGGCGTGGTAAATCTTTAGGAATTGAAGTTAATTTTTATGAGCCAGCGGCTTGCGATAAGCAATGGGGAAAACAGCGCTGCCATAATTGGAATAATCCTGATCAGCCGCAATGGGCATTTTATAATTAGAGATAAAGGTCAGGAGCAGGGGATTAAAGACAGCCGCATCGATTTTTTTTGATCCTGGTTTAAGAAAATATGAAAAATGTTTAATAGTGCCGTCCTTATGGTAATATACTGAAAACCAAAATTTACATCCTTTAAGGTCAATCCCAAATTGGCTTGAAAGATCATTGAGATCAGCCAGCATATACATCCATTTGTCATAAGCCAATAACACTTCATCCTGGCAAACCTGAAGCAGGGACACCTGTTGTAAATTTAATTTTTCACATTCTTCGCTGTATTGGCCGATTAAAAACACGGGGGGAATAGAATCCATAAATGAACCCGGAACCTCAGTCAATGGCTCAGGTCCGGCTGAAGCCTGGATGTCGAACGACATCAGGCAACCGACAAACAGCATATAGATTATGGCTCTCAAGACTTTAAAATTACAATTTTCCTTATAATTGCAAGACAGAAAAATATATAATATTTTTAACATATATTTTGGCTCCTTTGTCGAAAAAATGATTCTATTTGGATTTATGGTTCTAATATTGGGCAATATCATCACTTTGTAAGTCAATGTCGTTTAGTTAACAAAATCTTACTCTGTGGTTTCTAGTGACTATCTTCCTTTGACTGCGAAGCCGGGTGAAGTCGTCGATCATAGAATACCTGGGAGTTCACATAGATTTTTAACTTACCTGACATTGATTTGTATGTAATACATATATCTATGACAATCGACATTCTGGCGGCATTTATGGCAGCTTATGGTTTTTATCTCGGTTTTACCAAGGGCATCATTAAAGCGCTGTTTGGTATCATTGCGGTTGTTATTGGTTTGATTGCCGCTTTAAAACTTTCTCCTTTTTTTGTAGGATTATTAGAAAAGGTTACCGGTAACAACAACCCCCTGCTCTTTTTAGTCGGCTTTGCATTGACCTTTGTCCTGACCCTATTCCTCATCCGGTTTATTGGTAACCGGTTTGAAGACCTGCTGAAAGCCATTAAAATAAATTTTTTCAACCAGGTTGTAGGAGGGGTGGCATTATGCCTTTTGTTCCTGGTCTTATTCAGTTATGGAATCTGGTTTGCCAATCAAATCAAAGTGATTCCGGAAAAAGCCAAGAAAGCCAGTTATACCTATTCCTACCTGGAAACATTACCTGAAAAGTCCAGGGCAGCGCTGGCTAAGACCAAACCGTTATTTAAAGAATTTTCAGACAAATTCAGTGAAACGATAAGCCAGGTTAAAAACCAATAATGCGAACCAGTTTTTTCCTGTTTCTCTTTTTTATTATCAGTCTGATTCACCTCTTTTCGGAATTTTTTGGCTGGGCTCCGGTGGTGGTCTGGACCAAGATTCTCCTGATGCCGCTGTTGATGCTGGCTTTGTGGCGGGGTTTGGCAAAGAATGAAATCAATATATCCGTTCAGTTGGCCTTGCTGGCTCTGGTTTTCAGCACTGCCGGCGACCTATTTCTCCTGGCCGAAAAAACCAAAAACCTGGAGATTTATTTTTATCTGGGGCTGGGCTCTTTTTTACTGGCCCAATTAAGTTATTGTTTTTCCTTTATGAGGTCAGGTCATCACCCCCTGCCTGTGATATGGAAGGCAATTTATCCGCTTTATTACCTGGTTTTTATATTCTTGCTCATACCGGTCCTGCCGCCAGTATTGTTAATTGCGGTAATGGTATACGGACTCTCGCTGACGGCAATGGCCTGGAACAGTTGGAGAACCCTGACGGGTAAGGGCTGGTGGGCATATGCCGGAATAGCCGGGGCTATATTATTTCTGATTTCAGACAGCCTGCTGGCTAT
>Ga0163144_10004281_pt1 | contig 32192 bp, 33 predicted proteins | sample OliLak19BULKMAT1_FD_123175 | JGI IMG/M metagenome (GOLD analysis project Ga0163144, IMG submission 123175) | Freshwater microbial mat bacterial communities from Lake Vanda, McMurdo Dry Valleys, Antarctica - Oligotrophic Lake LV.19.BULKMAT1 | ecosystem: Environmental > Aquatic > Freshwater >... | reverse complement strand
GGGGCTGATTTCCCCTTCCCAGATGAGACTTTCACTCATCAGATCAGCGCGCCTTTTCCTGGCGCACGGGCTGTCCCATTATAAAATTTGATTGCATGAGAACGTCAGTAATGAGTCAAGATTTTTCGTTCAAGATTGGCTCATTAATGACGTTCAGAGGGTTTAATGGGACAGCCCTGGTTGGCGGGCCATGTGGAGTAGCTTATTTTTTTAATATAGTTTTTATACAAGCTAAATGTTTAGCCAAAGCCCCGGTATTTTTTAAAATGACTTCCCGGGCCGAATTTCCCATTGAAGCTCGGGCCTCAGCGTCTTGTAATAATTTAATGACGGCTGCCGACATTGATTTTTCATCATGAACTATTTTCGCCCCACCGGCCTGTAATAATGATTGACTGATATCCGCGAAGTTATGTAAGTGAGGCCCTGTGAGAACCGGCACACCCAAGACCGCAGGTTCTATTAAATTATGTCCTCCCAAGGGGGTTATGCTACCGCCCACAAAAGCTAAATCAGCTGCGGCATAAAACTTCATCAGTTCTCCAATTGTATCTGCAAATAAAATACTGGTTTCAAAAGAGGCCGTTTGTTTTTCACTCCGGATTGCGATAGTCAGTCCCGTCTGTTGACATAATTGTCTGACTTTAGAAAATCGTTGTGGATGGCGGGGAACCAAAATCAATAAAATTGAGGGAAATTGACTGCGGATACTATTTAAGGCCGCCAAAATAATTTTCTCTTCTCCTTCATGGGTGCTAGCGGCAATCCATACTGGCCTGGTTGCTCCCCACTCTTTTCTTAAATCCTCTCTCTGGGTTTTTAAGTCCGGGGCCAAGGCGATGTCAAATTTAAGATTACCTGTCACCTGTAATTTTTCCGGTAATAACCCCAGAGCCAAAAATCTTTCTCCGTCCGCTGGCGCTTGAGTAGCCACTAAAGTAAAACTATTGATCATTTGCTGGGCTAATGGCGCAATGCGGCGATAACCGCGCAGGGAACGCGCCGATAAACGGGCATTGGCCAGCAATAAAGGTATTCGCTGACAGCAGCAAGCAGCCAGTAAATTTGGCCATAACTCAGTTTCTAAAATAATGCCTAAATGCGGATGGATCCGTTTTAAAAATCGCTTGACGCTGCCCGGCAAATCATAAGGAGTATAAAAAGATAATAATTGACTGCCGAAATGTTTGGCCGCCTGAGCTGCGCCGGTCGGCGTAGTCGAAGTCAACACGATTTGATAATCTGGGTAGCTTTCTAGTAAAGCTCTAATTAATGGCAAGGCGGCTAAGGTTCACCCATGGAGACGGCATGGACCCAAATAACCTTTTGGGCCAAAACAGGTGGCACAAAACCAAATCTCTGCCGCCAGCGCTCTGCATAATTCACTTGATAGCGCCACGAACGCCAAAACATCCTGGACAATAAAACTGGAATTGCTAAATAATAAACTACACTATATAGATAACGAATTAAGTTAGTGTAAAATAGCTTCTTCAATTCGGAGATATCGATGAAAGATTTTTTAACTTTTCGCAAAATGTTAACCCCCGTGTTAGTGCAATTTTTGTTTTGGTTGTCGCTACTCATCTTTATCATTATTGCAATTGTCGATATCATACACCAGGAGAGCTGGCGTGTCGTCCTTGAAATAATTATTTTAGGGCCGTTGATTAGCCGTATTGTATGTGAAAAAATTATTTTACTTTTTCACATGAATGATAACTTGATTCAAATTAAAGAGAAGCTGAAAAATAATGGCCAAAAATAAATCCACGGGGTATTCAGCGGAATCCATAGAGGTTCTGAGCGGCCTGGATCCAGTACGCCGTAGACCTGGTATGTATACCGACACCACTCGTCCTAATCATTTAGCACATGAAGCTATTGATAACAGCGTCGATGAGGCCATCGCCGGCCATGCCGATCTTATTAGAGTTAAACTCTATAAAGATAGCTCCATTGAAGTGATCGATAACGGTCGGGGTATGCCAGTCGATCTTCATCCTGAACATAAGATAAGTGGAGTTGAATTAATTTTAACCCGGCTTCATGCCGGAGCTAAATTTTCCAATAAAAGTTATCAATTTTCTGGTGGCTTGCATGGAGTCGGCATTTCAGTAGTGAATGCGCTCTCCAAAAAATTAACTGTCCAGGTCAAGAAAAACGGCCATATTTATCAAATGGATTTTGCGGGTGGCGAAAAAGCGGTCGAACTCAAGATTGTTGGCGATTGCCCTAATCGGGAATCAGGAACCAGTGTGCGTTTCTGGCCAGATGAAAAATATTTTGACAGCCCCAAATTTGCGGTTGCCGCTTTAAAGCATAACCTACGCGCCAAAGCGGTTTTATGCCCGGGTTTAAGAATTATTTTTCAGGACGATAATACCCAAGAACAAATAGAATGGTTTTATGAATCTGGCTTAAAAGATTATCTCCAGGACTGCATTGCTGATTCCTCACACTTACCTGAAGAACCGTTAATAGGTCATTTTAAAGCCGAAACGGAACAAGTTGACTGGGCTATAGCCTGGCTGCCTGAAGACACAAGCAAAAAAATCGGCGAAAGCTATGTCAATTTAATTCCGACTATTCAAGGTGGAACACATGTTAATGGCTTACGCGCGGGGTTATTTGAAGCCATGACTGAGTTTTGCGAATTGCATAAATTATTGCCACGCGGCGTTAAATTAACCGCGGATGATTTGTGGGAATCTTGCAGCTATGTTTTATCAGTAAAAATTCAAGAGCCTCAATTCGCCGGCCAGACTAAGGAAAGACTCTCCTCCCGGCAATGCACTACTTTTGTCGGTGGTGTGGTTCATGATTCTTTTAGCTTATGGCTCAATCAGCATATTCAAGCCGGAAAAGAACTCGCCGAATTAGCCATTTCTAATGCCCAAAAACGGTTACAATTAAGTAAAAAAGTCACTCGTAAAAAAGTGGCTGCAGGGCCCGCCCTCCCCGGTAAGTTAGCTGATTGCAGCCAGCAAGACGTGAATAACTGTGAATTATTTTTAGTTGAAGGGGATTCGGCAGGAGGCTCCGCCAAACAAGCCCGCGACCGTAATTTCCAGGCCATCATGCCGTTGCGCGGTAAAATTTTAAATACCTGGGAAGTCACTTCAGATGAAGTTTTAGCTTCTCAAGAAATTCATGACATAGCCGTGGCTTTAGGGGTCGATCCAGGTTCAGAGGATCTTTCTGGTTTGCGTTACGGTAAAATTTGTGTTTTAGCGGATGCCGATTCTGATGGTTTGCACATCGCAACTCTGCTTTGCGCCTTGTTTTTACGTCATTTCCGGCCACTGGTAGCGGAAGGCCATGTCTATGTGGCTATGCCGCCACTGTACCGGATTGATCTTGGCAAAGAAATTTTTTACGCTTTGGATGAGGAAGAAAAACAAGGCATTTTAGATCGTCTTTTAGCGGAAAAAAAGAAAGGCAAACCCAATATTCAGCGGTTTAAAGGCTTAGGTGAAATGAATCCTTTACAACTTCGGGAAACCACTATGAATCCGGATACTCGACGGCTGATACAATTAACCATTAAAACTGAAGATAACAGCACTCAACTTTTGGATATGTTATTGGCCAAAAAACGGGCCAGTGATCGCCGGTCATGGCTGGAAGCCAAAGGCGATTTAGCGGAAATTGATTAAATTTCCTAACTCTGATAGTTAAAACTTATCGCTTCAATAAAATTAAACGATTATATCTTTCCAACCTTCTAGTTTAAATTAGTCACTTCGTTAACAATAAAACAAAAAGGTATATTATGAAAAAAGAACTTACACAAACGCTAAAAAATTATGTGTCAAAAAGAGAAAATGATTTAAAACCCACGGCTATGAACTTTTTCTTCTCACATTTAAATAACCCTCTAACCAGAGAAATTATAAATATATGCATCGCAACGATTAAGAAACTGGATATGATAGCAGAACCCACTAGCCAGGAAATCGCACATGCACTCAAAAATACTCTCAAGCCTTTGGACCGAGATGAAAAAAAAGCAACAAATATCGAGCAAATCGGTAATACTCTTGATGCAGCCATTAGGCTCGTTCAAGCAGCAAGAGTAAGATATGGAAAATTCAAGGTGTGGGAACAAGGCGGCGGACAGATACATTATGATGGCCCCTCCCATGCAGTCCAAATTTCTAGAGGTCAATTTGAAGATTCCATTGAAGAAGTATTGAAAAAATATCCCATAAAAACCACCGTAGGAGATCCTTCTCTTACAAAAAAAGGGAAAATTATAGATTATTTTGAAACCAACTGGCCATATAGTAAAGAGGATATTCTAGAAGCCATTATTGGCGATATGTCCGACGCTGATCAAGCTCAATATACTACTCCAGCCGTGAAAAAATAGAAGAAAAATGCGAGCAAACTCGTAGAATTTTGGGGCCTACTGCCCAGCCATCCTTGGTTGGGCGTTCGCCGCATGCAGCTTACCGTAGCCATCTACGCTGCCGCTTTTTCATCAATTTTTCATTCGACCGTAGCCGAAAATACGTTAATTGAACCAAATTCCGTCATACCACGACTTGATCGCAAGGGTACGATAGCCCGGGATGATAGCTAAAGGTCATTGATAATTGTTAGGCAATATCGCAAAATAGTGGACGATGAAATCTGACCAGTCCCAATCTCCCACATCACTCGGCCTGCAACTTTGTTTATGGCTAACGGTTATCTTATGGTCATCCTCTCTGGTCGCCATCAGAATTGGACTACACAGTTATACTCCTGGCGCTTTAGGCTTATTGCGTTATCTGGTTGCTTCTGCCTGTTTAATCATTCTGTATTTTCGAGTTCCTCAGCGGCACGTTCCCACTCTTCGGGATTTGTTGCATATTATTTTTATCGGCGCTTTGGGTATAGGAGTCTATAATATCGCCATTAATTATGGGGAAATTGCAGTCCCCGCTGGTATTGCCGGATTCGTCATCGGCTTAATGCCAGTATTCACCACAATCTTTGCATTTTTATTGTTAAAAGAAAGAACGCCATTGAAAAGCTGGCTGGGAGTTTTGATCAGCTTTTTGGGTCTTTTTATAATAGCTCTCAATGAACGGGGCGGTGTTAACTTTGACGCCGGCCTGGTTTACCTTTTAATTGCGGCTCTCCTAGGAGGTTATTATGCAGTCGCTCAAAAAACATTATTTCATCGCTATCATCCTTTAGAATTAGTTATTATTTCCATATGGGGCGGAACTCTGGTCATGCTTATTTTTACTCCGAGCTTGATTAAAGAATTACCTCAGGCTTCCTGGCAATCAACAACAGCCGCTGTTTATTTAGGTATTTTCCCTGCCGCCATAGCCTACGCTTTGTGGAATTTTGCTCTTTCCAAAGTCCCCGCCGGCAGAGCGTCCGGTTATCTTTACGCAATGCCCATTGTAACCACAGTTCTCGGGATGATTATCTTACAAGAATATCCCCAATTTCTGGAATTGGTCGGCGGCTTAATTACTTTATTGGGCGCTATCACTATCAATTATTTTTATAATCAAAGTAAAAAAAAGCTTTCTATTGAAGGTAACTAGACTATTTCAGCTGTTCTATAGTTCCAATATTGCACCATTGACCCCGAAAAAGTTCTCCCGTCATCTGACCTTTGGCGATAGCTTCCCGAAAAACCTTAACAAGGGGGAATTTTTCTGGAACACAGTGCTCAAATAATTTAGGGTGAAGAATACCGATATTGGCATAGGTCAACATATGATTACCTTGCGCTGAAACCCCGCCGTCCGGCTGCAAATTAAAATCTCCATTAGGATTAAAATCCGGATTCTCAACAAAAACTAAATGCGCCAAACCCAGCAAAGGCCGATTAAGTAGAGAACCAAAAGAGAATTCACTGACGACATCGGCGCTCACAATTAAAAATGGTTCCGGGCCTAATAAAGGCAAAGCTTGCAAGACTCCGCCCCCCGTTTCTAAACCGCCGAGCTCTTTTTCACGAGAATAGACAATATTAAGTCCGTAGCGGCGGCCATCTTGCAAATATTCCATAATGAAATCGGCCAGATAACACACATTCATAACAACTTCTTTAATCCCGGAGACGCTTAAAGATCTTAATAAAGGTTCAATTAAACGTTGTCCTCGGTAAGAAACCAACGGTTTAGGAATAGTGTCGGTTAATGGCCGCATACGTTCACCTCTTCCCGCAGCCAAAATCATGGCCTTCATTAGGGTAATCCTATTTTATTCAATAATTGATTTAATTCTGTGGTCTCAGGATAATCACTGCTGATTTGGCGTAAATAATTAAGCATTCGGGGAATATAACTTAAATAATCTGAAGAATGATTTAGAATATGGAAACGGGCAAATAAGCCGATACATTTTATATGCCGTTGGAGACTGGTAAAATCACACCAACGCCGCCACAAGCGGGGATCGTCCATCGTTATAATTTTTGCCTGCAGAGCTTGCTGATGATATTGTTCCATCCAGGCATGGACCTGGGTTTGTGGCCAATGAATATAGCAATCTCTTAATAAAGACATCAAATCATAAGTCACTGGTCCCAAAACGGCATCCTGAAAATCAAGAACCCCCACTTGATTGCCGGGCAAACTGAGTAAATTCCGGCAATGAAAATCATAATGGACACAAACTTTGGGTTGCCCTCGGGCGGTATCAATCAATAAATCAAATAAATATTCACACTGGGTTATTTCATTTGATTTTAACTCCAGCCCCAGATAAGCCTGCAAAAAAAATTCAATAAACCAGTTCATTTTTTGGCGGTATAGGGTCATATCAAAAAGCTGCAAAGCAGTTTTTTGAGCTTGACCATAAGCTTGAATGCGCAATAAGGTTAAAAAAGCCTGCTGATAAAGCAGGCTAGCATTTTTTGAGTTAAGAATATTACCGTAGAGATTATCCCCAAAATCAGTCAGCAGTAAAAATCCCTTTTCTAAATCAGCCGCATGAACTATGGGCGTTTGAATACCGATCGACTGAAATTCCCGTGACAAATGAATAAAGTTTGATGATTTCGCATCCGCCGGGGCAACCATAGCTATAAAAGAAGCTTTACTGCTGGTTACTCGGAAATAACGCCGCAGCCCAGCTCCGGAAGCCATAGGCTGCAAACTAATCGGTGAGGGCAGCAGAGCGTTTAACCATTGCTCTAAGAACATTACTTGGGTTTGGATCTTCATAGCGTCCATTATACTGATCATATCCAAACGAGGCAAAATTTGTGGGTAAAGACATTCGTCCCTGACAAAATTGCCAAAAACTCTTACGTACTCCAAGACAACCTATTCGCATATATATTTATTTGTTCGTTAGCTATCTCTACCATTTTTAAAAAGCAACCAGCCATGGGAATCCCGTCCTGATCTTTAATAGGCTCATATTCTTCTGGAACGGCATCTAAAACTTTGGTCGATGTATGAAAATGATGTATCTTTGATTTGGATTGAGAGCCATATATTCCATACCAAAAATAAGCATGCTGTACTTCTTCTTTATCTTTATCTTTATAAAATAAATGATATTGATCTTCCGTGCGAAAAAGTATTGAGTCAACCATACAACCTCTTTCAATAGCCATAACTTTAGCGTTATCAGCAGCCAGATCATACAATGAAAGCTGAGAGTTTCCTTGTATTTTCCTTTTATTTTTAACTTCTGCTTGTAATAAAATTTGATAATCAGACTTAGCATTGATTAGTGTCGACTTGGGTACAGCTTTCCTTCTTGCCGCCGTTTCCCTGGATTTTGATTTAGCTTCCTTATTACTATCAACAGGTTGGAAATGATCATCCTCAAATTTTTGAGTTATAAAAGCCATCATGTCGCCTTTACTATCAGCAATTATTTTACCAAAAGTATGGACAAAAATATTACTCTCGATAAAACCGGCTCTACTCAACATCAAAAATGCATAAATATTGGTTAGTATTTTTTTAATTTTTTTATTTTCTTCTACAGCATCACTATTTTCTCCTCTCATCGGCGTTATATCAATTTTTACCAGAGGACTCCCCCCTAACTCTTGGGGTGAGGAAATAAGAACATCCTCACGAATTAAAATATATCTATCATATAAATTATTTCTATCTATATAATTCTTAACAACTTGAGCGGTATATACATCTATCTTCTGAGCTAAATTAAACAATTCTTCTTTCGAGAATTTTAAGAATTTGTCTTCTTTATCCAAGTCAGAACACGGATATTTTTCGTGAATTTGTCTCATTTGCTCAAAGCTTAGCATTGCCTTTTGCTTAGGCTTTTCATCAGGAAGATAACCCATTATGGATTGATCGAAATCTTGCTTTAACATATCAGCCGGGGCAGTTATTTTATATAAAGCTTCACATTTCACTATACCTTTTTGGTCTTTAATGAAATTTTTTGGATTGTAATAATATAGATTATTTTCAAATCTCACATAGGCCAGAGTATGATTATCCACTAAATTTTTTATAGTCTCAGCAGATGGCTGCTGATCAACGTAAATTATAGCTATTTGATGTTGAGAAACATGGAATTTTTCTAAACTTTTAATCACTTCATGAAAATGAGGCTCTTTAGTTCTTACTTGTTGTTGATTTTTTTTAACTTCTTGTTTTTTCCCCTCTTCAAGCATAGCAGGAATATGTTTAGATCCGTTAATCTGTTTAATTAATTTTTCACTAAAAGAAGTGATAGGTTTTATTTCTGGACGATGACAACTTAAAGTCTTATCATCTTTTTCAACACTCATTTCAGCCTTAATCCATAAGCCACCATTCATAACATAAAGATATAAACCATTGCGTTCTCGCGCTAATATTCTGGGTTGTAATGTTTTTTTAGTTAATAATTTTTTATGTATAGCCTCTTGAATAATAATCTCTATGTCTTTATTCTCTTTATTTTTTACAAATAATATATCTGTTTGAATATCAATTTGACGCATTTTTTTCTCTCTTTTGAATTCACTTAACCTTCCACAAGCTCTCTAATTTCTCTTTATATCATACAAAAATTAAAATAGTATTAATTATAATTTTTTCTAGAGATTTTGAATATATTGTTTAACTTAAAGTTCGGCAGATTGACATAAAAAGTACGAAACGTTCGTTTTTGGGCTTTTAATAATTTTACCCCGTCATGAGACGGAAAGTTCTAGCTTTAATAATTTACCAATGATAAAATAGATCCCTATACCAGGAGTTAAAATGAAAAATAATAAATATAAAATTAATCAATCTGATAAAAATCTTGATGACAAGAAATTTAACACCTGGACCAAGGATTATAGGCTAAAAGACAATATTGTTTCATTAAATTTATCCAGTAACTCTTTAACAGATGAATCAATTAAATCTATAACAAGCTTTAAGAATTTAACTTCTTTGAATTTAAGCTTTAATGAATTTACGGATAAATCTGCCATTTATCTAAAAACTCTTCCTAAATTAAAATTCTTGAATCTGGGCTCCAACCAATTAACCAATAAAAGCCTACAACATCTCGCTGAAATTAAAAATCTTCGCAAACTCACTCTCGATCGCAATAAAGAGATTACAAGCATTGGGACTCTAAAAACAAATCCTAATATTCAATTTCTAGATGTAAGACATACTAAATTAGATGATGAAGGCTTAAATTGTTTAGAAAAAACTACCAAACTATGGCATTTGGATGTCGGAAATACGCAACTCACTAAGGAAGGTTTAATTAAATTTTTCCAAAATAAAAACTCAATTTTTGATTTATTAATCTATGGCTGTTATTTTGCCCATGATAGAGATTTAATTGTATCTTTAAAAAAATACCAGGATGGAAACCTACAACCCATTCTTCTCGAAAATTTAAATCTGCTAAATAATCATCTTCCCTATGTGCTTTCAAATATAATACTCAACTATATTTCATCACGCACAGACCTCATTAATCCAAAAATAGAAATTCCTGATTGCAAAACTCCTATAAGTCTTTTTGGCCTAAGAGGTCCTGAAGATTTAAATCCAAAAAGTAAAAATCCTTCCCCCCTCCCTCGTAAAAAATCTATGGACAGCCCTAGAAATCGGCGACACTCAATGAACTAAAAGAAGAAAAATATCAGCGATGAATTATACCGCGAACAAGTCGCGGTATAATAATTTTTGATTTAAACTTTCCAAGGCAATTTAACCGCTAATACTGATATCTCAGGACTACTCAGGGGCAATAATTTTACAAAACATCCCGACATAGGCTTTCTATCTTCATCGACAATAGAGACATAGCCATCCGGAATGACACCTGAATCTTTAGTCGAACCAAGCCCTTTCTTTTTGGATTTTTCAACAATTTTATTTATGTTAACTTGAACCTTTTCTTTCTCTACGATAAAAAATAACGTTGATTTTCTCATTTTGCCTCTTTCACTTATTATTCTATGACTAAAATACTTAACTTTTACATTATCCAATTTTTATTTTTATAACACATTAAATTCGTATTAAAATTACCCAAATTATTTTCTTTTTCAAAATGAGCGCCTGTTTAAAATTGACATTTAGACTGAAGCGTAAGGTTTTGGCTAAAAATTGGCTGTAAGAACGGATTACCTGATTCTTACAATTAAACTCTGTGATATAATGCGAGGAATGTTATCTGAGATAAAAGTAAGGACTTTAAAAGCCAATCAACCGCCTGGCTCCCTGGTCTATACCGGCCAACAGGCAGCCTTGCCACCCAGCATTCATTTGATTCGTTATTCGATTAATGACTGTCAACAGATTAAGGTCTCAGCGTTTTCAGAATTACCTCTCTCAGCATCATCTGAAGAGGTTTCCTGGCTGCATATTCAAGGATTGCAGGATATTCAATTAATGGAGCAAATCGCGGCACAATTTCATCTCCACCCCTTAACCGTTGAAGATATTCTGAATGTCGAACAAAGGCCAAAAATTGAAGAATTTGAACATTATATTTTTATTACCCTTAAAGCGATAAGACAACCCGATCCACACAAAAACTTTATCAGTAAAAATTTAAGCCTGGTGATAGGCAAAGACTTTGTTTTGTCTTTTCAAGATGAACATACCGATTTATTTAATCAAATCCAAAACCGCATTTGCCGTCATCCAGACCAATGGGTGAAAAAAGGCGGCAGCGATTATTTAGCCTATCGACTCCTGGATACTATAGTTGATTCTTATTTTTTTATACTAGACAAAATGAATGATCAACTGGAAAAAATCGAAAATATAATTATTACTAATCCCACAAAACAAAATGCCCGCGGCTTATATCAATTAAAGAATAGAGTGTTAACTATTCGCAAAATTATCTGGCCTTTACGCGAAGTCCTTAATCATTTATTTAGCACTGAAGGCAGCTTGATTTCAGCCAGCACTAAAATTTATATCCGGGATATTCAAGATCACTTAGGGCAAGCCATGGATATTATTGAAACTTTTCGAGATATGCTATCCAACCTCTTGGATGTTTTTCTTTCTTATCTGAGTTATCGAATGAATGAAATCATGAAAATTTTAACTATTATTACCACTATTTTCATTCCTATTACCTTTATCACCAGCCTCTTCGGAATGAATTTTAAATACATGCCGGAGCTGACATGGCGCTGGTCCTATCCTACCGTACTGGGAATAATGCTGGTTATAGTGATGCTAATGCTTTATTATTATCGACGCAAAAAATGGTTATGATGTAGGCTTCAATAAGCGTGAAATTCCGAAAAAAACTCCATTTAAAGTCGTCCACCCTCATCTTGTTGCTATCGGCAGCTAGCCCCAGTGCTTTGGGATATGAAAATAAAGACGTTGCTGATTTATTAGGCTGGATATCTGCGCCACAAACCAATATCTGTCAAGGCTATTTTTCCGAATCCAAGAATCTCATAGAAACACCTAATCCGCTGCCCCCAGCGAAATCCGCCACTCATATCAGTTTTACTGGACCTGGCGTCATTTACAAATATGGTCAATCCGTCATCAGTGACAATGTTCAAATTATCCAGCCGGGACGGGAAGCCACCGCTGATAAGGCTATCATTTACCGAGACCCAAATACTGGGCAAATTGACTATATTCGCCTGGAAGGCCATGTGCGAGTGCGCGAACACGGTCGCCTGGTCGCCGGACCTTATACGACCATCCATTTTAATGAACATACTTTAGAAGCTGGCCCATCAGCCTATCATTTTTATGAAGACCCTACGAAGTTTAGATTACCGACACTGCATCAACCTTATGACGCCTGGGGGACTTCGGATCGAACTTTCCGGGACGCCGGTGGTTTGCTCCATTTAACTAACGCCACATACACCACTTGCTCACCCACAGATCCGGTATGGAAAATCTCCGCCGGCAATATTATTTTAGATCAAGATGAAGGCTTCGGTACGGCTTATAATATGATGCTGCGTTTTTATAACTGGCCAGTTTTATATATGCCTGTTTATTCTTTTCCTATTGATGACAGACGCAAAACAGGTTTTTTAACTCCAGATGTTTCTTATGAATCCAAAAATGGATTTCAGTTAGCCTTACCTTATTATTGGAATTTAGCGCCCAATTATGACTTAACGACTACACCTAAATATATTGAAGCTCGAGGTTTACAATTTAATAGTTTATTCCGTTATCTTTACAGCCCTCATAGTGACGGCCAAGTCTATTTAAGCATAGTGCCTCATGACAGTGAATTTGGTGAGTTTCGTGATGATAACCTGGACAATCCGCCCACCCCTCCCCCAGGAGTCGATTTAACCCCTTATTTAAATGACTTGAACAGCTATAACGATTTTCGGGGTTTTTTACATTTAAGTGAAGAAAGCCAGTTTGACAATAACTGGGCCGGCCATCTGCAATTGAATTACGTCACTGATGATTACTTTTTTCAAGATTTCGGCACAGCTTATAGCGACGTCGTCGCCAATCAGTTATTAAACCAGGCTGATATTGAGTATCAAAATGAACATTGGAATTTTATTGGGTTATTACAAGGTTACCAAACCTTGCATATCATCGGCCAGGCAGGCAATCCAGCTTATGATCAGTATTCGCGGCTGCCGGAACTGGATGTCACTAGCGATTATGCGGACTTATGGCATGGACTGGATTTTAGCTTAGGCGCGCAATCCGTAAATTTTGCTTATGACAGCGACTATTATCCCTATACCTTACAAATGCCAATTGGTGAACGCCTTCATATTCGTCCTACTCTCAGCCGGACATTTTCAATTTCTGGGGGTTATGTCACTCCTCAATTATCTTTAGATAGCACCAGTTACACTGCGCAATTACAAACCGAGAATAATGAAGCCGTACGTCCGGAGTTCAACGCCAGCCGCAACCTGCCCATTATTGATATTGATAGCGGCTTATATTTTGACCGGCCTATTCATTGGCGGGATCACTCTTATTTAGCCACTTTGGAACCCAGACTTTTTTATCTCTATGTTCCTTATATGAATCAGGACAAATATCCTAATTTTGATTCTCAGCTTTTGCCTTTTACCTTCCCTCAATTGTTTGATGTCAACCGTTTCACCAGCTATGACCGTTTAGAAAATGCGAATCAATTCAGTTTCGGCTTAACCAGCCGGCTATTAAATAGTCAGACCAATGACCAACAGTTAAAAGCAGATTTCGGTTTCGGTTATTATTTGCAATCGCCTAAGGTTTGTTTAGATGATACTGATATTTCTGATTGTCAAATAAGCACTTATCAATATATTTCACCCGACGCTCATCTTACCCCCCTGGTCGGCCAACTGACTTATTATCCCTGGCGAGATTGGTCAACTGACGTCAGTTATGCTTATGACGCCTCTATGGGGCAAACTGATAATGCTCAAATCGGAATCAACTACAATCATCTTCAGAGCTATATTTTTACCTTAAGTTATATTTATGTCCGTGAACAAAACGGCGACCCGGATGATGCCTATGGTTATAGCAACGATTCCAATTTAATTGCGGCAGGGGCAGCCTGGCCTTTAACCAGGCATTGGAGTACTTTAGCGTTTGGTCAATATAATATCAGCAAAGAACGTCCCGATGCTTATTATGGTGGCTTGCAATATGACAGCTGCTGCTGGACTCTTAGAGTTATTGCGTCCCGAAGCTTCAGAGAGCAACAAACCAATGACAATGGCGACCCTGTGAATGTTTTTAAAAATTCTTATTATGTGCAACTACAGCTCAAAAGTCTGGGCAATATTGGCAACAGCCCAACCAGTCTGCTCGGCGGTACTTTAACCGGCTTCAAAGATCCTTTTAGCCGTTAGAAGTCATGCTAATCATTTTCAAATTTGATATACTCAAAACGATTAGTTTTGAGAGAGGAAATCTGCATGTTTAAAAAATTTATTTATTTATTAATGTTTTATTCTTTAACCCCTATTGGAATGGGCTGGGCGCAAACTTCAGCGCCTGTTACTAACCAGACCAATGCCGAGCCTGTTGTGCCTCTCAACAGGATTGTGGCTGTTGTCAATGATGAAATCATTACCCAAAACGAGCTTGATGCAGCCGTTGATCAGTTAGCGCAACAATTAACCTTAAATAAAGTGACATTGCCGCCCCGAGCCAAATTACAGCAAGAAGCCTTACACGAGCTCATTAACTATCGTTTACAATTACAGATAGTGAATCGTAATGAAATCAAAGCCACCGACTCAGAAATTGATAAAACCATAGAGCAAATTGCTAAAAGTCATAATTTGACGGTTGATCAGTTAAAACAACAATTAGTCTTGCAAAATTCAAATTATGAACAATTCCGAAAAAAATTGGGTGAGCAAATAGCTATTAATAGATTGCAGCAGCAAATGGTCGCCAGTCACATCAAAATCACTGATGAGGATATTTCCCAATACCGAAACACTAGCGGGACTCAAGAATATAAACTTGTCGATTTTTTCTTCCCTTTATCTGAACAACCCAGCGAGGATGAAATCAAACAAAGCCAGGCAGACGCCCAAACTGTTAAACAAAAATTAGAAAGCGGGACTGACCCTGGCTCTATCACTCCTGCCTATAGAGATTTGGGATGGCGGACGCCAAATGATCTACCGCAAATTTTTGCTGAACAACTCCCTAAATTGACCATAAAAAATGCATCAGAGCCACTTCGTGCGCCTAATGGTTATCATGTTTTAAAATTAATAGAAGTGCGCAATCCCCTGCAAACAATGCCAGATGACCAAATCAGGCAAATTCTTTTCCAAAAAAAATATGAAACGGCAGTCAAAGCAGCTGTTGAAAAATCACGAAGTGAAGCTTATATTCAGATTATTCCACAATGAAACCTTTAATCATTACGCCGGGTGAACCGGCTGGAATTGGGCCGGATATTGTTATTCAATTGCTGGCCCAACATCCTCATTTACCAGTAACTTTGGTAATGGACCGCAATTTATTAATGGCGCGGGCTGACCAATTAAATATTAAATTACCAGCTCATCTTCAGATTCACCACATTCCTTTATCAGCCCCCTGCGAAGCAGGCTTTCTTAATCCTGACAATGCTGCTTATGTTTTAGAATGCTTAAATCAAGCTATTGAAGCCTGCCTGGCCCGAAAGTTTCACGCCTTAGTTACCGGCCCCATCCACAAAGGGATTATTAATAAGTCCGGGGTTTCTTTCTCAGGCCATACCGAGTATTTAGCGCAGAAAACAAATAGCCCTTTACCAGTCATGTTATTAACCTCTGAATCCATGCGCGTCGCTTTAGTAACGACTCATTTACCTTTAGCGGACGTTCCCAAAGCCATCACTGCTGAAAGAATTAAAGCCATGATTTCGATTATTCACCAAGATCTTGACCGCCGTTTTGGCTTACCCAATCCCCGCATTCATGTGTGTGGTTTAAATCCACATGCTGGAGAAAATGGTTATCTAGGTCGAGAAGAAATAGATATTATCACGCCCGCATTGAGCAGTTTGCAGCAATCCGGCTATAATATTCGCGGTCCTTTACCTGCGGATACCGCCTTTACTCCCCAAGCTCTTTCTCAATGCGATGTCATTTTAGCTATGTACCATGATCAAGGCTTGCCCGTGATTAAATCTTTGAATTTCAGCTCCGCCGTTAATGTCACCCTGGGACTACCGATTATCCGCACTTCCGTCGACCATGGCTCCGCCCTCGAATTAGCAGGCAGCGGTAAGGCCGATTTTTCCAGTTTATTGTCGGCCATTCAAATGGCCCAACAGTTAAAGGAGTAGCGGTAAATGCATAATGGTTTTCAAGCTAGAAAACGCTTTGGCCAACACTTTTTGACTGACTCGGCCATATTAGAACAGATGGCGACGGCTATTGAAGCCCATCCTGACGATTCCCTGATCGAAATTGGTCCAGGTAAAGGCGCTCTCACTCAATATCTTTTGAACCAGGTTAAGCATTTAGAGGTCATTGAAATTGACCGTGATTTAACTGCTTATTTATTGGACCATTACTCTGATGTCAAAAATTTAACCATTCATAATGCCGATATTCTCCATTTTGATTGGCGATTAATCACAGTTCCCCGGCCTTTACGTATTGTTGGCAATTTACCTTATAATATTACCACTCCCTTATTATTTAAATTATTCGAAATAAGTGATCAGATTCAGGATATGCATTTTTTACTGCAAAAAGAAGTCGTCAATAGACTAACAGCCACCCCCGGAAGCACTAATTATGGCCGTCTCAGCGTTATGGCCCAGTATTACGCCCAATTGGCTGAATTATTTACAGTGGATGCCCAAGCCTTTTCGCCCCCGCCCAAAGTGGAATCTGCTTATATAAAAATTATGCCCCGTCCACCACTCTTTCCGGCTAATGATTTTGGCATATTTTCAGGAGTCGTCAAAGAAGCTTTCAGTTATCGCCGCAAAACATTAGCCAACAGTTTGCGTAGATTAATTACCGTAGAAGAATTATTGCGTTTAAATATTAATCCCGAATGGCGGCCCCAGCAAATAACAGTGGAAAATTTCGTAAAAATAAGTAATATAATAAACAGGACGTCTCAAATTTAAGGAATTAGATAATGCTTAAATATCAACATGTATTAGTGGCGGTTGATTTATCTCCCGTTACTAATCAAGTGCTATCCCAAGCTCAAGAAATCGCCACGGAAAGTAAGGCGCTTTTGAGCATGATCCATGTGATGGAACATTCTCCTGTCGCTTATGGCGGTGAATTTTCTATTCCTGTGGATGTTAATTTGGAGCAATCACTGGAAAGGGAAGTACGCAATGAAATGCAAAAACTGGGTGAAAAATATGGGATCTCACCCGAGCATCAATACCTGGAAACCGGCTCAGTTAAATTAGCGGTCACTGATTTAGCCGAAACTTTACATGCTGATCTGATCGTGACTGGAACGCATGGCCATCATGGCCTGGATATTTTATTAGGTTCACGGGCTAACGCCATTTTGCATCGTGCTCAGTGTGATGTACTTGTAGTAAGGGTGAAAGAAAATGAGAGAATATAGAGATGATGATTTAACCAGAGAACTTTTAGCTGAAAAAAGGCATGACCGGCTATGGCGGAATATTCGCTGGGCCGGGTATATGATTGTATTCTTATTATTTTTAACACTAATTTTCTTAATCGTGAGCTCTAGCTTTGGCGAGAATAAATCCAAAACCGGTTCCGGCCAGCCTTATGTTGCTCTGATTCGCATGACTGGAATTATCATGCCTGGCAATGATTTCTCCGCCGAAAAAATGGTCCCTCAATTAAACGATGCTTTTTCTGATACAGACGCCCGTGGCGTCGTACTGCTGATCAATTCTCCAGGAGGCAGCCCAGTCCAGGCTTCTATCATCCACGATAAAATTATGACTCTTAAACAACAATATAAGAAAAAAGTGATAGTAGTCGCTGAAGACGCCTTAGCTTCAGGGTCTTATTTAGTGGCGACAGCGGCTGATAAAATTTATGTTAATGCCGATACTTTAACCGGTTCTATTGGCGTGATCATGGAAGGATTTGGCGCTAATGAGGCTATTGCAAAAGTTGGCGTCTCTCGGCGGGTTTTTACTGCCGGAGAACACAAAGACCGTTTAGACCCTTTTGAACCTTTAAACCCCAATGATGTCACCAAAGTTAAAACAGTACTGGACCAGGTGCATCAAAACTTTATCAATAATGTTTTGGCCAGCCGTCAAGGAAAATTAAAAGGCGATCAAAAAGAGCTTTTTTCCGGAGATTTTTGGCCGGGTGAAGAAGCGGTTAAATTAGGCTTGGCCGATGATACTTTGAATTTATGGGATGCCTTGCAACAGGAATTCAATACTAAATATTATCGGGATTACAGCATTAAGCCTTCGTTACTTTCATCATTGATTAATAATGTGGGCACAGAATTAAATCTTGGTTTTTCACAACAATTAACTAAACATCTTGATGCCTCTATATAAATGATTACTGGTGAGTAATTTAATAAACATCAATAAGGAATATTTACGTAGCCGATTATTTGAGGTTAACCCGAATCCTTATATTCAATTTCAAGAATGGTTTAGGGAGGCCTGTGAAGCAATGCCTTCTCATTTAGTGAATTGCATGGTCTTGGCGACATGCTCAGAAGCTAAACAGCCTTCGGCTAGAATTGTCTTACTTAAAGAATATAATGAACAAGGTTTTATTTTTCACACCAATTATCAAAGCCGTAAAGGGTTGGAGATCACCGCTAATTCCGCTGTTTCTTTATTATTCTGGTGGGAGTTATTAGAGCGCCAGGTCCGTATTGACGGGTTTGCAGAAAAAATTCCTGCTGAGGCCTCAGATGACTATTTCCGCAGCCGGCCTAAAACTTCACAAATTGCGGCCTTAGCTTCTTCACAAAGTCAAAAATTAGCGCATGTTGAAGACTTGCAAGAGAAATATCAAAAGCTTTCTGCGGAATACGCGAGTGCTGAATCTATAGTTCCTCGCCCCCCTCATTGGGGTGGATATATCGTTAAGCCGCAACGCTTTGAATTCTGGCAAGGCCGGGAAAATCGATTGCATGATCGATTTGAATATACTCCTGAGCCAGAAAACCATTGGGCCATAAACCGTCTTTTCCCATAGACTAATTTCTTGTTGAACTAGAGCTGGGCTGATGAGACAACTTTAAAAACTCCCAACCTGGAAGTGCAGCGCCTGTTTGGAACTATGGTGAGAGAAAAGTAAGCGCTACTTGGGTTTTCATAAAGCCTTGAATCAGGCGAATCATTTTGGCGGCAGATTGTTCAGCAATTTCGATGGTTTCTTCATGGGTCTGGGCAGTCTTTGTTAAACCGGCAGCTAAATTAGTGACGACAGCTAAACCGATTACTCTTAAACCACAATGACGTGCAGCAATAACTTCAGGCACTACCGACATACCGACAACATCAGCGCCCATTCCTCGAAATAGCCTCACTTCTGTCGGCGTTTCAAAATTTGGGCCTAAGACGCTGATATAGACGCCTTCCTGCAAGGGTAACGATAAATCATGACTGACTTGTCCTAATTGCCGACGCCAATCACTATCGTAGGGTTCCGACATATCAGGGAAACGAACGCCAAATTCAAAATCATTAATTCCTGCCAAAGGATTACGGCCTTGAAAGTTAATATGGTCGCGTAATAAAACTAACTGGCCAGGCTTTATTTCAGTACAAAGTGAGCCTACGGCGCCAGTGATAATGATGGTATGACAACCCAATAATTTTAAAGTGCGAACGTAGGTTAAAATATCTTGAGATTCCCATCCTTCATAATAATGGGCTCGACCTTGCAAACAAATAACCGGTGTTTGCTGCATATAGCCCAAGGTTAGCTGAGCTTGCTGGCCTTCAATCATCCGCATTGGAAATCCGGGCAAATCCTGATATGAAAAAACTATTTTATCAGTGAGTTCAGTAGCTAATGAACCTAAACCTGAACCTAGAATGATACCAAATTGAGGTTTAAAAGAAGACGCGCGTTCAGAGATTTTTTTCGCAGACATTCGAGCAGATTCAGTCATGTTCTCTCCAATTAAAAATTAAAAGGTAATGGCAATAAATCCGCCATACTAATTATTTGATTATCACCTTGCGCGGTACAAAGATAAAATAAGCTTTCAGGCAAAGCGAATTCATATAATCTTTGCCGACAAGCGCCGCAAGGCGAGCAAAATTGTTTTCCTGAAGAAATAATCAATGCTTCTATCCAGCGATTATGGCCTGCGCTTATCATTGCTGACAAAGCTGAGGCTTCAGCGCATAAAGTTAAACTATAAGAATGGTTTTCGATATTACAGCCATTAAATAATTGACCACCAGCCGCACGCAAACAAACGCCTACTGAAAAATTTGAGTAAGGCGAATAAGCGACTAATAACGCTTTTTTCGCCGCCTCCAACATATCAGCAGGCGCTTGTTTTACAAAATTCAAAATCATTCCTAATGTTTTTTGATTACCGAAACCCTGCGAGCCTGAAGGCCTTCATTACCAATTGCTGGCATGAACCTGACAGAGTCGCCTAATTTTAATTGATAAAACATTATATCTATTAAATGAGTCAGATTAAAATAATACTCATTTTTTTCTTCATCGGCAATAAAGCCATATCCCTGATCTTCAATTAAACGGATAATTTCACCGGAAAGACGCTCACCGTGATCTTTTGTATCGCCATAAAGCCGCCGTCGATAAGAGTCTAATTGCTCTCGCAAAGTATCAGTCGCCTCCTGGATCGCTAAATATAAGTTTTCATTGGGGTGATGAGTTACCGTCAACTCTTTCCCAGGAACACTCATATAGATAGAAACGTTATGGAGCTTCCCTTGATGCTGGTTTTTTTGCACTTGCGCCACAACGACTTTGCAAGAAGTGATATGGTTAAAAACCGTATCCAGTTTAGAAATTTTTTCTCTAATCCGTTCTTCGACTGCATCTGAATGATCGATATCTTTAAATGTAATTTGTAAAGGTTGTTGCATAAAGCCCTCCCGCCACACTAACTACTTTATTATAATTATAGCGGAGTTTCGGGCTAAGCGTCAGTTTCTTCTTCAACCTTTTGAACTGGGGGGGAGCCGTTAGCTATTCGCTGATAGATTTCTTCCCTATGAACGGAAATATGCCGGGGTGCTTCAATCCCGATTCTTACTTGATTTCCCCGGACTTCCAGGACGTGAATAGAAACTTCGCCATCACCGATGATGAGGCGTTCCCCTACTGAACGAGTTAATACTAACATATGACTTCCTCTAACGAAATGAATAAAACATTCACTTCTTCCGAATTTTTTACTGAGACATTCCCATTATAATTTGTAGGAAAAAATTTATCAACCAGCCGGCAAAAGAGCCGGTGCAGAATGCCTGGATTCCGGTTGCATCGCGCTTTCTAAGTGCATTGCCAAGAGTTTTTCATTAATCGCATCCATCTTTCTTAAAAATTGACTAGAATTTTTACCCGATTGAGGAAATTTGGCCAAAGCACTCAGAAGCTGTTCCAGAGACTGCTTTTCAAAATTTGGGGAAATATAGTTTTTAATTTTCGTTATTAAATTTCTAGCTGTCAAAATATCGGCCCTGGCTTCAGGGCTTATACTAGAACTAAATACATTGAATTCACATATTCTCTGTACGGCCAATTTACTAAGATAAGGGTCTATTTCATTTTTAATCAACACCAATTGAAAAGCTATCTATAACATCAGCATTAAAACAATTATTTTGTTCATAGTTACGTATCAATATTTCCGGGGGAATAAAAGTTAAAGTGCCATCTACGATGGCTTCATCTTTTGACAAATTAAATTTGCCTTTATCATCATAATCGCAGGCCGCATTGATATCTATTAATTTCAATGCGCCGGCTTCTTTGTCAAATAAAATATTGTTAAGGCTAATGTCTCTATGCATATATCTCAATATATAGATATGCAATGTCGCTGAAATCAATTTTTGTAAAATAACAGGTATCAATGGCTCCAATTCTTTTTTAGATGGAGCTTTATCTTCACTAAAGCTCAACATTTTATCCAATGTAAGGCCTTCAAATTTTTTAGTGCAGTTGATATTGTAATAAATATCCAGATATTCTGATAGAGCGGAATCACTAAGTATCTCCACTCCATCCTTTGCCATGGCAGAAATGAAAGCTCTATGCCTTTTTTTATACCAGGCGGCGGCATCTTCACTATGCTCTATTAATTTTTCAAGTAAGACTTCTTTCTCAAATATTAAAAACTCAATGAGACTAGGATGAGAAAATTCCGTTTGAAAAATTAAATTACGTAATTCAGAGCTGGCTTTAAGATTTCTAAATACAGGAAGAGAGCTAGGCAAATTAATCACATAACTTTGATTTTCTTTTTCATCGGCCAAGAGAATAAAAGATGACTGGCTTCCTCGCATATTATCAGGAACCTTTATTGCTTTAATTTCCTTAGCGTCTAATTTATCTAGAAAAATATTGGACAGCAAGATTTTATCTTCAGATTTTCTTTCTTTTCTACTCATTTAATTATCTCTTTTTTAACTTAAAATTATTTCTACTAAATTCACGGTTTTATGTCATTACAATGTCAACTCGTATATTCCGCGAGTTGTTCCATCATTACAATGTCATTGGCGCTACGTTTAAATAAATCTATTGCGACCCAGAGCCTGGCGAAGAGCAAGGGGAAGAGGAACGAGAATCAAACCCGGATTCCTTTTGTTCAACCCCCAGCTCCGGCGCAAAACGTAATTGCATTTGTGAAAATTCTTGATGAATTTTTTCCATTTCTTTACAAAATTGAGGAGAATTTTTCCCAGGAGCATTCCTGATAGTCGTTATCAATAAACGATCAATTTCTTCCAGCCAGGATTTATCAATATCATGTTGTATATAATTTTTAATAACACTTATCAAGCCGTTAGCCGCGCGAATATCATTCTTTAAATGACTTGATTGACTTAAGCTGAAACCACTGGGCTGTCTGGCGATCTTATTGAGATAAGGAAGAATTTCATTTTTGATTAACATCCTAAGCCTGGGCTCAAAAAGTTTATGAATAAAATCATGCATCTTTAAGTAAAATTTATCTGATTTTTTTGTTACATTAGACTTGATCGCTTTTAAAAGCATTTGGGTCAATAATTTTATTAAATCATTATCTATAGCTGCGGTTCCAGAAAAACTTTTTTCTGTTATTTCAATGATTGAATTTGCGATATCTATATAAGACAGAATCTGCATTGAATTTTTATCTAAAGCAAATGAAGCTAAAGGCGATAATGACCAATATGAATTTTGAGTACAAAAAAGTTTTAAATAGGGCGTAATTTCTTCCTTAAAAATCTTCATAAAAGTCATTTCGGGATAAGATTTTTCAAGAATTCTCGCTATGTACTGGTTACCAGCCTTCGAAGCAACATTGTACGCCTCATACATTTCTACGTTAATTTTAGAAAAAAGATCCGTAAAACAGGGTTGGAGAAAGATGTCAAAAATCTTTAATCTTTTTGCCGGATTTAACTGTAATAATCCTATCAATAAATTTTTTATAGGCTCATCAATCTTAATTTTATCTCTGCGCAGGGACAGATCAATTTCAGCCTTAAATTCCTGATCGGTTTTTTTCATCAAAACATCATAACGTTGAGACAAGCTATTTTTATATGATAGTTTTTTTTGTTTCTTTGAGGCTTTAGCAGGAGGGACATTAAATATATTAACCTCATATTTTCCCGCCAATAACTGATATAAAATAACACCAATTGAAAAACTATCGGTTACTGCTGCATCAAAATAACCACTTTGCTTAGCATCAAGTGTTAGTATTTCAGGCGCAATATAGTCCGAGGTTCCATCTCGGTCTTTTGATAAAAAAAACATGCCTTTTTCATCGCATTCATGAACAATATTGATATCTATTAATTTCAATTCCATAGTCATTTTATTGAATAACACATTATTAGCGCTTACGTCTCTATGGGTATATTTTAATAAATAGATATGCAAAACGGCGGAAATTAATTTTTGCAAGATTATCAATATAAATGGAGCAAATTCTTTTTGGCTAATTTCTGAGTTTTTATGACTGTTCAACATCTCGGCTAGTGTTAAGCCTTCAAATTTCTTTGAACAGGCAATATTATAGAAAAGATCGGGATATTCTGCTAATGCTTTATCTTCGAGGAGTAGAGATCTCTCGACAAAGTTTTGCAATGCGTTATGCTCCTCCCACTTGCGATGCCACAATTCAAAGGGGTCTGCATAGTGTTTTGTTAATTCCTCTATTAGTGCTCTTCCCTTAAAGGGTAAAAACTCAATAATACAGGGATGAGAAAATTCAGGCTGATAAAGCAATTCACGTAGTGCAACACTGCCTTGAAGATTTCTTATTGGGAATGGCCATTTAGGTAGAGTAATTACATAACTTTCTTTCTTTTTTTCATCCGTTAAAATAACACAATTCGATTGGCCACCGCCCATAGAAAGAGATTCAAGTTTTATCTCTTTAGATTCTAATTGCTTAAGGAAGATATCTGCTGGGGACTGCTTCACTTCTAATTTATCTTGCTCTTCTCTTTTCATCTGATGGCCCAAAATATTTAAGTTGTCTGCAATACTAATCTAACAATATTAGCGTTTTCTTAATTTAGATAAGAATTGTAAGAAACCATCAGGAAATAAAAAGAGCAATTTCGGTGAGACAATGCACTGCAGACATTACCGACTCAACGCTCACAAAGTACGCATGGATATAGGCTTAAGCTTAATATTGCAATGAGAATGCGGGTATTAGAGAAAATTCTTTGCAGCGCTAGTGAGGTAATGTAAGTCTAAATTATGCTGGATTATGCTCATGTACTTCTGGTGATGAAAACCACTTCATAACCCAAGCTTCACCCAGGCAATCATAAGCATCTGATAAAAATTCTTCTAAATCCGGCTCATTCAGTTGATATTCTTCGCCAGGCGGCTCAACTTCATGATGGATATATTCACCGAAAAAATGATGACAAAAATCTATATAGTCTCGGGTATGCAAAATAAAAACATGCCACAAATCATCCAGGCGCTTCAAAGGACCAAATAAAAAAGTCTTGTCGCCGGCCTGATGGCGTTTGACACTAAGCCAAAGCCAAGCTAATAAATCGTTGAAATCTTCCTGGATACGAGAATCAGAACAAGAAAAATCATAGCAAAACCGCTTAATGACCCCTTGATGCTGATAAGATAAAATATCCTTTAAATCCGGCAGCGTTAACTGCCGGGTATTAGTTAATAACCGCAACAGGCTTTACGCGAAGCTGGCAACAATTGACGCACAATTCGGCAAATCAGTTCTTGTTTAGAATTCATAAATATCTCCTTTATTACGAACCTGAATCCTATCATTAAACAAAAATTAGAGTCAAATATTTCAAACCGTTCAGTCAAGCCGCTATAATTCTGGTCCCAGATTTATGCTGCAAAATTGATGAAGCTTCATCTAAAGCGCCAATATAAGCTTTTTTACCTGTCGCCCTGACAAAACGGGCGCCAGCTTCTACCTTAGGACCCATAGAACCAGAAGCAAAAAAATTACTTTCCAGATCAGTCAGGCTGAGCTGGTTGATCGGTTTGGCCTCGGGCTTTCCCCAATCTTGCATAACCGCTTTGACATCAGTCAACATCAATAAGCAATCCGCCTCTAACTGTTCGGCTAATAATGCCGCCGCAGCGTCTTTATCAATCACCGCCTCGACGCCTCGATAAAATCCATTCTGATTAATAACAGGAATACCACCGCCTCCGCAGCAAATAACAATGACCCGAGCTGCAACTAATAATTTTATGGTGCTTATTTCTATAATTTTTTGTGGTTTAGGCGAGGCAATTACCCTACGATAATAAGGGCCATCCTCTAAAATACTCCAGGCCGGATGCGCAATGCGGACTTGTGCCACTTGCTCCAAGGAGTAAACAGGGCCGATAAATTTAGTCGGATTTTGAAAAGCTGGATCGTGAGAATCTACTTCCACTTGAGTCAATAAAACCGCGCATTTATGCTGCGGCAAAACATTCAGTAACTGCTGCTCAAGCATATAGCCGATCATGCCTTCGGATTCCGCGCCTAAAACATCAAATGGAACCGATTCCGATTCATTAAAAGCCGCCGCCTGCAATGCCAATAGCCCTACTTGCGGGCCGTTGCCATGAGTTATTATGATTTGATGCTCCAGGGCTAATTCAGCAATCGCACGGCAAGCCTTATCAATATTAATTTTTTGTGCGGCTAAAGTCATGGCTTCGCCGCGTTTCAGTAAAGCATTGCCTCCCAAGGCTATAACAATTTTCATAAAGTAGAAACCAGAATTGCTTTAATGGTATGCAAGCGATTTTCTGCTTGATCAAAGACAATAGAATTGGCAGATTCAAAAACTTCTTCAGTAACTTCCATGGCTTCCAAACCAAACTGCTGATAAATTTTTTCACCTATTTGAGTGTCTCGATTATGATAGGCCGGCAAACAGTGCATAAATTTGACCTGCGGATTTCCTGTTAAATTCAAAACATCCCGGTTCACTTGATAAGGCTGCAATAATTCAATACGTTCAGCCCAGACGGAGTCCGGCTCACCCATTGACACCCAGACATCGGTGTAAAGAAAATCGACCCCGCTTACTGCGTCTTGCAAATTATCGGTTAATAATATTCTGGCCTTAGTTTCTTGCGCTATCTCATAGCAAAGATCAATCAATGCTTGATCAGGCCGACAACTTTTAGGTGAAGCCATACGAAAATCCATGCCCATTTTTGCAGCGCCGAGCATTAAAGAATCACCCACATTATTATGGCCATCACCTAAATAACAGAACGCAATTTCTTCTAAAGGTTTTTGACTGTGTTCTTGCATGGTCAGAAAATCAGCCAAAATCTGAGTGGGATGATGTTCGGTAGTCAAACCATTCCAGACCGGAACTCCAGCATAAGCCGCCAGTTCTTCAACAATTTTCTGATCATATCCGCGGTATTCAATGCCATCATACATACGGCCCAATACTCTAGCCGTATCCTTCATGGTTTCTTTAGCGCCAATCTGTGAGCTGGCCGGGCCAATATAAGTCACCTGCGCCCCTTGATCGTAGGCAGCCACTTCAAAAGCGCAGCGAGTCCGGGTAGATGTTTTTTCAAAAATCAGCGCAATATTTTTACCCCGTAATCGGGGTTGTTCAATTCCGGCATGTTTCTCACGTTTCAATTCTCTCGACAAATCCAGCAAATAACTGATTTCCTGGCTGGCAAAATTTTCCAAAGATAAAAAATGCCTGTTTTTTAAATTAATAATCATTACAATCCTTCTCTGTCTATAGGGCAACTCATACAGCGCGCGCCGCCTCGCCCCCGGCCTAATTCCGAACCGGGGATGGTAATTAGTTCAATTCCACCTTTGCGAAGCTTTGTATTAGTGAAAACATTTCTTTCGTAACCTACCACTACCCCGGGAGCCAAGGCCAATACATTATTACCGTCATCCCATTGTTCTCGCTCCGCTTCAAATTCATCGCCGCCCGTAGTAAAAATTCGCAAAGATTTGACATTTATATCTAAAGCTTTAGCGACGGCGCTAAAAACATCGCTTTGCCGCTCTATGGTTAACGAGTCAGGTTTAGCGCCACGAGTCATTCGCCAAGGGATGCTTGCTTCTATTACTCCAGGAAAAACGCAAAAAGCGTCAACATCCAGCATAGTCATCACGGTATCCAAATGCATATAAGCTCTGTTTTTTGGCAATTCTAAAGCAATGACTTCTTTAATCTCAGGATCCTTAAACAAAGATTGGGTTAACATTTCCACAGCATGCGGCGTGGTTCGTTCACCCATTCCGATCAATACTGCGCCCTTGCCGATGACTAGAATATCACCACCCTCAATAGTAGCACTTTCCTCGGGGTGATCTTCCCCACCATACCAAATATTGAGATGTTGCTTAAATAAAGGATGAAATCTGTAAATAGCTTCTAAATTAAGGGTTTCGCCTTTTCGCGCACTTTTAGTCATGGGATTAATAGTAACGCCTCCATAAATCCAACTGGACGTATCGCGAGTAAAAAGATGATTGGGCAAAGGCGGCAAGATAAAAGCCTGGTCCGGCAATACTCCGAATACAAAGCCCGGTAAAATGCATTTCATCTCTTCTTTCGTCATCCCGCCCAACAAATGCAGGCATAATTGTTGAGCGCTTAAGCTATTCAAATAAGCCCGCAACTCTTTAGTTAAAATATGACCGTAGCGACATTCATGGATTTGTCTGGCTAACAACCACTCTTTGGCTTCTGGAATTTCTAAAATTTCTTCCAAAAGTTTTTCTAACATTAGAACTTCGACGCCGCGATCTCTTAAGACATCGGCAAAAACATCATGTTCTTCTCGGGCTTTTTTTACCCATAAAACATTATCAAATAAAAGTTCCTTACAATTACGGGGAGTGAGCCGCTTCAGGCTTAAATCAGGGCGGTGCAAAATTACTTTTTTCAATCGTCCTACTTCTGAACCCACATAGAATTGACTTTGTGGTGCAGCGTTAGTCATAAGCTGGCCTTACTTTTTATCTCTTTGACTCCGTTTTCCGTACCCATTAATAAACGGTCCGCGCCTCTTCTACCAAATAAACCATTAGTCACTATGCCGACAATATTATTTAACTTGGATTCAAAATCCATCGGTTGAATAATTTCTAAATTATGGATGTCTAAAATGACATTACCATTATCTGTTTTAAAGCCTTCTCGATAAACTGGATCTCCACCCAACTTTACGATTTGTCGAGCGACATAACTTCGAGCCATAGGAATCACTTCCACAGGCAAAGGAAATTTGCCCAGTATTTTGACTTGTTTATTTTGATCAGCAATGCATAAAAAACAATCAGAAACTGCTGCGATTATTTTTTCTCTGGTCAGGGCGCCGCCACCGCCTTTAATCAAGGAAAGATAATCATTAAATTCATCAGCGCCATCAATATACAGTGGCAATCGGCTGACTTCATTTAAATCGTAGATTGGAATTCCTTGCGCGCGAATTAATTTTTCGGTTTGCACAGAACTGACAACAACTCCGTCAATTTTAGACTTTATTTTAGCCAGACAGCTGATAAAATAATTGACGGTTGAGCCAGTGCCCACCCCAATTACTGAACCGCTCTCTACGGCTTCCAGCGCCGCTTCCGCGGCCTCTTTCTTCATTGCTTCAATAGATATCATAATCGGATTCCTATATAATGGCTTGCCATATATATTAGCACAAAGGCGCAAAATGTTTGATTTTTTGAAGGCTAGAAAAAACGAAACCGAAACAAATGTTGTGCAGCCTAAACCGGCAACCGGTTGGCTGTCGCGTCTTACTGCGGGCCTAAAAAAAACCCGGCGGTCTTTTACCGACAATCTAAGCAATTTAGTTCTGGGTAAAAAACAGATTGACGCCGACCTCTTAAGAGAACTGGAAACACAATTACTTTTAGCCGATATCGGTATAGAAGTGACCGAGCAAATTCTCAAAGAAATAACCGATCAAGTAGCTCGGAAAGAATTGAATGACCCCCAGCGTCTGATCGCTGTTTTAAAAGATCATCTCACTGCATTGCTACAACCGTATGATCAACCGTTAAATATTCAAGGCCAGCCTTTTGTGATTTTGATGGTGGGCGTTAATGGTTCTGGAAAAACCACCAGCATTGCTAAAATTTGTCACTATTACCAAGAACAAAACAAACGGGTCATGCTGGCCGCAGGAGATACTTTTCGCGCCGCCGCTACCGAACAATTACAGATTTGGGGGGAGCGAAATAAAACGCCGGTCATCGCCCAACACCAGGGCGCTGATAGCGCTTCGGTAATTTTTGATGCTATGCAGGCCGCTAGCCATAAGCAAGTAGATTTATTGATCGCCGATACTGCCGGGCGATTACACACTCAGGAGCCATTGATGGCGGAACTGGCTAAAATCAAACGTGTTTTGGGAAAAATTAATCCCGCCGCTCCTCATGAGGTGATGCTGGTAGTGGACGCCGGCATAGGGCAAAACGCATTGCGCCAGGCTGAACAGTTTCATCAAGCCATTGGCTTAACCAGTTTATGTTTAACCAAATTAGATGGCACCGCCAAAGGTGGAATGGCATTTGCGATTACCCATAAAATGAAGCTGCCTATTCGCTTCATCGGCGTAGGCGAACAAATTGATGATTTAAAGCCCTTCCACGCCAAAGAATTTGTCGATGCTTTATTTGAAGAATAAGACTTATATATTAAAAATTAAAGATATTCCCAAACTCAGTTCATTGCTATAGGGACTTAATTGCCAAGTATGTAGCTGACTCATGTCGGGGTAGTAATCTGTAAATTCAAAATCTGAAAATTGGGTATACACATACTCCAAACGCGCCATTAAATATTGACCCAATCCTAAATTATAACCCACCCCTAGCCGTAACCCATTTCGCCGAGAAGTACTGCTATCTTGAACAATAATCCCACTGCCAGTTTCTTGAGTGGCTTCAAAATTAGCTGTATTTAATCCCAAGATTCCATAAATCATACTATTTTTGCCCCCCAGGACATAACCTGGCCGAAAATCGACAATGTAAATATCACTCATTGTCGCCTTATTACTCAAGGTCATTTGAGTATTATAATCTTGTGTCGTACTGGTAGCCGTCCGGGTCCCTACTTGAGTCGCCCCCTCAACTCCCAGATAAATTTTATCGATCAATAAACCATATCCGATAAAAAGACCTAATTGAGTATCAGCATTGGTGTCGTCGATAACCGCTGCGCCATTGGCTTCTGGGTTGCTTTCACCGTTAACATCATCATTAGTCCAATTAAAATTGGTCTGAACATAAACAGGTTCTGCCCCGATATAAAAAAATTGATTGCCCGCCAAAGCTGTTTGGGTCAAAGCCCCCATGATTGAAGCGGCTAATATGATTTTTTTAAATTTGACACACATCTTTTTTCTCCTTTTACTTGCCCAGAAAGTAATATAATAATTTGGTCACTATACAACACGTAGACGGGAAGTCCTACTTTTGACTCACATACCTGCGTACAGATACTTCCGAGTTATGCTTTCCGTCTTCTAAAACAAAACCTTTGTTTTGCTAAAAAAATGACCAGGGAATCAAAACCCGATCAAGAAATAATAATATTATAACCCATTGTTATTAAATTAATTTTTTAAATAGTCCTCGCTAAAATGACTTTAAAATCAAAACCCGATCAAGAAATATTTCATGCCCACGCAGGCACAGAATTGCTGGGGTCAAGCCTGTGACTTGACACTTTAGGCTGGCGAAGTGACAAAGTTACAGGCTTGACCCTGCCTTTAGGATGGCCAGCTCATCCAAAGACAATTCTGTCAATGCAACAATGTCTTCTAACGGCAACGAGCGAGCGAGTAATTTGCGTGCCATTGCGTGCCGGGCTTCTACTTGGCCTTTTAGCTCCCCTTCAGCCAGACCTTCTGCACGGCCTTCTGCGCGGCCTTCTGCGAGAGCGCCGGTGATCAGGGTTTTTTCTATGCTGACTGCATCCCAATATTTCTCATAGGATTCTAATTCCCCGGGTGTATAAGCGGCTTCCTCTGCTAAACTTACCGCTTTTTTGATTTCCGGCACCGCCAGCCATTCTTCGGGAATTGATTTTGTTTGTGCGTTTAACTCTGACATAAAGCGTAACCACAACACTTGCAGTTTTTTTTCGCGGATCGTTTTACTTTTAAATTTGGGTAATTCAATAAACACAAGCTGCAAATCTTTAATCTCAGAGGCCGGTTTTTTGACATTCAGCATCTTGTAATGGTGATACCAGTGATCCGGGTCTTTATCAAATTCACTGGCCAGTAAACCCAGGCCGTAAACAGGTTTTAATAAATGGTAATCTTCGCCTGTCTGTAACTGCTTAACATAGGCTTTGCCGGCATTAAACAGCATCCGCTGCATAAAGCTGTTGGTCCATTGAATTTGCATTTCGACAATAAATACACGGTTGTATTGGTCGATACATTTGACATCCACCACTGTTGATTTAAACACGGGAATAACGGGGACTTGCTCGCTGGGTAGATATTCCAGCGATGCAATCAATCCGTCTTCGGGTAAGGGCAGAACTGCGTTTAAAAAACTGATGAGTAAATCAGGATGTTGGCTGAAGATTTTCTTAAACACAACATCCGCTTTGGGATCTAAATAACGAGACATCAACGACTCCTGGGTGAGATT
>Ga0163144_10004280_pt1 | contig 32192 bp, 16 predicted proteins | sample OliLak19BULKMAT1_FD_123175 | JGI IMG/M metagenome (GOLD analysis project Ga0163144, IMG submission 123175) | Freshwater microbial mat bacterial communities from Lake Vanda, McMurdo Dry Valleys, Antarctica - Oligotrophic Lake LV.19.BULKMAT1 | ecosystem: Environmental > Aquatic > Freshwater >... | reverse complement strand
TTAAGCATTTCTTCGCAGGTCATAGAAGGTCGCCTTAACTTATCCTGTTCTGAGAGTACGGATCCGACGTTGGGCAAAAGGGTTACACGAAACCGAGAAAATCATTGCGTGGAACGCTCAATGCCGGTGGTCGGGTTCCACCCGGGTGGCATCGTCTCCGAGTTCGCGCGTCAACCGCTCGCGGAGTTGCATCCGCGCCCGGAGAAGACGGACCTTCACGTTACTGATCGACAACCCGAGCGCCTCGGCCGTTTCCTCGGTGGACATCTCCTCAATGTCCCGCAGCACGAACACGACGCGGTACTTGTCGTCCAACTCGGCGATGGCTCGGTCGAGCAGTTCGCGGAGTTCCGACCGGTCCAAGCGCGAATCCGCCGACTCCCGCCAATGAGCGATATATTGCGGGTGTGGAACGTCGGCAAACGACTCGTCCACCGTGTTGAGAGAGACAGTCGGAAGTCCTCGCTTTTTTCGCAGCGATTTCAAAGCAAAGTTGGTCGCGATTCGCAGCACCCATGTTGCCACCGCCGACTCGCCGCGAAAGCCGTCGATGTGTTCGATGACACTCAGAAAGGTTTGCTGCACGACATCTTCAGCGTCTTGTACGTGGCCAAGGATTCGATAGGCGACTCCGTACACCCGGCCCTGCAACTGCCCCACAAGTGACTCGAACGCGGCAAAGTCGCCCGTCTGGGCGCGGCGTAACAGCGGGAGGTAGTCATCCGCTGCGCTCGCCTCATAATGGGTTGTGGGTAAGACGGCCATTCAGGCGGTTCGCTTCGCGTAAGTGCTCCATGACTTCAACTCTCCATGATCTATTCGCCAATGATTGGCTTGGCGACTCTCAGCGCCACCTCGCTCGAACACGAGCCAAAAACACTCGAAAAAGTCTGCGCGGGCAATTGACAAGGAATTCGAGTTGTCCATCATGGCCGGGCACTCGATGCGAGTCGCTCGATGACGTCGAGATTGTCCCGTTTTCCGACAGCGATCAGAACATCTCCCGGTTCGAGAACAGTATTTCCCGTGGGGGTATTCAAAACTTCACCGTTCGCCTTCAGCACGCCGACAACAATCACTCCGACATCGGGAGACAGCCTCGACGACTGCAGGATTGAGCCCGCGAGTGTGCTGCCGCTCTCAATGCGAACTTCTTCCATTTGAAGCTCTGTGAAGGCTGAGCGCGTCGCGGTTTTCATGAACCGGAAGATTGTTGGTTTCAACACAGCCTGTACGGCGCAATGCCCTCCCGTGAGATATGGGGAAATGACTTGATTGACGCCGACTTTTCGTAGTTTTACCTCGGCTTCCTCTTCTTCAGCCCGAGCGACCAAAACGAGTTTCGGGTTCAGCAGGCGTGCACTCAAAGTAATGTAAAGGTTTTCCGCATCAGACCCGACTACTGTGATTAGAGCTTTCGCCTTTTCAATTCCAGCTTTTCGAAGGATGGCATCTTCCGTGGCGTTTCCGTGAACGCGGATGCCTTTGTGGTAATGCCACTCGGTACCTGGATCCTTGGTGTCGATCACCACGAACTGTTGGCCGAGCTGTTCGAGTTCCTCGCAGACAATCCGACCCATGCGCCCGTATCCGCAAACGATCAGGTGGCTGTGTAGATGTTTAAGATGATCGTCCATTTGCTCTTTCCCGAGGAGTTCGCGGAGTTCGCCGGTGACAATGCTGCGGACGATATCGGTGGCTATGTGGAAGAGCACGAAGATGCCACCGAGGGCGAGTACGATCGTGAAGACTCGGCCTGGTTTGGAGAGCGGTTCAGGAATCTCGCCATAGCCGAGCGTCGTGAGCGTGATCACCGTCATGTAGAGGCCGTCGAAGTACGTCCAGGGCGGCCCCTCAATGGCAGGATAGGCGACCGTACCGACGGCGATGATGGTCAAGGGAACGAGCAGCATTCTCCGCAGTCGTCTCGGTAACCATCGTCGCAGAATCCGGCTTGGCAGTCGGAGGGCGCGATCAACTCGAAGTAATCTCACGACGGATCACTCCGTACCGGAAAGCCGCGTACGATACGCGGCGAAGTTTCATCTCGCGACTCATCATGGGTTTTGGGTAAGACATCCATTCCGGCAGTTCGCTCTTCTGCTTCGTCAGCTTCAGTACCTACCCTTTCTACTCAGTCGTAACCGGGGCGGCGTCCCCAGCCGCCTGCGGGCGTGTCCGGTTACGGACCAGCCAGAACACAAATCCGATGAGGCAGGCATTGAGGGTGAAGAAGGCCAGGAAGACGAGGAATCCGCTCTTGGAGAACGCCTCGGCATGGATCGGATACAGCGCTTCGAACCGCGCCGGGCCGAGGGCGGCAATGCGGATGGATTCTCGGCACACCGTCATACCGAGTACCGTCAAGAGCAGACCGGTAGTCGGAACGAGTAGTCGTTTTGTATCCAACCTATCCGTTCCATAAATCCATCCCCAGCCGAGGGCCTGAAGGATCAGCCCGGCGGATGCGGCCACGAAATAGGGGACGGCCAGCGGCGACACGAACGCCATCCGCGTCTGGTCATCCGTGACCAAATAATACGCCGCCGCCGCTGCCGCCGCGAGTAACAGACCGCTTCCCGCGAGTCTTGCGACTTTGGCAGGTTGTCCGTCCCCCCGGTACCAGTGCTGCCAGGCGAGAATCAACGCCAGCGTCGGAATCGAGCCTGTCGCCCAGACCAGCAGCCGCGGAAGCAGTTGCGGCTCCGTGTAGACCTGCGCGCGGGTGCTGTAGAATGTGCTCCAGAACGATGAATCGCGAATGCTCAAGAGGTGATTTTCGGTCCACGAATATCCCGTAAAGGCCACGCTCAGAATCGGTATCAAGGCAACGGCGGAGGCGACCCAGGTTGCCCTACGGGTCAACCACCCGGACTTGAGCAGGTAGAGGGCATAAAACCCGATGATGAGTACCGGTAGGATTGCCATCCAGCGGTTGAACAGGAGCAGATTCGCGGTGTAGTAGCCTTGCTTGTAAAGGATCTGCACGAACAAGAGGGGCGCGACGCCGGCCGTGATGGCTCCGGAGAGCATAAACGGCGTCCATTCTTTCATGACCTTTGCGGATTCTCCCAAGTGGCGACCGCCTGCCCGCAGGTAGGCGACGGCCAAGTAGCCGGTACCGGCGAGGACGTAGTTCATGAACACGACGTGGATCACCAAAGTGACGACGTACACCGTCAGATAGAAGGCTGTCGGAAGGGGTAGACCGAACGGGAACGGCGTGTCCATCAGCGGCCCCCTTTCGCCGACGATCCCGAGCGGCGTAGGGCCGGCTCTGTACCCGCATCATCGAGCCAACGGCGAATGCGAACCAACAGTTCGGCGTGTTCACGCGGGTCCGTGGGTTCCCGCCAGGTATCCGGTCTCCCTTGGTCCACCCAATCCACGAACTGCACAAGGGATTCGAGTTCGTTGGGGGTTCCGGCGAAGGGGGGCATGAACGGCTTGAGTTTCTGGAGCTTGGCGAAGTTCTGCCTCTTCATGTCCGAATCCCATCCCCTGGTCAGTCCGGGTAAGGAGTTCACGCCGCCGAGCGTGTGGCAGACGCTGCACTGCTCTCGAAACACCAGTCCGCCGGTTCGAAGCAGCGGATGCGGTTTTCCGTCGACCTTCGGCAACTCGTCTTCATCTCGCAGCGGAAATGGATCGACTTCCGAAAGTCCGCGTTCCCGCAACGCCGCCACTTCTTCCGGACGAATCGAATTGGAATAGAGCAACTCCCGCATGGTGTAAGGCTTCCTCACCCCTTCCCGGACGAACTCTCCCCCGGCGGTGGCGGCGAAGGCGAGCAGGCACAGCACGATCGCTGTGGCCCCGTTCACGTACAGCTTGTTGCGGAGCAACCCGACCAGGGCATATACGCCGACGACGGCCGATGCTCCGACGGCAACATTCATCATTAGGGTCATCGCGATCGATCCGCCCATGATCCACTCGCGGCTGTCCGGCGGCATGGCCGCGACGAACCAAAAGCCAAGCACCGGCATGAGTACCATCGGGGCCATCAACCAAGCGGCCCGGTGGACGAGTTCCTCGCGCTGATCGCGATTGAAGGCCGGTATCATGTTGATCAGGACCATCGCGACCAGAGATGCCACCACGAGTGCGGCAACCGTGCGGTACAACACCGAAGGCATGAAAGTCGGATTGAAGAAGGCGTCCCAGATCGACCGGCTTTCCAGCCACGCGCCGGGAGTGAGTTGGAACGACAGAATGCCGTTGATCCAGAACAGGCTCATCCACGCGGCGAACGAATAGAGCAAGAGCAACGTGAGTCGTGCCCGGTCGGTCAGGAGCTCGCCATACTTGAAGGCCGCATAACCGGCGACGACTTCGAGGCAAAAGAACGTCCACTCAACCGCCCAGAGCCAATGGAACTCGTCGATCATCAAGCCGATGGTGACAGGGCTGACCTGAATGCTCGTGAACCACATGGCTACCCCGGTCAGTGCACCCGTCACGAAGCTGATGAGCACGAGGTACCGGAAGTAGCCGTCCATGAAGACACGGGCCGGTTGGGATCGCCCGGTCATCGCGAGCCATTGGAAATAGCAGAGCAGCATCCCACCGCCGATGGCGAAGTGGGCGGTGAAGACGTGAAAGATGCCCAAGCTCCCGATCGCCAACCCCTTCATCAGCGGGCCGAAGTCGTTCACGGGGTAAAGCACTGCTTCCATCGCCGACTCCTGAAGAAAGAACAATCAGCGTCGCCGCAGGCCGCTCCGTCGAGCGGCCTCAACGACTCAAACCCGATGAGCCGTTCCGGAGCGGTATCCAACCTGCGGTTCGAAAGGCTCTTCGGAGGCGGACGCAAAATCAAGGTTCGCTTTGGCATGGGCGATGTCCGCTTGTAAGCGTTCCACGCCGCCTTTGTGGGCGGTCACGTCAGCGACCTCAATCTCGACTTCGTATTTCACACCGTGATCGTTCAGCCTAGCCACGACTTGATCGATTTGGACCAAGTCCCCCTGATCCATATCGACCTTTACCAATCGCCCAGGGATCATGGTACTCACCGATGCCCGGATGTGGGCTTCGAGCGTGCCTGCCCAGCACTTCGGCGACAACCTCACCCGAAGAAAAGGAATACCGTTCCACGGCAATCGGGGCGAAGCGGAACCAATAGACCGCAGCACCGATGACCGCGAACAGGACCGCGATCTTTCCGGTCGTGCGAAGGCTGCGGAGTACGGACTGTACATTCGGTCTTACCATGTTTCATATCGCAGGGTGATGGACATCGCAGGCACGGTCGCTGATCAACTATCAAGCAACGATCCGCGACCCGCCAAAAGGTTACACGCACTCAGTTCGGCTGAAAAATGTAACTCGGAGGCGGTTCGCGGATCAGTGCGGGTGGAATGTGTACGCAGTCTGCCACCACCGGAGGAGTTGATCATGGCTCGTGTCCTACCCGTCGCGACTGCCGAGTTCGGCCGCGAAGTCCTTTTTTCCCCGATCCCCGTCGTCGTGGATTTCTACGCCGACTGGTGCGGCCCATGCCGAGTGATGACCCCGGTTCTGGAGCATTACGTGGCCGCGTACGACGGCGCGGTGAAGTTCGCCAAGGTGGACGTGGACAAAGAGCCGGATCTGGCATGTCACTACGACGTGTCGAGCATCCCGACCCTGCTCTTCTTCCGCGACAACCAATTGTCGGACCGGATGACCGGGCTGCCGGCGGCCGCTCTCATGCGGGCCAAACTCGACGCCCTGACCCAACAGCCCGCCGGCCGGTGAATCGGCTCGAACGTCTGCTGTTGCAGATGAGTTGTAACCAAACCCGTCCTGGCGGATCAAGATTTCGGGAGCGGAAAAATTTCACACGAGGACACGACCGTGGCCGCGATCATCACGCCTTGGCAAGCGAGGACCGAACCGAAGTCCGGCGGTCGCCGATACCACCGGCAGACCTGCATTATCGCCGGCGGGTTGGCTCTCGTCGGCGGCATCCTGGCTGTGTCCGTTGATCCGTGGTTCGCGGCACTGGCCGCGGTCGGCGGGGTCTGGCTGATTGTGGCACCCGAACCCCGCGGGTGCTGATCACGTTCGGTCAGGCCCTGGGTGTTTACCTGTTCCCCCATTCGGAGATCGTTCCATGCTGCATTCCCACGCCGCGCGCCGCTGGCTGGCCGTGTTTTCCCTCGTCACCGCTTTCGCCTGGGCTGCTGTCGCGGCCGACCCGCCGAAGGTGGCCCCCAAAGTCGGCAAGTGTGCGAAGTGCGCCGACTCGGCCAAGCCGGCTCCCAAGGGCGGTTGCTGTGGGAAGTGCGCGGGTTCTGAAAAACCGATAGCGCCCGCGCCAAAGCCCTTCGCCGATGCGCCGAAGGAGCAACCGCCGAAGGGGAAAGGCCCACTCGGTAAGGACGAGGCGTTCGCCGCCGACCGGGACACGTTCCACTTCCTGCTGGAGAACCACAAGTCCATCAAGCGGACGGTGAGGAAACTGAGCAACGGGGTCGAGACCGTGACCGAGTCGGACAAGCCGGAGGTGGCTAAGAAAATTCAGGAACACGTCCCGGCGATGTATGAGCGGCTGAAGTCCGGCAAGGGTGTACGCTACTGGGATCCACTCTTTGCCGAGGCTTTCAAGCACGGCAAGAAGATGAAGATGGCGATCATAAACACGGAAAAAGGCGTCAAAGTGACGGAAACATCCGATGAGGCTGAGGTCGTCAAAATCATTCAGGCTCACGCAGAAGTAGTCAGCAAGTTCGTTGAGAAGGGATTCGCAGAGGCCCATAAGGCACACCCCGTACCGGGCAAGGACATGGAGAAGGAGAAGAAGTGAACCAAACGCGTCGAACGACGAGACGCCCTGTTTTCCGAACATGGCAGAGCCTATTCACAGAAAGAAGCAACTTATGGAACCGCTGATTCTGCTCGCATTTGTCGCCGTTTGGATCATCCTTCAGATTTGGGTACTGCCAAAAATGGGAGTTCGGACTTGAATGTCGGGGTCCTGTCAGCCGCGGTCGCGGCCGGTTACTCCCAAGTCAAGTGATGACCAATCAACTGAACGGGACGGGAAATAGCCCATGTCAATCGATCATCGACCCGGACTGAGTTCTCGCGTGTTCGGGGTTCTCAAGACGCTCGTTTCCGTCGCACTCGCGCTTGCGGGGTTGGCCCTTTTCCTGGCTTGGATGGGCGGGGCATTTCACGAGAAGGTGCCGCCCGGCGTCGCGCTGATCGAGCGGCCCAAGTCGGCCGGTCGCACGCTCGTCGCGGCGGAGCGGACCGTCGGCCAGGAAACAGTGACGGCAGTCGGGTCCGTTCAGCCTCGCCGGAAGACCGATGTGGCCAGTCAATTGTTGGCGTCCATCCGCGAGATCAAACCGCGACCCGGAGACCGAGTCAAAGCCGGGGATCTGTTGATCGTACTCGACGATCGAGAACTCGTCGCCCAGCAGCGGGAGGCGGTTGCTTCGCTCGCCGCCACCGAGGCCGACCTCGTCACCCGCAGATCGAATTACCAACGCATGAAATCCTTGAGCGGTGCCGGAACCGTCAGTGCGGAAGAAGTCAACAACGTGGAGGGGGCGTTCCGCGTCGCCGAAACTCAAGTCAAGCGGGCGAAGGAGACCATCAGCCGAATCGAAGTTCAGATCACCTACACGAAAATCGCCGCCGCCACCGACGGTCTCGTCTCGGACCGGTTCGCCGAGCCGGGAGACCTGGCGACGCCGGGCAAGCCCCTTCTCGCCGTGTATGACCCCAATGACCTCGAACTCCAGGTGAACGTGCCGGAGAGCTTGGCGTCGGGGATCACTGTTGGTCAGAAACTCGACATCCGCATCGACGCGAACAACCTAACCACATCCGCCCCCGTCCGCGAGATCGTGCCGCAAGCCCAGCAGGCCAGCCGGTCGGTGCTGGTCAAACTTGCCCTGCCGCAGTTCTCGTACATTCCCGTCCTGCCGGGGATGTACGGCCGGGCCGCCATTCCCGTCGGCCAGGCGGCACGGGTTTGGCTCCCGAAGGAAGCGGTGCTTCAACGCGGGCAACTCGATCTGGTGGAGGTGGCGGGCAGCGACGGAACGCTCTCCCGCCGCTTCGTCCGGGTAGGCCGTGTCTCCGACGGCAAGGTCGAAATTCTCTCCGGTCTGTCGCCAGGCGAACAGGTTGCCTTGCCGAACGAATGAGCCGAGTCCACCGCCCTCTCCGGAACCGATGACATGAGCGTAAAATCCTCCGACGGCGGAGTTGTCTCTCGCTTGATCGAAGCCTTTCTCCACGGCAACCTGTCCGTGCTCGTCATCCTCGTCATGCTCGCGGGTGGGGCCGCGGCATTGATCCTCACGCCGCGTGAGGAGGACCCGCAGATCGTCGTGCCGCTCGCCGACATCTACGTGCAGATGCCGGGGGCGAGTGCGGAAGAAGTCGAGCAACTCGTTTCATCGAAACTGGAACGATTGCTCGCCCAGGTCGATGGGGTCGAGTACGTGTACTCGATGTCCCGTCCCGGTGGGGCGGTCGTCACGGTCCGCTTCTACGTGGGCGAGAAACGCGAGAACAGCCTCGTCAAGATCTACAACAAGATCGCGATGAACTCGGACGTGGTCCCGCCGGGCGTGACCGGCTGGGTCGTGAAGCCGATCGAAATCGACGACGTGCCGTTCGTCAACGTCACTGTGTGGAGTAAGTCCTCCGACGATTTCACCCTTCGTCGGGTCGCCGAACAGGTGGAAGTCGCACTCCAGGGTGTGCCCGAGACGGCGCGGACCGAGGTCGTCGGCGGCCGGCGGCGGCAACTTCGGATTCAACTCGACCCGGAGCGGATGGCGTCCCGACAAGTCACACCGCTCGATGTCGATCGAGTGCTGCGCGGGGCGAACGTGAACGTGCAGGCCGGGGCACTCCGGGCGGACAACCGAGAGTTCTCGGTGGAGAGCGGCCCATTCGTGCAGACCACACGGGAAGCCGACACGCTCGTCGTCGGGGTATTCGCCGGCCGCCCGGTTTATCTGCGGGACGTCGCATCCGTTACGGACGGTCCTGAAGACCCGGTCAACTACACCCGAATCAGTTTCGGCCCCGGAGAGAAGAACGAGAAGCCGAACGGGACCGACTACCCGGCAGTCACGGTCGGCGTGGCCAAGCGAAAGGGGAGCAACGCCGTCGCGGTCTCTCACGCACTCGAAGCGAAGGTGGAAGAACTTCGTCGGGATGTGATCCCGCACGACATCGAATTGCGGCTCACCCGCAACAACGGCGAGACCGCCGACGAGAAGGTCTCCGAACTGATCCGCGAACTCGGCCTGGCCATCATCATCGTCTCCGCGCTGGTCATGTTCACCCTCGGCTGGCGGGAGGCGATCATTGTCGTCACGGCCGTGCCGCTGACGTTCGCCCTTACCTTGCTCGTGAACTACCTCGCAGGGTACTCGATCAACCGCGTCACTCTCTTCGCCCTCATCCTGGCTCTCGGGCTGGTGGTGGACGACCCGATCGTGGATGTGGAGAACATCTTCCGCCACTTCGGCCTGCGGAGGAAGCCCCCGAAGGAGGCCGTGCTCGAAGCGGTGAACGAGGTTCGGCCGCCGATCATCGTGGCGACGCTCGTGGTCATGGTGTCGTTCCTGCCGATGCTCTTCATCACCGGCATGATGGGGCCGTACATGCAGCCGATGGCGCTCAACGTGCCGGTCGCCATGTTCATGTCGATGGTCGTCGCGTTCACCGTCACCCCGTGGCTCAGCTACCACGTTTTGAAAGGCGTGTACGGCAAGGGCGGGCACGAACCGGTTGATCCGCAACGGACGCTCGCCTATCGCGTCTACAAAGCGGTTCTGACACCGTTCCTCAACTCCCGGCTCGCCGCGTGGGCACTCATCGGCTTCACGTCGGTGCTGCTGCTCGCGTCGATGGTGCTCCCCGTGCTCGGCCTCGTGCCGCTCAAGATGCTCCCGTTCGACAACAAAAACGAATTCCAGGTGTTGGTCGATTTGCCCGAAGGCTCGACGGTCGAGGAAACCGACGCGGCTTTGAAAGCCCTTTCTGATGAAGTGCGAACCGCCCCGGAGGTGAAGGAGGTGCTCAGTTACGCCGGCACCGCCTCGCCGATCGATTTCAACGGTATGGTCCGTCACTACTATCTGCGGCAGGAACCGCACCGCGGCGACCTGCGGGTGAACCTCATCGCCAAGGAGGAGCGGCAGCAGCAGAGCCACGGTATCGTACTCAGGCTGCGGAACGATTTGCAAGTCGTCGCCGACAAGCACAAGGCACGGATCAAGTTTGTCGAGGTGCCGCCCGGCCCGCCGGTTCTCAGTACGCTGGTGGCTGAAGTGTACCCTCGGGCCGGCCAGACGGAAGCGAGCCACCGGGCCGACACGCGGCACGTTCGCCAACTCTTCGCCGATGCGAAGGATGTGGTCGATGTGGACGACACATTCGAGGCCCAACGGCCCCGGTACGTGTTCCGGGTGGACAAGGAGAAGGCGTCCCTCACCGGGGTCAGCACCGAAGAGATCGCCAACACCTTGCGTGTCGGCTTGCAGGGCATGCAGCCGGGGGAAGGGAACGTGCAACATTTCCGGGCCGGGGCCGCGCACCTACCGCGCGAATTGAACCCGCTCGTGATCGTGCTGCAACTACCCCAACGCGAACGTGGCAGTCTCACCGACCTGACCCGACTTGGGGTTAAAACCCCGACCGGCGAGATTGTCCAACTCGGCGAACTCGGCCGGTTCGAGGAGTTCCCCGCCGAGCAGACGATCTATCACAAAAATCTCCGACGGGTGGCGTACGTGTTCGGCGACACCGCCGGCCGGACGCCTGGGGAAGCCGTCATCGGCCTGCTGTTCGCCATCCGAGACAAACCCGTGCCAAACGGGTCGGAGGTGGTGTGGACGGGGGAAGGTGAGTGGAAGATCACCCTGGACGTTTTCCGCGACCTCGGTCTCGCCTTCGGCGGGGCGCTGTTGATGATCTACATCCTGATGGTCTACCAAACCGGCAGTTATCTCATCCCGCTCGTGCAGATGATCTCCATCCCGCTCACCATCATCGGCATCATGCCCGGATTCTGGCTGTTGAACGTCTTCACCGGGAACACCATCGGCGGGTATGCCAACCCGGTTTACTTCACCGCCACGGCGATGATCGGCATGATCGCGCTCGCCGGCATCGCCGACCGAAACGCCATCCTGCTGCTCGACTTCATCCAACACGTCCGCGATCGTGGGGCCAGTCTGAAAGACGCGCTCATCGAGAGTGGAGCAGTCCGCTTCCGACCGATCCTGCTCACCGCCGGGGCTGCCATGCTCGGGGCGTGGCCCATCACCCTCGATCCGGTCTTCAGTGGCCTTGCCTGGTCGCTCATCTTCGGCCTGACTGTGTCCACCGCGTTCACCCTCCTGCTCGTGCCCGTCGTCTACTGGATGCTCTACCGGGGCACCGATCGGCCGGTCGGCACCCCGGACGTGACCTTGGTGTCGGATCCGGGGGACGACGGAATCGATCCGAAAGTCGCACCTGCCGCGAGGACGACGTGGCCAAGAACATAATCACACCCGGTTGTCACGACTCAATGGCTGCAGTGTTCGCATGGCTCGGTAATCCGACGCGGCTAGGCGTCCTGGTGCGAGTAGTCGCTGTAACTTGTTGATCCGTAAGCTTCCCAGGTCAATGAACCCTGAATCGAGTTGAGACCGCCTAGTAGACGCGGAACTTCCGATGCGAAATGGCTTGAATTCGTCTTCCAAGAGCGGCACGCCCTGGCCGCGAAACGCCTGCTCGCCTTCGGCGGACATCTCCGCCTTCCGACGCCGGATCAGGTTGTCGCGCAAGTCCGGTTTCCGCGCCGCCTCCGCGTAGGAATACCCCTGCTCGGTGACCATCGTCATCGCCGCCAACTTGAACTCCCGAGTCAACGTCCGCCGCAACTTCGCCGTGAGTGACCCCTCCTGTAAGAGATTACACCCTTAACTCCGCGCCCGCCAACCATGGGGAGGTCCAAGGTGAAAACGACAGCGATGCGACGTCAGCCGAAGGCACGACCCTGTTTTTCAGCAGCCTGTTAGAGCAGCTTCAGTCTCACCGCTGCAACTACAAGGAGCCGCGCACGAAGTAAGTGGTCAATAACCAACGCTTACTTCGTGCGCGGCTCCTTTAGGGCCACTCGTATGAAACTGAAACTGCGCTAATCCACGTAGGGGTCCGCGCCGAGGTCCTGGAGCATTTCCTGGCGTTGTTTGTCGTAGTTCATCAGGTCGAGGCGTTGCTTGTAGTGCTTGCGTTCGATGCGCTTCTGGGCTTTGCGGAAGAGGCGGCGGAAGAGGCTCCAAGGGCGGTTGGAGCCGGAGTTGCCCAAGGCGGCGAGGGTTTTCTGGCGCTTTGGGCCGAGGCCTTCGAGGAGCTGATCTTCGAGGCTCAGGAAGAACTGGGCACTGCCGGGGTCGCCTTGACGACCGGCGCGGCCGGCGAGTTGGCGGTCGATCCGCTCGGCTTCGTGGCGGTCGGTACCGATGACGTGCAGACCACCCGCGGCGGCCACACCCTCGCCCAGCTTGATGTCGGTGCCGCGGCCGGCCATGTTCGTGGCGACGGTGATGCGGCCCATCTGGCCTGCCTCGGCGATGATTTCGTTTTCCCGTTCGTCCTGCCGGGCGTTCAGCACTTCGTGAGGAATGTTGATGGCGGTCAGCATCCGCGACAGCCGTTCGGACTTTTCGACCGAGCGCGTACCGACCAGCACCGGCCGGCCGGCAAGCATCATCTGCTGAATCTGCATGACGACCGCGGTGAACTTCGCGTTCTCAGTCGGGTGGACGGCATCGGCAGTCATCGCTCGTTTGATGGGCCGATTCGTCGGCACCTTGGTGACCCAGCGGCGATAGACCTTGCGCAGCTCCCAGAAGTTGGGCATGAGCGTCCCGGACATACCTGCGATCTTCTTGTAGAGCCGGTAGAAGTTCTGGTACGTCACCTGAGCCGCGTGGTCGGACTGCATCGTGATCTGGACTTTTTCCTTGGCCTCGACGGCTTGATGCAGCCCGTCGCGCCAGTGGCGGTCGGGCATCGGTCGGCCGGTCGATTCGTCGATGATGACGATCTTGTTTTCCTTGTTGACCATGTAATGGTGATCGCGGCTGAAGCGGTAATAGGCTTGTAGTCCCTTTTCGATCGCTTCGATCAGCTTGTCCATGGCCTCGGCATGTTCGCCGGTCGGCGGGTCGGAATAACGGACGAGGTAACGGCCCGCGTCGGTCAGTTCGAGCTTTTCCTTCTTCACATCCAGTCGGAAGTGCTCGTCGGTCTTCATCCCCTGCACGACGCGGTCGGCCCAGAGGTAGACCTTCTGTTCCTCGGGGGTCGCCGGCCGGGTCGGGTTGGCGATGATGAGCGGGGTCCGGGCTTCGTCCACGAAGATGCTGTCCGCTTCGTCCACGATGGCGAAGTGGAGTTCGCGCTGCACCCTGCCGTCCGTTGGTGCGGCGGCACCGCCGCTGGTCCAAGCCGCCCAGAACGGGGACTGCGTAGCCTGCCCGCCGCGGACCTTCATGCGGTCCCGCAGGAAGTCGAAGCCGAATTCGCTGGCCGTACCGTAGGTGATGTCCCGCCGATACATCTCGGAGCGCTGTTGGTCGTCCATCTTTTGGAAGAGGCAGCCGACGCTCATGCCGAGCAGTTCGTACACCGGCCCCATGTCCGCAGCATCCCGCTTGGCGAGATAATCGTTGACGGTGGTGACGTGGACGCCCTTGCCGACCAGCGCGTTCAAATACGTCGGGGCGACCGCACAGAGCGTCTTTCCTTCCCCGGTGGCGAGTTCGACGAGTCCGCCGAAATGCATGACGATGCCTGCGGCCAACTGTACGTCGAACGGCTGATACCCGTGCACGCGGCGGATGGCGGAACACGCAAGGCCGAAGGCTTCGGGGATGAGCTTGTCGATGTTCTCCCCACCCCGCGCCCGGCCGCGGAGTTTCATGCTGACCTTGCGCATGTCCTCTTGGCTGAGGCTGAGGTAGCGAGCTTCCCAATAGCGGATCTTGGGAATGAGCAAGGCAGACTTGTAAAGCCGACGCTTCCACGGGCGTTCGAGGCGACCGCGGACGACGTTGACGAGGTACGCCCCCAGCCGGCCTGGCACGTTGGCGATCTTCGGCGCGGCATGCTGCATGGCCGGGTTCGGGGTTGCGGCTGTGAGTTCCACCAGTCCTGCGGTCGCCATGAGCCGTCCTCGGTTCGTCGATCGTCTGAACCGTCCATCATACGCGATGGGGTGCGGATTCGGGAATGCCGAGTCGACCCGCGGCCCACACGGCCAGTTTCTCGCGGAAGATCTTCGAGTTGTGCCGCACGTCCACCGGGAAGCGCGGATGCTTCAGGAACCGCCTGAGCCCCAGCGGCGTGCCGACTTCCTGCAGTTTTGGTTCGATGATTCTCCAGACCGCGTCGCGCTTAAGTTCGACGCAGAGCACGGGATCGAACATACCTCGGCGAGCGGCGGGTGGCAACCCGCCGAGTCTTGACCGTACGGAGACACCCACCAGTGCCGTTCGCTCGACGCCCTGGATCGCGTTGAAGATCGGTTCGACGCAATCGGTGAAGTAGGTCCGCATCGGCGTGACGACGCGTTGGGATTTTCGGCCGCAGAACCAGAGTCGGCCCGCGTCGTCCACATACCCGACGTCGCCCATGCGATGATGGACGACGCCGAGTGGCCCGCGGATTTTGGCGAAGGCCGCAGCACCCGGCCTGCGAAAGTATTCGGTCGTCGTGACGGCACTTTCGACGACAAATTCGCCGATCTCGCCGGGCTTCACCAGTAACTCGTCGGCCCACGTCTCGATCATGTCATCGTCGATGCGGATGATGCGAACCGTCACGCCCGGTGCGGGACGCCCGATGCAGACCCCGCGACCGACGGCCGTCAACGCCGCCGTCTCGCCGAGGATTTCGGCACTGCCGATGTTGGCGACGGGCAGGGACTCGGTCGCCCCGTATGGGGTGAAGACCTGCACGCCTGCGGGAAGTTGCTTCTGCATGGCTTCGAGCACATCCGTCCGCGCGGGCGCGCCGGCGGACAGGACGCGGCGGACGGTGCGGTAACTCTCGGGGTCGTGGTCGAGGGCCAGCCGGCGGATCACCGCCGGAGAGCCGAACAGGTTGGTGACGCCGAAGTCCCGGATCTGCTTCCGCGCCGTCTCAGGGTTCACCGTCGCGGGCTTGGAGGCGTTCATTTCGGGGATCACGCAGGTCATGCCCAGCGCGGGGCCGAACAGGGCAAACAGCGGGAAGCTGCACCAGTCGACTTCCCCGGATTCGATGCCGTACATCGCCTTCAACATCTCGACCTGAGCCGCAAAGGTGCCGTGGCTGTAGGGCACGCCCTTGGCCAAGCCGGTGCTGCCGCTGGTGAACAGGATCGCGGCAGGGTCTTCGGGGCCGAAGGTTTCCGGCTTCGGCAACGGCGGTACAAAGCGGAAACGGTCCGTGGTCGTCGTGCCGAACCAGCGCCGCCGGCCGACGGTGACGCTGATCCGGGCCGAAGGGCACCAGCCGAAAAGGATGCGGGCGAGGATCGCTTTCGGTACACCGAGGAACGCGGCCACGTCCGCCTCCGCCAGACAGCGGCCGAGATTCTTCCGTCCCATGCCGGGGTCGATGAGCACCGGCACGAAGCCGCCGCGCAGGGCGGCGAAGGTGAGCGCGAAGAACTCCTCGCACGGCGGCACCATCAGCGCCAGTCGCTCCCCGCGAACCAACCCCAACGCCTGCAGACTGGTCGTGAAGCGATCGACGAGTGCGTTGAGTTCGGCAAACGTCGGCGAGTGATGGCGGCCGCGGCCCAGCGGGATGTGCAGTGCAGGCGTGTCCGGCTGCGAAGCCGCCAACCGCGCAAGGTGGGCATCGACAGGGACGAAGGGATGGGTCATTCGAGTTCGGCGAAAATCATGTCAGCTTGACGCGGAACAAGACACTGCTTCTTGGAATCGACCAACAGATCGAGAGTTTCAAGAACCACGGCACCGATCAGGGCATCCGGTCGATCTTCTTCGATCACGGCCGTGAATCGACCGCTCCGACCGAGTATGGAAACGTCGATGTCTCCCATGATGTCGCGTACGGCTTTGCGCGAATCGGCATACTTGACCATGACTTGGCCCATTTTTCTCAATCCGAGTGTCTCCGCCACCTTGCGGGATACGACGAGCGACGTAGCACCCGTATCGACGATGCCATTGATCGACAGGCGTCGCACATCTTCCGGCTTCTTATGTCCGTTGCTTTCCAAAACAAGATCGTCATTGTTGGCGACATCGAAGGTCACGCTGGTCCGGCCCATGTCTCAACTCTGTGCTTAAGGATGCTTCGCCAAGAACTCCGTCATCTTCAGTATCGCCTCTTCGGGGGCATCCTCCAACAAGTAGTGGCCGCAGTCCGGCCAAGTGTGCGTCTCGGCATTCGGCAGGCGGCGTTGGAACTCTTCAAGAAAGTGCCGGTCGAAGACGAAGTCCTTCAGGCCCCAAAACAGCAGCGTCGGCACGTCGCGGTAGCGCTCCAAGCTCGCGGCTGTGTTGGTCACGATGTCCCAGCCCGCGTCGCGTTCACTCAGTGGAATCGTCTGCACGAACTTGAGCACACTCAGTCGATGCTCCGGCGTGTCGTGCGGAGCCAGATACATCGCGCGGACTTCGGGTAACAGCGGCCTGCGGGTGACGCACCACTTGGCGGCGAGCTTGCAGAAAAGATTCCGCTTCAGGATCAGCCAGGCGCCGAGGCTCGTGTTCCGCCCCAGTCGCAGGCTCCACGGGAAGCCCTTCGACTTCGGCAACGGGAAGCCGCCGGTGTTGGTCAGGATCAGCCGTTTGATGCGTTCGGGGTGCCGCGCGGCCCAACTCAGGCCGATCATACCGCCCCAATCCTGGCAGACGAGCGTGACCTTTTCGCTCACGCCCGCGTGCTCCAGCAACCGTTCGAGATCGTCAATGCGGGACTTCAGCGTGAAGTCGTATCGGTCCAAGCTCGGCTTGTCCGAGTTGCCGCAGCCGATGTGGTCGGGCACGATGCAGCGATGCGTTCCGCTCAACGCGGTTACGACGGAGCGGAAGTAGAAACTCCACGTCGGATTGCCGTGGACCATCACGACGGGCTCGCCCGCGCCTTCATCCAGATAGGCCTGCGTTGCCCCATGCGGCTGCACGAAGAACTTGGGATCGAACGGATACAGCTCGGCGTTATCGATCTTCATTCCAAGTTCCGCATTCCGCATTCCGAGACCACCGTTCACCATTCGATCCCGAGCATCAGGCAGTTCAGCCCGGAGCCGATGCCGAGCCAGCCGACCCGGTCGCCGGGTTGGAGGAACTCGCGTTCCTCGGCGATGGCCGCGGTCATGGGCAGGGACACGGTGCCGATGTTGCCGAGGTAGGCGAAGGTGTTGAAGTCCTTGTGATTCTCAATGCCGAAGCCTTTGAGGATGGCATCGCGATGGCCGGCGCCGACCTGGTGGCAGATGACTTTGTCGATCTGCTCCTTGGCCCAGCCGAGCTTCGACAGGAAGCCGGCCCACGTCTTGGTGCCGAGATCGACGCCGAACTTCAGCACCTCCCCGGCATGCGTTTCCATGAACGGCATCATGACGTGCTTCATGCCGAGATCGACGCCGCTCTTCACCAGCGTGCCGGCCTGCGTACCCAGCACCTGCTCGAAGAGCACCGGCACCTTGGCTTCAACCGCGCGGCCGACCGCGCCCGGCAGCATCGAGCGGACACCCCACCGGCACAAGTCGTTGTGCTCCGGCGCGTTGCGGACGTGGCCGCCGATGAGCTTGCGCCGCTTCAGCCGCGTCACATCTTCCTCGGTGACCAAGACGCCGACCGCGCCCGAACCACCGGTGAAGGTGGCGAGCGAGGACCGAAAGACGTCGAGCGACTTGGCGTCGTTGACGCGGTCGACGGCGATGTCGTTGATCTCGCGGGCCGACTCGCAACTGACGACCAGCCCGGCGCGGGCCTGCCCGAGTTCAATCCGGTTGGCGACTTCCACCACGCCGTTCAATACGCCCAGGCAGGCATTGGACAGGTCGTACATGGTCGCGTTGCGGCTGATGCCGAGGTTCGCGGCCACCGCGCACGCCGTCGCCGGTTCGTACTGCTCGCGGCAGACGCCGGCGTAAATGAGGATGTCGACGTTCTTGGGATCGTAATTCGCCTGTTGCAGAGCCTTGCGACCCGCGGCAGTCGCACCCTGCGATAGTCGCGTGCCCGGCTCCCACCAACGCCGCTCGGTGATGCCCGTCAGCAGTTCGAGCTGGCCCATCGGCAGCTTATGCGCATCGTACATCGGCTGCAGCCGCGTTTCGAGTTCCGTAGTGCTCACGACCACCGGCGCCAACTCGTAGCCGATCGAGGACAGGTAAACGCGGTCGTATTTCATGAGGTTGGTCAGTCGTCGGTTGTTCGTGGTCCGTCATCGTTTCGCCTGATCGAGTGACTTCATCATACACGGTCACCGAACAACGTCGCTCATTCCCGCAACAAGTCGAGGCGAAGCGACAACAGATCGCTGACCACGAACTACTCGCACCGAAGGACGAACCCCGTCATCTGATAGATGATGCGGCCGTCGACGGTGAGGAAGCCGTCCGCAGTGAGGGTGCCTCGGGCCGAGTCGATGGCGGTGATGTCGAGCATGACGCGGACGTGCTGGTCCGACGGCACCACTTGGCCGCGATAGGTCCACTGATGCTTTTTCTCCAAGTCGAGGGTCGCGGCGCGGGTACCGGAAAAACAGCGGTTTGCGACGAAGCGGCCGAGTTGCAGGAACGATTCGAGGCCGAGGGAACCGGGCCAGACGGGGTCCTGATAAAAGTGGGCCTGGAAGAACCAGAAGGTGGGGTCGACCGCGATCCCGCCGATCGCCAGCCCCAGACCCGCGCGGCCTCCGGTCGGGTGCCAGCCTTCGATATCGTCGACCATCCGCAGCATCGCCGTCGGGTAGGGGGCCTCGGTCGGCAGCTTGCCGCGGAAGAAATTCGGCGACGCGAGTTGCTCCGGCGTAAATGCCGGCAGTTTCGCGGTCGGCATCCCGATCTGATTCTTGAGCGCGTCCCGACCGAAGAAGCCGAAGTAGGTCGTCCCTTCGTAAACGGTTCCCCCGCGATTCGTCACCTTCATCGTGTAGTGCTGGATGAGCATGCCCGCGGAGTTGCTGACCTGCGTCATCGTCACGTTGGTGGTGAGCGTGCCGGTCGTCGGCGTCACGGCCTTACTTTGCACTGCGGTACCGCCGAGGTTGCGGAAGCTGACGTCGGTTTCGCTCGTGAGCGCCGAGCCGCAGTAGGCCGCGAGCCAGCCACACGGCTGCAGCGCCGTTTCCAGCAGCACGCTGAACGGCATGAAACCCGAGCGGTCCGCGGCGAAATACCAGGCATCCGCAGGCACGTCGTACTGGGCCTCGCAGGACGCACCCGCCTTCAACACGAACGGCTCCCCGCTGACGCCGGTGATGCGGTCGAGGAACTGGAAGGGCGGGCCGGGCAGGCGGGCCAACACGCGGCTGCGGTCGAAGATCCCGTACGGCTCGCCGAACGCCTCGGACGGCTTGCCGTTGGAGTACGCCAAAATCCGGGCGCGGTCGTAGAGCGCCGGCTTCACGTCGTACACCGCTTCGCTGCCCGGCGGCAGCGGCGTGACGTCCACCGAGATGGTCTGCCCCCACGCTTCGGCGATCGATTGCCGGGACAGGCCGGACATGCGCAGGGACAGGTTTGTGATCTCGACGATCGGCTTACCGTCGGCGAGCATCAATGCTTCGGCCACGGCGTACGGTTCCGGCCGATAGCCGATTTCCTTGATGCTGACTTCGTAAGTGACGGTCGCGGTCGACTGCAGCACCTGCCCGCGGCACTTCAATCGACTCTTGACGCCGGGCACCGGCTCGCATGCGGTCTCGTTCTGCTCGCCGATCATGCCCATGCGCATCAGCAGCACGCGTAGGGTATGCAGGCAGCACTCGTACATGAGGGTGCCGGGCATGACCGGATCGTCGATGAAGTGGCAGGCGATGAACCATTCGTCGGGTTGGATGTCGTACACACCCCGGACAAAGCCGAGCCCGAAGCGGCCGCCGGCGGGGTCGAGTACCGGCACGCGGTCGAGCAGCCGCAGCCTACCCGCGGGCAGCTTCAACGGCTGGTGCAACTTCACACCGGCGAAGGCTTGTCCGAACGCACCGACGAGGTCGCCTTGCTGCAGGGCCTGGACCTGCTTGGCGGTCAGGGCTTCCCCGCTGCCGAAGGATGCGGGCATGATCCAATCGCCGACGGTTTTGCCGGGCGTCATCTGCAGGTCAAATTTCGTGTGAACGATCCCCTGCCCGGCGGCGAGGGCTTCCGGCGTGAAGAAGCCGGCGATGCCGTTCTGCATGCTCAAGAGCGGCTCACCGTTCACGCTCCCCTCGAAGCGGAAGCGGAACAGCCACGAGTCCGCCTGGTGGAAGAATTCATCCACGTGAATGTCGTACACGATCGTCTCGCCGATCTTCGGCAAACCGCGATGGAAGGTGACGACGGCATCGAGCAACCGATAGACCGCCTTGCCTTCCGTCTTGAGGTCGATGCCGAGGAAGCCGGAGAGGAACAGGTCGGCCTGCCCGGATTCGACCGTGATGCTCGTCGGGCACCGGCCCGCATCGAGATACCAGCGGGACGCATGGACGGCGTGATCGGTCACGACCCGGCCCTGACGCATCGACAGCGGTTCGCCTTCGATGAGCCGGATGTTGTCCACGAGCATCAGCGGGCCGTCGGGCAGGCGGACGCGGGTCGGGAAGCCATCGATTTTTGCGAACATCGGCCCGAGCACATCGGCGATCTTCCCTCGGGCAAACGTGAAGCACTGTTCGGTCGTCAGGCTCCGCGGCGGTTCACCAGTTACGGTCGCAGCCGGTGGATCGCCGTCTTCGTCCTCAAACCGGCCGAGCAGGCGGGCGACGATGCGGGACTGCAGGGCGAGAGCGGCGGCGGCGATCTCCACCCCTTCGGCCTGAACCTGCAGGAAGGTCCCGTGGGCATCACCGACGGCCGCCTGCGACTTGACGGCTGCGTCGACGAAAGCCTGCGCGATCGGTATGCCTTGGATCGGCGACTGCCGGACCGCCTGCGGTGTCCGCACGAGCGGGGTATCGACGTCGATCGGCTCTGCGAACGTTGTGAAGTCTTCCTCAATCGCTTCCGTCGGGTCCTCAAGCGGCGCTTCCGCCACGACGATGCCGAGACGGCCTTCAGCCGGCTCGGCGGCAGGCATCGTTGCCGGATCGTCGTAGATCGTGATGCGGTCGGATGCTTCCGGCCTCTCATAATCCGGCAGCACGAAGCCGAGATCGGAAAAGGCATCGGTCTGCGTCGCCTGCGGGGCATCGTCGTCCCACTCGGATGCGGCCATGGCGGGCGTTTCTTCCGGAGTTTCGGCGGCGGCGATCGGCACCAGCCACGGCGGCGGGGGCACGACGCCGAGGGGCCGACGCACCGGAATGCTTAGGGCGGAGCGTGCGGCCGCGCGGCCGGGCTGATGGGCAGCTACGGGCGACGGCCCCCCATAAAGGCGGACCAACTGCACCGGTACGCGCTCCGCGATCAGGGCGGCCAGTGTGCGCAACACCAGCGAAACATCGTCGTGCTGCGGTCGGGACACGCTGCGGACCAGGTGCGGCCGGCCTGCGAGGATTGTGCCGATCGTACGCGATGCGGACTGTCCGGGGCCGACTTCCACAAACAGGCGCACGCCTTCGCGGTAGGCGTTCTCGATGACCGCGGGGAAGTCGATCGTATTCAACAACCCGGCGGTGATCGAATCCGCCGCCGCATTCGGCGTGGGCTTGTAATTGCGGCTGTAGGCACCGGAGTAGATCGAGATCGCGGTCGTCGCCGTCGGCAGCGTATGCAGTTCGCGGTAAGCGGCTTCGACCGGCTTGGCCGCCTCGCAGTGGGCGAGCGTTACGCCGGAAAGCGGCAGGAAGTTCGCGTCCGGAAACTGAGCGACCAGCTTGTGCACATCCGCCTCGACCCCGCCGATCACGCACTCGTAGGCCGTGGCGACGATGAGCAGATAGGCATGCAGGCCGGGACGCAGCGCCGGCCGCACGTCCTCCGCAGAGACCGTCAGGACACCGGCGATCCAGTCGAGCGGTCGGTCCGCAGGCAGGCTGTAAAACGCACGGGCGGCGCGATAGGGCGGGGCCAGATCCTCGGTGAAAAGAGTCGATTCCTGAAGCCGGGCGTACATTTCGTCCCGGTCGCGCCAGACCCGCAGACCGAACAGGCCCGCGGATTCGCCGAGGCTTTGGCCGATCATCGCCGTCGGCTTCACGCCCAGATGAACGAGCAGATCGCTGGTCAGCGTGCCCAGAGTCACCTGGCCGAAGAGAAACTCGCGCGGACCGGCGGCTTGTGCTGTTGCGGGTTTCCAGAACAACTCCGGAGCGTACTGGCTGCGGAGCCTGCGGTTCTCGCTCTGCTGTTTGCGCAGCACCTCGGGCCAATGCACCGCCAGCTCGCGTCCCATGCCGGCGAAGTGGTTGCCCGACCCGGGGTAGACGAACGCCACGCGCCCCTTCGTCCCGGGGCCGACGTGACCCGTCAGCGGTGCGGCCGAATAGAACGTGCGGTCCCGCAGTTCCGGCCGGGATTCCGGAATCGTGCCGAGGGGCCACGATTCATTCGGCTGTTTTCGGATCGATTCCTGCGCGGCCAGCAACTGCTTGCGAAGTTCCGCACCGCTGCGCGCGACGAAGGTCGCCGCACGCTTGCGGGCCGAGTTGGGGGGGACGTGGAGAAACCATTCGCGGGCCAGCCGCTCGGGTTGTTGATCCTGGCGCGCGTTAAGCCAATCGACGAATCGGTCGATGGCAGGCACGAGCTCTTCACCCGTATCCGCCTCGATCACAAACAGACCTTCGCTCCGCGCACCGAGCGGTTGAAGCCGTTCCGGGTCGGCCGTCGGGTCGACCAGTGCGACGGCATCGACGGGCTTCGTCGATTCCTCCAGCAGGAAGTGCAGTACCGAGCCGTCGATCCCGGACGAGGCGACCAGGGCGCGGCGCGGGGCGACATCGTCCCGCAGCCAGAAGCGTGCTTCTCGGGAATCCGCCAGTCGCTCGGCGCGGGCAGTCAACTCGTGCCGCGCGGCACTCGAGTCGATCGTCGGCGGCAGAATCTGCTGGTAGAGCGCCAGACAGGCCTTCACGAGTCCGGCCGCACCGGCGGCGGCTCCCGGCCTGCCGATCGCGCCCTGCACCGCCGACACATTCAAGGGTAAGAGTCGATTCTGTGCCTGCAGCAACGCACCGATCGCCTCGGCTTCCGGGCGGTCGTCCAGCAGCGATCCGGTCGCGGCGGCTTCCAGATATTCCACCGTCGCCGGATCCACGACCGCATCCGTGCAGGCCCGCATGAGCGACGACGCATAAGCACTGCGGTCCGGCGCCACGCCGACTGGGTCGCCGCCGGAGGCCGCCCCGACGCCGCGTATGACGGCATAGACGCGGTCGCCGTCGCGCTCGGCATCGTCGAGCCGCTTCAGCACCAAGGCCGCGGCCCCTTCGCCGGGCAGCACACCGTCACTGGTGATTTCGAGCGGTCCGGATTGACCGGTGGTGGAAAAGGGACGCTGGGCATCGGCCGCACCCATCGCCCGGATGTCGCCTGCGAGATCGACACCGCCAACGACGACGCGATCCAAGTCGCGCTGCCGCAATGCCCGCACCGCCAACTCCACAGCGCGCGCAGCCGACGATTCCTCGCTGCAAACCGTGAAGCTCGGGCCGCCGAAGTGGAACGCCCGGGCGATGCGGCTTGCTGCGATGCTGCCGAGCGCGCCCATCGTGCGGTCCGCGGTCAGCGGCGGGCCGACGCCGTCCGCCACGGCCTGCACCCACTCCGCCGGGGGTGCTTCGCCTTCGGGGGTCAGTGTCTCCGCGGCGAGTTGCTTGGCACTCCATCGCAAGTGAAAGTTCGTCGTGTTCAGGTCCAACGCCAAGCCGATGAACACACCCGTGCGCGGGTCGTCGGTCTCCCCCGGCGGCTGGGTTCGGCTATCGTCGAGAGCGGCGGCTGCGGTGGTGAGCATCAGCAGTTGTTGCGGCAGCAGTTCCTCCAACTCGCGCGGCGGAATCCGGAAGCGGTCCAGCGGCACCGGGACGTTTTCGAGGAAATGGCCCGGTGCCCCGTCCGCGACCTGCGGGAACGGCTCCGGGCGATCCGATCCGCCCAGAACGAATTCCTGGAAGCTCCTGAGATTGTCCCACGGGCCGAAGTGAGCGGCGAGGCCGACCACCGCGATCGGTGAGCGCGAGGCATCCGATTCGTCGTTGGCTGCGATGGTGCCCGAGCCGATCGCTTCGGCATGCTTCGCCATCAGATCGTTGAGCTTGGTCATCAACCGCGAGGTGCCCTGTACGGGCGTAACGGTGCTCGGCGGCAGGCGGAGCAACGATGCGGCGGACCCTTGGACATAGTTCTGCCCGACGTATTCCTCGACCAGAAGATGGCCGTTGACGCCGCCGAAGCCGAAGCCGGAGACCGCCGCACGGCGCGGCAGCGTCGGCCGCCGCGGATCCCAGGCTTCCGGTGCGGTCAGCACCCGCAGCGGGCCGTGGGCGTAGTTCAGGTTTGGGTTCGGCGTCTCGAAGTTGGCCTGCGGCGGCTTGACGCGGTGCTTCAGCGCGAGCACGACCTTCATCAGCGCCGCCGCCCCGGCACCGGTGAGCAGGTGACCGACGGTGGACTTCACACTGCCGATCGTGCATTGCCCCGGCTTCCAGCCGTCCTCGCCCCAGAGTTCGCGCAGGCTCTCGAACTCAACCGCATCGCCCACGGGCGTGCCGGTGGCGTGGCATTCGATCACGTCCGCGAAGTTGGTCTTCCAGCCGGCGTTGCGGTAGGCGTCCCTCATCGCCCGAAGTTGCCCTTCCTTGGCGGGTGCGAGCAGGTTGCCGTTCATGTCGTTGGAGAGACCGGCGCCGCACAGCACACCGTAAATCGCGTCCCCGCCGCGTAGGGCGTCGGCAAGCCGCTTGAGCACGAAAATGCCGGCCCCTTCGCCGACGACCAGGCCATCGGCGGCGGCATCGAAGGGGGAACAGCGGCCGCTCGGCGATAAGGCGCGAAGCTGCGCGAAACCCATCTGGGTGTACAGGGAATCCGGCCGAGAGACGCCGCCGGCGAGCATCGCGTCCGCCCGGTGACTGAGCAATTCGTCGCAGGCCAGCTTGATGGCGTAGATCGACGAGGCGCAGGCCGCATCCAAAGTGAACGTACCGCCGCCGAAATCGAACGCCTTCGCCAACAGACCCGCCGGCAGGCCGGCAACGTAGCGGTTCCAAGGATGCGTCCGTCGGCTTTCCTGACGACGACCGACGGCCCGCATCACCCGGCCGCCCAAGTATTCCCGCGCCAAGTCGGACGACGCATCGGTCGGCAGGCAGATGTTGCCGAGCACCACACCGGTCTTCCGGCGATCGACGTTCTGGGCAACCATCGACGTCCAAGCCCGCGAGCCGACATCAAGGACGAGGTGAAAGAGCGGATCCAACCCGGCGAGCAGATCGGCGGGTACGGGAATCTGCTTCGCATCGACGTGAAACGGATCGAGCGTGTACGAACGGGTCGAGTAAACCGAGTCCGGGTGGGCGATGCGGTCATCCCGAATCGACTCCGCAGGGACGTGCCAACGGCCGGACGGGATTTCGCGCGAACAGTCAACGGCGCCGACGACGTTGTCCCAGAACAGGTCCAGGTCGTCGCCCGAACCGGGGAAGCGCCCTGCGAGACCGACGATCGCCACACGTTCCGCCACGGCCATGATCGCGTTCCTTTGATGTCGTCGGCCGCTACTTTGCCGCGGCGAGAAGGTGGTTCCTGCGGAACGCCTGATCCAAGCTGCGGTCGATCACGCATTCGTAGTCCTGAATCTGCGCCACGAGCAAGCCTTCAGCGTCGAGGAAGTCCATGTCCGCCCGGGCGAACATGCCGTTGTCCCGCGTCACGCGGATGACGATGCGCACCGGGCCGGTCGGATAGGCCCGGCGGTATTGGCGGTAGCGACCGGCGAAGCAGGGCAGCGAGCCGGCGCCGTGCTGGGCGAAGCTCCACAGGATCATCATCTGAAAGGCGGAATCGAGGACCAACGGATCGGCGCACCACGAGTTCCGCAGCGGCGCCTGGAACCAGTTCGACGGCGGCGGTGCGGGGTAGGCGGAGCCGACGAACGCCGTGTCCGTCAGACCTTCGATCCTCTCGATGCCCTGCAGGTCGGGTCCGTGGAAGAGGAAGTGCTCGTAGACTTCCTCCAGACTGTAGTCGGACGGCTTGACGGCGGGAGTGGCGTCGAATGCGGGCGGCTTGGGCAGCGACGCCGTCAGGATGACCTCGGCTCGGGAGTGCATGATGTCCCGTCCGTCGCGGCGCTTGCCGCGCAGTTCGACGCCGACGTGGAAGAACTTGTCGTTCTTCACCGCCTTGCCGGCGTAGATCCGTAACGACGCGGCCGCCGAGTCGTCGATCTGAACGCCGTTGGTGATCCGCAGATCGTTCATGCCGTGGAACAGCAGCCCGGGGTTGTTGTGCAGGGCAGCGTGCGTGAGCCATTCCATGTGGATCGCCATCGGCACAACGGCCTTATGGTCCATGACGTGGGACCGCAGGACGGGATGCGACTCGACATCGACGAGCCGTTCGACGACCAGCGAGAGTTCCGGCGAGGGCGGGCTGGTCGCGGGGGCGGGACCGGACAGATTGAGCGAACCGATTTGCGCCGACGATCCCAAACTGCCGCTGCCGGAACTGCTTCCTGCCCCCGAGCGGTTGCGGTTGGGTTTGCCGAGCGCGATCACTTCGACGGCCTTGCCGGTTGCGGACAGTTCCTGCACGGCGAAGTTGGCGCCTTCGGTCAGCGGAATCATGCCGATGCCTTCGGACTCGAACACCTTGCGGAGACTCGGCGTGACCATGCCGCCTTCCCACGGTCCCCAGTTGATCGCCACAACGCGGCTGTTGGGCCGGCGACGGGCTTCGACTTGGGCCGTCTTGTTCAGCACCTCGTTGGAGGCGGCATAGGCGAGTTGGCCGATGCGGCCGAAGCGGGCCGTGGTGGAACTGAACAGAAGAATCGCTTTGAGCTCCTGTTGGGCCAGCAACTGCAGAATCGTGGCCAGTCCTTCGACCTTCGTGGCGTAGACCATGTCGAACTGCTCGACGGTCAGGTCCTCGATGCGTTTGTCCGCAAGGACGCCCGCGCCGTGCACGAGTGCCGAGATCGGGCCGAACTTCTGCTTGACCTGGTGAATGAGATCCGCGATTTGCCGGCCCGCAGTGATGTTGACGGCGTAATAGGCGGTCTTGGCTCCGGCTTTCTCGATGGCGGACACGGTCCGGGTGATCTGCCGTTGGGCCGCGGTCTTCGCATAGAACTCGCCGACCGACTTGGGTGTGGCCGACGCACCGAGGTGCTCCGTGATGGCCCGCTTCATGTCGGTTTCGTCGAACAGATCGCGGATCCACTCCGGCTCCGGCCCGGTCGGCAGATGGGTCCGGCCGGTCAGGATCATGGTGCACCTGTAGGTTTCCGCAAGGGCGATCGCCACATCCGAGGTCACCCCCCGAGCACCACCCGTGACGAGAACGACGTCCTTGGGCGTCAGCAGCGGAGTGCCCGAATGCAGGCGACGCATGGCCCGTGCCGGCTCCAGGATACAGCGGTGGCGGGCGGCGATGCCGACCTCGATCGGCCCGGCGAGTTGGATTTCGTCCACGATCGATCCGGCAGCCGTGTTCGGCTGCGCGGACGCGTGCGCCGCATTGATGTCGATGGCCTTGTAGTTCAACTCGCCCCATTCGTACCGGGCCGTTTTCAGGATGCCCGCGAGGCCCCCCTGAGTGGGATCGGCGGTCGGGCTCAGGTCGCCCAAGCCGAATTCGCCATCGAGCCTCGTGATGCTGCCGACGAAGACGGTTGCACCCTGCCGGGCGAGTTGCCGCAGCTTCGGACCGCAGAACTGCAGCCAGCGAAAGGCGAGCTTATTCGTCGGCGTGCCCTGCGACTGTTCCGGCGGAAGAAACAGCACAGCGGCCGGCCCTTGGGACGGCTTGATCGTTTCCGGGTCCAGCCATGGGTACTGTTTGACCGCGAACCCCGAAGTGCTCAGGTTCACTACGATCTCTGCAGCCAGCGCGTCGTCCGCCTGCGCGATGAGCCAAAACTCCGAACCGACGGCCAACGGCAGTCGTTGCCGACCGCTCGCCAGATCGAGATCGACCACTTGTAGGGTGCTGCGTTCCACCTGATCCGTCGAGGCTGTCAGCGCCGAGTGACGCATCGACTCCAAGGCCGACGCGACTTCGTCGATGATCGACGGCTGCTGGGCCATCGTCCGCGGACGCAGCGCGGGCGGGATGACCGGCGTCAGGCCGGTATGCGGCCGAATTGTGCTCACATGTTCCGTCTTGGGCGCAAGCGATTCGGACGGAGAATCGAACGATGACTGAATCAGGGCCAACTGATCGATCGACACCGTGTTGGTCAGTTCCGAACTCGTCTTCGGTACCGAGCGGATGACGCTGACATCGATCTTGGCCGTGTTCAGCGATCCGCTGCTCAGAAAAACGGCGATGTCCTTGAGCGTGTGCAGGGTGCCGAGGTGCTCGGGCTTGACGACCGGGGCATTCGGCAACCGTTCCTGCAATGCGGAGAGGATTTCGACGCGCTTGATCGAGTCGACGCCGAGGTCCGAATCGAGGCTGTTGGCCAGATCCAACATCGACGCCGGATAGCCCGTCTTTTCGGCGACGACTTCGAGCAGAATCTGCGTGACGGACTCGAGCGAATTGCCGGACAGGGTCGCGGCGAAAGCATCGCTGGACGACAATCGGCTCGGCTTGGCGGCCGGCAGAGTCCGCGCGTCGACCACCGAGCGTTCGACGGACTTCTTCGGCTCGAGGCTCACCGGTCGGATCGGTGCCGCGCGACTTGTGGGCGGCGGCATCACTTCGCCGGCGAGAAAGTCCGCAATATCCCTGAGCGTGTGCAGGGTGCCGAGGTGCTCGGGCTTGACGACCGGGGCATTCGGCAACCGTTCCTGCAATGCGGAGAGGATTTCGACGCGCTTGATCGAGTCCACGCCCAAGTCGCCGTCCAGGCTGTTGTCCAGGTCGAGCATCGACGCCGGGTAGCCCGTCTTTTCGGCGACGACTTCGAGGAGAATTCGGGTGATGCGATCACCGGCGGGCGGCGTCGAGGTGACCCCGTTGGCGTAAGCGGGTACCGAGGCGATCGGCATGATGGGCATGATGCGGACGACCGGTACCGCAACCGGCGGCACGGTGCGGACAACCGGAGCCGAAGCCGCCGTTGCGACAGGCGCCGGGGTGGGCGGCGGTGTCGGCCGGGCGTAGTTGGACACGGGCGTGTTCGCGAGGCTCACACCCAGTGCGGCATTCTGTTGGGCGACCAGTTGAAACAAAGTGGCCTGAGCAGCAGCTTGGCTTTCCAAAAATCGGCGGTGCAGTTGCGATGTCTGCTCCTGCAGTTGCTGCAGAGCCGCCAAGGTCTGTTGCGTCAGGCTCAGGGCCTGATTCAACCCGGTATCGGTGTTCGGTTGCTGCGCCATCATTGGGCCCGTCGGGGTGGTTCGCGGTTCGGTCGTGCTTACGGTCGGCGGTCGTTGCGGTCGGGGCGTCACATGGTTGGCGCCGCTCAGTTTGACGGTGTGCGCGGGCTTGGTCACAGGCCCCGGCCGGCAGCCGCTCTCGGCTTCCCACGCTTCGAGAGCGACCGGGTAGCCCAGTGCCGAAAGCGCTCCGATAACGAAAGCATAGTCCATGTTTCCACGTCTGCGCCCGGCCGAGTCCAACGCAAGTACCACGCCCGGCAGATTCGACTCGGTGAGCGTCGCTTCGGTCAGTCGGGAAACGATCGAGCCGGGGCCGACTTCGACGAACGTGCCGAAGCCCGCGGCCGCCATCGTGCGGATCTGCTCGACGAACGCCACCGGCTTGGCCAACTGATGCCCCAAGAGCGCGCGGGCTTCGCTTTCGTCGGTCGGATAGGCTTTCCCGGTCGTGTTCGCATAAACCGGGATCGTGCCTGAAGGCATCGACGCGCCGTTGAGCGCTTCGCGGAACGGCTTGGCGGCCTCGGCCACGAAGGAACTGTGGAACGCCGCTGCGACCGTGAGACGCATGGTGCGGATGGACGCGTCGGCAAAGACCTTGGCAGCCCGTTCGATTTCCCGGGACGAACCGGAGAGCACCGTTTGCGAGGGCGTGTTGAAGTTCGCCGCAACGACGTCGAGGATTTCGGCGACGACGAGTTGCTCGATGCGTTCGTAAGGAGCGAAGACGGCCAGCATAGTGCCGGCGTCGCCGCCGGATTGCGATCCTTGGCGGGCCATCAAACGGCCGCGGAGACGGGACAGGCGGAAGTAGTCAGACGGGGACAAACGACCCGCGGCGGCCAAGGCCGTGAGTTCGCCGTAGCTGTGTCCGGCGAACGCTTCCGCACGGATGCCGAAGCGTTCGGAGAGTACCCGCCAGGCCCCGTAACTGACCGCGCCGATGGCGGGCTGGGCGGCATCGGTAGCCCTCAGCGCGGCGTCTCGGACCGCTTGGACACCCGACAGGAAGCTTGTGGGCGGGTAAATCACGTCGCTGATGCGGCCGGCAAAAACTTCGTCCTGCTTCACGATGTCGTCGACGAGTGCCAGCGTTTGCAGCATCTCCGGAAAGAGGCAGGCCGTGTCCCGCATCATGCCGACGGACTGTGACCCCTGACCCGGGAACAGCACGGCGAGCTTGCCCGGCGGCTTGCCGACGGCGTAAAAGATCCCGTCCGCCAACAATCGGCTTCGCGGGTTGGAACCAATGTGACTGCGAGCCGCCGCGTAGGCTTTCGCGAGGTCCGTCTTGTCGCGTAGGGCGGCGATCACGAGGCGGGCCGGTGCGTTCGGTTCAAAGCGACCGCGGCTGGTCTCGGCGGCGCGGGCCAACGTCGGCCAAGTCGGATCACTTTCGAGGGCGGCCAAGTCCGCGAGGATGGAATCGGGCGTGCCGTGGAGGGCGAGAATCTCGACCGAGCCGTCCCAGTCCGGGGCGACTTTGGCCGGTGCGTATTCTTCGAGCACGGCATGGAAGTTCGAGCCGCCGAAGCCGAAGGCGGAGAGGGCCGCCCGCCGCGGATGCTCGGCGTTCGGCAGCCATGGCCGCATCTGCAGGTTCACGTAGAACGGAGTATCGTTCGCACGCAGCGGTTCGACGGGCAGGGTCACCTTCATCGTCGGCGGCAGGACTTTCGTGTGAAGCGCGAGCACGGCCTTGATGAGACCCGCCGCCCCGGCCGCCGCCTTGGTGTGCCCGATCTGCGACTTCACGCTGCCGACCGCACACCAGGGTCGCGACCGGCCGTTCGCAGCCGCATCGTAGACTTCCGCCAGAGCCTTGGCTTCCACACCGTCGCCGACCTTGGTGCCCGTGCCGTGGGCTTCGACCAGTTCCACCGTCGCGGGGGAAATGCCCGCCCGGGCGTAAGCGTCCTGCAGGCAGCGCTTCTGCCCCTCGGCCGAGGGTGCATAGATCGCGTTGCCTTTGCCGTCGGACGACGTGCCGATCGACTTGACGACGGCATAAATCCGGTCGCCGGCGGCTTCGGCGTCGGCCAGCCGCTTCAGGACCACGATGCCGAGACCTTCGCCCAGAATCGTGCCGTCGCCGTCCGCGTCGAACGGTCGGCTGTTTCCCGTGGGAGAAAGTGCCGGCGTCTTCGAGAAGCACATGTACATGAAGATGTCGTTGAAGGTGTCCGCTCCGCCGGTCACGACGACATCGGCTTTGCCCGCGTTCAGTTCCATGCTCGCCAAGTGCATGGCGCTGAGCGACGAGGCACACGCGGCATCGACGACGCAGTTCGTTCCGTGCAGATCGAGCCGATTGGCGATCCGCCCGGCGACGACGTTGCCCAAGAGGCCGGGGAAGCTGTTCTCCTGCCACGGCACGTAACTATCCGAAATGCGTTGGGACGCATCGGCGATGCGGTCCTCGGCGATGCCCGCATCGCGCATCGCCTGCTTCCACTTCGGATGGCCCAAGCGGGCGCCGAGTGGGATCACCAACTCCAACGTCCCCGTTACGCCGAGCAACACCGAGACGCGGGATCGTTCGACCCTTTTCGGCGAGATTCCGTCGAAGA
>Ga0163144_10004279_pt1 | contig 32195 bp, 31 predicted proteins | sample OliLak19BULKMAT1_FD_123175 | JGI IMG/M metagenome (GOLD analysis project Ga0163144, IMG submission 123175) | Freshwater microbial mat bacterial communities from Lake Vanda, McMurdo Dry Valleys, Antarctica - Oligotrophic Lake LV.19.BULKMAT1 | ecosystem: Environmental > Aquatic > Freshwater >... | reverse complement strand
CTCCTGAAGACTCCCGCGGAATTGGGCTGGGAACGGACCTGATGCGGCGCGCGGAACTCGAAGCGCGCAGTCGCAACTGCCACCAGATGTGGCTGGATGCTTATGCGTTTCAGGCTCGTCCGTTTTACGAGCGAGTGGGCTTCAGTGTGTTCGGTCAAATCGACGGGCCGTCTCCGGTGTTCCTCCGCTACTTCATGCAGAAACTGATCAAACCCTCATGAAAAACGCCGCCACCGCAAACGATTTTCTGGCGCACAGTCTCGCGGCGCTGGTCAGAACCAATAGTCCCCGACACACCGTCCATCACGTGGCAGATCTTCGAATCTCCTGAGGCCATCGAAGTGGTCGACGGGAATATGCAGCACGGCGTCCGGTTCGGTCAGGCGAAGGTTGACTGCCATGCGAAGACGTCCACCTTCTTCAACGATCTGTGATCGCCAGAACGCGATGCAGCTACAGGTCGGACAGAAGTGGAACTCGATCATCTTGCCTCGAATGTATGCACGGGTTGGCCCGGAAACATGGATCCGTTCGCCTTCGAAGTCATAGGCCCACAGTGCGCCATAACGACGACAGACCGTGCAATTACAGGCCGTGGCTCCCTCCGGTATTCCCTCGAAGCGCCATCGAACCAGACCGCAGTGGCAGGAACCCTCGATCATTGCAGCCTCCACCTCATGTGAGTCACCGTCATCATGGCTCCTATCCATCGTAACTGGCTCTCAGTCGAATTCAACTGCCCTGGTGATCTCATCATGTCAAAGGGAAGCATCCGAATGATCCCCTGTAAGTTCCAGATGCACAGGCTCACTCACCATCCTGGCTTGAGAGCGGGTACAAAATTCCAGCAGAATGACCAGCACCACGATCATCCTGGGAAAGCCTGTGAATCCAAACATTGCACCCTCGTTCCTGTTGGCAGTATTGCTCGTTCTGGTGGGACCCGTCCTCGCTGTCGAAAACACCGGCGACGCTCAGGCAGCAGCAGTGCGATGGCTTGCACTGATCGATGCAGGCCAGTACAGCGAAAGCTGGAATCGTTCAGCGAGCCTGTTTCCGGCAGCATTGCCAAACGAACAATGGGATCGCGCCATGCAATCCATTCGTTCCCGATTGGGTGCCACCAGATCACGATCCGTGAAGACGCAGCAATATACAAAGACGCTGCCGGGCGCTCCTGACGGAGAGTACGTGGTCATCCAGTTTCAGACTGATTTTGCAAACATGAGCGGTGCAACGGAAACCGTGACACCGATGAAAGACAAGGATGGAGCCTGGAAGGTATCCGGATACTTCATCAAGTAGCCATCTCGTGACCAGCCGCCTGGTCAGGTTGAGATTTGCTTTGTTTTTGCGGCAGTACACCAGATCCTTCAGCCGCCTGCGGAAGCATACAATCTGAAGATCATGCCGCCTTTCAACCGCCAACTGTTGTAACCATCGAAAACTGCGGTGGCAGCGGCCATCTCGAAAGATGCGCTGGAGCGGTTCTTCACCCGGTTCCGTCAGGATGGATTCGAGATCTACCGGACAAGGCGCGTTACAACTGCGCCGTTCGGACCTGTGCAACGTGTGAGTGCAGTGGTCGGGCATGTCGAAGCGCCATCATGAGCCACGATGAACAGTTGTTGTATTATCACCGCAGGGGCGTCGATGGCAGATTTCGCATCAATTCAAGTGTTCCGACAGGCCGGGATAACCGGCCTTGTCCACAACAGGAGTACGAGGCATGGCCAGATATCTGTTCATTTACCACGGTGGTCGCATGCCGGCGACCATGGAAGAAGGTCAGCAAGCCATGGCCGCCTGGGGCCAGTGGTTTGGATCCCTGGGTGCTGATGTGATCGACGGTGGCAATCCGGTTGGTGCATCCACCACTGTCATCCATGACGGCAGCGTTGTCAGTAACGGTGGCGCAAACCCGACGACGGGATATAGCGTGGTGAACGCCCGCGATCTCGACGATGCCATCGCCAAGGCGAAGGGATGCCCGATTTTGCTGATGGGCGGGTCCGTGGAGCTGGCGGAAACGTTTGAGCCGTAGGGCTTAAGGTTGTTCTGCTGGGCCAGACCATGGCTCCCGCCCGGTCTTGCACAGCAATCTGGCTTGCGACAGGTGGAGTTCAATCCTGATTCGCCACAGTAGTCGTTTGTGGAGACGCTAGCGTCCTGCAGCGACGGTTGATGGTCCTGCTGTCGTGACATCGAAGCACCGTTGAGTTGCAGTGTTTCGGCTGACGCATCGAATCCGCTGGCAGATCCTGGGTCACCCCGGTCAAACTCCCCGCGTGCGATTTCATCGGGCTTGAATGTGCGAACATGCCTACCAACCGGGTATGTGTGTCCTTGTGGTTTGTCATCGGGCTTGAATGTGCGAACATGCCTACCAACCGGGTATGTGTGTCCTTGTGGTTTGTCCTTGTGGTTGAACCGGGTATGTGTGTCCTTGTAGTTGTCCTAGTTGTCCTTGTAGTTGAACTTTCATGACAGGTGCTTTGCCGTCCAGGCATGCTGAATCATGGTGGCAGAAGCTGCTGCGCAAACGACGTGAAAAGAGGTTATTCGCCACTTCGTCGACGGACCAGATCTTCGAGTGGATCTACCGCAACAACAAGTGGGGCGACGCCGAGTCAGTATCCGGCAGCGGCTCCAATCTCGCGCAGACGGCTCGATTGCGTGCGGCACTGCCTGCGCTGCTGAAACGTCATGGTGTCCGCACTCTGCTGGACGCACCGTGTGGTGATTTTCACTGGATGTCGCAGACACCGCTCGAGCTTGATCAGTACATTGGTGCGGACATCGTCGCCGAGCTGGTTGCTCGGGTAGCGGCAACACATGGTGCCGAAGGTCGTCAGTTCATCTGCCTGGACCTGATTTCAGATGCACTGCCCAGGGCCGATGCGCTCCTGTGCCGGGATTGCCTGGTCCACCTCGACTACCAGCGGATCGCTGCTGTAATAGCCAACATGAAGCGCAGCGGGATTCCGCTGCTGCTCACCACTTCACACCGCAGGCACGCGGAAAATGAAGACAAGCTCACCGGCCAGCATCGATTCCTGAATTTCCAGAAACCGCCTTTCAACTGGCCTGAGCCGATCGAGGCGATTGAAGAAGACATCCCGTCTCCCAAGCGGGATTCAGGAAAAATGCTCGGGCTGTGGCGAGTTGCCGATATTCGCGCACCTCAATTATCCTGAGGCGCAGCCCGGTCAAATGCTGTCCAGTTCGTGATTCTTCGAGCTCACCTGCTCATTCATCGTCCAGAAGTCGTAGATGATCCCGATGCCGAGCAGACCGACCGTGAGCAGATAGAGGATTCCAGTGCCGATCTTGCCAAGATAGAACCGATGTACGCCAAAGATGCCTAGAAAAACCAGACAAACCCAAGACACCGTGTAACTTTTTTCTCCCGCATAAAACCTCCGCTCGGCCTTCGCCTCCAGCCCAGGCATGAGAAAGAGATCCACAATCCAGCCGATGAACAACAACCCCAGCGTGAAGAAGTAGATCGTGCCGCTCACGGGTTTGCCAAAATAAAACCGATGCGCGCCGAGGAAACCGAAGATCCAGAGGACGTATCCAACAGCCAGACTGTGTGTGTCATTGTCCACTCTCTGCGCGTAACGCATGGTCGATACACTCAAGGCTGGATGACGTAGTACATGTTGAACGGATTGTCATAGTCAAGCCGGTGAAAACGTGTAAAGCCTGCTGACGCTGACATTGCTCGGGCTACCGGTTCACTGAAACCCAGTGTTCCCAGTCCAGCGCCACCGGGTGCTGACAGGCCGGAGGACATGCAAACCATGATCGAGAAGCCGTACAACAGGCCAGAGAGGGGCTGTTTGGCCAGGTTCTCGGCGAAGGTTGCGTAACTGCGAATATCTTCGCATAACCAGAGGCCGTCCTGCTTCATCGAACTCTTGATGGCCGCGATCAGCTGCGCAGGAAACGGCGTGTCGTGGATGACATCAAACGTCGTGACGAAGTCATACGTCGCCACCTCGGGCAGAGGCTCCTGTCCCGCATGGGCGAGTCGGACGTTGGGAAGTTTTGCCTCTGCCAGATTGGCGCGAGCACGTGCCAATGCATGATCGGAAATCTCGTAACCGACAAACTGTGATGCCGGAAACGCTTTTGCCATCGCCAGGGTCGACAATGCGCCACCACAGCCAACGTCGGCGACCATCGCCCCCTTGCGCAGCCGTTCACCAAGACCTTCAATCAACGGCAGTACATCGTTGACCAGAGCCTGCTTCTTGCTGTACGCACCCAGGCGCTCAATGCCGCAGGCACAGGCTGCGCCATGATCGTCATACGTCATCCCGACACCGGTACGAAACGCTTCAACAACTTTGGGCACAGCCGGTGCAGCCGCGAGCACCGCATCGAACCCACCCGCCAGAAAGGCCGGGCTTTGCGGGTTGCCCAGCACCATGGCTGCTTCCGGACAAATGGAAAACTGATCGGTGTCGATATCGTAATCCAGGTGCCCCACTGCGGTCTGATGCCGCAGCCATTCACGCAGCCAGCGCTCCGAAAGCCCCGTGGCATCCGCAAATTCATCGCTGGTCACGGCTCCAGCAGCTACCAGCGCCTTGTACAGGCCCAGCTTGTCACCCGCTGAACTGATCGCACAATTGAAACCCGCAGCAACAGTACCGCCGACCAGCTTGATGTAGTGAGTCAGCTTGTCACGATCGATCGATGGCATGTCCGGAACCTCAGGCAGTGGTGGTGTTCACCTCATTCTGAGGGTTCGGACTCAAGGCGATCAATGCCTCTTGAAGCTGATGTGATAGTACCCGGCCGAAACCGCTAGGGTGAAATTACTGGGTCGAATCTGCATCGGCGGAATTTGCGAAGGTGCCACCCGCGGATTGCCTTCTCCCGAGAATCGGGGTTCAGGCGCAAGTCCAAACTGGAAAAAGCCACCACCAATTTCACGACCGAGAGAAGTTTCGAGTAGTTTCATGTTGTCCGCTCCGTTTGGGATGCAGGCATGTTGCCGTCTGGTTGGGTCAACGCGGTACAGCGATTATCCCGCCAGGCTGCAGGTCAGTTATGATCCCGGCCGTCAGTCTTTACGGATATCACAGCTCATGACCTTCCCCGCGCCAACCCTCATCCCCGTCAACGGAATCGAACTCGAAGTCTTCTCAGCAGGCAGTGGCAAGCCTGTCGTACTTTGCCATGGCTGGCCTGAGCATGCGTTTTCATGGCGGCATCAGATCGAGCCACTGGCGGGCGCCGGCTATCACGTCATCGCACCCAATCAGCGCGGTTATGGCAACAGCACTGCGCCCTCGGCGGTTACCGACTATGACATCGAACACCTGTGTGGAGACCTGGTTGGCCTGCTGGATCATTACGGTTACGAAAAAGCGGCCTTTGTCGGCCATGACTGGGGCGCCATCGTGGTCTGGGCGATGTCGGTGCTGTATCCGGATCGTGTCGAAGCCGTCATCAACCTGAGTGTCCCCTACCTGCAACGAGGCACTACGGATTGGGTTTCCGTCTGGGAAAAACACCTCGGTGGCGACTTTTACATCGTGCATTTCAATCGACAACCCGGAGTCGCCGATGCAGTCTTTGGTGCCAACACCCGCCAATTCCTGCGTAACCTGTACCGCACTAATCAATGGCAGCACCCCGCCACTGATCTAGGGCCCGGGATGCCGATGATCCGCATTGCCGAACGAAGCAGTCTGCCAGGGGATGCACTGATGAGCGAAGAGGAACTGAACGTCTTTGTGTCAGGCTTTGAAAGGAACTCATTCACACCAGGCATCAACTGGTACCGCAACTTCTCGCGCAACTGGGAGATGCTCGGGCGGGTCGAAGAACGTGTGCGGCAGCCATCGCTCATGATCTATGGTCAATACGACATGGTACGCAAGTCAGACACGCTACCCGAGGTTGCCGCGGATCTCGAGATCGTTACCCTCGCCTGCGGTCACTGGATTCAGCAGGAACGGCCTTTGGAGACCAATGCAGCGATGCTGGAGTGGCTGGGGCGTCGTTACCCTGCGTGAGACGGTTTGTCAGCCTGACCTGTCCAATCGATCGACTCTTCACTGACAGTTCGCTGACAGTGCATTGCCGGTCATCGCCGGGTCATTGCCAGGCCATGAAATGGCCCATGGACTCGGCCAGCACTGCTTCATCCGCAACGCGGACGACCCTGCCTTCCATGATGGCCAGCCGTCCCTTTTGTTTGATGCACCGCCCTTCCAGACGCACAGGGGTGCCAATGACGAGTTGCTCCCGGTAGCGCACTTCTGCCTTCGCTGTGAAGCAATTGATGCCCTTGATGAACCACCAGTTGGCCATCACATCATCGAGCAATGAAAAGACGATGCCACCATGGGTTATGCCTGGGTAGCCCATGTGGCGCTCGTCGGGTGTGAATTCGCCGAGGCAAACGTCGTTTTCGATCCGGAAATGTGCGTGCAGACCTATCGGGTTCTTGTCACCACAAACAAAACAATGATGGGAGTTGCTGCGTGTCACGATTGATGAATCGGTAATGTCGGAAATGATGAACCCCTGTCGGTCGCGAACTTAGGGACGGACAGGTTGGCATAACACTTCGTCCAGTGGAATGGACTCGCCGGTGCGTACACGCAACAGTCTGCAGTGACCATCCAGAATCTGCAGCCGGAACTGCTCCGGGCGTCCGGGTATTCTGGCGTCAGTGTCTGGCTGGCCAATTCCAGCAGCCAGGCGTGGTTCCAGCGTCACCAGACTGTCACTGCCAAATGCGTCTGCGGCGAGTGTGATTCTGGTGACGCCAATTGCCTCTTGCATCGCCGTCTGCACACGAGCTCTGGAGTCGACATCGTCTTGCCCCAGGAGCGCATCGATCGGTACCTCGGTGACGACCTGACAGCCGCCATGCAGCGCCAGGACCAGCAGGGCAGCCAGGACACAACGAATCACTCTCGCAACACCGCACCCGGGAACTGCGGTTCAACGAGCGCTTGCGATGCGTTTTGTGCTTCGTCTTCACCCGGCTTGCTGATCGCGATGCCTTCAGCGTCTTCAAGGGCCTGCAGTCCAACCGGACAACTACCTGTATCCTGGTAGGTCAACGCCGCCGAGAGAAGCCGCTCGTCGGGATCACCAAGGTCCCTGGTGAAGTCATCGCTGGCTCGACAACCGGGTGTTTGTACTGCACCTGCGGCCTGCCCGAATCCATCCGGATAATCACCAAAACCAAGTGCGTTCACGCCTTGAAACTGGATGGAAAAGTACGTCGTTCCACAATTGGGGGTGGCGTAGAAGCCAAACGGTTTGCCACAAGTCGTGCCGCCGATCTGAATCACTTCGACACCAGCCCCGCGCAGTCCATTGATGATCGATTCACTGGCCGAACATGTGCGTGCGGTTGTCAGTAAAAATACGCGTGGCAGATTGAGCATCGGCAGCGCCACCCCTTCGGGGCCGGAGAAGCCCTGCGTCGTTTCATGAAAACGATCCGGCTGAAGTCGTTCGCTCGTCACGGGATTCGTGACTGGATGTTTGTTATTGAACTGGATCTCCTCGAAGACTTTGCCCCTGGCAACGGCGCCAGCGATCATGAACCCGGTTTCGTTGGCAATATCAAGAAACCCACCACCGTTGTAACGAAGATCCAGCACCAGATCGTCAATGTTCTGCCCCTGGAGAAAACGAAATGCACTGACCAGTTGCTCTTCGGAGGTCGCGATATGGGTATTGAAGTGCATATACCCGACATCATCTCCTGTTACATTCAGCACTTTGACGCTATCCACGGGATCCACGGTCACTTCAGCTGAAGTCATCACAACACCGAGTACCGTTGGGTCGCTTGGATTTATGACTTCGAAGCGATGAGCTTCACCCGTACCGTCCGGAAACAAACCGCTGTTGAGCGTATCGACATCCGAAGTGTCCGCGACGGTGGCGCCATCCACCGCGGTGATACGTGTCCCGCGCACCAGGCCTGCCGCCGCCGCCGGGCTGCCCGCCGTGATGAACGCCACACGCACTTCACGGGGTGGCAGACTTGAGGTGATGACAAACTTCGCGCCGTAGCCTGCTTCGATGCCAGATTGGGACAACGCCTCGTACTCGGCCGTGGGAATGGTGAAGTGAAATCGATCCCTGGCTGCCCCGGAGCCGGTCAGTGCTGTGGTCTTCATGCGGTTGAAATAATCCACTGTCGTAAAGTTGCGGGGGTTCTGATCAGTGATTTCGCTGTACCAGAGATAAAGCTCGTTGCTCCACGAACGCAGCCAGTTGTTCTCATCCGTGGTGGTTCCCTGCCGATCCGGGATGTTGTTACCGGAACGTGGAGCCGCACACAGGTTCTTGAACTGGGCGGAGGGCTGGAACTGTCCGGCGTCAAAACCGGCAGCAGCCGGTGTAGACGGACTGCCTGGAGGCGCGCTGCTTCCGCTACCGCCGCCGCCGCAGGCAACCAACACGCCGATGATGACCGAGGTGACGCCTGTCCGAATCGCGCGTGCGGATTTGTCCATGATCACGTCCCCTTCTTAGACCATTTTTTCCCGCCGGTTCAGGCACGCCGACCGGCTGGACGCCTGCGAATATCCGATTCGAGCACCGTGGAATCTACACCAGGCACCGGGGTCGACAAAACTCACCATGATCAACACTCCGGAACCATGGCCTGTGTCCACTCGCAGAGGCGAACCTTCGTTCAGGCGGTTATGATGCTCGGTATCTGTGTCCGCGTCGGTAAGCTGTTTGTTCCAACTACCTCAAATTCGTGACCGGCTGCTGGCACATAGTGCGACGCTGATCACGCCTGCGCAGACCACCAGACAGGCGGCTGTGGCCATCGTGTTGCGCGAACATCGCGGTCACCCCGAGATGCTGTTCATTCAACGTGCGCAGCATGACGGTGATCCCTGGTCCGGTCACATGGCCTTCCCCGGCGGACATCGCGACCCGATCGATCCCGGTCTGCGCGAGGCTGCAATGCGCGAGACTCTGGAAGAAATATCCCTTGACCTCACCCCTGCCCGCTATCTGGGCGCGTTGAATGAAGAACAGGCTCAACCCCGCGGGCGCGTGCTGGACATGCTGATTGCGCCACACGTGTTCGAAATTTCCGGCGATCCGGTGTTTGCACCAAACTACGAAGTCGCCGACGTCGTGTGGGCACCCTTGTCAGCCATGGCCCGTAATGAACTGCACGATACCGAAGCGCGTCCCATCCAGGGACAGCTCACCGTCTTCAACGGCTATCGACTGCAGGGTGGACACTTTGTCTGGGGCCTTACCTACAGGATTCTCAAGTCGTTTTTTACAACACTGGACCCACGTTGGCAGGGGCCACCTGAACGCTAGCCCGGTCTATTCATGAATCTTCTGCTGCGGCTGCCGATCTACGGGAAAACACAGTGCGTGCTCCTTCCAGGTCATCAGCGACCTTCAGTGAGAAAACGTCAGCCCCTTGAAGTTGGCAATCGCAAGTCCAGCAGCCACGCTGGTAAACGGATCGTGCAGGTCTACCCGACCGGGAAACCGCTGCTCAAGGATACGTGTCACCGCAGGAATCAGGCTGGATCCTCCAGTTCTGAGCACCACATCGATCTGGTCGTAACGCAATCCTGCACGCGCTACCGTTTCATCAACAACCTGCTCCACCTGCTTCAACTGATCCGCGATCATTCCTTCAAAAGCGCTTCTTGTCACCGTGAGCTCGATGTCGAGTTCCGGGATATCCAGTACCGCCTCGGTCTGTTCTGACAAGGCGGCTTTCAGATCCTTGAGTCTGGCAAACAGGGAATAGCTGAGATTGTTCTTGATGATCTCGCGCAGGCGCCGGAATTTCTGCGCCGCAGGCCCACCCTGATCAATACAGTCCATCACCGGCGTGGTGTAACGGTTCTGGTTCAGTGTATAGGTCACCGCCCAGTTCACGAGCAGGTCTTCGTAGTCTTCGAACGGAAATCGTGTCTCGATTTCCCGGTCCATTCCACGTCGACGCCACATCTCGCCTTTGCCAAGCAGCGGGAACAGGAGTTCTCGAAAGAGAATCTGGTCGATGTGATCACCGCCCAGTCCAACACCGTGCGTGGTAATTACATCAAAACCATCGGCCTTTCGACGCAGCACACAAAGATCCAGTGTGCCGCCCCCAAAATCAACCGTCAGCAGGGTTTCACCCTTGAATGAGCCTGTTTGCAGATAGCTCACTGCCGCTGCGATCGGCTCTGGGTAAAACGATTGCTTCAGCACACCGGCATACTTGTACGCTTCTGACAAACGAGACAACGCCAGCTGATTGCGATAGTTGTCGCGGCCTTCAAAATTGACCGGGTGGCCCAGATGCGCATCGCCAACAGGTCCGCAGTGGGCATCGATACTCTTGCGAATGCGCAACAGGATGGGCGTGATCAACGCCACCAGCCGGAACGGATGATCAAATACCAGCAACCGCCGTACCCGCTCATCACCGAGCAATCGTTTGGTTCCCCGAAACAGCCGGCCGGGCAGTCCACTGTCTGTCAGCGGCTGTCCGTAGAACTTCTGGGTTACGGTTTCGACGGGGACAGGATTTTCTTCGTCGTCGTGTTCAACAAACTGGCTCGACTCGGAAATGATCTCCGGCACCAGTTCCACCGTTCGACCGGTGTTTTCTTCGATGTACCGATCAATTGCAAGTCGGCCAGTATCGGTCTGCAGCTGCGCATCGATGTAAGTTGCCGACGGCATGATCGACGCATCCCGTTCGAGCTGGATCAGTTCGAGTTTTTCTCCATCAAAAATCGCTGCGGCCGAATTTGTCGTACCAAAATCAATACCAATGCCGAGACGCTTGACCATGACTCGTCTATTCCGTCCGGCCTGACTGGACAGGGACCAGCTGGAACTGGATATAGGCCCGCTTGTCAAAGCGACCCCCGAGTTTCGAACCCAGATCGAACAGCATCATCACGATCCCATACTTCGAGCGCAATGCACGCAGGGCGATGTCGATATCCGGCTGCGCGACCAGCACGGTGGCGCTCGCGGGCACAAAGGCGCCCTGTGTATTGCCTCGCACATCACACGGCGCCACTTCTGCACGCGCATTGTTCCGGATACGTTTGACCTTGCCGGCATCACCGGCACTGAACGCAAAAAACCGCTCGCCCGCAGCCGCGAACCAGATCGCTGTCGCTACGGCGCGCCCATCCTTGCGGAAGGTCTTCAGCGAACAGTATCGCGCTTGATCCAGATCAGACATGGCGAAGGAGTGCCTTTCAAAACGGGGCGCGAGTTTAGCAGGCCAACATCAGAATTCGTAAACCCCATTGAGCCTGCGTCATGCTTAAATCTGCGCATGGGCGATGTCATCAAATTCAAGAGACCGAGTCTCAAGGAAAAGGCCAGGGGCGTTACCCTGTGCCGCAATGGTCATCACAAATGGGCCATCGACCAGCGCAAGCAGTTCGACGTGCAGTCCGGCAAGCTCGTCACGATATACCGCTGCCAACGGTGCACCGCGACCAAAACCACGCTCGACTAGCCCAGACTATGTAACGCGCTAGTTCAGGTGACGACGAAGTTCACCAGCTTCTTTGGTACAACCACCTCCCGGCGTATCGTTTTCCCCTCCAGGTGACGCGCCACATTCGGCTCGGCACGGACAAAGGCCAGTAGCGCTGTCTGGTCGATCTCAGCATCAACTTCAACGGATGCACGCATCTTGCCGTTGACCTGTACCGCGACCGTGATCGTGTCGAGCCTGAGTTTGGCTTCGTCATGGTCGGGGAACACCGCACCACTGACGCTTTCCTGGTGTCCAAGCTGTGCCCATAACTCTTCAGCGATGTGCGGCGCAAACGGTGCAAGGATACGGACAAAGGCATCGAACCAGGCGACGGGCACCCGCTCTGCGCGTGTGGCTTCATTGACAAATACCATCAGGTCCGACACGGCGGTGTTGAACTTGAGTGATTCAACACTCTGGCGCACCCGCTTGATGGCACCATGCAACGCCCGTTCCAGGTCCGGTGCATCAACTGTCTCTTGCGTGAGCTTGTTTCCCTCGCTGACCAGTCGCCACACCCGGTCAAGGAAACGTCGACATCCGGCAACACCTGAAGTCTCCCAGTCGCCCCCATCTTCCAGAGGGCTCATGAAAACTTCATACAGGCGCAGCGAATCGGCGCCGTACTCGCGGCACATGTCTTCCGGATTCACGACATTCGACTTGGATTTCGACATCTTCTCTCGTCGAGCCTGCACGGACGTGCCATCCAGGGTCAACCACTGACCATCCCGCTCGACCACTTCTTGACGTGTGTAGTACTTGCCTCGTGCATCGCGAAAGGACGTGCCGTGGATCATTCCCTGATTGAAGAGACGCTGGAACGGCTCACGGGTGGAAACCAGGCCGAGGTCGTGCAGCGCGTGATGCCAGAATCTCGAGTAGAGCAGATGCAGCGTCGCGTGTTCCGCGCCACCCACGTACAAGTCCACAGGCATCCAGTAGCGCTCTTCTTCAGGATCCCACGCCGCCTGGTCGTTTTTCGGATCAATGAACCGCAGGTAATACCAGCACGAGCCCGCCCATTGCGGCATGGTGTTGGTTTCTCTCAGCGCGGGCTTGCCGGTTTCCGGATCAGTGGTCTTCAGCCACTCGGTTGCCCGGGCCAGCGGCGGCTGACCATCACTGGTGGGGCGATAGTCATCCATCACCGGCAAGGTCACCGGTAACTGGTCAAGCGGCAGCAGCCTGGTCTTGCCGTCCACATGAATCACGGGCACGGGCTCACCCCAGTACCGCTGTCGACTGAACAGCCAGTCGCGCAATCGATAGTTGACGGTGCCTTCGCCATGGTTGCCTGTACGCAACATTTCGATGGCGGCCCGTTTGGCAGCAGCGTTGTCCAGAGCATCGAGAAAGCCTGAATTGATGTGCGGACCGTCGCCGGTATAGGCGGCTTCCTGGACATTGCCACCAGCGACGACCTCGATGATCGGCAACCCGAATTTGCGGGCAAACGCATGGTCGCGCTCGTCATGTGCAGGACACGCAAACACTGCACCCGTACCGTAGTTTGCCAGTACGTAGTCGGCAATCCAGATGGGCACACGCTCACCATTGATCGGGTTTACGGCATACGCACCTGTGAACACACCGGTTTTTGGCGCATCGGCCGCATCACTGGTCCGCTCGCGATCGGAGCGTCGGACAACGGCATCGCGATAACCAGCAACGGCAATGCGCTGCGCGATGGTCGTGAGGTCTGCAACCAGTGGATGCTCAGGTGCCAGTACCACATACGAACAGCCAAACAGGGTATCCGGGCGGGTGGTAAACACCTCGATGTTGTGGTTTGACCCATCCACCGCAAACCGCACCAGTGCGCCTTCGCTGCGGCCAATCCAGTCCACCTGCATCTTCTTGATGCCTTCCGGCCAGTTCACATCCGGCAAGGTTGCCAGCAGGGATTCCGCATAGTCGGTGATCTTGAGCATCCATTGCCGCATGTTGCGACGCTCGACGGGATCGCCAGTTTCGATGTAAACACCGTCTTTCACTTCCTCGTTGGCGAGCACCGTGCCCAGGGCCGGGCACCAGTTCACCGGCACCTCGGCTTCAAAGGCGAGCCCTCGCTCAAAGAGCCTGGCGAAAATCCATTGTGTCCACTTGTAGTAAGAGGGATCAGACGTGGCAAGTTCGCGGTCCCAGTCGTAGGACAGCCCAAGCATGGTCAACTGTCTCTTGAATGTGGCGATATTGCGTGACGTGACTTCCTGCGGTGATATGCCTTCTTTCACGGCCTGACGCTCGCTGGGCAGGCCAAACGAGTCCCAACCCATTGTGTGCAGTACGTTGTACCCGAGCATTCGTCGGGCGCGGGCGACTACATCGGTCGCCACATACCCTTTGGGATGACCGACATGCAGCCCCACACCACTGGGATACGGAAACATGTCGAGCACGTAGTACTTTGGTCGCGTGCGGTCGCTTGGAGTTGCGAAAGTCCTGTTGGCTGCCCAGTAGGCCTGCCACCTGGCTTCCAGCGCACGGTGATCATAACCGGCCATGGGAACACTTCTGCCTGATGCTGAAAGGGCGTGAAGTCTGCCTCATGCGCGACCGGACTCGCAAATTTTCGGCTTCGCCGGACGCAGGATCGAGTGTCTGACTTTGTCAGGCCGTGGCCAGGAGTCCGACCGGACAGCTCACACCGGTGCCACCCAGACCACAGTATCCGTTCGGTACTTTGGCCAGGTACTGCTGGTGATAATCCTCAGCGTAATAAAACGGACCGACGGACTGTATCTCCGTCGTGATGGGCCCGTAACCCGCCTCGGACAACGCCTTCTGATAATTGGCTTTCGACGCTCGCGCCGTCGTCAGCTGATCATCATTGAAGGTGTAGATACCGGATCGGTACTGGGTGCCAACATCATTGCCCTGCCGCATGCCGTGCGTCGGATCATGGGATTCCCAGAACACCCGCAGCAGTTCCGCATAGCCCAACTGAGCCGGATCGAAGGTGACCAGAACCACTTCGTTGTGACCGGTCAGACCCGAACACACCTCCTGATAGGAAGGATTGGGTGTCAGGCCCGCGCTGTAACCGACGGCCGTTGAATAGACACCCGGTGTTTGCCAGAACTTGCGCTCCGCGCCCCAGAAACACCCCAATCCGAATACAGCCTGTTCCAGCCCCTCTGGAAACGGTGCGCGCAGCTGACGACCGTTGACGAAGTGCCGATCCTTGATGGGTACGGCTACCTGGCGACCGGGCAGTGCCTCTTCGGGAGTGGGCAAACGCAGTTTTGACGAATACGCCATGACCTCTGTCCTCGTGCAGGTTTGGGGGGCTGAATTTGCAGGCTTCAGATCTGGTTCAGATCGCAATGCGATCGCTTGATCCGTCAGCCATATCCTGTTGACAACGAAATACTAACCCAGTTTCCCAGCCACGAGGCGGAATGCTATAAAGTCGACCAATGCGCGCACTTTTATTCTCGGCCACTTTCTGCCTGCTCGGCTTGCTGGTCGCTTGCCAGTCAACTCCCGTACCCAAGGACCATGGCGAACTCGCTGCCCTTATCAATGCGGGTGAACTGGTCTCGGTCGCAGATCTGCAACTGGCACTTGAACATGCCCCGGATATCGGTGAGCGCTTCAGTCGTTTGCAGGATCTGGAAGAGCAGGCACTGGCGCTGATGGTGGATGAGCCGCTCAAGCTCGGTGCCATCGGGACCGCCATACTGGATGATTACTACGGCAGCCTCGCCGGCCATATGGCGATGATCAAGTTCTACGACCACGTCGGCTCGGAGGACGCGGCAATTCCGCATCGGGAATGGCAGAAGCGGATCGTTGAACACATTGAAAAGACAGCTGGAACTACCGAAGCTCCCTACCAGGTGACCGGCAGGGCTGAAGCCAGGGCGCATCTGCTTTATCGACAGCTGGAAACGGTAGGCGGTATCTACCAGAGTGACGAAACGAATCCACTCACGCTTGCCCTGATCGGCAACCGGGAGGGCGAGACGGTGACTACCTCGTTCTACACTTTGGAACCCATGTACGCGGCTATGCGGAGACGTTTTCCAACCGAGCCAGAAAACGAAGAGAGCGCCGCGCTGGCCATCATCGGCATCCTTGCAAGGGAGTCAGACGGCGCTGCACAGGCATCGGTCGGTGCATTCCTGGCAGCCCGCAAGCGCACGGAAGATGCGATTGGCTGGCTGCGAGCTGCATCACGCGACGGCAACATTGTCGCCAACATGCTGCTGGCAGGCATCTTCCGCGACCAGATTCGGGATGCTGAAAACGATGAAGCCCGCGAAGGATACAAGACTGAGATTCTCGACAACTACATGCACGCCATCGCCCTGGGATCCACGGATGCGATGTACGCACTGGCCGTGCTTTATCTCAACGAACAATTTGGTAAGGACAACGTGGCCGCCGGTGTACCACTGCTGGAAAGAGCCGCAGCGCTTGAGCACAGCGATTCAATGACGTACCTCGGCCACCTCTACACACAAGGGGATCACGTCAAGGCGGATCAGTCCCTGGCCGTGGAGAATTTTGTCAAGGCTGGCGCACTCGGCAATCCACGCGCCAGTTATGCCTACGCCCGCTTGCTCATCAGCGACACCAACAAGATCGAACCGGATAAACGGATCTTCGAGTGGCTGGAAACCCTGGCCGGCGCTGATGACACGGAAGCCATGGTTCATCTGGGCAATCTCAATGCGCGAGGCATCGGCACCCGGGTCAATCCCGGGCGCGCTCTGCGCTGGTACAAAGCCGCCATCAAGGCCAATCCTGATGATGCAAATGTCGTCAACGAAATCGCCTGGACGGTTACCGTCACCGACATCAAAGGACTTAATCAACCAAAGTACGCCAGGACGGTCATGGACGCGCTGATGGAAAAGGATGAGGAAGCACGACAACGTCCCGAGTACCTGGATACCTGGGCGGCTATTCATGCTGCCAATGGTGAATTTGACCAGGCGGTAGCCCTGCAGCAGGAAGCACTGACTCGAGCCAAGACTGAAAAGCGGGATGACGTGCTGGAGATCCTCGACAAACATCTCAAAACGTTCCAGGCCGGTGAGGTCATCATCGAGCGTGCCCCTTAACACTTCCGTGCTGGCCCACTGGCTGGCTCAGCAACGCCCTGCTATCGACGTACGCTCACCGGGCGAATTCGCTGCAGGCCACCTCCCCGACGCGGTCAACCTGCCCATTCTCGACGATGACGAACGGGCCCAGGTCGGTACAGCCTATCGGCTGGAAGGCCCGCCTGCGGCCCATGCGCTAGGCCTCCGGCTGGTGTCGGGGAATGTGCGGGATACACGTTTAGCCAACTGGATTGCGTTTCTGCAGGTCAATCCGGACGCTTACCTGTACTGCTCGCGAGGTGGAGCGAGGTCGCGCATCGCGGCGCAATGGCTAACAAGTAGAGGATTCACGCCCATACGCGTTGAAGGTGGCTACAAAGCCCTGCGCCAGTTCTGTCTGCAATCCCTCGAGGTGACCCCGGAGTCCACCGGTGACTGGTGGCTGTTGGGAGGCCGCACCGGCAGTGGCAAAACTGCGCTGCTGCATGAACTCGAACCCTGTATTGATCTGGAAGCCCTCGCCGAACATCGTGGTTCCGCATTTGGCGCAAGACAAAAGCCCCAACCGGCGCTGACCACGTTTGAAAACCGCGTGGCCTGTGCATTGCTCGCACGCCAGGGCATGCCGCTCGTATTCGAGGACGAAAGTCGCACCATCGGCCGAGTGGGCATCCCGGAAGCTGTCCACCGCGCCATGCAGCGCGCGCCAGTGGTGCTGCTGGAAACAGATCTTGTGTCGCGCCTTGTTTCGATCCAGCAGGAATACGTCGACATTCCGCTTCAAACTTCAGAACCGGAAGTCGTGGAACGTCGATTTCAGAGCGCGCTGGCCCGCATCCGTCGACGCCTGGGCGGGGTCCGCTACAGGGAGCTGACCACCGAGATTCACGACGCTTTCAGCTCCGGCGAACACCATCGATGGATCGAAAGACTGTTGACTTGGTATTACGACCCGATGTACGACTATCAACTGGAGCAGAAGCAAACGCGCATCCGGTTCGCCGGTCCGGCGGCAGCCGTAAAGTCATTTCTGGAAGCACAGCGCCGGTTTCCTTCTTCCAGCAGAGAAAACCCAAAGCAATAGCCCAACCGGGCGCTGGTCGGCGATGTCGACCTCAACTCAAGGAGTTTACGATGCAGATTTCAGGCAGCAAGGGCATGTTTGTCGGCGGCGCATCAGGTATGTGCCGGGCAACTGCCGAAATGTTTGCCGCGAAGGGTGGCAAGGTTGCCATCCTCGACCTGGAAAAATCAGACGGCGCAAATGTGGCGAAAGCCCTTGGCGGCACTTTCCACACCTGCAACGTCATGGACTACGCGGGCATGGAAACGGTGATGGGCGAAGCGGTCGCCGCACTCGGTGGACTGCACTTCGTCGTCAACACGGCTGGTGGTGGTTCAGCCATCCGCACCGTTTCCAAAGATGGCACCAAACATCCCCTCGATGTTTTTCAGAGAGTCATCGACCTGAACCTTATCGCCTCTTTCAACATCAATCGCATCGGCGCCGAGATCATGGCGAAAAACGAACCCAATGCCGAGGGCGAGCGTGGTGTGATGATCAATACGGCCTCGATCGCGGCATTTGAAGGCCAGATCGGACAAGTTGCCTACACCGCAGCCAAAGGCGGTATCGCAGCCATGACACTGACCATGGCGCGCGATCTTGGTGGGGTCGGAGTTCGCATCATGACGATTGCCCCAAGCCTCTTTGATACCGGCTTGACCAAAGGCATTCCCGAAGCGGGTGCCATTCAGATGACAAAAGATGCCGCGTTCCCACGCCGCATGGGCAAACCCCCGGAATTTGCGGTCATGGCCATCGCCATATTCGAATGCGCGATGATGAATGGTTCGACCATTCGTGTGGACGGTGGACAGCGCTTCGCGCCGCGTTAGTCGTCTGATGGGGAAACCGGGGGCTAGAGCCTGTCGGAACCGGGTCTGCGTGGCAGCGCCCCGACAGGCTGTTGCGCAGACTCCTGATGCACTTGATGGTCAGTCCCGGTGATGCTGACCGTGAGTATGCGGGTGATGATCATGCCCATGTTCGCGGTCCGCAAAGTGGTCGAATTGATGCGCGAGTTCACCGCGGCTGGCCACCCCTTTGCTGTCCAGCAGATCCGCCAACGCATGCAGGAAGTGTTCGTAATAGGCGTATGGCTGGTCAGGTCTGACCGTCACATCCTTCAACTCATGAATGAGCGCCGCCTGAAACTCTGACCACGCAAAAACCCCGCTTTCGGCTAACACGTTGGCCAACGCAAAAACTCGCCCCTGCCAGGGTGCCTCGAAATCCAGCTCGCCATTGCGCAGTGGCGGCGCTGCTGCTGCATCGAGTTCGTGAAAGCTCACGCGATTTCCTCAACACCGATCAGCGAATTACGAGTGATCGCCGCCATGCAGGCGCTCTCGTCGGCATCGCGCAGCCGTTCGGGTCGTTGTGGCAGTACCATGTAACGCACTTCGGCGCTGGAATCCCAGACTCTGATGAGACGCTCAGGCGCAATCTCGGTGCCAAATTCCTTCAATACGTTGCGCGGTTCGCGAACTACCCGGGAACGATAAGCTGGATCCTTGTACCATTTTGGCGGCAAGCCCAGCACGGCCCATGGATAGCAGGAACACAGCGTACAGACGACGACGTTGTGTACGGAACCGGTATTTTCGACCACCACCAGCTTGTCGATCTGACCGCCGACGAATTTGTATGGTGCTATCGCCTGGGCAGCATCGGCGAGCAATGCGGCTTTGAACTCCGGATCGTGCCAGGCACGCGCAACCACACGGGCGCCATTCATGGGGCCAACCCGCTCATTGAACAGTTCGAGCAGATCATCGATGGCCGACGACGTCACCAGCCCCTTTTTTATCAGCAACGCTTCCAGTGCCTCGGCCCGAATAGCAGCTTCATCATGATCATGCATGGGTTGCCTCCTCGGGAGACAAATAGGATTCAAAGAGGTCGATGCATAACTCGGCATGGCTGTCAGCAGGTTCGTCCCACAGCGAGTCGCCGGTGAATGCAACCGTATAGAGGTGTTCGGGATTCTCCCCAAGTCCGTGCGCGTTGGTGTCCGGAAACACCCAGGATTGATGCCTTGCGGTGATCATTCCGGTACGGCCTCGTACATACGCCGGCAAGCGGGTATGTCCGGGCTTCCCATTCAAACAGGTAATCACTCGCTCACCAACCACGTAACGAGGGGGCGATGAAATAACCCGTTCGGAACCAGGTCCACCACGCGAATAGTCAACATGGTCCGGATGACCAGATGGCTGTGCTCCGATCAGCGCATCTCTGGCCAGACCAAGCCTGTGAGCCTGCTCATCGATCTGCTGCGTCGTCAATACACCGCTTTCCACCAGCAGATTTTCCAGTCCACCGGTCCATCGACCGAAGTAACCGTGCTGGAGATAAGCCGCTGGCGCGATTCGTTCGATGGCATGTCTGAACTGATCGAGATTGCCGATCAGGCCGGCCTGGAACGCACAATTCACCAGCGCAAACAGGCGTCCCTCCCAGATTTCACTGAAGCTGGTATCCGCCTCGACTTCAACCTTGCCAAAACCCTGCTTGCCGCCCATATCGTGAATACCGTCCATCCTGGCGCTCAGTAGGTTTCGGACAACATGGGGATCGGGTCGGCATCATTGGTCAGCAGGCGGTAGTCATGCCGGCCAGCCACCACGTCGCACACGCTACCATCCGGCAGGACAACCATGGCTGTACACCCGCAGGGTACCTGCACATGCAGGTTGAATACACCATCCAGCAACGACCAGCGAATGAGATAACGACCGTGCATGGAGTTGAATTCGAACTCCAGCGCATTCAACGGCGAACCTTCAGGAAACAGTTCTCCGAAGGGGACACAGGGACGTATGACGACGCGGCGATATGCATCGCCCCCGTCTGCCACAGACTGCAGTCCGGCAGCATGTCTGTAGAGCCAGCCAATGGGTGCTGCACTGGCGAGGGAAACCGGCGGCTCGTCGAGGTTGCGGCCATCGATCAAAGGTGCAAGCCAGGCAGGAGCAGCGGTCTGCAGCATCAACGCGTAGGCAAGGTCAGGCCGACCCTGTTCGGTCAGGACGCTGAGCATCTTGTCCACCAGCAAAGGGTGCACTGGTGATTGAAATCCGGAATCCAGAACCATCTGTGCAAAGCGGTTGAACGCCGAAGGTATCTCTTCGTCATCCAGCAGGGACTCGGCGAGCGCCAATGCGTAGGCGTTGGCGGAATCGGTCACCAGCAGTCCGCCCTGCGTGATGTAACGCTGTCGGAACGCGCTGCGAATTCGATCGGCAAGGTTACGAAAAGAATCCGCTTCACCATCAAGCGAAAGCCAATTTGCAATACGCATCGCCATCCGCGCTGCCGAACTGAACATTGCTGTACCGACCACGTCTGCATCCATGTTGCTGAGCTGCCACACGGCACCATCGACGGGGCGGATCAGATTGGGGTGCAGGGCTTCGAGCGTGAACAACAAACGACGTACGTATGGAAACACGCGTTCAAGTGCCTGTCGATCCCCGTAGTGGACATACAGGGTCTGCGCGATGTACAGCGCCATCTCACTGAGCCGCCGGGGATCTCCGCCGGTTGGTGAGAGAAGGCTCTCGGCGCTACCAATGCCTGCGACAAGTCTGCGGGCATGGCGTAGCGGTGGAACCGTTTCCGGTAGTCCTGCCGGGTTGCACTCCTCGGACAACATTTCTTCAAGCCAGCCTCGTAACCAAACACTCAGATCAAACTGCATGGCCAGCGTATCGAGTACGGGATAGAGCGAAAGGTAGTCACCCACGCGGCTGCCGGCAGCAAATCCGGACCAGGAAACCTCCTGCAGCAGATCAAGATTGCGACAAAGACACAGCGTATGGAATCGCTCCAGGAGCGGATGCTCTGCGTGCAAGCGAATGTTCTGCTGCAACAGCTGTCGTACCGGCACTGCCTCGGCCTTGAGCAGACCGTCCGCAGCAAGATCGCCCGACAGTTCAACCACACGGAAGTGGTGGCGGACAAACGGCGGCAGAAACGCTTCGCTTTGGCCGTCACCGCTGAGTGTGTAGTCGTCCTGACACTCGGTCGAAAAGACCGGCGGGCCCGACAAATCCGTCGATGCGGCAGTCGATGCAGCATAGCGCAACCTGATATGCGTGCCGGACAATCCCTGCAGCGACACCTGGAGACGACCCAGCACCGCCTCGGGAAAGGTGATCCACCATCGTCGTTCACCCGGCCGCAACGCGCTCTTTCGTTGCACCGTGCCGAGTATTCGCTGGTCCATCGGGCGGACACCGTCCTGGGCCCACGGTACGAGCATGGCATCGGTTGGCGAGAGTGTTTCTACGGGCAGCCACTGACGTTTTTGTCGCAGATAGTCGGGGTGATTGCCAAACGCACGCCCATCGATGCTGGCACCCTTGCTGATATCGGCACGCATCAACGGTGAGACTCGCCACTCCCATTCGGAATCCGACGCAATCCGTATCGGTTGCGGGTCAGCCGATTCAATCTCGAGCTGGGCAAGCAGTTGTGGTCTTGAACCAAAGTGCTCGCGTGTGTCGCCGTCCGCAAAACCGGCATGCCAGCCATCAGCAAGCAGTACCGTCAGTGAGTTGGCGCCCGGTCTGACCAGTCCGTCGACACATAGCGACCGGTACTGGATACGCTTTCGATAGTTTGTGTATCCCGAAGGGACTTCCGAGACGTCCAGTTCTGTTTCATTGATCCAAATTCGGCAGGCACCCAGTACCGCGATGTAGAGACGCGCCTTCGGACCCGCCTGCGCAACACGAAAGCGCCGACGCAACAAGGGTACCGGTGTGCCCCAGGTACGGGTGCCATGCACAGGTACTGCGATCCAGTCAGCTCGCCAGTCCCGAGCGTCAAGCGCAAATTCGAAGTGGGCTGTTGCACTCCACCGGCTTGCCAACCCGTCGCTGTCAAAGGTACGCACGCGCCAACAGACACGGGACTGCGCACTCACTCCCCGACCACCATACAGGACCGCCAGGTTGTCCGAACCTTCCACTACCCCGCTATCCCACAGATCAGGCAGCGCTACCAACAATTGTTCGTTCGAAGCCGCCTGCACCTGCCATGCGGTCTGCAGTTCGGCGGGCCTGGTATCGCCCGAGCACCAGGAAAGATGCGGAACTGCCAATGGCAAACCGACGGGGTTGGTCAGAAACTCCGCGCGCAATCTCGTAGGTGCAGTGGTCATATCAGTCGGTCTGTCACCTGGCCAGAACGGCGCATTCCAAGAAATTCATCAATATGCGCCACCACCGTTTCCAGCTGATCGTGGTGCAGCCAGTGGCCGGCACCATCCACATCGAGCATCCGGGCGTCGGGGAAATGCCTGATCGTTGAATCCTGACCGATCCGGTGCGGAAAACCCTGCCTGGCATTGAGGATGAGCGTCGGACGGGCAACGGATTTCCACAGGGCGACCGTGTCTGCTTCAGGCATTGGGTACAGTGACGGGCTGTGGGTGTAGTTGTCAAACTTCCAGCTGTACGAACCATCTTCATTCTGATGACTGCCATGCACGGTCAAGTGGCGCGCGATGATGGCATCAAGATTCGGATTCACCTGCTGCATGCGCTCACAGGCTGCTTCCAGTGACGGATAACGACGCGGTACGCGATCAGCTAGTTTCAGCATCTGCTGTTCCCACGTACGAAATTTCCCCGGCGACGACATGCCTTCATACCAGCCCGGCCAGAGTCCAATGCCTTCAAGCAGTACCAGCTTCGAGACCATTCCCGGCCAGGCTCCGGCCAGCTGTGCGGCGACGGTTGCACCCATCGAGTGCGCCACCAGCACACAACCATGCAGCCGTCGTTGTTCAATCAGCCGAACCAGGTCGTAGACATAGTCGGAGTGTCGATAGGCAGAGCCTCGATTCCAGTCCGAGTCGCCGTGACCACGCAGATCTGGAACCACCACGTGATGGGTGTCGAGAAAACGGCTGGCCAGGAAATCCCAGGTGTGGCAGTGGTCCTGCACACCGTGGACCAGCAACATGGGTGGTGCGGTGCCATTACCCCAATCAAGATAGTGCAGCCGCAATCGCTGGGAGAAATGGTAGTGGGAACTGGCCCTCGGTTCGTTCATGCGTGCATCCCTGACTCGTCCCGACTTCGCGACAACTGTTGCATCGGTATTACGAGCTTCCTTTCCTGACAAAACCATACAGGGGATCTGCCAATTCGCTGCGCAGCCAGTCGAGCAGCAATTGAGCCCGCAGCGCTCGTCTCATCTCCGGCCGCGACAGTAACCAGAAAGGCTGAGCGAGATGTGTATGCGAGGACGGAATCTCCAGCAATCCCGAGGCATCCCCTGCCATCCAGCGCGGCAGCATGCCCACACCAAGCCCCGCGCGCAACGCCGCCAGCTGCTGCAGAACTGAAGTGCTGCGCAGTTTCACGGCAAACTCACTGAATCCATCCTCCCGAAGTGACTGGTCAACACCATCGCCGAGATCAGGATCAACCAGGCTCAGCCAACCGACCGCTCCGTCGAGGGGATGCAGCAACACTTCCTGTGCGACATCAGCGCACGCATAGACACCCAGCTGTGGCCGACCCAGCAATCGCGCGATGAGGTCAGCATCAGGTGACTGCGTCCCGCGGATCATGATGTCGATCTGCCTGGTTGTTGCGGGTTCGAGCGGGTTGACGATGTCTATTTCAATCAATGGATGCTGTGCTCTGAACTGCTCGAGTCGAGGCAGCAGAACGATATGCAGTGACTTTGGCAACAGCAGGCTGAGCAAACCGGCGTCAGCTTTTTCTCCGGCTTGCAGTTCATTTTCGATCGAGATTATCTCGCGACTGATTCTGTCGATTCGATCCGCGAGTTCCTGACCCTGCCGCGTAATAACCAGTCCGTGTGTAGTTCGACTGAACAGGGAGATGCCCAGCCTTCGTTCCAGATGTTCTAGCCGCCGGGTTACGGTGGAAGGATTCACCTCAAGTTGAGTGGCCGCTGCACGAACAGAGCCGGCATGCACAATCGCAGCGAAGTGCCGGTAATCATCCCAATCGGCATTCATGGTGAGGTGTCCAGGCCCAGCTTTAAGAGAACCACGAGGAGCTTACCCGTTCGAAAGGCTGTTGCGAATTCGCAACAGCCTGTTGCGTTACCAAGGGTTGCATTGAGTGTTACTCAAGGTAACATGTCTCTCATTGAAGAGGTCTGGAACGGTAACAAAACAAAGAGGTTCTCCCAGTTCACCGTACCAGAATCCAGCAACCAGCCAGTCCGAACAGCAGTCCAGGCAGGCAGAAAAAGAGATAGTGGTTGCGACAGTTTAGAGGGATACCCGGCTTCCCCTCCCCCTCCTCCCCTGCGGGTATCCCTCTCATTCAAAGCGGTTCGAGGCGAGTCCATCGCCTCAACCCTTCTTCTGTTTCCCGATCCAGAGTTCACCGTTGGTAACCCAGACGACAAACGGTGTGGTCACAGAACAACCGACTCCGCTTGCACACTGCCCCGAGATCAGATCAAACCGATACCCGTGCCAGGGACACACAAGGATGTTTTCAGTCACCTTGCCAGCTATCAGCGGCGCGCCCTGATGTGGACAACGCGCGACATGCAGGACGAGTGAACCCATGAACACATTGATGACCACATCACGCCCGGCAAAACGGACAGCGAGTGGCAAGACAAGCATTGCCATTCGACCCAGACAAACCGGCTCAGGGTCATCCTGCACCGGCACAACTCTGGAATCGAGCAACTCCTGGCGAGCACGCATCATGGTGGTATCTTCGTCGTAGAGAGTTTCATACGTGCGCGCGTAGGCCTGCCCCACCCGATCGCGCAATTCAGGCGCAACCCCGGGCACGTGAAAATCAACGACGATCTCGATCTCACCGAGCCCACGTTCCAGGACATACGTCCAGATTTCGGCGCCGGCGAATTCACCGACAAGGGTTCGCGTAATCCAGCGCCGCTGCGTCGTATCCAGACACAATTCAAGCAGGGATTCCCTGCCTTTTGCATCGAGAACCCGTGCCCGCCAACCCCACGGACCTGCATCTTCACATTCAATACCCGTAAATGAGGAGGCGTGCAGAAAAGGCAGGTGCGCCCAGTCCAGCGCATTTTCAAACATTCGCGCAAGGCTGACCGGCAATACCCGTTGATAGGTACCGACATGGTCGACGCGTGAGCTGGCCGCTGCGGGCACAAACTTGTGTTCAGGCATCTATTCTCCGCTGCACTCGTACACCAACCATCACTCGAAGAAATTGCTTCGACGCGTTGTCAGCCACTCACTCGCTCGATCGAAAAAGCGAACTTCTGGCCATCAAAATTCTCCTCGAAGCCTGAAGCGGTGTTGTCCAGCAGTGCCGCCAGGGTCAGCGTTTCGCCGCAGATATACGCCTGGTGCTCGATGAATGCCTGCAGCAAAGGAGCATCCCCACGAAAGCGGAGTCGAATTCGATCCGAGACACGCAATCCGCTGTCTTTTCGTGCCCGCTGAATACTGCGCACAATCTCCCTCGCCTGACCGCCTCTGATCAGTGACTCGTTGAGTTCGCACTCAAGATCGATCGCAATGGTCGCATCCGAGATGATATTGGCGCCCGGCCGCGGCTTATGCTGCACGTCGATCTCTGCGAGCGTAAATTCCTCACCTTCGACGGTGAGCCTTCCGTCCCGCCTCAATTGGGCAATCGCCGGTGCGGGCAATGCGTTGATGGACAGTTGAAACTGCTTCATGCGCTTGCCCAGTCGTTTGCCAAGCAGCGGGAAATTCGGCTTGGCTACCAATTCGATGTAGGCACTTTCGTCCGCGTCGAACACCACCTGCTGTACATTCAATTCGCGTTGAACGTAGGCCATGAGTGCATCGATCTGGCTCAGGCGCTGCCCCGCCTCACCGATGATGGTGAGGCGCGACAGTGGTGTGCGCAGATTGATCTTCTCCGCCTCACGCTTCTGTCGGCCAAGCAGAATCACTCGCTGCATCAATCCAACAGCCTGCTCAAGTTCTGACTTGCGCAGTTCCGGATTGGCGTCAGGAAACGCGCACAGATGGACGGAGGCCGGCGCTGCTCCGCCCGCTGACATCCTGGTCAGTTCGAGATAAAGATGTTCAGCAAGGAAGGGAGCAAACGGAGCCATGATCCGACTCAACTCACCCAGTACGGTAGACAACGTCGCGTAGGCCGCATGTTTGTCAGCGGATTGCCCTTCTTCCCAGAATCTTGGTCTATTCAGGCGGATATACCAGTTGGTCAGGTCGTCGATGAAGTCGAGGAGCTGCGGAACCACGGCATACAGGCGATACGCTTCCATCTCCTGCGCGATGGCAGCCTTGAGTGTCTGCAATCGGGACACTATCCATTGATCGAGAATATTCGCACTGTGTGCAGTATCTTGTGATGGAGTCCAGTGATCGATCTGTGCGTAGGTACGCAAAAACGAATAGGCGTTGTACCAGGGCAGCAGCACTCGACGCACCATGTCGCGCACGCCACCATCAACAAAACGCTGTTCTTCCGCACGCACCAGCCCTGAGGTGATCAGATACAGCCGAAGTGCGTCTGCACCATACTCTTCCATGAGTTCGTCGGGCGGTGTGTAGTTGCGCAGCCGCTTCGACATCTTCTTGCCGTCCGCAGCAAGCACCATGCCATTGACAATGACGTTGCGGAACGCCGGTTTGTCATACAGCGCTGCGGCAAGCACGGTCAGCGTATAGAACCAGCCACGTGTCTGGTCGAGCCCCTCGGCGATGAACTCGGCTGGAAATCCAGCCTCGAACAGCTCGCGATTCTCAAACGGGAAATGCAGTTGTGCGTAGGGCATCGAGCCGGACTCGAACCAGCAATCCAGCACCTCAGGCACTCGCCTGTACACACCGGCCTCACCCGGTTGTGTGAACGTCACGGGATCTACATGTTCACGATGCAGATCATTGACTCGAACGCCAGAGAGCGCTTCGAGTTCATCAAGCGAGCCAATGCAGACCTGACTGCCGGTGGTATCGTTGATCCAGATCGGAATCGGCGTACCCCAGACACGATTGCGCGAAATGGCCCAGTCAACGGCATTTTGCAGCCAGTTGCCAAAGCGGCCCTCCTGCAGATGCTCTGGCACCCAGCGAATCTGCGCATTGGCCGCCAGCAATCGATCTCGCATCGAACTGACCCGCACATACCAGGACGGGATGGCCCGATAGATCAGCGGAGTATCGGACCGATAGCAGAACGGATAACTGTGTGTGATCGTATCGTGCCGGTACAGGGCCCCTGACGCCTTCAGTGCGCGAATGATCTCCGGGTCCGCTGCCTTGACATGCAGACCTGCATAATCCGGCACTTCGTCCGTGAACTTGCCTTCGAGTGTGACCGGACAGACAAACGCTTCAATGCCGGCCAGCTTCAGAACACGATTGTCGTCCTCACCAAATGCCGGGGCCTGGTGCACCAGTCCCGTACCACTATCGGTCGTGACGTAATCATCGGTAAGCACAACAAAGGCACCACGCTCGCGCTCACTGTCAAACCATGGAAAAACCGGCTCATAACGACGACCGAGCAGATCGCGACCCAGGCAGGCTCTCTCAACGGTGAGCCCCGGATACGCAGGCAATCGTTCGCTGGCAATATAGAAGTGCACCTCGCGAGCCGCATCAAAAACCCGCGAATATTCGATGTCCGCCCCGACACAGATGGCCAGGTTCGAAGGGAGTGTCCATGGCGTCGTCGTCCACACCGCGAGACTGGCATCTTCATCCAGCAGCGGAAACAGCACGGTAATGGCTGGATCCTGCACATCCATGTAGTTGGAGGTCGCTTCGAAATTGGACAGCGGTGTGGCGAGTGCCGTTGAGATCGGCATCACCTTCACACCCTGATAGATGAATTGCCTGTCCCATAGCTGTTTGACCACCCACCACACCGATTCCATGTACCAGGGGTCCATGGTCTTGTAATCGTTGTCAAAGTCCACCCATCGACCCAGGCGAGTGATCGTGCTCCGCCACTGGCTGACATAACGCTGCACGATGGCACGACACTGGTCGTTGTAGCCGGCAATGCCCAGCTCTTCGACAGCTTGCTGTGCCGACATATTGAGTTTCTTGTCGATCTCATGTTCGATCGGCAGACCATGACAGTCCCACCCAAAACGGCGCATGACGTGATGACCGCGCATCGTCCAGTAGCGAGGGACAATATCCTTGATGGTACTGGCTACGATATGCCCGTGGTGCGGCAGGCCCGTCGCAAACGGCGGGCCGTCATAAAAAATGTAGGGCTTGCCGTTTTTGGTCTGTTCCAGCGATTGCTCAAAAATCCCGTCTTTTTCCCAGAAGTCGAGCACGGCATGCTCGGCGTCCACGAACGAAAAAGTCTGGGCAGATCCTGGCGTTGTCATCGGCATTCATGTGGCTGTTGGCGAGGGTCGGCATTCTAGCCCGGATTATTCAAGAACATTCTGCTGGGGCTGTCGAAGATGGCCAGGTGCAGAGACTGGCCGGTTTCGGCATAGTCGAAGCAACCGTTGAGCCGACTTCGGGCTCGAACTTTCCAGTCAACTCCGCGAGGTCAATGATGAAATTTGGCGCAGTGCTCCCTCACAATGAAATCGGCACCGATCCAGGTGCCATGAAAGCCTATGTGCAAGGGCTAGAAGCGCTCGGAGCGACCCACCTGCTGATTTATGATCACGTGCTCGGCGCCGACCCGAATCGACCCGGCGGATTCAAAGGTGTTTATGACAAGGACACCGCATTTCATGAACCGCTGACCACCTTTGCATTCATCGCTGCAGTCACCTCCCGCATCGAACTGGTGACCACCATCCTCATTCTGCCCCAGCGGCAGGCAACCCTGGTGGCCAAACAGGCGGCAGAAGTCGCCATCCTCTCGGACAACCGTTTCCGCATGGGCGTCGGCATCGGCTGGAATGAAATCGAGTATGAAGCGCTCGGGGTGCCTTTCCGCAATCGAGGTGCAAGGCTCGCCGAGCAGGTCGACCTGCTGCGCGCCTTGTGGCGGGAAGACAGTCTGACGTTCAACGGCAAGATGCATCAGGTCACGCTGGCGAGCATCAACCCCAGACCTGGCAAGCCGATTCCGATCTGGTTCGGTGGGTCAGCGCCAGCGGCGCTGGAGCGCTGTGCAACAAAGGGTGACGGCTGGATGCCGTTGATGGGTCCATCCGACAAAGCGCGTGCCTGCCTTGCGCAGATGCGCAGAGCTCGCGAGCAGGCGGGCTTATCCTGGGAGACCTTCGGTGTGCAAGGCCAGGCACAGTATGCCGGTGGTTCGCCTGATCGATGGGTGGCACATGCCACGAAGTGGAAAGAACTCGGCGCCAGTCACATTGCCATCGCCACCCACAACGCCGGCCCTGTGAGCGTCGACGGTCATCTGGCGCGGGTGAAGGAATACTTCGATGCGTTGGGTTCTGTCGATTGAATCGTTCAACCGGCAGCCGTGCGCCCGCGTGCAAACCGGGGTGACAGCATTCTGCCGGTATTACGGGCATTGAAGATGAAATCGCAAATGATCGCGCGCGACTGTTTGCCTGGGCACATTGGCTCGAGACGCGCGCACAGTTCCCGGATCTGACGATCCGCTTCGGCGTGAGAATCGTACGGGCCAAGCTCGATGCCTTCACGCGTGCTGAAATACCAGCGGCCTTCGCTGGAAAACACGCGGTCGGAACGAAACCACGCTCGCAGACGTTCGTTCTTCCGATGACAGACCATGGTGCTTCCATACCACTGAAAACACAGTCATGTTCTGCGTACCCCATGCGGTCGTCTGTAAGAACGATGTAGGGATTTGTTGCTGAATTACATTCGCACCGTGGCTAACAAGGTATCCATCCGGGACTTGAGGCTGTCGAGATTGCCGGCCATCAGTGGCACGATCAACTGGTCCACACCGGTCGCGGCATACTGTCCAACGGTCTCCGGATTGACCGGTTGGCTGTTGGGGCCAACATAGACTTTTACGTCGAGGCGACGTCGTCCGTGTACCGCAAGTTCACCGTCGAGAAACGCCAGTCGCTCGCTCACACCCTCCGGGCTGAGATTGAAGCCATACCAGCCATTGCCATGTGAGGCCACCCGCCGCAGCGCTGGATTGCTCTCGCCGCCAAACAGTACAGGCAAGGTTGTCTGTACCGGCTTGGGATTGAAGTGACAGGCCTCGATGTCAACGGTTCGACCGTGAAACGCCGGGCTGTCCTGGGTCCACAGGGCGCGCATCACGTCGATGTACTCAAGACAGCGGGCCGCCCGATCGGCAAAACTCATGCCCAGTGCATCGAACTCCTCGGCCAACCAGCCAATGCCTACCCCAAAATCGACCCGACCGCCGGAGAGGTAGTCGAGATCGGCGACCATCCGCGCGGTGTAGACCGGCTGACGTTGTGGCACCAGACAGATGCCCGTGCCCAGCCGTATGGTGCTGGTGTGCGCCGCAACAAAGGTCAGTGCGGAAAATGGATCCAGCAATCCTTCGGGCTCACCGGGGATTCGGCCACTGCGGGAATAGGGATAGGTTGAAGCATAATCCGGGAAGAACAACACGTGTTCCGGAACCCACAACGAATGAAATCCGGCTGCTTCGACCAGCTTCGCGGCGGAGCCAATGAAGGCCGGCGGCGTACGATGATTGAACGCCATGGTGACTCCGATCTGCATGTCTGCTGCTCCTGTCTGGTTCGCGCTGGTTCGCGCTGGTTCGCGCTGGTTCGCGCTGGGTTGCAGGCTAAAGGTATGATGCCGGAGGAGCAACGGGTGGGGAATTCCACATCAGCGGCATGGCCAGCGGACGCGCATTCACGCACTACCTGACCAGCTCGAGCCTGTGGATGGCCGGCATGAGCCTCTATGGCTTCCTGTTTACCTGGATACTGGTCGGAATCCTGGATCGACCAGCCAGCGAAGCGGGCACGGCACGATTCATCGCGGAAATGCCGCCGTTGGCTTTGCTGCTCCTTGGCGGCGTTCTGGGTGATCGCATGAACGGGCGTTCCTTCCTGATCGTCATGAACCTGGCGATGGCGGTCCCACCACTGGTCATTGCGGCCATCTACAGCGTCGATCTGCTGAACTACTGGTGGGTAGTCGCTTTCGGGGTGGCAACCGCCAGCATCCAGGCGTTATCCGACCCTTCCAGGCAAGCGATCCTCTCGCGGGTTACCCCATTGGATATCCAGCGATCAGTGACCGTCATGACGGTCGTGACCACCGGGGTAGGCATGCTTGGCTTCTATCTCGGCGGCCAGCTTGAAACCCTTGGTCTGAGCCAGGTATTGATGATGCAGGGTGCCTTCTTTCTGGTCGGCGCGATCGCCGTCAGTGCCTTGCCGGACATGCCGGTCGTGAAGGCTCATCGACCGTCGTTGATGGAGGGGCTGCGGGCCACCTGGGAATCAACCCTCGCTCGCAACATGATCGGGCTCAACTTCCTGTCCAGCCTCTTCAATGCCGGCGCCTACATCATTGCCATTCCCTACATCGCCAAGGAAGTGTACGGCGGTGACGCGGCTTTTCTTGCCACCGTGATGATCGTCTTCACGCTCGGCAGCGTCGGCTCAAACGTCATCCTGT
>Ga0163144_10004276_pt1 | contig 32206 bp, 23 predicted proteins | sample OliLak19BULKMAT1_FD_123175 | JGI IMG/M metagenome (GOLD analysis project Ga0163144, IMG submission 123175) | Freshwater microbial mat bacterial communities from Lake Vanda, McMurdo Dry Valleys, Antarctica - Oligotrophic Lake LV.19.BULKMAT1 | ecosystem: Environmental > Aquatic > Freshwater >... | reverse complement strand
TCCACCGCCCCGCACTTGAACTCCGGGCTGAATCTTCGTCTTGTTTGCTTGGACATCGTCTATTCCTATCGCACCCTTGGGTGCTCTGTCGAGATGTCCACTTTTTCGGGGCAGGGTCATCCCCATCGTTTCAGGCGGGAAACTCGTGGGACTCCTCACCGAGGGCGACCTCAAGCGAGCGGAGCCTTCCACTCTCTCGGATACGCAGGAAGAGTTCATGGCGGTGATGGAGGGGACGCAGGTCAACCGCATCATGATCGAGAACCTCGTCACCACCACTCCGGATACGCCCCTCGTCGAGGCCGCGCGGATATTGTGGTCGAGCAAGTACGGAGCGTTGCCCGTGCTCGATGGTGAGAAGCTCGTCGGAATCCTGACCGACAACGACCTCGTGGGCGCCCTGGTCAAACTCCTCGAACGCGAGCACTGATCCCTTTTCACAGGGTTTGGTGCATATGCATCAGGGCCTCGGCCCGCGTGGGCGTGATAAACCGGTTCCATGCTGAAGACCGCCATCCTCACCCTCACCCTCCCCCTCTTCCTGGTCGCCTGCGGCGATGCCCGGGCCACGGGCGCCGCCGATTCGAAGGCTGCAGCCCCCGCGGCCAAGCCGGCCCCATCGAGCGTCGATTCGTCCGCGTTGAGCGGCACGGTGGTCGAGACGATGAACGGCGGGGCTTACACCTATGTCCGTCTCAAGACCTCGGAGGGCGAGGTCTGGGCGGCCGTGAATCAGGCGACCCTCAGCCCTGGCGCCCAGATCACCATCGGCAACACCATGTGGATGGAGAATTTCGAAAGCAAGACGCTCAACCGCAAGTTTGACCGGATCCTCTTTGGCAGCCTCGCGGGAGCAGCGGGTCTCGACGCGATGGCCGCGGCCGCCGAACTCCCCGCCGGGCACCCGGATACCTCGAGTGCGGGCGCCGCATCGACATCGCAGGTCGGCGACATCCTTGGCGACGCGAAGGTCGACAAGGCCACCGGCAAGGACGCGCGGACCGTGGCCGAGGTGTGGGCCTCGCGCAAGGAACTGAGCGGCCAGGAGGTGGTGATCCGGGCGAAGGTGGTGAAGTTCAACCCCGAGATCATGGGCAAGAACTGGATCCATCTGCGCGACGGCTCGGGCAACGCGGAAAAGGGCGACCACGACCTCACCGTGACCACCAGTGCCGTGGTCGCCAAGGGCGACATCGTGAGCGTGCGGGGCAAGGTCGCGGTCGACCGTGATTTCACCGCCGGATACGCCTACCCCGTGATCATCGAGGACGCCAAGGTCATCAAGTAGGGCGGGGCCAACTCACCTGGGCCGGAGCGCCTTCCGGCGCCCGAGTTCCTCCCCCAGTCGAGGGTGCACCGGAACGCCCGTTCGGGCGACGTTACACCCGACGGTTCACATCGAGATCGAGCCCTCGCGGAAGTCGGTGCGGTCGAGCCAGACATTGACCAGCACCGGCCGGCCGGCCGCGGCGAAGGCACGGGCGCGGGCCAACGCGGCTTCGACCTCGTCCGCCCGCCTGACCTCGATTCCCTCGGCCCCGAAGCCGCGAGCCACCTCGTGATACGCCGTGCGGGCGAGGACCGTGCCCACATCGTCCTTGAGCATCTTCACCTGCTCACGCGCAATCTGGGTCCAGCCGGCGTCGTTGCCGACGACTGCGATCACCGGGACGCCGTGGCGGACGAAGGTGTCGAACTCGGCGAGGCCGTAGCCCGAGGCGCCGTCGCCCCAAAGGAGCCACACTTCAGAACCCGGCCGCGCGAGCGAGGCTCCAAGGGCGAAGCCGGCTCCCACTCCGAGCGTGCCGAAAACCCCGGGGTCGAGCCAGGTGAGCGGCCCGCGCGGACGGAGGATGTACGAAGCGGTGGCCACGAAATCGCCTCCGTCCGCGACGAAGATGGCGGCATCGCCGGCGGCGCGGTCGAGTGCGCGAAAGAAGGCCACCGGATTCACATGCTCGGAGGGTGGGTCGGCTGAACCCCGGGCCTGAGCGTCGATGCCGGTCTCTCGCACCTGGTCGCGGTCGCGCAGAGTGGCGATCCACTCGTCGCGGCGGCTCACGTCGCCCCCCACTGCGCGTTCGGCGAGCTCTTCGATGAAGGCCCCCGCGTCGCCGATGGCGGCGATGGTCGGCCGGCGGTTGAGGCGCGCTTCCTTGGCACTTCGGTTGGCCGCGATCAGGGTTGCCTCGCGCCTGACGTGCTTGCCGTAGTCGAGCCGGAAGTCGCACGGCACGCCCGCGAGGACCACGCAGTCGGATTCGCGCAGCGCCTTCCGCCGCTCGTGCCGCAACTGAAGCGGATGATCGCGGCCGAGAAGACCGCGCGCCATGCCGGAAAGGTAGACCGGCACGCCGAGCCGGGTCACCGCCGCCGCGAGGCGCGCGGCGTTGGTGGCCTGGGCGAGCGACTGTGAGCCGATGACCATGAGCGGCCGTTCGGCTTTCCGGAGCGCAGTCAGGGCCCGCGTCACCGCGCGCTCGCCCGGCCGGGGCACCATGACGTCCCGCACACGAGGGCCCCCCACCAAAGAGACCCCCGCGAACAACCGGGAGGCGTGTCGATTGAGGTAGAAGCGGAGCAGTCGATCCGGAATGGACGTGCCTTTGCCCGAAGCGTCGATGTACCACTGGCGGATCGTCGCCTCCTCATAGAGCAGATCCACCGGACACTCGATGAAGACCGGACCGGGGATTCCTTCGCGGGCCACGGCGAGGGCCTCGCTCACCGCGGGGCCGAGATCGGCCACGCGGCGGATCTGCTTCACGAGCTTCACATGCGGTGCGATCAGGGGGCGCTGATCGATGTCTTGAAGCGCGCCGCGGCCCTGGAGGGCGGTTGGTGCGGCTCCGCCGATGAGGAGGATCGGCGACTGCGCGAGCTGCGCATTCTTGAGGGCGGTGATGGTGTTGGTGAGACCCGGGCCCGCGGTGACCGCGGCGACGCCGGGCACGCCGGTGAGTCGGGCCGTGGCATCGGCCGCGAAGACCGCGGTGACCTCGTCGCGCGTGTCCACGATGCGAATGCCGCGTGCCTTCGCGGCCACGAGGATGGGTGAGATGTGGCCGCCGCAAAGGGTGAAGATGATCGGCACGCCGTGGGCGGCAAGCGCTTCCGCGACGCGATCGCCGCCGTGGGGAGTTGCGGTCGTTGAAGTCATACCGATGCCCTTTCCGCGGACGGCTTCGCCGCATGTTCGTCCATGAGTGCCCGGTAGTCGACCTTTCCCACCCGGGTCTTCGGCAGATCGGATCGGAATTCGACCTCGCGCGGGCACGACCACTTGATGAGCTTCTCGCGGCAGTGGGCGATGAGGGTTCTTTCGGTCTCGGGGCCGGCGAGGGCGGGATCGCGCAGCACCACGTAGGCCTTGACCCTCTCGACCTGCGCTTCGTCGGGCACGCCCACCACACACGCGTCGGCCACGAGCGGATGCTGGTAGAGGATGGCCTCGACCTGCGACGGGTAGACGTTGAAGCCCGACGACTTGATCATGCGCTTCAGCCGACCCGTGAAGTAAAAGAAGCCGTCCGCGTCCATCTTCCCGATGTCGCCGGTGTGAAGCCACACGCGTCCATCGTGGTGCCTGCGCAGGGTAAGGGCGGTGGTTTCGGGGTCGTCGAGATAACCGAGCATTACCGCGGGGCCCGATACGCAGATCTCGCCTTCGGCTCCGGCATCGACGGGGTCGTTCGTTCCCGAAGCGCAGATCATCGCGTCCATGTCCGGGAAGGGCAGGCCGATGGATCCTTCGCGATATTCGGCGAGCGGGGTTGCCATGATCGCGGAGACCGCCTCGGTAAGGCCGTAGCCCTCGAGCAGCTTCACGGTGCCGCCACAGTTCCGCACCAGCGCCTCGAAACGCTCCTTCACCGGCCGGGGCAGGGTGTCCGCGCCGCAAAAGCATGCGCGCAGGCACGACAGATCCGCTCCGCGCAGCGTTTTGTCCTTCGAGAGCGCGTCGAAGAGAGTCGGCACGCCCACCATCACGGTGGGGCGCTTTGTGCGGAGGAGTTTGGCCACCGCCTCGGGCGTGAAGGTGGGTACGAGAATCGACTTGCCTCCCGCCATCAGCACCGCATTCACGCAGACCCCGAGGCCAAAACCGTGGAAGAGGGGCAGAATCGCGAGCATCGCGTCGCCCCTATGAATGCCGCCCCAGGCCGCCACCTGCAGGCTCTCGGCGATGAAGTTGTGATTCGAGAGCAGGATTCCCTTGGGCTGGCCGGTGGTGCCGCCCGAGAAGAGGATCGCCGCCGGGTCGTGGGTTGAAGCAGGAGGGGCGGCGGGAGACTGCGCGGCGCTCATGCCTTCGGACATGAGGTCGGACCACCAGCGCACGCGGGGGTCTTGTGAAACCTCTTTGATCTTCCGCCCCCTGGTCATCCAGAAGCCGAGTTTCTTGAGAGGGGGAAGATAGTCAGGAATCCGCGTGACCACGATCGCGCTTAGCGGCGCTTTCGGGGTCGCGGCCTCGAGCGTGCCGAAGAACGCATCGAGCACCACCGCGATCCGCGCGTGAGAGGCGTCTATGTAGTGCGTGATCTCGGCCGCGGTGGAGAGCGGATGGATCAAAGCCGCCACTGCCCCCAGCTTGTTCGCGGCGTAAAAGGCGATGACACCCGCCGGAGATGTCGGCATCGAGATGAGTATGCGGTCGCCCGACCTGAGGCCGAGGGAAGAGAGGGCCAGAGCCGCGCGGTCGATGGCGGTGAGCAGGTCGCGATAGGTGGACGTCCTGCCGAGGAAGTCCCAGGCGATATCGTCGGGCACGCGGCGGGCGGTGGCTGCGATCGCTTCGTAAAGCGTGGTCGCGGGATATTCGAGGCTCTTTGGAACCTCGCCGTAAAACCGCAGCCAGGGACGCTCAGCCATTGCGCCCCCAATGGTACCCGTCCCTTGAGCCCTTCTGGTGGGGGGCTCCGCGGACCGGCTTAAACCGCGCCGATCAGGACCGCGGCGTCTTTCCCTTCATCCGGTAGAGCTTTGTCGCGGTCCGCACATAGATGCTCTCGGCATCCGCGGCCGGTGTCGCGAGACTCATCTCACCGAGAGAGTTCTTCGCGACTTCCTTGTACTCATCCCCCGCTTCGACCACATACATGTCGCCGTCTTCGCTGAGCAGATAGACCTTGCCGCCACTCGCCAGGGGCGAACTCGAGAACGTGGCACTGCCCGTGCCCACGCGCGACTTATAGATCTCCTTGCCGGTTTTCGCGTCCGCCACCTGAAGGATGCCGTTGTCGTTCACCGCATAGACCCGGCCGCGATAGAGGAGAGGCGAGGCGGTGTAGGCGGAGAAGCGGGGCAGGAACCAGCTCACGTGTTCGTTGAGCGGGGCATCCTTCGCGGTGGTGAGGTCGCCGGTCGCTCCGGGCTTTACCGCGAAGAGGGGCCGGTTGGTTTCACCCTGCGATCCCGAACCCACGAAGAGCAGGCCCTCACCCGCGATCGGGCTGGGCGTCGCCTGGGTCATGCCGCCGAGGCGCCAGATCTCCTTGCCGTCCGTGCCGTAGCTGATCACCAGGCCCTTGCCGATGGTGATGACCTCCGTCCGCGATCCGTTCTCCCAGATGAAGGGAGTGGCCCAGCCGGACTGAGAGCGCGCCTTGAAGCCGCTGCGACTCGTCTTGAATACCTCTTCGCCGGTCTTGGCATCTAGGGCCACGAGGAACGACTCGGCCTCGTTGTCGTGCATCTGATACACGCGGCCGCCATGGACGACGGGCGAGGAGGCGGTGCCGAAGTCAAGGTAGATCGGCTGGGGCGGCCAGGTCTTCTTCCAGAGCTGCTTGCCGTCGAAGGTGTAACAGAAGAGGCCGACGTTTCCGCCGAACGAAGCGTAGATGCGTTCGCCGTCGGTGGCCGGGGTCTCGGACGCGTAGGTGTTCTTGCGGTGGCGTCCTCCCGGAGGCAGGCCCTTGTGAGCCTCGTGCTGCCACTTCACATTGCCGCTCTTCGAGTCCAGTGCGAAGACCCGGTAGCTCACTTCCTCGGCTTCCCTGGTGAGTTCGATGTCGCGCGCGGTGATCCGCTTCAGGATCTCCTCATCCGAATGGCCCGCGGCTTTGAGTTCGGCGGCGTAGTCGTTGCCGAAGATCCCTTTCGAGGGCGCTTTGAACTGCCCGGTGTTGACCGCCGAGGTGACGAACACCGTGTCTTTCCAGACGATCGGAGAGGACCACCCATGGCCCGGAATCTCCGTTGCCCACGCGACATTCTCCTTCGCGGACCACTGCGTCGGCAGGGTCGAACCATCCGCCACCCCTCCCGCACTTCCGCCGCGGAACTGGGGCCAGTTCACGGGTGTCGCCGCCTGCGTGGCCACCGTGGACAAAGCGATCGTGCTCGTGAGAATCAGGGCGGTGTGTTTCATCGAGTCATTGTCCGTCGAACCGCCAGGGCCCCGCAAGCGAATCGCGGGATTTCGTGTTCAAGAATGTGTAACGCTCGTCTACTTCAAACGCGCGTACTTGCGGAGGGCGGCGATCAGACGGTCATGGGGAAGGGCCTCGACCCGGGCGTTGTCGGCTCCGGTCATCGTCTCTGCTTTGAGCATGGCATTGAGGATCGCTTCTTCGGTGGCCTGGACGGTGGCCGCGAACAAGGCATCCATCCTCGTGTTGGGAAGCATGGCCACGTTCGCGACGCTTTCGCTGCCGCCGGTTTTCGGGTTCGCGGTGGAGAAGGCGACGAAGATGTCGCCCGAGCTGTTGCCGCCCATACCGCCACTTCGGCCTACGCCCAGGGCCACGCGGGTGGCGATGCGTTTCAGCTGATGAGGGAGGAGAGGCGCGTCGGTTGCCACCACCACGATGATCGAACCCGACTCCCCGGCCGAATCCACGCCGCCTTGAGGCGCGGGCGTCAGGCAGCGCGCAGCCTGGGGTCGAACCGAGGGGTCGCTCGATGCGATGCAGGGCAGCAGGTCGCCAATCTCCTGACCCACGGGTGCGCCGGCCACCCGCAGATCGGGCCGCCTTCCGAAGTTGCACTGCACGAGCACGCCGACGGTGTAGCCGCCGCGTGCGGTGTCGAGCACCCGCGACGCCGTGCCGATGCCGCCCTTGAACTGATGACACACCATCCCCGTTCCACCGCCGACGTTGCCTTCCTCCACCGGGCCGCCCTTAGCCCCATCGAGAGCCGCGAAGGTGTGAGCCGGCTTCACATGGAAACCGTTGATGTCGTTCAGGAATCCGTCGTAGGTCTCGGCCACCACCGGCAGACCCCACGGCTGAAGCCCGGGGCGCGTGGTCTGCCATTCGAGGATCGCGTCGCGCACCACGCCAACGCTGTGGGTGTTGGTGATTCCAATCGGTCCTTCGAGCAGGCCGCTCTCCTGGAGCCACGTCGTTCCCGTCATCTCGCCATTGCCGTTGAGAGTGAACCAGGCGCCAAAGACCGGATCCGCGTTGCCCTTCCCTCGCGGATGGACGACCGTGACACCGGTGCGGATCGGGCCCTGGCCACGCGACAACCGGCCCTGGCCGGAGATCAGAGTCACATGGCCCACCTCGACCCCCGCGACATCGGTGATGGCATCGAGGGAGCCTGGAGTGCCGCCAATCAGTGGAGAGATACCGAGCTCCCGCGCGCGGGACTTGCCCATTTGTGCTTCGGTCACGGCGGCCGTGAACAGGAATGCGGCGGCGTGAACAAGGAGAGAATGTCGTCGCATTGAGAACCTCCGGTGGTTCCGCGTCTCCGCGGCAGGGGCGTCTAAAGACCGAAGCAGTAGAGGGTGTTGGCGGTGCGGATGTAGATCCGATTGCCGACGATGGCCGGGGTCGCGTAGATCTCCTCGTCGAGCTTGTTGAGGGAGAGGACTTCCTGCTCGCCGCCCGCCTTCAGGACCGCGACGATGCCGGAGCGGCTGGGGATGTAGATCTTTCCATCCGCGGCCACCGGCGAAGCGTAGTAGCTGTCCACCGCACCGCGCAGGCGCGCCTGTTTCAGCACGGCGCCGGTTTGCGGGTTGAACGTGGTCAGGATGCCTCCATCGTTGATCATGTACAGCACGTCCTGGTACACGAGAACCGTGGGCAGCTGGGGCACGGAACGCTGATACTTCCAGACCAGGCCCTTCGTGGTCATGTCGCCCTCGCCGTTCGCGCGGAAGGCGAGCAGGCCGTTCTCCGAGGCCGCGTTCGCCAGGTACATCCGCCACTCCGTGGCGTCGATCGCCCCATTCGAGTTGAGGTCGATGAAGAAGAACATGTCCTTCGTCTCTTTGTCGGAGATCTCCGCGGCCGAGAGGAGAGAGTTCTTGTCGGCGTCGAGTTTCGCGATCATCTCGTCGAAGGGGGGCACCTTCACCTGCGCGCCGGGATCGTTTTGGGGGGTGTTGAAGCCGGAGATGAACACGGTGTTGCCCATGAGCACCGGCCCGGACTTCATCTCGCCGGGGAGCGCGTTGACGAACCAGACGCTGCTGCCGTCTTTGGGCGAGTAAGCGTCCATGCGGAGTGAGCCGGGCGCCAGAATCAGGGGCTCGGCGGCGCCTTTCGCCTGGTAGAGAACCGGAGTGGAGTGACCGCTGATCGCTTCGGGTCGCGCCTTCCGCCAGACCTCGCGGCCGGTGGCCGCATCGAAGGCAGCGATGTACGAGCCGCTCGACTGATCGCAGACGAGGATCACCTTGTCGCCCACGAGCATCGGCGAGGCGCCCATGCCGTAGATGTTGTTGAAGGGGCCGAGTGGAGTTTTCCAGCGCTCTTTGCCGTTGAAGTCGTACGAGAGCAGGCCGTAGTCGGGGAAGAAGATGAAGACGCTTTTTCCGTCGGCCACCGCGGAGGGTGAAGCCGGACCGTTGCGCCGATCGAGTTTCTCTTTGCGGTCGCGCGGGCTCTCCCGCCGCCACTTCTCCCCGCCGGTCTTGAGATCGAGGGCGATCGTGAAGAGCTTGTCGTTCTCCGCGGCGGTGACGAAGATGTGACCGGCGCTCACGATCGGGGATGAATAACCGGCCGGCAGTGTCGTCTTCCAGACGACGTTCTTCGCGGGTCCGAACTCGGAGGGAAGGCCGGTGGACTCGGCAGTGCCGAGACCGTTCGGGCCGCGGAACCGGGACCAGTCGGTGGTGTCGGCTTGACCCACGGCGATCAGGGCGGTGAGGGCTAGTGCAAACATGGTCCCCCGAGACTACTCCCTGAGGTGCCGGTTTCGCGATGATCGCGGCCGTGGACTGGTAGCATCGCACGGCGTGACCTGGACGACTCGAGTGAACATGTACACTCCGGATTTCGTCCCGCCTGATGTGGGCGGCGGGCGACGCGCATCGTGAGCGGCGTCGGCCTGCACGACAGCGAGGGCAAGCTGTCCGCCACACTGCGGCGCGTATCGGCCACACTGTCCACGGAGACAGTTTCGCTCCGGCAGATTCTGGAGACGATCGGGGAACAGGGCATGCTGCTGGTGTGCGCCGTGCTGACCCTGCCCTTCCTGATACCGGTATCCATTCCCGGCGTCAGCACGGTGTTCGGTCTCGCCATCGTGCTCCTCGCCGTGAGCATCACCCTCAACCGTGTGCCCTGGCTGCCGCGCCGGATACTCGACCGGCAGTTAGAGGCGCCGGCGCTGCGCCGGACGTTCGAGAGGGCGAGCACCATCGTCGCGCGGATCGAGCGCCTGGTGAAACCGAGGCTCGACTTCGTCGCGGCCACTCCCGGTTCCCGAGTGATTCACGGCTGCGGCCTGATCCTGGGCGGCCTGCTGTTGATGGCGCCGTTCGGCTTCGTGCCGTTCTCGAACACCCTGCCGGGCATCGCGATACTCCTGCTGGCGCTGGGACTGCTCGAACGAGATGGCATGCTCCTCGTTGCCGGCCATCTCATGAACGTGGCCACCGTCGCGTACTTCGCGACGCTTGTCGTCGGCGCTATCACGGCTGGGCGCGGCCTCGCCGGGCTGATCGGGTAATGGCTGGGGCAGAAGCGACGCCGAGCAGGATCTGTCGTCCCCGATCGCCGCTCCACGTTCAGGTATTCTGCCCGCGGCGTCTTGCTGGCGCCCTCAGCGTTGTCCTCGAGCAAGGAGCCTTGAACCATGAGAGTTCTGATTGGCGTCGCCGCACTGGTTCTTTCCGCCGGCCTCACCCACGCTCAAACCGGGGGCCGGCAGCTCCTCCAGCAACCAGCACTCAGTCGCACCCACATCGTCTTCGGGCACGGCGGTGACTTGTGGAGCGTGTCGCGTGAGGGCGGGGCCGCCTCGCGACTGACGTCAGGACCGGGTGCCGAAACGGGCCCGGTGTTTTCCGCGGACGGGACCAGGGTCGCCTTCACCGGAGAGTACGACGGCAACGTGGATGTCTTCGTGATCCCGACCGCGGGGGGAGTTCCGAAGCGTCTCACCTACCATCCCACCGCCGACGTGGCCCTCGGCTTCACTCCGGACGGAAACCGCGTTCTCTTCCGGTCGACGCGGACCGCGCGTTCGCGTTACGCCGAGTTGTTCACCATCGGCCTCGAGGGGGGACTCCCGCAGACTCTGCCGCTTCCGATGGCGGCCGAAGGCAGCTACTCGGCGGATGGGGCTCGTATCGCCTACGTGCCTCTCCAGCGGGCCTTCGCGACCTGGAAGCGCTACCGCGGAGGCCAGACGACGCCCATCTGGCTCGCCACCCTTTCCAACTCGCGCGTGGAAAAGGTCCCGCGGGACAATTCCAACGACTTCAATCCCATGTGGGTCGCAGACAAGGTCTACTTTCTCTCCGATCGCGACGGCCGCACCACGCTTTTCAGCTATGACACCCTGACGAAGAAAGTCGCGCGTCTCTTCGACAACGACGGCTTCGACCTCAAATCCGCCTCGGCCGGGCCGGGTGCCATTGTCTACGAGCAGTTCGGTTCGCTCGGCCTCTTCGACCTCACCACCGGACGGCGTCGCCCGCTTTCCGTGACCGTCACCGGCGACTTCCCGGAAGTGCGGGAGCGCCTGCTCCGTGTCGGCACGGCTCTCACCAACGGCCATCTCTCTCCGACCGCGGCGCGCGCGGTCTTCGAGGCGCACGGCGAGATCGTCACCGTGCCCGCAGAGAAAGGAGACCCGCGAAACCTCACCAACACTCCCGGCGTGATGGAGCGCGATCCTTCGTGGTCTCCGGACGGGAAATCCGTCGCGTACTTCTCGGACGAGTCCGGTGAATATGCGCTTCACGTCCGGCCGCAGACCGGCGCCGGTGACGTGATCAAGATCGCCCTTGGCGAGAAGCCGTCGATCTACTTCAACCCGCGCTGGTCGCCCGACAGCAAGCGCCTGGCCTTCATCGACTCTCACCAGACCCTGTGGTGCGTCGATGTCGAAACGAAGAAACCGATCCGTGTTGATCGCGACCGCTTCTGGAGCCGGTCGGGTGACATCCTCCTCCCGAGCTGGTCTCCGGACTCGAAGTGGCTCGCGTATGCGAAGCGGCTGCCGAACTACCTCGGCGGAGTGTTTGTCTACTCGGTGGCGAGCGGTCAGAGCACGCCGGTAACTGACGGCATGAGCGACGCGCGCGCGCCCGTTTTTGACGCCGATGGGAAGTACCTGTACTTCACCGCGAGCACCGATGCCGGTGCGTCCGCTCAGCCCGACATCCACAGCTTCAGCCGGCCGGTGTCGCGCAGCATCTATCTGATCGTGCTCGCCAGGGATGACCCGTCGCCCTTCGCGCCGGAAAGCGATGAAGAGAAGGGTGCGGAGGAGAAGCCCTCGGGAGACAAGCCGACGGGCGATGCGAAGGCCGGCGCGGCCGACCCGAAAGCCGAGGGCGGCGAGCAGAAGACCGATGCTCCAGCGGCCGCCGGAGCCGCCGGCGCAGCGAAGCCCCCAGGTTCCAGCACCCCGCCCAAGACCGTGAACGTCAAGATCGATTTCGAGAACATCCTTCAGCGCGTGCTCGCGATGCCGATGCCGGCACGGCGCTACGTCTCTTTGCAGGTCGGGAAAGCCGGAGTTCTCCTGGCGAGCGAAGCGGCGGATCCCTTCGCGGGGGGCGCGCCCGCCCCCGGCGTGACCGTGCATCGTTACGACTTGAAGGCCCGCAAGGCCGACGTGGCGATAAGCGGAGTTTCCGGCTTCGAGATCGCGCGCAACGGCGAGAAGATGCTCTACCGTCAGGGCGAGCGCTGGTTCATCGCGGCTCTCCGTCCGATGCCGACGGGATCGGCTCCCCCTCCTCCCGCACCTCCCGCGGCTCCGGGCACAACGGGGGCACTCACCACCGATACCATCGAGGTCCGGGTCGACCCGCGCGCGGAATGGCGACAGATGTACCGCGAAGCCTGGCGGATTCAACGGGAGTTCTTCTACGATCCGGGTTATCACGGGCTCGATCTCGCCGCCGCGGAAAAGCGATACGAACCGTTCCTCGAAGGCGTCGCTTCAAGGAGCGATCTCAACTACCTCTTCGCGGAGATGCTCGGCGACATCACGGTGTCTCACCTCGGGGTCGGCGGCGGAACCACGCCGGAAGTGCGTCGCGTGGCCACGGGACTTCTGGGCGCCGACTTCAGCATCGAGAATGGACACTACCGGTTCGCGCGCGTCTACAACGGCGAGAACTGGAATCCACAACTGCGTGCGCCGCTCACTCAGCCGGGCGTCAACGTGGTCGCGGGCGAGTACCTGCTCTCCGTGGATGGGCGACCGCTCACGGGTTCGGACAGCGTCTTCCGGCTCTTCGAGGGAACGGTTGGCAAGAGTGTGGTTCTGAGGGTCGGCCCGAGGCCCGCCGCCGAGGGCTCGCGCGAGGTGACCGTGACCCCGGTTGCGAACGAAGTGGCCCTGCGGAACTATGCCTGGATCGAGGACAACCGCCGATACGTCGACCGGGTGACGAAGGGGCGCGTGGCTTACGTGTACATGCCCGACACGGCCACCGGTGGCTTCACCTACTTCAACCGCTATTTCTACGCGCAGGTAGGGAAAGAAGGGCTCATCGTGGACGAGCGGTTCAACGGCGGCGGCAACCTCGCCACCGACATCATCGAGCACCTCAAGCGCCCGCTCATGAGCATGGTGGCGACCCGTCACGGGGAGAACGAGGTTCAGCCGCAAGGCGCCATCTTCGGACCGAAGGTGATGCTCATCAATGAATCCGCGGGCTCGGGAGGGGACGCCATGCCCTGGTATTTCCGCAAAGCCGGGGTGGGCCCGCTCATCGGGAAGCGAACCTGGGGCGGCCTGGTCGGCCGCGCGGCCGGCGTGCCCTTGATGGATGGCGGTTTCGTGGGCTCGCCATCGTCGGCGGTCTTTGATCCGGCCACGAGTCAATGGATCGCCGAGAACATCGGGGTCGCTCCCGACATCGAAGTGGAGCAGGACCCGGAGCTCGTTCGTCAGGGGAAGGATCCGCAGCTCGACAAGGCCATCGAGGTGGTGCTGGCGGAACTCGCCAAAGCGCCTCAGACGGCGCCGAAGCGTCCCGCCTATCCAGAGTACAAGCGCTGATCTCAGGCGGGTAGGACTGGCACCTCCTGACCCCGTTCCTAGCACCTGTAGAGTTCCAGGCGATGGACACTCTCAGAATCTCCGCTTCGCGGCGCATTCACGCGCTCGGCTCGATCGCCCTTGTCGCACTCGCGATCGGCGCCTGCAAAAGCTCGCCCAGGCCCTCGCCCGCTCCGAAGGCCCGGGCTGCGGCCACGCCCGCGCCAACCCCAGCTCCTCCACCGGCCCTGGTGCCGCTGCCGGCCGAGGTCCGATTTCAAGACGAGCCGGGTCTGCCTGTCACGCCGGCCACCACGATCTTCGTTCAGTCGACGGACCCGGCTGCGCGCTTCGTCGGCGAATTCCTGGCCGGCCTGCTCACCACGGTGGGACCGGCCGGTCCTTCGGTGGCGCAGATGGGGTCGGCGATTCCTGCCGGGAGCATCGTGCTCGAGCTCGATGCTTCGTTGTCCGGCAACGCCGAGGCCTATGCGCTCGACGTGACATCAACCGGCGCGAAGCTCCGCGCGGTTTCGCCCGCCGGCCTCTTTCACGCCGTCCAGACCCTCCGTCAGATCCTCCCCCCGATCCTCGAACACGACGCGGCCCGGCCCCGGCCCATCGTGATCCCCGCGGCGGCCATCAAGGATCAGCCCCGGTTCGCGTGGCGGGGCGCGATGCTCGATGTGGCCCGGCACTTCTTCGATGTGGGCGACGTGAAGCGATACATCGATCTCATCACGCTGCACAAGCTGAATCGCCTCCACCTGCATCTCTCCGACGATCAGGGATGGCGGATCGAGATCAAGAGCTGGCCGAACCTCACCGCCGCGGGGGCCCGAACCGAAGTGGGCGGGACGGTGGGAGGCTTCTACACCCAGGAGGACTTCAAGGAGATCGTGGCTTACGCACAGCAGCGCTTCGTGGAGGTGGTGCCGGAGATCGACATGCCCGGCCACACCAACGCGGCTCTGGCCTCGTACCCCGAACTCAACTGCGACGGCAAAGCACCCCCGCACTACACCGACATCAAGGTGGGCTTCTCCAGTCTGTGCGTGGCCAGCGAAGTGACATACCGCTTTGTGGAGGACGTCGTGCGCGAGATCGCAAGCCTCTCGCCGAGCCCTTACTTCCACATCGGCGGAGACGAGGTGAAGACGCTCGGCGACGCGGAGTACGCGCGGTTCATCGTCCGCGTGAGCGGGATCGTTGGGAGGCTCGGGAAGCGGGTGATCGGCTGGGACGAGATCGCGGCGGTCGACCTCGACCCGCCTGCGGTGGTCCAGCACTGGCGCCCGGGCACGGTGCTCTCGAGTGCGGTCGCCCGGGGCGCCCCTCTCATCATGTCGCCCGCAAACCGCGCGTACCTCGACATGCAGTACGACCAGGGGACCTACCTCGGTCTGTCGTGGGCGGGCCGCATCGAAGTGCGCGACGCGTACGCCTGGGATCCGGCGAAGGAGATGGCGGGCGTCTCCGAAGCCGTGATTCTCGGGGTGGAGGCCCCGCTGTGGACCGAGACCCTCGCGACCATTCGCGAAGTGGAGTCGATGGCCTTCCCGCGCCTGGCCGCGATCGCCGAGGTCGGCTGGACGGCCCAGTCGCGGCGGGACTGGGAAGACTTCCGGGTCAGGCTCGGCGCCCAGGGCCCGCGCTGGCAGGCCATGGGGCTGAACTTCTACCGGTCGCCGCAGGTACCGTGGAAACCGTAGTTGCGGGGCACGCGCAGCGTGCCCCTACGTTCGCGGCTCGTCAGTGCGTGGGCTCGTCGGCGTCCTCGTCTACCTCGACGTCCTCGACCTCGCCGGCAGGGCGGCCTTTGCGGGGCGCGATCATGCGGTGGCGCTTCAACATCTCGTTGAGCGTCGTCGGCTTGACCCCGAGGATGCGCGCCGCGTCCTTCTGAATACCGCGGGCCGCTTCGAGGGCTACCACGATCATCCGCTGTTCGAAGTCCGCGGCCGCGCGCTTCAGGTTGAAAGCCTCACCACTCCCGACATCCGAGGCCGTCGGTCCCGCGGAGGCCTGGGGCGTCCGGATCTGCGGCGGCAGTTCCGACTCGTCGATCTGGTCGCCCGCGGCGAGCACCACGCCGCGCTCGACCGTGTTCTCGAGCTCGCGCACGTTCCCCGGCCAGTCGAAGTCCATCACCTTCTCGAGCGCAGCGCGGGTGAAGCCCCGAACGATGCGCCCGTTGTCCTTCGAGTACTTCGTCACGAAGTGCTGCACGAGGGCCGGGATGTCCTCCTTGCGCGAGCGCAGCGGAGGGAGATCGACGGTGATGACGTTCAGTCGGTAGAAGAGGTCTTCGCGGAACCGGCCCTCGGCCACCGCGCGGCGCAGATCGATGTTCGTGGCCGCGACGATGCGCACATCCACCTTGACGATGTCGGTGCCGCCGAGCCTCATGAACTCGCGTTCCTGGATGACGCGCAGGAGCTTGGCCTGGGTCTCCATGCTCACGTTCCCGATCTCGTCGAAGAAGAGCGTGCCCTTGTCGGCCAGTTCGAACAGGCCCTTCTTCGAATAGAAAGCGCCGGTGAAAGCGCCCTTCACGTGACCGAACAGGTTGGATTCGAGAAGCTCGTGGGGCAGCGAGCCCGAGTTCACCACGATGAAGGGCCGATCGGCTCGCGGCGAGGAGACGTGAAGCGCCTTCGCCACGAGTTCCTTGCCGGTGCCGCTTTCGCCGTTGATCAGAACCGTGGTGCGCGCGGGGCCGGCCTGCTGGATGAGCGCATAGACCTGCTCCATCCGCGGGCTCTTGCCCACCAGACCAAGGAAATTCCCCTGCGGCCGGATCGCGAGCTTGAGCGAACGGTTCTCGTCCACGAGGTCGGTCTGCTGCAGCGCCTTTTGCAGCAGGATCAGAAGCTCGTCGTGCTTGAAGGGCTTGGTGAGGTAGTCGAAGGCGCCCTTCTTCATGGCGGAGATCGCGGTCTCGATCGAGGCCTGGGCGGTCAGCATGATCACGGGGAGATCCGCGTCCATCTTCTTGAGCTCGTCGAGCACCTCGAGCCCCGACATCCCGGGCAGCATGAGGTCGAGGATGACCGCGTCGACCGGCGTCTCTTTCAGTTCGGCGATCGCGTCGGGGCCGGTGGCCGCGAAGCGCACGGAATAGCCCTCGCCGCCGAGCACGCTGCCCAGCACGTCACGCATCACCTCTTCGTCGTCAACGACCAGGATCTTCGGAAGCGACATGGTGGAAAGACTAGCCGCAGAGGGCTTATTGAGCCTGGGCCATCGCGGCCCGGCGCTCGATGGGCAGGCGCACTTCGAAGCGCGAGCCCTGGCCCTTCGAACTCGTGGCCCGGATCGAACCCCCGTGTTCCTGCACGATTCCGTAGGAGACCGCGAGGCCGAGGCCGGTGCCCTGGCCGACGTCCTTGGTGGTGAAGAATGGATCGAAGATCCGGGGCAGATCGGCCTCGGGGATGCCCTCTCCGGTGTCGTTCACTTCGACCACGATCTCGCGCCCGTCGACGAACGTCTTTATGGTGAGCCACCCGCCGCTCGGCATGGCGTCGCGCGCGTTCAGGATCAGATTGAAGAGCACCTGCTGGATCCGGTTCTCGCTGCCGAGGACGGTGGGCAGGTCTGACCCCAGTTCCTTCACCACGCGCACCTTCGCCCGCTCGAGCTGGTGTTCGACGAGGGAGAGGACGTCCGCCACCACCTTCGAGATGTCGACCGACGCGTCGTCGCTGCCGCCCGCGCGCGCGAAGTTGAGCAGGTTGCTCACGATCTTGGCGCCGCGGAACGTCTGCTTCTCGATCTTGTCCAGCCACTCGATGCGCGCGTCCTTGGGGTCCATCTGCGAGCGCAGGAGCTGGGTGTAGGACGAAATGCCGGTGAGGGGCGTGTTCACTTCGTGGGCCACGCCCGCGGCGAGCAGGCCCACCGCCACCATCTTCTCGGTCTGCTGAACCTGACGCTCGAGGGCCACCCGATCGGTGACGTCGTGGAAGATGAGGACGGCGCGCGGTCCGGGAGCGCCGCTGCCTTCGAGGGACGAATCGAAGGGCGCCGCATTCACGTTGACGGTGATGGCTCGGCCGCTTTGGAGTTTCAGGGAGACCTTGTAGAGGTGATCGTGTTCGCCCGACCCATGCGCGGGACCCGGAACCGGCCCAGGGAGGATGGGTTGCAGTACGGTGGCGGCCTCGGCGGATAGGGCCTCTTCGAGGGTGCGGCCGATGGCGGCGTCGCGCGAAACCCCCGCGAGGCGCTCCATGCCGCGGTTCCACCGCTCGATCCGGCCGGAGGCGCCGATGACCACCACACCCGCCTCCATGCTCTCGACGATGTTGGAGTGATAGTCGGTGAGGCGGGTGAGCTCGCGCGCCTTGTCCTCCAGGCGCTCGTACAGACGCCCATTCAGGATCGCGGTCGCGGAGACCGTGCACAAGGAGCGAATCAGTTCGGCCTCGTCTTCGTCCATCGTCTCGGCGGCGAGGGGATCCCCGAGGGCCAGGACCGCGACCACTTCGCCGCGCGCGACGAGGGGGAAGTAGTGCGCGAACAGATCCCCGCCCGAATCCTCACTGGTCACCGGGCCGACCGATGAATCGGAGGCGTCGCCCCGGAACGCTCGCTGAACCGAGCTCTCGGCCTCGACGGTGGGCGCCCCGCTGAGCCCGAAGTGGCGAACCGTTTCGAATCTCGAGGCGTTGCGCGCGAAAAGGGCGCCGCGGGCGACGCCCAGGGCCTGCTGGGCGCCGGTAAGAAGGCGCTCGGCCAGCCGGTCGCGATCGAGCTCGGTCGAGAGTTCGGGTGAGAGGCGCAGCAGGGTCTGCCGCGAGTTGTACCGGTCTTTGAGGGCCAGACGATCGACCGCGGTCTGGATCCGGTTCTTGAGCGGAATGAAGAGCAGGGCGACGAGGCAGATCACGAGGATCAGGGGAGCCGTATCAGTGCGATTCGCGTCTCCCATCAACCCCAGGACGAGCAGGCACACTCCAAAGACGGTGGTGACGGCGATGAGAGAAACGAGCAGCCGCCGGAAAAGGAAGCCGATGTCGACGATCCGGTTCTGGATGATCGCGTAGGCGAGGGAGAGGGGCAGGAGGGCGAGGGGGATAGCGCCAAAGAGCTGGGGTACGGTGCTGCCCGCGCGACCGAGCGCGAAAGGCACCGCGTAGAAGGCGAGGAAGGGGCCGATGCCCGCGGCGGTTCCAAGCGCGAGGGAGCGCAGGCGGCGACGCTCCAGGCCGACCCGCGCGCGCGACGAAGCGCGCCACAGCACCACGAAGCCGGCAAGGAAAAAGAGGCTGAAGTAGAGAGGCCCGAGGCGATCGGTCCATCCAAAGACCGTCTCGGCCAGAGGGATCGACCCGAGGCCGATAAGGCCGAAGAACTCGAGGGCCATGAAAGCGAGGGCTACGGCATAGACCCGCCGGGTGCGCGCCTTCGTGTTCGTCTTCGAGAGCTTGAGACAGAAGTGGAGATAACAGGGAGGCAGGAGCGCTATGCCGATGGAGTCGACGATCAGAAGTCCCCAGTCGACCCCGTCGAGCCGCCCCGAGTCGGAAACGCCGTAGACGATGAAGAAGAGCGCGCACAAGGCGGCGAAGTGCAGACGCAGCGGCTCGCCGGGGCGCCTCATCGCCACCAGAGTGCCGAGGCCGAGGCAGAAGAAGCCCATCAGCGAGAGATAGGTGAAGAGCCGCCGGTCACCCGCGGGCAGCGTGATGGGCTGCAGGTGATGGCTCGTCTGAACCCCCCCGCGCTCGATCCGGTATTCGACTTCGGGGCCGAACGCCACCGAGCGGGTGAGTTCGAGCGCTACATCCTCGACCGAGGAGACCCGGTGATCGGCCACCGCCACCAGCCGGTCGCGGGGGAGGATGCCCGCGAGGGCCGCCGGAGATTCCGCGACCACGGTTTCGGCGACGACCGAGCCGCCCATCGCGCGCCAGGAGACGCCGTCCTCGCGCCACTTCGGCCCGAGTCGCTCGACCAGACTGAGGATCCCGAGCGAGGCGAGGACCGCCGCGGCCAGGAAGATCCGGTGACGCCTGGACACCCGGCGGGAGAAACGCCTCCGCAGCGTGGTCAGGCTCTCGGGGGGCAGGGTGAACACAGTCGCTCTGCTCTTAAGGCGGTCTAGAACTTCACCCGAATGCCGCCGGTGATTCGGCGGGGCGGGGCGCTCACCGCGAACTCATCGATGTTTCGCCGCTCGATGTCGTCGTAGTAGAGGTTGCGCAGGCTGACCAGCAGGGCCATGTCCGCGCCGATGAACTCGGGCACGAAGGGAACGTCCTGCCGCAATTCGACGAAGTAACGCTGGGCCCTCTCGCGAGGCCGCGCCGGACCGTGATAATTCGCCACCGCGGCGCCTTCGTGGAAGCGATGGAAGAACGCGATCCCGGTGCCGGATCTCCGGAGATACGCGTCGAAGCGCGTGGTGATCTGATGGAAGTCACGGGCGCGGCCGGGGCCTGCCCCTTCCGAAGCGAAGCGGCCGTAGCCATATTCGAGGCCGGCCTGCGCCTGACCGCGAGCGAATGTCTTCTCCGCCATCAAGGATGCCGCCTGGACGCGGTTGCGGCTTCCGTTCTCCACGTACGGTGCGCCGATCGCGCGGGAGGGAATAAGGAGCAGGGCGTGGGTCACCGTCTGGTCGAGCAGTCGCGCTTCGAGGCGGGTGCCCGCGCCGCGGTAGCCGACGGCAACCCCGCGGTTCCACGTGCGCTGGGCTTTGAAGTCCCGGGCGAAGCGCGGCAGGCCTTCGGAGAGAGCGATGAGGTCGCTCTCGCCGGTAACGACCTCGAGGCCGGGGAAGAGGGTGTCTCCCGAAAGGTCGAAGCGCAGGTAGGACACCGCGTCGCTGCCTTCGGCCCCCCAAGGTTCTTCGACGAGGAAGGAGAACTCCGGGTCGATCGAACGCGACGTATGCAGGAAGGGAGCGTCGACGAAACGTCCGCCGGCGCGCGTGGTCACGTTGTCGAGCAGCTTCATCGCGTGCACGAGCCGGAACGCGCCGACCGAACGGCGATCCATCTCGGCCCCGAGGGGGACGTTCACCGCGTTAAAACGCGTGCCGTAGACCGCACCCACCTCTATCGTGTTTCGTGCCCCCGCGGTGAGTTCGAACTCGGCTCCGGCCCGCCAGGTGGTCGCGGCGCTCTCGGCGGCGAGGCCGGTGAGGGCGAACGCGAGATCCTCGGTGATGTAGCCGGAAAGGCGCACGAGGCCGGCGCCGTTGGGCATCGAGTTGTCGGCCTCCTGGCCCTTTGCCGTGCCGGAGGGGAAGGTGAGGAGTTCCACCCGGCCCGAAAGCCCCGAGAGTTCCAGGTCGTTCTCGACCAGATCCGAGACGCGCGCGAGTTGAGCTCCCGCGTCCCGCTCGTTCAGCACCGACTTCCGTCGCTGCCGCAGGAGAACCTCGCGGCGTCGCGCCACCGCCGAAGGATCTATGCCTGGCTGGACCGCGCCGTCCGCGTCCACGGCCTCTTCCGCAACGTCCTGAGCGGCTTCGAGGGCGGTGAGAGTCTGAAGGGCGAGATCCTGGGTGGCCACCCGCCACGCGGCGCGCAGGGGTGAGAGGGGAGAGAGGAAAAGAAGGCGGGAGCTTCCGTTGGCGTTTCCGAAGAAGGACGACGGCAGGGCTGGCGCGAAACCCGCGAGGACGGGGGCCATTCTGGGCGGGGTCGTGGGTGCGACGGCGGCGATCAGCGCAGGGCGCGACCAGGCCGACGAGGCGGCGGCTCCGATGAGAACCTGCGCCGGCTTGTCGTCGCCGCTTAACGCGGCGTGCGCATATCCGGCCGAGGCGACAACGATGGCGACGGAACGAAACCTGAAAATCATCGATCACCCTCCCATTTCGCAGGGAAGAATTCGAAAAAAACTGGACGACCCCGAGGGGCTCCCGGAGGGAGCCCGATCCGTGGGCATAAACGTAGCACGACCGGGCAGCTAACGTCTTAGCCGCGGAGGGAATAATGTTCCCCCCAATGGACGCGCCCACCCCTCTCCCCGAAAAGGCGCCCCTGGGTCGTTCGTCGATGGCCTCGGTGTGGCTCGCCCCCGCCGCCGTGGCGGTGCTTGTACTGCTCGCGGGAGCGGGAGCCGCGGCTGATCCCGAAGGTGTCCGATTCGGCATGCCGTCGTTCACCGTGGTCGCCCTTTCCGCTCTGGCCACCGCGATCATGCGCGCCTCGGGTGTTCGCGGTCTCGGCTGGTTCCTACTGCCCGCCTGCGCGGCCATCCTCTCGACCCTGCTGCCCGAGAGCGCATCGTCGTTCCGGCTCTTCTCGGGCGCGCCGCTGTTCGTGTTCGTGCTCGCGTCCCTGGTCCTGGCGATCGGGGCGAGGCGACCGAGCCCCCCCAAAGGCCTGCTCCTGCCCGCGTTTTTCGCGATCTATGCGGGCGTCGCGTATCAGGCGCAGACGAGGGTCGGGCCCGACGGCGACGAACCGCAGTATCTGATGGTCGCGGAGAGCATTCTTCGCGATGGCGATCTCGCGCTGGATCAGGATTTCAAGGAGGCGAGGTACACCTCTTTCTTCTCGAGGAAGCTCGAGCCGCATTTCCGGATCCGCGGGGCCGAAGGCCAGATCTATTCACTCCACGCAGTGGGACTCTCGATCCTGATCCTGCCCGCCTACGCTCTCGGCGGCTATGCCGGCGCATCCTTCTTCATGGCGCTCCTCGCCGCGTTCCTGATCCGCGAACTCTGGCGGCTGGTGAAGGAAGTCACCGGCCACGACCGTGTCGCCACCGGGACGGCCTGGATCCTCGGACTCTCGCCGCCGGTCATCCATTTCGCGGGCCTCGTCTTCACGGAGATCCCGGCAGCCCTCCTGTTCTGCGTCGGCCTGCGCACCGTGGTGTTCGGCCGCGGCCCCCGCTCGGCCCTCGCCGCCGCGCTGTGCGTCGCCGCCCTCCCGTGGCTCAATGTGCGCTACGCGATTCTCTCCTTTGCGGTGTTCGGCGCGCTCGGCTTCAGGCTGTGGCGGGAAGGTCGTGGGGTCGCCGCCTTCCCGCTCCGCGGTCTTTTAAAGGCGGCGCTCCTTCCGGCACTCTCCGCGATCGCCATCGGCCTCTATCACTTCGCCCTCTGGGGCTTCTTCGATCCACGGCGGGTCTATGGCCGGCGGCGCGAGTTCAGCCTCGATGTGTTGCCCGAGGGCCTCCCCGGGCTCTTCTTCGATCAGGAGTTCGGTCTCTTCATCTATGCGCCGATCTTCGTGCTCTCTCTCGCGGGCTTCGTTCACCTGTGGAGGAAGGAGAGGTCGCTCGCTCTCGCCGCTCTCGTCGCGGTGGGAGGCGTCATCGCCACCGCCGCGGTCTGGCCGATGTGGCGGGGCGGTTTCAACCCGCCCGCCCGCTTCCTCCTTCCCCTGGTCCCGATCCTCGCCGCCGCGCTCTCACTCGTTCTCGCGAGGGGACTTCGTTTCTCGACCGCGCTGCTCGCGGGCTGGGGTCTGTGGTGCGGCATCGCCGGAGCCTTGAACATCGAAACGGTGCATCGTGATCGCGACGGTGTCGCGCCTTTCTTTCGCACGCAGGCGGGTGCGCGGGAATGGACCGCCGCCTTGCCGTCGTTCGTGCTTTCCGAGGATCGGCCCACGCGCGTGCTCGCATTGCCGTGGGCGTTGCTTCTTGCCCTTCCGCTGGTCGGGGCGATTCGCCGCGCGAAGGGCGATGAGCGCCCCTTGACCTCGCGGGAGGCTTTTCTCGCCGTCGCGGCCTTCATGACCACCGCGGTTGTGGCCGACCGAATGAGCCCGAGAGTGCGATCGCCCGAACGCGACGCGGTTCGGCTGGTGGGCTCGCCGTCCCTCCTCCTGCCCGCGTTTCAGTTCGATCGCGCGACCGAAGCGCAATGGACCTTCGATCTCGTGTACGAGCCGCATCGCACCCCGGACGGCCGGTTGTTCGCACGAAAGCTGTCGCTCTCCGAGGGCCGGTACGAACTCACCCTCGCGGGCGACGCATACTCAAGCGATTCCGCGCCGACGCTTCGGGGTCGGAACCACCAGACGCAGCAGGCCACGGTCTGGGTGATGCGGCCCAGCCTGCGGTCGCTGGACGCAATCTTCACGGTCGACCGCGCCGCGGAGTTCGACCTCTATCTGGTGGGTGGAGGCCCGCAAAGCCTCTCGGCCGCCGGACTGCGCAGGTTCCCGAACTGAGGCCGGAGCGGGCGCTTTACCGCAGATCGTCGTCGCCGCGGCTCTGGGGCAGGCCCTGACGAACGAGCAGTCGGAAGCTGTTCGCCGCGACGACTTTTTCCTGGGTCTTTAGGGCCGCCCGGATGTTGTAGCTCCCCGCCCGCGAGTAGTAGTGCTCGGACGAGAAGCGCCGATCGATCTTGGTGCCGGGCTCGTAGGGTTCGCAGTCGGAGTCTTGAAGGCTCTTGCTGCCGTCGTCCCAATCCCACTCGATGGCGAGGCAGTAAAAGGCCTCGGAGTCTTCGCCCCCCGTCAGTTCGGCCACGGCCAGAACCTGGACAGGAGAGAAGGCCATGCGCGGGGAGACGCGGACGCCAAGAGTCGGCTTCTTGGGTTTTGCGCTCGCCTCTACGCCGAACATCAGGCCGCTGGCGATCAGGATTCCCAGGATGCTGGTTGAGGATTTGCGGTTCAAAAAATACCTCCCGCGGTAATCAAGGTAAGACGAGAGCTGGCGGGTTTTAGACGCCTTGGATGATGAGATTCGATCTTAGTGCCGAGGCCCTACAATCTGACAAGTGCCGAAACACCGCCCCCTCGAAGTCCCCGAAGGAGTAGCCGCCTGCGGGCGCGCGCTCGGCCAGGCGGGTGGCCGTGTGTTCGTGGTGGGCGGGGCGGTGCGCGACGCCATGCTTGGTCGGGCCGTCAAGGACTACGACCTCGAGGTTTTTGGCCTCCCGGCCGAAGCGGTTTCGAGCGCCCTCGGGGCCATCGCGCGGGTCGAGCCCGCGGGCGACTCCTTCCCGGTCTTCAAGGTGGCGGGTCTCCCCGGCGTAGAGGGGCAGATCGATGTCGCCCTGCCGCGGCGTGATTCGAAGAAGGGTCCGGGACATCGGGGCATCGACGCGGTCGCCGACCCTTTCATGAGCATTGAAGACGCGGCCCGCCGCCGTGACTTCACGATCAACGCGATGATGTTCGACCTCGTGACTGGCGCGGTCGAAGACCCTTTTGGCGGGGCCCAGGATCTCGACTTGAGAGTGTTGCGCGTCGTCGATGCGTCCACCTTCGGCGACGATCCTCTGCGGGCCCTGCGCGCCGCTCAGTTCGCCGCGAGGTTTGAGCTCAAGGTTGAGCCGGAGACCGCGAGGTTGTGCGCCTCGATGCCCCTCGGCGAACTGCCGGCCGAGCGGATCTTCGGAGAGATCGAGAAGGCGCTGCTCCAGGCGCGGCGTCCGTCGATCGCCTTCGCCCTGCTCTTCGAGTGGGGCCAGCTTGCCGCGATCGCGCCCGAGCTTATGCCCCTCGCCACGACGCCGCAGGACCCCGAGTGGCATCCGGAGGGCGACGTGTGGATCCATACCCTGCTTTCTCTCGACGTGGCGCGCGGCCTGATCGATGACCTCGATGCGCCCAGAGCGCTCGCGGTGATGCTCGGAGTTTTGTGCCACGATCTCGGCAAACCCGCGACCACGAAGTTCGAGGATGGCCGGATCCGCTCGCGCGGCCATGAAGAGGCGGGAGTGGAACCGACCCTGGCGTTGCTCGGCCGCTGGAACGTCCACACCCGTGACTCCTTCCCGCTGCGCGACCAGGTGGTGGCGCTCGTGAAGGACCATCTCAAGCCCGGCGCCTTCTATCAGGCCCGGGCCGAAGTCGGCGCGGGCGCCATACGCCGCCTCGCGCGTCGGGTCGAAACGGATCTCCTCTACCGTGTCGCCAAGGCCGACTGCCTCGGCCGCACCGGCAACTTTTCTCCGGTGGCCATGGAGTGGTTCATCGAAGAAGTCCGGCGGCTCGCGGTGGAGCGCCGGGCCCCCCTGCCCCTCCTTCTGGGCCGCGACATTCTGGGCCTCGGCGTTACGCCGGGCCCGCGAGTCGGGCGGATCCTGGCCGAGGTGTACGAGCAGCAGCTCGACTCGAAGGTCCAGACGCGGGATGAGGCGCTCGAGGCCGCGCGAAGGCTGGCGACACCCTCCTGACCCCCCGCCCCCGACGCCCCTACCCCATTCGGAGATACCCACGTCACCCCGGCGAAAGCCGACCCCCGCCCCGACGTCCCTACCCCATTCGGAGATACCCACGTCACCCCGGCGAAAGCCGACCCCCCGCCCCCGAAGCCCCTACCCCATTCGGAGATACCCACGTCACCCCGGCGAAAGCCGGGGCCTAGCGCGAGCAGTCCGTTCGGAACCCGCGACGACCGCCGTCATTCGCGCGAACCGTCGTCACGCCGCCCCCAGCCGTCACCCCCCGGCGAACGCAGGAGCCCCGCGCCCCCGAAGCCCCTACCCCATTCGACGCGGTGGTAGAAGACGAGGTCCACGCGGTGATGGCTTCGGCCCTCGGTCATGCGGAACTGGCGCGCTTCGAAACAAAACCCGCGCCCCAGTTCGAGCAGGAAGTGTTGCAGGTGATCCAGCAGCACGGACTCGAGATCCTGTTCGGAATAACTGGGCCGATCGGTCAGCCCGGTGAACTCGAGGACGTAGGGGTCGCGCAGCAGGTCGGCGATGGTCTCGCGGGGCTCTTGTCTCGAGGCGCGGGCCACGACCGCCTTCTTGTTGGTGGAAAGGCCGCTTCGCTCGTAAAGGAGCGAGCCCATCTGCCGCTGAAGCTGCCGGACGGACCAATGGCCCTTGAGGCATTCGTTCTCGTAGAAGGACCGTTTCCAAGGATTCTTGACTCGGATCAGTTCCTGGAGGTGCGTCCAGGAAAGCCGCATGAGCAGGCTCAGGTCAAGAGCCTTTGGCAACTCGGGGGTCACTGACCCCCGAATTGAACGGATGGCTCGCATCCCCCCACCGCCGCCACGCCGGAGAGATCGCTTCAGTCCAAGCCGAAACGACGGGTTCTTCGCGATGACGGCGTTCCTGTGTGTGGATCGTTTCCACGGATCCTGAACTCGGAACAGTTCCTGAAGAGGACTCCACGAGAGCCGGCGAGGAATCTCCAGCGAAAGCGGCGCCGGGAATTCGGGGGACAGTGTCCCCCGAATTGTGAGGGCCGATCCGGTTGGAGATTCGACAGACGGTGTCTGCCGAATTGGGAGCTTCAGGAGTAACGGGTAGTTCACTTCGTGAGCCCTCCAATCATGGCGAGGAAGCATCAGTTCCGGAGATTCAGAGCAGTCGCGGGCAAGCCCGCTAGCGCGAGCGTCCACCAGTGGTATGAGACAACCGCCCCAAACGGAGGGTGGAGCAGCGCCCCGACGGCCTCGTGGTCCGAGGCCAGGCTTGCGCTTCCCCAAGGGGAAGCTCCGCGCTACTCGGCCGTGATCTCTCGATTGGCTTCCCCGAGAGCTTGGCTCACTATCGGTTCAGAGCTATATTCGGCCGGTGAGCGATGTCGTCTACACGGACGAGTTCCGCGCCTGGTGGGACACTCTTTCTGAGACCCAGCAGGAGGACATTGCGCACGGCGCCGACCTCCTTCAAGCGAGGGGTCATGGGCTCGGCTTCCCTTGGACGAGCGCTACAAAAGGGGGCCAGTTTCGCTCTTCGTGAGCTTCGGGTTAAGAGGAAGGGCCGTCCAATCCGCGTCTTCTATGCCTTCGATCCAGCACGTTCGGCGGTGCTGCTGATCGGTGGCGAGAAGAAGGGCCAGCCCAGGTTCTATGAACGCATGATTCGCCAGTCGGAACGACTCTGGAGCGAATACCTCTCGTCGTACTCACGCTGAAATAGGCAGAAACGGAAGATCGATATGCGCGTCCACAAATGGGATGGCCTGAAGAAGAAGTCGTTCACGCCCGAACAGCTCGAACGACTTGGGCAGAGAGCACAGAAGACGCTCCTGGACATGCGGCTGCGCGAGCTTCGGAAAATCGCCGGCGTCACGCAGGCGAGCCTGGCGAAGCGCCTCAAGGTGTCCCAGGGGCAGATCTCTGAAACCGAGAGTCGAGAGGACGTGCTCGTGTCGACGTTGCGGCGCTACGTGGCGGCGTTGGGCGGTGAGATCGAGGTCGTGGCTCGTTTCGGTGACAAGAGTCTGAGAGTCAGCATCTAGCAAGGGCCGCGGCCGCGGTTCGCCTTCAGGGACATCCTCGACAAGCAGACGGTCGCCGAGCACATCGACCTACACTGATTTTGCAGACTGATACAGATTCCCGAGTCGTTGTATTCCGCCATGCAGGGCTCCCACTGAGATAGGCAGTACGAGTCGCAAGCGTTGTACCAATTGCCACACCCGTCCGCGAACGCGTTTGATGCCAGAATCGAAAGCAGGCCTGCGATGACCAAGAGGCGTCCGCTCAGGCCGGCAATCCATCTCAGTGCGCCCCGATTTTCCGTCTCCTTCTTCACGTGAGCCATATCGATACTCCCTTCCTCGAAGACGGCACCCATCTGGGCATTGTCGATAGTCTCCGGGTGGAGGTCGATGTTGGCGAACTTCTCCGTGACCAGGTAGAGCAGAGAGGACTTGGCGAGGCGGTCGATCTGGGTGTGGAAGTCGAAGCTCTCGAAGATGTCGCGCACCGCGGGCGAAAACGCCTGCATGTAGGCGCGGAGGTTCTCGCCGATGTGGTCCTGGTCGCCCATGAGCTTCTTCATGTCCAGGGGAGACGTGTTGAAGAAGTGCTGGCCGGACTTCTTCAGCAGGAAAGGCTCGGGGTTGATGCCGGCCTTCTTGCGGATGGTGAGTTCGGCGAGGACCGCGCGCTTGGTGGGCTCGAGGACGCAGTCGAGACCGCGGAGGACCGTGAAGGGGAGGATGACCTTGCCGTACTCCTACTGCTTGTAGTCGCCGCGCAGGAGGTCGGCGACGGACCAGATGAAGGAGGAGCGGTTGGGGTCGGCCATCGTTGGCGGCAGTTTGCCCCAAGTGCGGGGCGCCACGCGACGGCGTGCCGCCCGCGCGTTCGTTGACGCACGCGACCCGCGTGGATAACATCGGCTGCTTGCCCCCCACAGAACAGATGATCGGACGGACGATCGCCCACTATGTCGTCACCGCCAGGATCGGCAGCGGCGGCATGGGCGTCGTGTACGAGGCCGAGGACACCAAGCTCGGACGTCACGTCGCCCTCAAGTTCCTGCCCGCAGAGTTGGCGCAGGACCAGGCAGCACTCGCGCGCTTCCAGCGCGAGGCCCGCGCCGCCTCCGCCCTCAACCACCCCTCCATCTGCACCGTCCACGCCATCGACGAACACGAGGGCCAGCACTTCATCACCATGGAGTTGCTCGAAGGTGAGACGCTGGCGGAGAGGATCAGGCGTGGGCCGATCGAACTGGGGATGCTCCTCGACCTGGGGATCCAGATCACGGACGCGCTCGAGTCCGCGCACGCCAAAGGGATCGTGCACCGGGACTTGAAGCCGGCGAACATCTTCGTCACCCCGCGCGGCCAGGCGAAGATCCTGGACTTCGGCCTGGCCAAGATCGAGCGGACGCGACGTCCCGAAGGCGACGACAACTCCGACGCGCCCACCGCAGTCCAGCCCAACGATTTGACGAGCGCGGGCTCCACCCTGGGAACGGTGTCCTACATGTCGCCCGAGCAGGCCCGCGGCCAGCTCACCGACGGTCGCACCGATCTCTTCTCGCTGGGAACAGTGTTCTACCAGATGGCCACCGGCGTTTTGCCATTCCAGGGCGAGACCTCCGCGGTCGTGTTCGACGCGATCCTTAACCGCGAGCCCGCGCCGATCTCCCAACTGAATCCGGCTCTGCCACCAGAGCTCGAACGGATCCTGTCGAAGACCCTCGAGAAGGACCGCAACCTGCGCTGCCAGACCGCGACCGAACTCAAGACGGATCTCCTTCGCCTGAAGCGCAATACCGACTCGGGCAGCCGGCGCGCGGTCGAGCCCGGTGACTCCAAGAGCGGCGCCCAGAAGGTCGCGGCCCGATCGGTCGCGGTGCTCTACTTCGAGAACCTCTCGGGGGTGAAGGAGGACGAGTACCTGCGCGACGGTGTCACCGAGGACATCATCACGGAGTTGTCGAAGATCAAGGGGCTGAAGGTCCTGTCCCGCCAGGCGGTACTCCCGTTCCGGGACAAGCCGGTGGCGACCGCCCAGGTCGGGCAGCAGCTCAAGGCGACGTCGGTCCTCGCCGGCAGCATCCGGCGAGGAGGCAGCCGGCTGCGCATCACCGCCCAGCTCGTGGACGCGGCGTCGGACTCGCTGCTCTGGTCCGAGCGCTACGACCGTGAGATGGCCGACGTGTTCGCGGTGCAGGACGAAATCGCGCGAAAGATCGCCGAGGCGCTGCGGGTCACCCTCACGCCGCAGGAGCAGGAGGCGCTCGCCGCCAAGCCGACCGAGAACCTGCAGGCTTACGATCTCTACCTCCGTGGCCGCAGCTACGCCCGCCGCCACACGCGCCAGGATCTCGAGTTCGCGCTGCAGATGTTCGAGAACGCGGTCACCCAGGACTCGAGCTTCGCCCTCGCCTACGCGGCCATCGCGAACGTGTGCGCCCAGTACCACTACAACTACGAGCGCAAGAAGGTCTGGCTCGAGCGCTCGCGCGAAGCGTCGCGCAAGGCGGTGTCGCTAAAGCCCCACCTGCCGGAGGTGAAGGTCGCCCAGGCCTGGATCCTCTACACCCAGGGCGAGTACTCGGAGGCGGTTCACGTCGCGCAGGAAGCGGTCGAGAGGAAACGCGACACCGAGGGGGCCTACTACCTGATGCTGCGCGCGCTCTTCGCGGCAGGACGCTACCAGGACGTGGCGGCGGTGTCCGACGCGGCGCTCGAGGCGAGCGGCACCGACTACAACGTCTACGTTCCGATCATCAACGCGCTGGGGGCGCTGGGCAAGAAGGACGCGCTCGACAACATGCGCCAGCGCAGGATCATGGCCCTCGAGAATCACCTGAGGACGGTGCCGGAGGACGCCCGCGCCCGCGGCCTGATTGCGGCCGACTACGCCGCCATCGCCCGTGTCGACGACGCGGTGCGCGAGGCCAACCTCTCGATCACGCTGCGACCCAACGAGGCGACCGTGCTCTACAACGCGGCCTGCGTCTTCTGCCAGCTCGCGAGGAAGGCCGACGCCCTTGCGGCCCTGCGCAAGGCCTGGGAGGCCGGCTTCAAGGATTCGGACTGGGCCCGTCGCGACCCCGATCTCTCCCTGCTGCACGGCGACCCGGACTTCGAGCGGCTCTACCCGGCCGAGGCCGCGGAGGGCGAGCCGCCTGCGCCAGAGGGTGGCGACCGATGATCGGGCGGACGAATCCCCACTCTGTCGTCACCGCCAAGATCGGCAGCGGCGGGATGGGCGTCGTCTACGAGGCCGAGGACACTGGGATTGCCCCGAAAAAGTGGACGGCCGCTTACGTGGTGAACCCCGTCATTCAATGTTGTTTTGAGGCTCGACCCAGATAGAGGTGCGCCTTCGATTGAGAACCTCGTAGACGCGGTTGCGTCGACCGATCATCGGTTCAAGGTCTTTGGGTCCAATACCCTAGTCGCCCGTCGATGTACCGCCATCCTTTATTCTGGCCCTCGACACATGACCCGCCGCTACCTGACCGCGCAATCGGCGCTCTGGCGTGCCGCCTCCACTCTTCCGGCGATTCTGGGTGTGGTGCTCCTCGGCGTGTTCGTCTGGATGTGGATTCCCGATCCGCAAGCGGATTGGACGAGCCTCCTCCCGGTCACGGTCATCGGCTTCATGCTGATCCTTCCAGGCATCGTTGCTTTCTTCAAGCGCGAGTACCTTCAAGTCGATCTCGAGAAGCGAGAGGCGGCCTTCTTCTCGAAAGGGCGCGAACAGTGGAAGTGCCAGCTCGATGAACTTGGCGCCCTGGGCGTTCGGCAGGGCTATCGCGAGCGAGGCAATCGAAGGACGGCCGGCGACCCGATCGGCGGAACGACCTATTACCACGTGTTTTGCAGCGGACGGCCCGGTCTGGCCCTGCGCGAAACCTACGACTACGCGAAGGCCAGCAGGTGGGCGGAGCGAGTAGCACGCGAATGGAAAGCGGGCTTGGCCATCGATGGACGGCAAGTACCGCGCTCCCGACGATTCCGAACGAATGCGTCCGCAAAAGTCCGGCGGGGCGAAAGCGCCGAAGCTAAGCCCCGAATCCGGCGTTGTGATCAACACGGAGAACGGGGTCACGACGATCCGCTCAACGAAGGTTCCCCGCTTTGGCGAATTGCCGAACTGGCTGTTCCTGGGCGGCGCCATCATGGGTGTGGTGGCGCTCGGCGACGTCAGGGTGGGCGAAGTGATTGCTGACCCGGCCCAGGATCCGGGACGCACCGCAATGGCGGTGCTCGCGTCGCTGCTCGCGGCTGGTTTCGGCCTGCGGTTCGGGATCGAAACTTTTCGTTTCCTGAACTCCGCGAACGTCCTCACGATCGACGCGACGCACGTCCGTTACCAGGGGCGCGCGGTCCCGCTTACGAGCATCAGCGAAGTGACCTACGTCCATGGTCCGGTGATTATTGGGAAGAAGAAGAGCATCGAGATCAGTCCGGAGTTCTGCGAGACGAAAGAGTCGCCGGCCTTCGTGGCCGAACTCCGCCGTTTTGTCATCGCGGGCGCCGACGCAGGCGCGCAGGGCGATTCCGCGGTCTAACCGCGCGGGTGACGGAGGGGACGGCGTTCGTGCTGAAACTTGCGATGACGGTTACCGTCGCGGTTTGCAAACGGACTCTTCGCGCTAGGCCCCGGCCTGCGCCGGGGTGACGGAGGGGACAACCCGGCC
>Ga0163144_10004275_pt1 | contig 32209 bp, 35 predicted proteins | sample OliLak19BULKMAT1_FD_123175 | JGI IMG/M metagenome (GOLD analysis project Ga0163144, IMG submission 123175) | Freshwater microbial mat bacterial communities from Lake Vanda, McMurdo Dry Valleys, Antarctica - Oligotrophic Lake LV.19.BULKMAT1 | ecosystem: Environmental > Aquatic > Freshwater >... | reverse complement strand
CCATGCCATCCAAAGGCATCGAGGCGGCCTAGCAGGACCGGTACACTTTTGCGCCGCCATCAAGCGGAGATCAAAGCCGGTTCAGTGGTACACTTTGCGCCCGCGCTTTATACTCGTCGCGCATTCTTCTCGTGTCGGGCGAGCTTGAGGAGTGGGAATGAACGAGCAGGTGCGTGAACCGGAGTGGGCACCGGAAGCGGACGAAAGGAGCGAGCGAATGAGGCGAGCGTGGTCGATCGAGGATCTGAGAAGCAGGCTGGGCGTGGCAGCGCCCGAAGCGAGGCCGGAGAAGCGGGAAGCCTCCCGCAAGACTGAAGCGACAGTGACGATGATGGAGCGGCCGCGGATCGTGCGGCGCGGCGTGACCCCGGCGCTGGCATAGCGCTGGCCGCGAAAGACAGGCCAGCAGGGCAGGTGAAAACAGGAAACCCCGCCTCCGGTCCGGAGGCGGGGTTTTTCTTTTTCGGGATTGTCGTGAGGCGCTAGTTGTTCATCGCCGCGAAGAATTCGCCGTTCGTCTTTGTCTGCTTGATCTTGTCGAGCAGGAACTCGATCGCATCCTGCGCGCCCATCGGATTGAGGATGCGGCGCAGCACGTAGATCTTCTGCAGCTCCTTCGGATCGGTGAGCAGTTCCTCTTTCCGCGTGCCTGACTTGAGAATGTCGATGGCGGGAAAGATGCGTTTGTCGGAGACCTTGCGGTCGAGAATGATCTCGGAGTTGCCCGTGCCCTTGAACTCCTCGAAGATGACTTCGTCCATGCGCGAGCCCGTCTCGATCAGCGCCGTCGCGATGATGGTCAGCGAGCCGCCTTCTTCCAGGTTGCGCGCGGCACCGAAGAAGCGCTTCGGTTTCTGCAGGGCGTTGGCGTCGACACCGCCGGTGAGCACTTTGCCCGAGGAGGGGACGACCGTGTTGTAGGCGCGGCCGAGGCGCGTGATCGAGTCGAGCAGGATTACGACGTCGCGGCCATGTTCAGCCAGGCGCTTGGCCTTCTCGATCACCATCTCGGCGACGGCGACGTGGCGCGTCGCAGGCTCGTCAAAGGTGGAGGAGATGACTTCGCCCTTCACCGAGCGCTGCATGTCGGTGACTTCCTCAGGGCGTTCGTCGATGAGGAGCACGATCAGGTAGCATTCGGGGTGATTTTCCGCGACCGACTGCGCGATGTTCTGCAGCAGCACGGTCTTGCCGGTTCTGGGCGGGGCAACAATAAGCGCGCGCTGGCCCTTGCCGATCGGCGAGACGATGTCGATCACGCGGCCCGAACGATCCTTCTTGGTCGGGTCCTTTGGCTCCATATGGAGCCGCTCGTCGGGGTAGAGCGGCGTGAGGTTGTCGAACGGCACCTTGTGACGGGCGCGTTCCGGGTCCTCGAAGTTGACGGTCGCAACACGGACCAGCGCGAAGTAACGCTCGCCATCGCGCGGTCCGCGGATCGTGCCTTCCACCGTGTCGCCGGTGCGCAGGCCCATTTTGCGGATCATCTGCGGCTGGACGTAGATGTCGTCAGGACCAGCCAGGTAGTTCGACTGCGGCGACCGCAGGAAGCCAAACCCGTCGGGCAGGACTTCAACCACGCCGACGCCGATGATCTCGACATCGCGTTCGGCCAGTTCCTTGAGAACGCCGAACATCAATTCCTGCTTGGACAGGAGCGAGGCACCTTCGACCTCGAGCTCTTCGGCCATGGCCAGCAGTTCGGCCGGGGTCTTCTTTTTCAGGTCGTTGAGCAGCACGCGCTCGTGTTCCGGCTCGTGCGCTTCGATAACGTCGTCAGACATTGGGTAGGTACATTTCGATTGTGGTTTGCCGTGGGAGAAGGCGCGAGGCGCGGTTCTGACGGGCAAATTTTGAAAAGGGAAAGGACATCCACCGGACGGCAGACGTAAGACATTAGACCGCCAAAACCCCGGCCGGTCAAGTGTCGCGGGTGGCTGGCGGGCCCCTAGAAGGGCTGAACGACCACGAGAATCACAGCGAGAATGGCGATGATCATCGGAATCTCGTTCATCATTCGCAGCTTGCGGGACTCGATCGGACGCCCCCCTGCGGCGACCTTCCTGCCCAGACCGAGCAGGTAACCATGGAAGCCCGACAGTCCGAGGACGAGCAGGATCTTGCCCCAGAACCACACCTGCGTGATGTAAAATTCCCAGTTGTCGCCGATCATGGCGAGGCCCATCAGCCAGACGATGACCATTGTCGGGTTGAGGATGATCTTGCGCGTTGATCCGGCGGCCTTGTCCATCGCCGCCTCGAACCGCGCATCACCCTGCGCTTCCAGCCGGTAAACCAGCAGGCGCGGATAGATCATCAGCCCGGCCATCCAGGCGATGACGCCGATGATGTGGATGGCGCGAAACCATTCGAACATTATCCGCTCCCCAGCGTCGTTATGCGGCCTTGGTAGCGAGGGTCCGCCGGTTGGGACAGTCCTTCCGGTCGGCCGGGCAGATGCGCCCGCCGCAGGAGGATCGGACCTTGTCCGGCACAGCGTCCGCAACTGCGTCTTCGACCAGGTCGGCCAGCGTCTCGATGAAGCCCGTATCGACCCCGAGGGCGGGGGCGCGGAGATAGGTCTTCACCCCAAGCTCGTCCGCCAGGTGGCGATACTCGATGTCGAGCTCCACCAGCGTTTCGATATGTTCGGACACGAAGGCGACGGGCGACAGAAGGATGTTCTTGCCGTCGGTCGCGGCCTTGCGGATCGAATCATCCGTCGCCGGACCGATCCATTTCAGCGGGCCGACGCGGGACTGGTAACAGACCTCGACCTCCCATTCGGACGGCAGAAGCGGCTTGATCTTCGAGGCGGTCAGTTCGACCTGCCACTGGTAGGGGTCGCCCGCCTGCACCACTGTCTCCGGCAGGCCGTGCGCCGACAGCAGGCAACGCATGTTACCTGGTTTGCCCGCAGCTTCCCAGACCCCCACAAGCGCACGCGCGTGGGCGGCGATGAACTTGTCGCCATCGGGATAACAGCAGACCGTCACGCCCGCCGGACCCTTGGCCTCCGCCCAGCTCTTCATCGATGAGGCTGTCGTCGTCGAGGAAAACTGCGGATAGAGCGGCAGCAGGATTACCTTGTCCGCGCCCCAGGCCTTCACGTCGCGCACGACCTCGGCGGCAAACGGCTTCCAGTAACGCATGGCGATGAAGCTCTTTGCGGTCCGCCCGCGCTTTGCCAGTTCGGCGTCGAGGGCCGCTGCCTGCTTGCGTGTTTCGCGGAGCAGGGGGGAACCGCCGCCCATGAGCCCGTAATTCTCCCGGGCGCTCGCCGCGCGCGTCTTCGAGATCAGTCGCGAGATGAGCCACCGGATGGGCGTTGGCGCACGGATGATGGCCGGATCGCTGAAGAGGTTCTTCAGGAAGGGCTGGACGTCGTCGGGGCCGTCAGGTCCGCCCAGATTGAAAAGGACGACGGCGAGTTTCTCGGGCTTCACACATGGCTCCGCAGGGCCTGAAGCACGCGTTCTACGTGAGGAATAGGCGTTTCCGGCGTGACACCATGCCCCAGATTGAAGATATGCGGCCGGCCTTTGAGACCTGCGATGATCTCATGCACACGCGCCTCAAGCCCGGGTCCGCCGGCAACCAGCTGCATCGGGTCGAGATTTCCCTGTACGGGCATGCCCCTGGGCAACATGTCGTTGATCCGTTTCAACGGGATGGCTGTATCGAGACCCACCACGTTCACACCCGTCCGCTCTGCATAATCCAGCACCAGCATGCCAGCTCCACGCGGAAAGCCGATGATCGGCTGCGTGACACCAAGTGCTCGCAAGCGCTTTACGAGGCGAGCGGTCGGTCCGATCACCCAGCGCTCGAATGCATCTTCCGACAGGCCCTCGGCCCAGCTTTCGAACAGCATCAGGGCGTCTGCGCCGGCATCCGCCTGCATCTTGAGGTAGTGGGCGCTGGATTCGACCAGCTGCTCCAGCATGCCGTCCAGTTCGTCGGGATGTTCATAGCCGAACCTGCGCGAATCCGCCTTGTCCGTGCCGCCTCGCCCCTCGATGGCGTAGACGCCAACCGTCCAGGGTGAGCCTGAAAACCCGATCAGCGTCACGCCGGGATCAAGCGCCGCCTTGACGCGTTCCACCGTCTCGCCAACCGGGGCGAGCTTGGCCAGCAGCTTTTCCATCGGAACGCCGGCGAGATCCTTCGCCCTGGTGGCTGGATCGACCCGGGGGCCCTCCCCTTCGAGAAAGCGGACATTCCGGCCCATCGCGTCGAGAACAAGCAGGATGTCGGCAAACAGGATCGCCCCGTCCATCTTGTAGCGCCGCACCGGCTGCAGCGTCGCTTCGGCGGCGAGGGAAGGGGAATAGCAGAAGTCGAGAAAGTCGCGGGCACGGGCCCTCACCTCCCGATATTCGGGAAGGTGTCGTCCAGCCTGACGCATCATCCATACAGGAACGGGATCGATGCGTTCACCGTTCAACACTCGGAGCAGGGGCTTCCCGTTCACACATCACCCGCCGGACAAGAGAGAAGAGAATCTAGAATCTGAATCATATGGATTCTGGTGGTGATTAGTCGGTTCATAAGTCGAGGGGAATGCCGATCCCCAAACCACTCACACAACCGCCCACCGTGAATCACCTAATGTTCCGACTCCAGATGTCGCGTTTACGTTTCATTAAGCTCTTCGTTAACAGGACCTTAACGCGAGTCGAGTCCTTAAGCCCGGACTCATGGGTGCCGAATCGACCAGTCTTCCTCAGTCGCTCCACCTGAGGACAACCGTGTGACTCGTTCGTGCGCCGAATCGATCCCCGTGCTTGTCCACAAACCACTCCCAGCGGTAATGGGGATGAACGTCCACATCGGGTGGGGCGGGGATGCCGGCGAGCGGATGACCTACGAGACCTATTTCAACGTGCACCTGGTTTCGGATTCAACGGGCGAAACGCTCAATGCCGTGATGCGCGCCGCCTGCGCACAGTTCGACAACATCGCGCCGCTCGAACACAACTACTATCTGGTGCGCAGTCCGAAACAGCTTGAGCGTGTCCTCAAGGAGATCGAGAACGCGCCGGGCGTGGTCCTCTACACGATCACCGACGAGGAACTGCGCGCGCGACTTGAGGAGCGGTGCAGGGAACTCGGGTCACCCACACTGGCCGTGATCGATCCGGCCGTGAACATGCTGTCGCGCTATCTTGGCCTGGCGTCGGCGCACAAGGTCGCCGGTCAGTACCATCTCGATGCAGAGTATTTCGCCCGCATGGAGACGATCAACTTTGCGCTCCAGCATGATGACGGCCAGCACACCGACCGGCTTCGCGAGGCGGACGTCGTGCTTGTGGGCGTTTCACGCACATCAAAGACGCCGACCTGCGTCTATCTCGGCAATCGCGGCGTGAAGGCGGCCAACGTGCCGCTTGTTCCCGGCGTCGAAGTTCCCGATATTCTTACTGGCCCGAACGCGCCACTCGTCGTCGGGTTGAAGATTTCGCCTGATCGGCTGGTGCAGATCCGCCGCCACAGACTGCTGTCACTGAACGAGCAGCCCGACACCTCCTATGCGGACGAGGAAAACGTCCGGCAGGAGATTACCGAAGCCAATCGGCTGTTTGCCCGGATGAAATGGCCGACCATCGATGTCAGCCGGCGCTCGGTCGAAGAAACAGCCGCGGCGATCCTGAACATCATCCAGGAACACAACCGGTGAATCCAGACTCTGCGCAGATGGGGCCGGAACACCGCCTTGTACTGGCGTCAAAGAGCAAGGCGCGCGCCGCCGTGCTGCGCGGGGCAGGGCTGCAGTTCGAGCAGATAGGCTCCGGTGTTGACGAGGATGCGCTCAAGGATGCGCTCCGCGCCGAAGGCGCCAGCGTCGCGAAGCAGGCGGATTTGCTGGCTGAAACCAAGGCGCTGAAGGTCTCGCTCGCGCATCCCGGCATCGTCCTTGGCTGCGACCAGATGCTCGATCTCGACGGGCAGGGGCTCGACAAGGTGTCGACGCGCGAGGAGGCCGCCGACATTCTCCGTCGCCTTCGCGGCAAGACGCACATTCTTCAGGGTGCCATTGTCGCCTGCGTCGATGGCGCGCCGGTGTGGCGGCACCTGGCACAGCCGAGGCTGCGCGTGCGCAACTTCTCCGAAGCGTTCCTGCAGGACTATCTCGACGCCATTGGCGATGCAGCCTTCGAAAGCGTCGGCTGCTACCAGCTTGAAGGCCTCGGCGCGCAGCTCTTTGACCGCATCGATGGCGACTACTTTTCCATTCTTGGCATGCCGCTTCTTCCGCTCACACAGTGGCTGCGCGATCGTGGCTCGCTCCCCCAATGAAGAATTCGCCTGAGCCCGCGCGCTATGCAGTCGTCGGCGATCCGGTCGCGCATTCGCTCTCGCCGCTGATCCACAACGCCTGGATGCTCGAGGCCGGGCTCGATGCACACTATGAGCGTGTGCACCTTGAATCGGATGCCGCCGCGGCGGACATCCGCGACATGGCGCGCGCCTATGCGGGTCTCAACATCACGCTTCCCCACAAACGCGCCGCTCTCGAAGCAAGCGCGAGTTCTTCGCCCGAGGCGCGCATCGTCGGCGCGGCCAATACGCTTGTGCGCGATGGCGAGACGTGGACTGCACACAATACGGACGTGGCCGGCTTCGAGATCGCGATGCGCGCCGTCGCCGGCGAGGAGCTGCGAAATCTTCGCGTCCTGCTGATCGGCGCGGGCGGCGCGGCGCGTGCAGTTGTGGTTTCCCTCAATCGCGCTGGCGCCCTGCTCACGATCGCGAACCGCTCGCCGGTCAATGCCGCAGCGCTTGCCAGCGAATTGGCGCCGCATGCCGCCACGGCCGACCTCTCCGAAGTCGAGGCGCTCTCCGCTTCGGCTGACATCATCGTGAATTCGGCCAGCCTCGGTCATGCCGGCGTCAGCCTGCCGCCGCTGGCACCCGGAGATGGCCGCCCCTTTCTGGATCTAAGCTATGGCAAGGCCGCCGCCCCTGCGCTGCGGGAAGCCGCGGATGCTGGATGGGCGCCGCATGACGGTCTCACCATGCTGGTCGGGCAGGCGGCTGCGGCGTTTCACCTCTGGTTCGGTGTGGCTCCCGATCAGGCGGGCGCACTCAAGGCCTGCCGGGCGGCCGTCGCAGCGCACACATGATCAAGCTGGCGCTCACAGGTTCCATCGGAATGGGCAAGTCCGCCACCGCCGCAATGTTTGCCGCGCGCGGTGTGCCGGTCTACGACGCCGACGCAGCCGTCCACGCCGTCTATGCGCCGGGAGGAGATGCCGTGGGGCCGGTTGAGGCCGAGTTTCCGGGCGTCTCGAACGAAAATGGCGGTATTGATCGCGCCAGGCTGCGCCAGCGCGTCATCGACGATCCGGATGCGATGAAGCGGCTCGAAGCTATCGTCCATCCCATTGTCGGCGGGTTGCAGCGGGTCTTTCTTGAAAAAGCCAGCGCCAGTGGCCACGCTGTTGTCGTGCTCGACATCCCGCTGCTGTTCGAGACCGGCGGCGACAAGCGCGCCGATGCGATTCTTGTGGTCAGTGCGCCGCCTGATGTGCAGAAGGCGCGCGTCATGGCGCGCGGGCAGATGACCGAGGCCGAGTTCGCAGCGATACTCGCACGGCAGGTACCCGATTCGGTGAAGCGGGGCCGCGCCGACTTCGTCATCGACACCAGCCAGGGCTTCGCGCACGCCGAACAGCGCGTCGATGAAATCCTGGCGGAGTTGCGGACGAGGGCGGCTGGCGCGAACGACAAGACAGGCTGATGCGCGAGATCGTCTTCGATACGGAAACCACCGGCCTCAACCCGGATCATGTCGATCCGGCGCAGTGCGACCGCATCGTCGAGGTCGGCTGCATCGAGCTGTTCAACTACCTGCCCACCGGCCGCGAATTCCAGATGTACATCAATCCCGGCCGCCCTGTGTCGGAGGCGACAGTGCGCATCACCGGCATCACGAACGACACGCTTCGCGGCAAGCCGGGCTTTGACCAGGTGGTCGACAGGCTGATGGAGTTCTTCGGTGACGCGCCGATTGTCGCCCACAACGCCGAATTCGACCGCGGCTTTCTGAACGCCGAACTTGTGCGCCTCGGTCGCCCGACGCTGCCGAAGGAGCGGTTCATCGACACTCTGGTGCTGGCGCGCGAACACCGCCCCGGCTCGCCGGCCTCGCTGGATGCCGTGTGCAAGCGCTTCGATATTTCGATCAAGGATCGCGTGCTGCACGGCGCGCTGCTGGATGCGCAACTGCTGGCGATGGCCTATCTGGAACTGCGTGGCGGCCGCGAGCGAAAGTTCGAATTCGCCAATTCCGGCGCCGGCAGCGGCCGCACAGCGCACGTCATCTACGCCCCCCGCCTGCCACGCGCAGCGCAGCTTCCCGCTCGCATCCGCCCGGAGGAAGAGGCCGCGCATGCGGTGTTCGTGGGCGAACTGGGCGAAAACGCTGTCTGGAGGAAGTACTCCTGATCTCGCAGCCGCTCTGGCTGTTTGCTGTGTCACAGGCTTAACTGCGCTCCTGACTGGAGGCGGCGCATGAAGGCCCTGACGTACCACGCACCCAAGGACATTCGCTTCGAGTCTATCCCTGACGCGAAGATCACGCAGCCTCACGCAGCGCTCGTGCGCGTGAAGGCTTGCGGCATCTGTGGCAGCGACCTGCACATCTATCAGGGTCACGGTTTCAGCGACGATATCGGCTTCTGTGTCGGACACGAAGCCGTCGGAGAAATTGTCGAGGTCGGCGCCAGCGTCGAGACGCTGAAGGTTGGTGATCATGTGATGATCTCCGCCGCCGTGGGATGCGGGAGGTGCGCGGCCTGCAGGGCGGGGGACGCGGTGCGCTGCGCGCTCAATGCAACAGGTTGCTACGGCCTCGGCCACGCGCTTCCCGGGTGCCAGGCCGAGGCGGTGATGGTGCCGCATGCCGACCAGAATGCTGCGCCTATCCCGGAGGGCCTGAGCCATGAGCAGGCCCTGATGCTGACAGACAACCTGCCGACCGCCTATCTCGGTGCCATCAACGCGGACATTCGAGCAGGCGGTACAGTCGCTGTCGTCGGCCTGGGGCCGATTGGACTGATGGCGGTGGAGATCGCCTTCGCACTTGGTGCCTCACGCGTCTTCGCCGCCGACCTGGTGCCTGAACGCCGTGCGATGGCCGAACGGCTTGGGGCGGTCGCCCTGCCGCCGGGCGATGAACGCGTCGTGCTGAAGGAGCTCACGCAGGGGCGCCTTGCCGACAGCGTGGTTGAAGCCGTTGGCGCCGATGCAACGCTGAAGCTGGCGCTCGCACTGGCCGGCAAGCAGGGGACGGTGTCCACCATCGGCGTCAGTCAGACGAAACAATTCCCGTTTCCGATGTCGCTCGCCTTCAACAAGGGGCTGACCTTCCGCACCAGCCTCTGCTCGGTGGTGAAGCACTGGCCGGAGCTTGTGCCGCTGGTGCGCAGCGGCCGGCTGAAACCAGAACAGTTCATCTCGCACCGCATGTCATTGTCTGAAGGCGCGCATGCCTACGCGCTGTTCAACGACCGGCGCGACGGCGCGTTGAAGATAGTGCTGAGCTGCTGATCAGGCCTGCGGCGGCGGCGGCGCTGCCGCGCGCTGTTGCTGCTGCTGGCGGTACAGGCCCACGAAATCGATGGGATCGATCATAAGCGGCGGGTGGCCGCCTTCCCGTGTGATGTCCGCAATGATCCGCCGGGCGAACGGAAAAAGCAGGCGCGGGCACTCGATCAGCAGCATCGGCTCTGCGTCCTGGGGGCTGGCATCCTGCAGCTGGACAACGCCAGCGTAGACAAGCTCGACGATGAAAACGACGGCATCCTTCCGCTTCGCGCGGGCAGAGAGTTTAAGTTCGACAGCAAAAATCTTTTCCGCCGGCGGCCCGGGCTCGACGCGGACGTCGATACCCAGCTCGATCTCCGGTGCAGAGCCGGCATTCTGGCCTGCAAACAGGCCCGGATTCTCGAATGAAAGGTCCTTAACGTACTGCGCCAGAACGCGGATCATCGGCGGCCCCGGGGGCTGGGCGGCGGGCGTTGGGGCTTGATCGGCTTCCGGATTTGGGGCGTCAGTCATGTGGCTCAAGGTCCGGAAACAACAGTTGAACGAGGCAGGGCGGCTATCACGCTGGCGCGACGGCGGCAACAACGGGCTGACTCTGCGCGTTTTGTGTCTATATTGGTGTGACGGACGCCAAGGACTGTGCCTTGTCTGTCCAAGACAGGTGAAGGCCGGCCTTGAACATTGATCTGATCATCCTGGCGGCGATTGCGGTTTTCGTCATTTCTCGCCTTTATGCCGTCCTTGGTCAAAAGACCGGGGCGGAACCCCGCACGCGCCAGCTGCGCGAGGCGCCGGTACGCGCCGCCGAACAGGCGGACGAGTCAGCCGCCGAGCAGGACAAGCGAAACCTGCGCCCCGCCTTCACAGGTCCCGCGGCGGCAGGCATGGAAGCAATCGCCAGCGAGGACCCGTCTTTCTCTCCAGACGATTTCGTCCGGGGCGCTCGCAAGGCGTACGAGCTGATTGTGACAGCTTTCGCCGATGGCGATCGCGACGCTCTCCGCACCCTCGTCGATCAGGACGTTTTCGAGGTCTACAGCGACGCCATCGCCCAGCGCCAACGGGACGGAACCGAAGCGATGCGTCTGATGCGCGTCCGCCAGGCGCGCATTGTCGAGGCGTCCGTCGATGCAAGCCATATGGGCCGCGTGCTGGTGTCGTTCGAGAGCGACCTGTCGGATGGTGAAAACCTTCGTACCGCCAAGGAAATCTGGACGTTCAAGCGTCCGCTGCGTTCGGATGATCCGAACTGGCTGCTGGACGAGGTGGCCACCGCCTCCTGAGCGGTTGCGCCAGACCCTTGCATGACCCGCCGACTGACACCCGAGGAACGCCGGATCTGGTCCCGCGTGGCGCGAACCGTTCGCCTTGCGCCGGGAAGGGCCATCGAGGACGCGCCTGAGCTGGGCGATGTGGAAGAGGCCGCCCGCCGCTCCGCCGCTCCACAACAGGCTCCGCCAGCGAAAGCTCCACGCACCAAACCGGGTCCGCCCGAGGACATGTCCGGCCAGCGCAAGATCCGCCGTGGCCAGAACGAGATCGACGCCCGGCTCGACCTGCACGGCCACACGCAGGACACCGCCCACCGCGAACTGATCGAATTCCTGCTGCGCCACGCCCGCAATGGCGCGCGCTGTGTGCTGGTCATCACCGGCAAAGGCCGGCTGGGCACGGGCATCCTGCGCACGCGCCTGTTCGACTGGATCGCACATCCAGACCTTCGGCCGTTCATAGCCGGCTATGCGCCCGCCCATCCGCGCCATGGCGGGGCTGGGGCGACCTACATCTTCCTGCGCGCGAAGCGCTAGCTCACCGCAGGTCGAAACGTTTCCGCACCCGATCCATCGGCGCGCCATTCCTGAGCGGCACGCCGACCAGCCGGTCATAGTCGGCAAAGCCCAGCCGTGTGTAGAAGGCGAGGCCGCCCGTATTGTCGGCGCGGATCGTCGCGTCGATCACGTTGATCCCGGCCTCGCGCGCTGCAGCGAGCGTTTTCTCGAACAGAGCGCGACCGATGCCGCCCTGTGTCTGCCCGACGCGGGCAAACGTTCCGATCGTGGCCCAGCCGTCGGGCAGTGGATCGTCCGCATCGAACGATCGCATCAGACCCTGAAAGCCGACGATCTTGCCGCCTGCCTCCGCCACGAAGCACGACACCAGTTCCCGCAGAGAGATGTAGGCCGCATCTATCGCAGCCTCATCGAATGGCTCTTCGTATGCCGTCGTGCCGCCGATTGCGATGATCGCATTGATCAGCTCGGCCAACTCCGCTGCATCGTCACGGGACACCCTGCGGACAATCAGGGTCACGCCTTAACGATCGGCGTCGTCGCGGCGAACTCGTCATAGGCCCGCAGCGCATCGGCTGCATACACCATGCTGGGGCCCCCGCCCATCTGCAGGGTCACCGCAAGCACCTCGGCAATTTCCTGCCGCGTTGCGCCAGCGCGCACCGAGTTGCGTGCGTGGTAGGCGATGCAGCCGTCGCAACGTGTTGCGACACTTATCGCCAGCGCGATCAGCTCCTTCGTCCTGGTATCAAGCGCGCCGGGAATTTGCGCCGCCTTCGAGAGGCCGCCATAGGCCTTCACCGAATCCGGAACCATCTGCAACAGCTGGCCGACATAGCCGTCCACGCCTGCGACGCGTTCGGCGTACTTCCCCGACATGACGGAGCTCCCTGGTTGATGCGCGATCAGCCGCGCGAAGCTTTCTCTGCAACCCCCGACGCGCCCTGGCGATCGGCCAGCACTTTCGCGACCGCATCCAGCGTCACGCCGCGCGAGCGCAGGGCGACGAGCAGGTGATAGAGAACGTCCCCCGCTTCCTTCGCGACTTCGACATCGCTCTGCGAGGCGACGGCCAGCGCTGCCTCGACCCCCTCCTCACCAAGCTTCCTGGCGGCGAGGGCGGGACCGCCGGCAAGAAGCCTGGCGGTCCACGATGTCGCCGGGTCGTCGCCGACGCGGGCGTCGATCGTCCGGGCGAGCTCGTTCAGCACTTCGCCGAGATAGGCGGCCGGTCCGAGCGGATCATGCTGTATCATGCTGGCTCCGTCATGCGCACGGGAGCGCCGGCCGCGGCAAGCGCGCGTTTGGCGTCTGAAACCGACGCTTCGCCAAAGTGGAAGATCGATGCGGCAAGCACGGCATCGGCGCCGCCCTTCATGACGGCATCTGCCATGTGCTCCACATTTCCTGCGCCGCCGGAAGCGATGATCGGCACGCGCACCACGTCGCGGACCGCCCGCAGCAGCTCGATGTCATAGCCGCTCTTTGCGCCGTCCCGGTCCATCGAGGTCAGAAGGATTTCGCCTGCGCCAAGCTCGGCCGCGCGCCTGGCGAACGCGATCGCGTCCATGCCGGTCGAGTTGCGTCCGCCATGGGTGTAGACAACCCAGCCCTCACCCTCGCGCTTCACATCCAGCGCCATGACGACGGCCTGAGACCCCACCTTGCGCGCGCAGGCCGTGAGGATCGCGGGCTCAAGCACTGCGGCGGTGTTGATCGCCACCTTGTCGGCGCCCGCTTTCAGCATCGCCACCATGTCATCCGGCGAGCGCACGCCGCCGCCGACCGTGAGCGGCATGAAGCAGGCATCCGCCGTGCGCTCGACGACGTCGATCATGGTGCTGCGCTTTTCATGGCTCGCCGTGATGTCGAGGAAGCAAAGCTCGTCGGCTCCCTGCGCATCATAGGCGCGCGCAAGCGCCACCGGATCGCCTGCATCGCGCAGGTCGACGAAGTTGACGCCCTTCACAGTGCGCCCGTCCTTCACATCGAGACAGGGAATGACCCTAACCTTGAGCATTTGGCGGCCTTCAGCATGCGCATCTAGTCGCGCGCCGGGGGCGTCGCGTCAACTTACCCCTGATCCGCCCCGATATCGCGGCGAAGGTGAGGCGGCAGGCGCGTGCGGAGGCTGCGGGCGGCGTGCGCCCGGTCGCGTTGGTGGTCCGGTTCGGGTGGGCTGGCCTTACGCCAGCGCAACCTGGAGGCGCAGCGCGCCATCCAGCGTAAAATGTCCATGTCTTCCTGAAGCTGTGAGCGTGAGGTGAGCGGTCGCGCAATGAGCGTGATGCATCTGCGTCTCCTCTCCAGGCTTCAGGTCGCGCGCGGAATCGCGCGGGACAGATTGGCGTGCTTTTACCTGTGTTTCAGTCTCGCCGCAACGTGCCGGAAGGCAACGCCAGCGTCGCGAACAGGGGCAGGTGGTCAGAGCCGATGCTGGGGCCTGTCCGATAGGCGGTGAGCACCAGTCCGCCGCCGAACTTCACATGATCGATCGGTAGACCGAACAGGCCGGCGAAGGCGGGGAAGGTGCCATCGAAGCGCGGATCACCGGCGCGCACGCCTGGCGTGGACTGATAGGCGCGGCCCCACGGCGTCGTGTTGAAGTCGCCGAGGATGACGAAGGGCCGTGACTCGTCGAGGCCGTCGGCGAGTTGCCCAAGCTGTGTGTCGCGATCCATCTTCAGGCCCGGATCGCCGGGGGAGGGCGGGTGCGTCGTGATCAGCTGCACGTCGCTGATGTGCGCGCGCATGATAACGCCATGGCTGCTCGGAAACGGGGTGTAGGTGATCGCACCCGCTTCGCGCGCGGCCAGCATGGAACGCGCGATCAGTTTGAGCTCGTGCCGGCCTATGCTTGGCAACGCGCGATCCGGCAGACCCGGAAAGAGCCGCGCGACATCTTCCAGGGTCAGATCGTCAGGGACCTCGTATGCGGAGACGGCATCCGCACCATACGCTTGCGCCAGCTGCGCCAGCTGCTCAAGCGCCGCCATCGATCCGTGCACATTCGCGCTCACCACGCGCACGGATCGCGCATCAGCCGGCGCCGCCTGCGGGAGCGCAAAGCCACCGACCCCGAGAACCAGCGCAAGATTGATCGCCGCCGCGCCGGATGCGATCCCGGCCGCCCCGACCAGCCGCCGCCAGCCCGCCAGCGCGGTTGTGAAAAGCGCCAGCAGGAACAGATGCTTCGGCCAGTGCCCGACGAGATCCAATAACCAGCCCGCCCGGCCGCCGAGCCCCAGCCTGTCGCCAAGACCGAGCACGGTCAGGCCGGCTGCAAGCAGGGCCAGCACCCACACAATGATGCGAACGGGATCCCGCACGGGGCCACCCGACAGCACGATCACCGCGCCGCCAGCAGGGCGGCCGCGGGATCTATGTCGCCGTCATAGAGCGCCCGGCCAAGGATCGCGCCCGCGATCGGCCTGCCTGCGCGCTTCTTCAGCGCCGTGATGTCGCCGACATTCTTCAGCCCGCCCGAGGCGATGATCGGAATGGAGACTGCCTCAGCAAGCTCACCCGTCAGCGCGACATTGACGCCGGTCTTCAGCCCGTCACGCGCGATGTCGGTGACGATGATGGCCGCAACGCCGCACCCTTCGAACGCCTTTGCGAGTTCGACCGCGTGCATGTCGGTTGCTTCTGCCCAGCCCTGCACGGCGACCATTCCCTCGCGTGCATCAATACCGACCGCCACCTGATCCGGGAACGCCTTCGCGGCTTCCTTCACAAAGGCCGGATTGCGGACCGCCGCTGTGCCGAGGATCACACGCGCAATGCCGGCGTCCAGCCAGCGCTCGACGCCGTCCATGTCGCGAATGCCGCCGCCAAGCTGCACAGGCGCCTGCATGACATCGAGAATGGAGGACACCGCGTTGTGGTTCACCGAATGGCCGGCGAATGCGCCGTTGAGATCGACGACGTGGAGCGCCTCGAAGCCCATGGCGGCAAAGCGCATCGCCTGATCGGCGGGATCATCGTTGAACGAGGTCGCGCTGGTCATCTCGCCGCGAAGCAAGCGGACGCAGACGCCGTCCTTAAGGTCGATCGCGGGATAGAGTTTCATGTCCGTGCGGCTTCTCCGGGCGTGGCGGGGGAGGCGGCCCTTGGAAGCGGGAACGCTACCGATGTCAACGGAAATGGATAGCCAAATCCGCGTGTGCGGGCGCGTTCACGGCTTCCAGCGCAGGAAGTTCGCCAGCAGGGTCTGCCCCGCGGCCTGGCTTTTCTCGGGGTGGAATTGGGTGCCGAACAGGTTGTCGCGCGCCACTGCGGCAGTGAACTTGCCGCCGTAATCGCAGCGCGCCGCCACATGATCACGGCGCTCGGCCATCAGCGCATAGGAGTGCACGAAATAGACGTGCGGCTTCGGTCCCAGCCCGTTCAGGCACGGATGATCGGTGATATCTGTCAGCACATTCCAGCCCATATGGGGCACGGGCAGGGGCGGGGTCGGGGTAATGCGCTCGACCGCGCCCGGTATCCAGCCCAGGCCGCGTGTTTCGGCGTCCTCCCGGCCGACCGTGGCCATGAGCTGCATCCCGACGCAGATGCCGAGGAAGGGCCGCTTCGATCGGAACACGGTTTCGGTCAGCGCCTCGATGACGCCTGGTCGGCTGGCGAGCCCCGCCGCGCAATCCGCGAAGTGGCCGACGCCGGGCAGCACAATCCGGTCCGCTTGCCGGATGCGGGCAGGATCGTCGGTCAGCACGACATCCAGCCTGATCTCATGATGGTTCGCTGCCGCTTCGAGCGCGCGCTGGACGGAACGGACATTGCCCGAACCGTAGTCGATGATCGCAAGGCGGGTCATGACCCAAGGATAGCGTGCCGCCGCCCCGCTGTCATGCGGGAACGGCGCTCCATGTCAGCTCAGGCGAGCATCCTCACCTTCGGTTCGCGGTCCCAGAAGCGCTGACCGGCCGCCTTGATGAATTCAGCGCCCAGGCCCGTGACGCCCATGTCCTTTTCGACGCCCGCCTTGTCGAGCAGCGTCTTGGCGCCGTCGTTGGCGCCAATCGCCTTGAGATGGCCGAAAGCGTCCATCACGAACTGGATGGCTGCGCCATCCTTTGCGAGCATCTCCGCCGCAGCGGGGGCAAGCACGAGCGCGATGGCGTCGACAGTGACCGAGGGCGTGCCGGCGAGCTGGCCATCGGCGGCCAGCATCTTGCCCCCTTGGAGCCTCGCGCCGCCGACCTTGGGGGCGATCATCACGGGCTTGCCCCTGGCGGCGACGACAGCATCCTTCACGGCGTTTATCTCGGCAGCATCGGATCCATCGGCGAACAGGATGCCGACACAGCGTCCCTCCAGCGTCTTGCGCTGACGCGGACCCTCCACGATGCGCAGGGCAGGAGACGGCTCGAGATCGACCGCCTGCGTGGCTGTCGGCGATGCAATGGGTAGCGGCATGGCGAGGCCGTCGGCGACACGCCGGGCAAGTTCAGGATCGACATTCACGAGATTGCTCATCATGCGCACGCGGACGTGAGCCAGCCCCACCTTGGAAAGCTCGAACACAAGTGCCGAAGCAAGGTGAGCCCCCTCGGCCGGGTGGAGCGAGCGGAAGAAGAGGCGCGCCTGGCTGTAGTGATCGGCGAAGCTCTCGGGGCGGATACGCAGCTTGCTCCCATCCGATTCGCGCTCGGAATCCTCGAACGGCACGAACCCTGTCTCGGGGCATTCACGGGGGCCGGTGATCTCGCCGGCTTCGTGGAGGCTGTTCGGCTCGTAGTTGGCGCGACCCTTGGGTCGCAACATCTGCATCATGCCGTCGCGCTGGAAATTCATCACCGGGCATTTGGGCGCGTTGATCGGGATCTCGTGGAAATTCACCGTGCCAAGACGGCTTTTCTGCGTGTCGAGATAGGAGAAGAGGCGGCCCTGCAGCAGCGGGTCATTGCTGAAGTCGACGCCCGGCACGATGTTGGCGGGGCAGTAGGCGACCTGCTCGGTCTCGGCGAAGAAATTGTCGGGCCAGCGGTCGAGCACCATCCGGCCGATCATCTTCACCGGAACAAGCTCCTCTGGAATGATCTTGGTCGGGTCGAGCACGTCGAAGTCGAAACTTTCGGCGAACTCCTCGTCGAAGGTCTGGATGCCAAGCTCCCATTCCGGGAATTCGCCCGTGTCGATCCGCTCGAACAGGTCGCGACGGTGAAAGTCCGGATCGGCGCCGGCGATCTTCACCGCTTCATCCCACAGCGTGGACTGCACGCCGAGTTTTGGCTTCCAGTGGAATTTCACGAAGGTCGATTTGCCCTCCGCATTGACCAGCCGGAAGGTGTGGATGCCGAAACCCTCCATCGTCGCGAGCGAGCGCGGAATGGTGCGGTCGGACATCGCCCACATCACCATGTGCGTGGATTCCGGCATCAGCGAGATGAAATCCCAGAATGTGTCGTGCGCGCTGGCAGCCTGCGGATAGCCCTTGTCGGCTTCCATTTTCACCGAATGGATCAGGTCGGGAAACTTGATCGCGTCCTGAATGAAGAAGACCGGAATGTTGTTGCCGACAAGATCCCAATTGCCCTCCCTGGTGTAGAATTTCACCGCGAAGCCCCGCACATCGCGCGGCGTGTCGACGGAGCCAGCACCGCCAGCCACGGTGGAGAAGCGCGCGAACACTGGCGTACGCTCGCCAGCGCGCTGGAACAGGTCTGCCTTGGTGAGGCTGGTCAGCGGCTCGTAGAGTTCGAAGAATCCGTGCGCCGCCGATCCGCGCGCGTGCACGACGCGCTCAGGAATACGCTCGTGGTCGAAGTGGAAAATCTTTTCGCGCAGCACAAAATCTTCCAGCAATACAGCACCGCGCTGTCCCGACTTCAGCTGGTTCTGGTTGTCGGAAACGCGGATGCCCTGATTGGTGGTGAGATGGCCTTCAGCGGTATGCGGTCCGCGGGTCGGAACGTGCTGGTGCAGCTCGTCCGCAGCCCCGCGATCCGAAACGAAATCCCTTGACGGGGCAGGCGGCTTCTCTGCGGGCATGATCTCTCCTGATGCGCGGGTGTCCGCCGGTCTGTCGGCGTCGGCGCATCGAGAGAATTAGAACCATGCCAGCCCGCGGCGAGCCGCGTCAGCAGATGGGCGAAGCTGCGAGATGGAAAATCCCTGTTCGGACCAACAAATGACAGTCCGCTACAGGCTGCCCTTGGTGCTTGCGACTTGCCCCTTGAGCCTGTCATCGACAACCGCCGCCGCGCGTAGCGCCCGCGCGAGCGACTTGAAACTCGCCTCTGCGATGTGATGCGAGTTCTCGCCGTAAAGAAGTTCGAGGTGCAGGCACACCCCGGCATTCATTGCAAAGGCGTGAAAGAACTCCTTGAACAGCTCGGTGTCGACGACACCGACCTTGTCACGCGTGAAGCTGACCTTCCAGATCAGGTAGGGCCGGTTGCACAGGTCGACAGATGCGCGAACCAGCGTCTCGTCCATCGGCACATAGGCGTGGCCGAAGCGGATCACGCTGGAATAACCGCCGATCGCTTCCTTGAAGGCCTGGCCCAGCACAATGCCCACATCTTCCATGGTGTGGTGCTGGTCGATGTGAAGGTCGCCCTTCGCCTCCACGCTGATGTCCATCGCGGAGTGTTTGGCGAAGCTTTCCAGCATATGATCGAAGAAGCCGACGCCTGTCGAAATCGCCGACTTTCCAGAGCCGTCCACGTCAAGGACGACCTTGATCTGGGTCTCCCTGGTCGTGCGGACGATTTCCGCCTTGCGAGATCTGTCCGCCATGGGCGGTGCCCTTCCATGCTTTGACAGGCATTAACTGTGCGTTCGCTATCGAAACCTAGCTTAACCCGCGAACGGTCGAGGAATCCTGAATGTCCCAAACATCCAAGGGGGCCATTTAGGGGCTGGCTGCCTCGAACGCTACCGGATTCGCGAAAGAACGGCGCCAGATGACTGCCCAGAAGTCGGCCCTCAAGCCGCACAGGACCACGAAGGCCAGCGCTGCCCCGACAAGGCGGCGCGCCAGGCGCATGGGTCTTGCGGGCAGGGTGGCCATGATCGCGGTCGCCGCGGCCTTTTTCGCGGCGTTGGCCCAGTGGGTCTTCACGCCAATCCTGGCCCAGGCTGAAATCCGCAACCAGCGGCAGATAGCCGTCGACGCCGGCGCCAATCTTCTTGCCGATATCTCCCGCCTGCACGCAGAGGCGGGCCGCTGGAATGAAATCAATGCGCTGGTCGGCGCGCTGTCGGTCGGCATGCCTGAGGGCCAGTCCGCCGTGTTCGATGCGCAGTGGAACCTGATCGCGCAGGATGGGGCCCCGGATGCCCTGCCCAGTTCCAAGGCGATGCGCGAGCTCGTCGGCACGCCGAAGGGCATTCTCGTTATCGGCGAGCGCTACTATGCCGCCCGTCCGATCCGCGTTGGCGAGCAGACGAGGGGCTATGCGCTCTATTCCTTCATCCCGCGCCCCTTCGTGGACACCTGGCTTGGCGTCGTGGCGCTCAACGCGATCGTCCTGTCGATTGTCATTCTTGCGATTGCGCCGCTGATCTATCGACTGGCGCGGCTGGCCCTCAAGCCCGTCACCGTGCTGGAGCGCGGCATCCGAAGCCGAGATTCCAGGGACAAGTCGAAGCTTGCGGATTCTTCCGACGACCGGCTGCTGAAGCCATTGCTGGGGGCGATCGATGAGGTCCATGAACGCTCCGAAGCCGCGATGCGGCGCGCCCTCACCATGGCCTACACGGACCCGGTGACCCGCCTGCCCAACCGCCTGCGCTTTCTGTCCCGGCTCGAGGCGGCTGTCGCCGCGGGGCAGAGCGCGCATCTCGTGGTCTGCGACCTCGATCGGTTCCGCCAGGTCAATGTCACCTTTGGCCCGCGCATTGCCGACATCGGTCTCGCCGGCGTGGCGGAGCGGCTGCGTGCGGTCCTCTCACAGTCTGGCCTTCCCGGCGGCTTCATCGGCCGTATCGGCGCGGACCAGTTCGGCATCATCCTGCCGGCCTCGTGCCGCGACGCTGTCGACGCCTTGATGTCGGCCGCAAGCAACGCCATCGCCGAAGGTTTCACCATCGAGGGTCAGCCAATGCGGCTTGCAGGGTCGTTCGGCGCTGCTCACGCGCCGAACGATGCAACCAACGCCACTGATCTGCTCAAGCTTGCCGAAGTCGCCCTCAAGGAAGCGAAGAAGCAGACCGCCCCCCGTGCCGCTTTCTTCGACCAGCGTCTGCTCGACAAGGCGCGCGCCCAGTCGCGCCTGGAAGAGGAGTTGCGCGATGGTCTCGACCGCGGCGAGTTCGTCGCTGTCTTCCAGCCGAAGGTGAAACTCGAAACCGGCGAACTCGTCGGTGCCGAAGCGCTGGCCCGCTGGCGCAGGCCGGATGGCGCCATCGTCTCGCCCGGCGTGTTCATCCCGATCGCGGAGGATCTCGGCCTGATTGCCAAGCTGGGCAAGCAGGTTATGCGCGATGCCTGTTTTGCCGCCGCGGGCTGGAACCGGGGCGGGATCATCTCCTCCGTCGCCGTCAACGTTTCGCCGCACCAGTTCGACGATCCGGACTTCGTGGCTTCCGTCTACAAGGCGCTCGACGATTCAGGCCTGCCGCCCAACCGGCTCGAACTCGAGATCACCGAAAGCGCCGCCGTCGCCGATGGCGATCGCGTGGCGCGTACGATGTGGCCGCTGCGCAATCGCGGCGTGCGGCTGGCCATCGACGATTTCGGCACCGGCCATTCCAACTTCGCGGCGATCACCCGCCTTCCGTTCGATGTTTTCAAGATCGACCAGCAATTCGTCCGCGCGCTTTCCACCGACCCCCACGCTCCCGCCATTGTCGAGATGATCCTCGCCATGGCCGAGGCGCTTGGCCAGGAAACTGTCGCCGAGGGCGTCGAGACGAAGGAGCAGGCGGACTTCCTGCTGCGTCGCGCGTGCACGATCGGGCAGGGCTACTACTATTCGCCGCCTCTGCCGGCGGAGGAGTTCGATGCTTTCGTGCGCAGCTATCGTCCGAGGCCGGCAGACCGGTTTGCCGCCTGAGCGGCGCTGCGCCAGCTTTGTTTCATATCGTTTCTCGATAAATTTGCTTGTTGTGCGCTCCTACCCGACATACACTGCTCAAAGGTCAGGAATCTGAGCAATGTCTTCTGAGCCCACTTGGCATTCAACCACCATTCTCGCCGTGAAGAAGGGGCGCAAGCTCGTCGTCATGGGGGATGGGCAGGTGTCGATGGGGCAGACGATCATGAAGGGCAATGCCCGCAAGGTCCGGCGTCTCGGCGAGAAGGGGGAGATTATCGCAGGGTTTGCAGGCGCCACGGCGGACGCCTTCACGCTCTTTGAGCGTCTGGACCAGAAACTCGAACGATTTCCCGGCAACCTTCAGCGCGCCGCCGTGGAACTCGCCAAGGACTGGCGCACTGACAAATACCTCCGCAACCTCGAAGCCCTCATCATCGTGGGGGATGCGACATCCCTGCTTGTCATCACGGGCAGGGGCGACGTGCTGGAGCCGGAGCATCCGATCGCGGCCATTGGTTCAGGGGGCAATTATGCGCTGTCCGCCGCACGAGCGCTGTATGAGTACGAAGACGACGCCGAAAAGATCGCACGCAAGGCGATGACGATCGCGGCCGAAGTCTGCGTCTACACAAACAGCAACTTCGTCCTGGAGACACTGGATGTTTGACAAGACCGACATTCGCGCCGCCGTCGAGGCAGGCGCGATCAGCGACGAAGGTGCCAAGCGCCTGGAAGCCTTCCTCAAGGCGCGCAATGACCCGGAGCGCATGCTCGATCCGGAGAATTTGCGCTTCCTCTCGAATTTCAACGATGTGTTCCTCACCATTGGCATCGTCGTGCTCATGACGGGGCTGGGATTTCTCTCGGCCATCTCCGTGATCAACGTGCTGGGTCTGGGCGCGCTGTCGGGCCCGCAATCCATCGCCGAAGGGCGCGCGCTTGCTGACACGATCCGCCTTGCAATCATTCTTTCGCCTATCCCGGTGATCGTGGGGGCCTGGCTGCTCGCCGAATACTTCTGCGGCAAGCGGCGCCTGCTTCTGCCGTCGATGGCGCTCGCGATCGCCATCGTCTGGGCGTTCGCCATCATGGCTGCAGGTCTCGCCAGCTTCTTCATCGATCCGGTCGATACCGCGATCCGCGCCGAGAGCGGCAATGTCGATCCGTGGGATATCATCACGAGCATCAGCTATGCCGGCTTTGCGGCAGCGGCGCTCGCCGCCGGTGCCATCTTCGTGCGCTTCCGGTTGCCATTCTCGCTCTTCCTGCTCGCGGGCGCTGTCGCCGGCCTGTTCTACACGGCGGTCGCGCAGTTCAGCGGCATCGGCCAGGTCGCCAGCGGCCTTGCGATGATGGTCATCGGCTTTGCCACGCTCGCTGCGGCGATCGGCTTCGACATGAGGGATCCGACGCGTTCGACGCGTTCGTCCGATCATGCCTTCTGGCTGCACATGGCTGCGGCACCACAGATCATCTTTGGCGTGCGCGGTTTGCTGCTCGGGTCTGGATTTGCGCCGGCGAGCATGGCGGAAGCCTCGATGATGCTGTTCGTCCTGCTGGCCTTCGCGATCCTGTCGCTGGCGCTCAATCGTCGCGCCCTGATCGTTTCCGGCCTCCTCACCTTCGCGGCGACGCTGTGGGTGCTGGTCAACGAGTTCGGCGGCGGCGGCGTCAACACGCTCATGCTGACGGCACTGATCATCGGCGGCGCGATCGTCCTGCTGGGCGGCGGCTGGCGCACGGCCCGTCGTGGGCTGCTGAAGGTGATCCCCCAGGAAGGAACGCTGGGGCGCATCTTCCCGCCCGAACCTGCCTGAGGACGGCACCAGCCTAAACTTCTTGCTGACATGAGCAGCCATGAGCTAGCGAAGCGGACCCGGGCTTGCTGGCTCGTGCCTGTCTCAGATCAGGAATCGCATGTCCGAATTCACACCGCGCGAAATCGTCTCCGAGCTGGACCGCTTCATCGTGGGCCAGCCCGACGCCAAGCGAGCCGTCGCCCTCGCGCTGCGCAATCGCTGGCGTCGCAAGCAGCTCGCCGAGGGCCTGCGTGAGGAGGTGACGCCGAAGAACATCCTGATGATCGGGCCGACCGGCGTCGGCAAGACCGAGATCTCGCGTCGCCTGGCGCGACTGGCGAAGGCGCCGTTTCTGAAAGTCGAGGCCACCAAGTTCACCGAGGTCGGGTATGTCGGCCGCGATGTCGAGCAGATCATCCGCGACCTCGTCGAGATCGCCATCGGCATGGTGCGCGACCGCCGCCGCAAGGAGGTCGAGGCAAAGGCCGAAGCTGCCGCCGAGGAGCGCGTGCTCAGCGCGCTTGTCGGCGCGACCGCGCAACCCTCAACGCGCGAGAGCTTCCGCGCCAAGCTGCGGGCGGGGCAGCTCGACGACAAGGAGATCGAGGTCGATGTCGCCGACGCCTCGAACCCGCTCGGCGGGTTCGAAATTCCGGGCCAGCCGGGCGCGTCGATAGGCATGATCAATCTCTCGGACATGCTGTCGAAATCCCTGGGCGGCCGCAGCAAGCGCATCCGCACGACGGTCAAGGAAGCGTACAAGCCTCTGCTGCAGGAAGAGTCCGACAAGCTGCTCGACTCGGAGTCCGTCACGCGCGAGGCGCTGCGCGTCACCGAGGAAGATGGCATCGTCTTCCTCGACGAGATCGACAAGATCGCCTCGCGCTCGGAACGCGCCGGCGCGGATGTCTCGCGCGAGGGCGTGCAGCGCGACCTTCTCCCGCTGATCGAAGGAACGACGGTTGCGACCAAGCATGGCCCGGTGAAGACCGACCACATTCTTTTCATCGCCTCGGGCGCCTTCCATGTGGCGAAGCCCTCGGATCTCCTGCCCGAACTGCAGGGCCGCCTGCCGATCCGCGTCGAGCTGAAGGCGCTGAGCCGCGACGACTTCAAGCGCATTCTTACCGAGCCCGAAGCGAACCTCATCATGCAGTATGTCGCGCTGATGAAGACGGAGGGTGTTGACCTGTCCTTCGATGCCGACGCCATCGAGGCGATCGCCGACATTGCGGTGCAGGTGAATGATACGGTCGAGAATATCGGCGCGCGTCGGCTGCATACCGTGCTGGAGCGCGTGCTGGACGAGATCAGCTTTTCCGCGTCTGAGCGCAATGGCGAGTCGTTCAGCATCACGGGCGCGTATGTGCGTGAAAAGCTGTCGGCCATGGCGGGCGACAAGGATCTGTCGAAATACATCCTGTAGCGCGGGCGCGCGGAGACGGTCTCGGAAGCTGGCGCTCTCGAGGCGATAGGCTGTGGCCCGCAGGAAGTCGGGGGAATCCGGGCGGGCCGCGGGCGAGCCCGCGCTCGTGCTGCGACGGACGCACAATGCCTGCGCTGCCGAGCATGAGCGCTACGGGGGAGGCGGCGCACATTCCAGCCGAAGGCGCGGAAGGCCTGGCGGTAAAGCGCAAAGCGGAGTTTTGCTTCCGCGAGCGGGAGCACGAGCATCAGGTACTCGTAGACTGCTCGTGCGATCTTCTTTCCGCGCATGGTCTTACGACGGTTGGCGATCACCATGATTACCAGCTGCCAGAAGCTCCACGCGATGCCGATCAGAGCGGCCAGGTCTCGCAGGGGCCACTAAGTCCAGCGCTGATTGGCGCGGTCAAACGGTGCCATTTGACCCCGCCGATTGGGCGCCAGTGTTTCTCCCCTACCCGGGGTCGTTAGAGGTGTCGTGCCATCCCCCCGCTTTGCAGGCAGCCCCCTCCGTCAGGCTTCGCGTTCCACCCTCCCCAGCTTCGTGGGGGAAGGATTTCGGGCAGAAGCGGAACGAGCGGGCCGCACGGCCCCGGCCTCCGCATGAAATCGGCGACATTGATCTTAATGAGCGTTGCACACATCGCTCAACTCTCTGAATATGTTAGCAATTTGAGGCTCAGACGATCGATTCTGTAATGCGTCTAATTATCAAATTCATATTGTGCGAGGCAGGGGCGTCCTTTATGCACGCGCACGTTCATCCGAACTCCGGTGCCGGGAGGCTTCCGGCCGACAGGGCAGGCGAGATTGCTTCGCCCTCCGGCGGGGACCACCGGCGCCGGCGACTTCTGAGGCTACCGCCAACGGCGTTGAAGCCGGTCACCTCTTCCCTCAAGCACCTCTGTGTCGCGAAGGGCGCCGCCTTCGCCCTGACCCGTGATTGGCGCATTGCACTTGGGGTCGGGCTTGTCGAAACAATCGTGCAGACGGGTGCCTGCGTGCTGCACGAAAAGGCATCGGCGCAGGGTGCGGTCAGGAAATCCTGATACTGCTTCGTCTCGATGCAATTGTGTTACATTCTCAACATAAGCGAGCCCGACTAGCGCCGAGCTAATGTCCAGGACGGACGCATTGACCAGGCCATTGACCGAAGCAGACAAGACCGCCTTCCGCGACCGCATGTGCGAGGCGGCGCAGGCGAGGTTCGCCCAGCAGGGCTTCCACGCCGTGACAATGCGCGATCTTGCAGCGGGCATAGGCGTCTCGTCGATGACGCCTTACCGGTATTTCAAGGACAAGGACGAGATTCTCGCCGCCGTCCGTACGCGCGCCTTCACGCGGCTGGCGGATGCGATGGACGCCGCCGAGGCCACGCTGAGCGACAGCGATTGGGTCCAGCCGGGCGAAGCGTATTTCGAATGGGCGATCGCCAATGGCGACGCCTATCGCCTCATGTTCATCCAGCCGCCGACGACGGACTATCCTGAACTGGGCGCGGCCATGCACCGGGCGCGCGAGACGATGGCCGCTGGCTGGCGCCGGGTGCAGGGGCAGGGCCTGTTCAGCGGCAATGTCGAGGAAGCGGCCCACATGTGCTGGACCGCGACGCATGGGGTGCTGGTGCTGGAACTTTCGGGCATGCTGCGGCCGCCGGTGCAGGCGCGCACCATTGCGATGCGCACTGTCGAGGCGATCGCGCAGGCCCTGAATGTGCCGACGCATGCCGCAGCGCATGCCTAGACGACCAGACTATTGCAGGCCCGCCCCTCCACCGCTCACCGCCACCATTGCGGCGCGCAGGACGCGGTCGCCGATGCGCCAGCCGGTCTGGTAGAGTTCAGCGACAGAACCGGCTGGGTGTGGCGACGGCACCTGCGTGACGGCCTGGTGCAAAGCTGGGTCGAAAGCGGCACCGGGGGAGGCGTCGATGGCGGAGACGCCATGGCGCGACAGCGCTGTCACCATCTCCTTCTGCGTCAGCTCCACGCCCTCGAACGCGATCTTGACGGCACCATCGAGCGCATGGCGCGCATTAGCGGGCACGGCCTCGACGGCGCGGGCGAGATTGTCGGAGACGTTGAGGAGGTCGCGCGCGAATTTCTCGACCGCGTAGAGTCGCGCTTCCTCGATCTGGCGGTTGGCGCGCTTGCGGACATTGTCGGTCTCGGCGAGGGCGCGCAGCATGTTTTCCTTCAGCACGTCGCGCTCCTTCTCGAGCGCGGCGTAGGCGGCTTCCAACGGATGCGGCTCCGCGCGGGGATGGCCCACCGCTTCGTCCATGCCTTCATTCTCGGCCGAGAGGATCGAGTCCTCATCCGATTGGCCATTGTGGGGCGTCTCGTTCGTCATAACAGGCTCTACTCTCTCTTTGTGTCCGCGCGGGCCCCGCCGAGAATCCGGCCGACGACCTGCGCGGTATAGTCCACCATCGGAATGACGCGGGCATAGTTCAGCCGCGTCGGTCCGATCACGCCCAGCGCCCCTACAATCTTCCGTTCCGCATTCATATAGGGGGCGACAATCATCGCGGAACCCGACAGCGAAAACAGCGGGTTTTCCGAGCCGATGAACAGCCGGACGCCGTCTGCCTCGCGTGCCGTATCGAGCACGTTGAGGAGGTTTTCCGAGCGCTCCAGCTCCTTGAAGAGATCGCGCACCTTGTCGAGGTCTTCGCCGGCGCGCGGGTCGTCCAGCAGCTTGGCCCTGCCGCGCACGATGAGGGAGCGGCCGCGGCCCGGATCCTCGCCCGACCACTGGGCCAGGCCATCCTCCACCAGCCGGGCGGCGGTCTGGTCGAGGAGGGCGCGGCGCGAGCCGACTTCCTCGAGCACCGCGGCGCGCGCCTCTGACAGTGTGCGGCCCTTCATGCGGGCGTTGAGATAATTGCCGGCCTCGAGCAGCGACGATGCGGGCAGGCCGGGCGGCAGGGCGAGCACGCGGTTCTCGACCTCGCCGGATTCCGCGACGATGACGGCGAGTGCCTGCTCGTTGGAGATGCGCACGAATTCGACATGACGGATCGGCGCGTCGGCCGCGGGGGTGGAGACGAGGCCTGCGCCGCCGACGAGGCCGGAGAGGATTTCGGAGGCCTCGCCGAGCACATTCTCCATGCGGCGGCCGGAGCCCGCGAGCCGGCTTTCGATCTGGCGTTTGTCGTCCTCGCCAGGCTCGCCGAGTTGCAGGAGCGAATCCACGAACATGCGCAGGCCCGCATGGGTGGGGACCCTGCCTGCGGAGGTGTGCGGGCTGTCGATCAGGCCCATCTCGGCGAGGTCCGACATGATGTTGCGGATGGAGGCGGGGGAGAGCGCGACGCCGCGGCGCGAGATGGTTCGCGAGCCGACGGGCTCGCCGGTGTCGAGGTAGGACTGCACGATCTCGCGGAAGATATCGCGCGAGCGCCTGTCCATGGCGGCGAAAGCCGACAGGGGTGCTGTGGACGGGGCGGCGCCCGATCCGGGAGGGTTGCGCGGGGTGCTGGTCATCGGGGGGAAGGTATGGGGCCGGTCAGCATGGTTCAACCATGTAATGATTGGTGGTTCCGGGGGAAAAGCTGCCTGCGCGGGTAGCTTGCGGGCGGTCTGCCGCGGGGCCAAGGTCGCCAGACCGAACGTGACAGGGACAAATCGATGAACAGGCTCGGCAGGATAGGGATTGCGGCCGCGATCGCAGCGGCCATTGGGAGCCTCGCCTCGCCGGCGATTGCGTGTTCGATCATGCCGCCGCCCCCGCCGCCGATCCCGGCACCTGGAACGCCTGAGGCGGACGTCGCGGCGCTGAACCAGGCGTGGGGCGCGGCGCACGGACTGAAGTATGCGGAGGAGACGCGCGAGTGGGCGATGCGGCGGCAGGTCGGCCTGTTCGACGAGGCAAAGAGCCTCGTGCTGGTGCGGTATGATCGCGAGGGCAAGGCCGGCGAGGACCCGCTCGCCATCCTCAAGCCCATCCGCTGGCTCAAGGGTCGCGGCGCGGCGGCCGAGCTGCGGATTGGCATGACCCAGCCGCCGCCCTGTGGACAGATTACCGCGCACGACGCCTATTACGGCAAGCCGGGCGAGGTGTTTCTCGTCTACCTGTCGGGCAATACGCTGCGCACGCAAGACGTGCTCGAAGCCTACGCGCTAAACCGCATCATCGAGCCACGCACGATCTCGGCGCTGACGACCGCGCCCCAATAGAGAGCAGAGCAGCCAATAGAGAGCAGAGTAGGAAGCGCGCGCGGGGTCTGCTACCAGCCGCGCAGTTTCCAGTCTCGAGGTTCTTCATGCGCCCGTCCGGCCGTACGCCACAGCAGCTCCGTCACATCTCGCTGGAGGCTGGTGTCACACGTTATGCCGAGGGGTCGTGCCTTGCGAAGTTCGGGCACACGCATGTTCTGTGCACGGCGTCGTGGGCGGGCGATGTGCCGCGCTGGAAGAAGGGCAAGGGCGAGGGCTGGGTAACCGGCGAGTACGGCATGCTGCCACGCGCCACGCACACGCGCGGACGCCGTGAGGCGACTGAGGGCAAGCAATCCGGTCGCACGCAGGAGATCCAGCGGCTGATCGGACGCGCCTTGCGTTCGGTGACGGATATGCGCGCGCTGGGCGAGAACACCATCACGCTCGACTGCGACGTGCTGCAGGCCGATGGCGGCACGCGCACGGCGGCCATCACCGGCGCCTATGTCGCCCTTGCGCTGGCGTGCCGCTATCTGGTGGAAGAGGGCGTCATCAAGACGAACCCCCTCTCTGCACAAGTCGCGGCGGTGTCGTGCGGCATCTACAGGGATGTGCCTGTGCTCGATCTCGACTACCCGGAAGATTCGGACGCGCAGGTCGATGCGAATTTCGTGTTGGCGTCGGGCGGCAAGCTGATCGAGATTCAGGGCACAGGCGAACAGCGCGCGTTCTCGCGCGATGAGTTCAACGCGCTGATGGATCTTGCCCACGCCGGCTGCGAGGATCTGTTCGCGGCGCAGAGGAAAGCGCTGGGGATCTGATGGCGAGCGCCAAGCGTCCTGCGAGCAAGGTCCAGGTGACCAAACGCGCCGCGAAAACACGAACTGTCGAGATCAAGTCAAAGAAGACCGCCTTCAAGGGGCGCTACAAGATCGACGAATACGTGTTCGATTTCGATCGTGTGGCCGGCAAGGGGCGGCTTACCGATGTGACGCGGCTGGTGTTCGAGCGCGGCGACAGCGCCGCGGCGCTGATCCATGATGTCGAGCGTGATGTCATCGTGCTGGCCGAGCAGTTCCGCATCGCCACGCATGACAAGGGTCCGGGCTATATCGTCGAGGCGATTGCCGGGTCGGTCGAGGAGGACGAGGAGCCAGAGGACTGCATCCGGCGCGAGATGCTGGAGGAGGTCGGCTACCGCGCGGATGCGCTTACGCTGGTGTCGAACGGCTATGCCTCGCCCGGATCAAGCTCCGAGCGGATCTTCCTCTTCTACGCGCCGGTAGCGACCGAGGATCTCGTCGACCCGAAGGCGTCGGGTCTGGCTGCCGAGAAGGAGGATGTGCGCCGCGTGGAATTCACGCGGGAGGACTTCCTGGCCCGCGTCGACGCGGCGTTCTTTGATGACGCCAAGGTCATGACGCTCGGCTTCTGGCTTATGGCGCAGCCGCGTCAGGGCAAGCCGAAGAAGCGCTAGCGCGCCCGACGGCGCGCTCTCTGGGGAACGCCTGGCGTTCTGCTGAACCGGGTCGCGGTTCACGTGCGTCCGAAAAAATCAGCGGGCCTCGCGGAGGTGGCAGCCGCGAGGCCCGCCGTCAGGCGTCATGGCGGGAGCGCCGCCAGGGTCGGTCAGCGCGAAGCGAGCCTGAGGACTTCTGTGTGCGCCTGGGCGATCATCGGTTCGTCGGCGGCGCGGACTGCGGTGGCGACCGCATCCCTGACGCATTTTTCGAAAAGGCCGGGCTCGCGCGGGAAGAGCGGGCTGCGGACCGGGTCTCCGCCGCAGGCGCGCTGGGCGGCGATGTCGATACGCTTCAGGAAGGCGCGCGCGCCGTCGGCGGTCGAGAGGTCGAGGTCAGCGACGCTGATCGTTTCGGTTACGCGCGGCGTGGTCTCGGCGTTTGCCGCGCCAGCGGCCGCACCGCAGATCACCGCGCCCAGAGACAGGGCGACAGCGAGCAGGGCGGCATTGTTGGGTGACAGTTTCGGGGAGGCGTTCGTCGTATCCATGTGGTTTCTCCTTCATTGGATGAAGCGAGAATGGGCATAGCTGTGCAGGTCCGCTCGCCATTTCCCGGAAATGCAGCGTCTTGCGAATTTTCGACAAGGCTTTTCGGGAAACGGAGAGTGACGACGATTTGCGCTGATCGTGCGCTGATTTCGCTCGAATTTTCAGAAATCGATCAGGCTTCTTCAGAAAGCGGCGAGTCGATTTCGAGTGATTTCCGGCGCCATTCCGATGGTGAGACACCCGCTTCTTCCTTGAAGGCGCGGTTGAAGGGGCCAAGCGATGCGAATCCGATGTCGTAGGCGATGGTGGAAATCGACACGCGGGCTTCGCCCGGATCGGACAGGCGCGACTTGGCAGCGGCGATCCGGTGGGCGTTCACATAGGACGGGAAGTTGCGATAGCCGAGACAATCATTGATCAGCCGGCGCAGCTGCGTTTCGGGAATGGCGGCGCGCAGGGCGAGGGAGGCGATGGTCAGGCCTTCTTCCTTCCAGACCTGGTCACGCGACATCATGCCTTCGAGGCGGCCCAGATCGGCCTTCGAGGCGCGATCCAGGATGGCGGGCGATGGGACAGGCGTTCCGTCATGGCCATTTGCCATCGCCACCGGTTGAAGCTGCGGCTGAGCGCCAAGGCGCTGCTCGACCGGCTGGGCCTCGGCACCGAACATCGCTTCGCGCGGATCGAGGAAGGCCAGCGCGCCGCACAGCACGACTGACGCGAACAGGGCGGCGTTCAGCATCGGGTACCAGTCCGGCACCGTGCCGAAGATTTCCCAGACGTCGAAACCGTTGATGGACAGGATGTAGAGCCCCACCGCGACCATGAACGGCCCGCGCAAGCGGCGGCGCGATTCCACCAGGTCGTCCTTCCAGCTGCGCATGACGATCAGGATTGACCAGATGGCGAGCGTGATCTGAGCAGCTGTAGAGGCGAGCCAGATCGCCGGGGAGCTCAGCTGCATCGCGGTGGCGATCCCACAAACCATCATGACCCCGGGGGCCAGGAACATGATCGGCCGGTAGCGGTCCACATCGCCAAACAGCGCCATGACCATCAGCCAGAACCAGCCGACCGAAGTCATGGCCGTGACGCCAACAAGCGTGCGCAGCTCCGGCGCCAGCACCAGCGTCTGGTCGTTCCAGAGCTTGATCGCGAAAAGGGCTGAACACAGGAAGAAGGCAAAACCCGTCCAGCGCGCCGTCTGCCGGGGCGCGCGCAGCATGGCGGCCGCCATGGCGAGCAGCGCGCCAGCGCAAATTCCCAGGAGGAGCTGGGATATGTCGCCGGTCATTCCGCTCGCGGCGTGGCCGGGCATGGTGTGTCTCTGGGCTCAAAGGCGCGCGATCGATCCGCAACTAGAGCAGATTCCGCTCAAGTTGCACCATAGCCGGCATGGCGGAAGTACGCGCGTGCCTCGTTTGGGCTGATGGTTGGGGCGAACCTTCCGATGCTCCGTCGCAGGCCCTCGATGGATCGT
>Ga0163144_10004274_pt1 | contig 32211 bp, 27 predicted proteins | sample OliLak19BULKMAT1_FD_123175 | JGI IMG/M metagenome (GOLD analysis project Ga0163144, IMG submission 123175) | Freshwater microbial mat bacterial communities from Lake Vanda, McMurdo Dry Valleys, Antarctica - Oligotrophic Lake LV.19.BULKMAT1 | ecosystem: Environmental > Aquatic > Freshwater >... | reverse complement strand
GATCACCGCGTGTGTGCCACTCCCCCGAGCTTATCGCAGCTTACCACGGCCTTCATCGCCTCTCTGTGCCCAGGCATCCCCCACATGCCATCTCTCGCTTGACCTCCCGTAACCGGTCAAGCCGTGCATGCGCATTCATGCACACTGCAATCACTTCATCGCGATAGACACGTTGCCGTGCCCAGTCCACGATGGGATTCACTTCCCACGATCTCCACACTCTTTCCATTATCAAACATCGTCCGCTGCTTCGCCCAGCCTGCGCCGGTCTCAGCAACGTCCCGGTCATTATCCCGGGGAGTCTGAAGAAAGTAGTCGACTCGCTTTCAGGGTCAAGGCCCTCGACTCGCCTCGCGTGCGAGAAGGCACTAGTGTAGCGTGGCAGCAGTGCCGTGGCGAAAGGCGGCGGATGGATTGTGGCGCCAGCCAAGGCGCAACCCGGAGCGATACCAGCGGTTTCGCGAGGCGTGGCAACGCCGGCTCGCGCCACAAGACGCGCCCGACTGCCACGAGACTTCGGCGACACTACACTACGCTCCCTCTGACATGACACCGAATAATCACAAACTCCCGATCGCCACACTCGGCGTGCGCGGCGCCGAACGCCTCCTTCGCGGCCACCCATGGGTCTTCCGCAGCGACATCGCCACCGCGCCACGGGTCGACGCCGGGCTCGTCGACGTCCGTGGTCCCGGTGGCCGCAAACTGGGTACGGCGCTCTACAGCCCGACGTCAGAGATCACGCTGCGCCGACTCGAGCCTGACCCCGACGTCGTGATTGACGCCGGTTGGTGGCGCAGCAAGCTGGCACAGGCCATCGCGCGCCGCGCGCCGCTCGGCGATCTCACCACTGCCTGCCGCCTGGTGCACGGTGAGGGTGACGGCCTTCCGAGCCTGGTCGTGGATCGGTACGCCGACGTGCTCGTGGTGCAGCTGCTGAGCGCGGGTCTGGAAACGCAGCGCGCACATATCGTCACGGCGCTCCAGTCACTGGTCGAACCGGCCGGAATTCTCGCGCGCAACGATCCCTCGGTGCGAACGCGCGAAGGCCTCGAGCGGATCGTGGAAGTCCTCGCCGGTACGGTGCCAGATACGATCCGGGTGACCGAGCATGGCATTCACTACCTCGCGGCGCTGCGCACGGGCCAGAAGACGGGGGCCTTTCTGGATCAGCGCGACAACCGCGTCCTCATCGGCTCACTGGCGCGTGGTCGTGCCCTGGACCTCTTCAGCTATCATGGATCCTTCGCGCTGCACCTCGCTCGGCACGCGGACCACGTCACCGCGGTCGACGTCTCTGAAGCCGCGCTGGCGCGCGCTTCGGAGAATGCAGCGCTGAATGGATTCACCAACGTCACGACGGTGGTCGCCGACGTCTTCGAGTACCTGCGGGAAGCGAAAGCGAAGGGCGATCGATTCGACACCATCGTGGTCGATCCGCCGGCATTTGCGAAGAACCGATCTTCGGTAACGCATGCCATGCGAGGCTACGCGGACATCAACCGCCTCGCGATGCAGCTGCTGACGCCTGGTGGCCTCATGTTCACCGCCAGCTGCAGCCACCACGTGCACGTTCCGGAGTTCCTCGAAATCCTCGAACACGCCGCGGCCGAGTCCGGACGCGACATCGCCATCCGATCGCTCACGCTGCAACCACTCGATCACCCGGTGGTGCTCACCGTGCCGGAAACGGGTTACCTCAAAGGGGCGGTGCTTCAGGCCCTGGCGTGAGCGGCCTCCCTGCTGCACCGGCTCAGCACTGTCATCCGTGCCGGCGGCCGGGCTATCGCTGGCAGCGGGGGCAGAGGTACGTGGAACGCTGCCCCTGCCTGATCCGCGTGATCGGCGCGCCGCAGCGTGCACATGGCGCCCCCTCACGGTCGTAGACGACGAAGCGATCGGTGGCCTCGCCATACTGATGGCGGCCCATCTGCTCGAATGCGAGCCCCATCGTCCAGCGAATGCCCGCGATGAGCCGCTCCACCCGTGCGCGCGACAACTGCCGTGCGGGCGTTTCCGGATTGACCCGGGCGTGCCAGAGCGCCTCAGCGGCGTAGATGTTCCCAACGCCGGCGATCACCGACTGATCGAGGAGCACCTGTTTGACCGAGGCTCGACGGGTGGCGAATCGTGCCCGGAGCTGGCGCGCGTCGAGTAGTGGATCGAGCGCGTCCGGACCGATGCGTGCCGCGCTCGGCGCGTCACCCACGGCGCGCAGACTGACGCGTGCGAGAACGCGAGGATCGATCAACCAGACGTGTCGGCCACCGCTGAACGCAAAGTGTGCACGAGCGTACGGTGGGACGGTGGCGTCCCTGGTCACGGCCCAGTCACCAGTCATTCGGAAGTGAACGATGAGCGCCGCGCCATCGGCGAAACGCACTTCCTGCCATTTGGCGACGCGTGTCACGGCGACCACGCGCTGCCCGATGAGCGTCGCGATCCTGCCATCCGCGAGCCGAGCCAGCGACGGATGGAGCCACGTGACGGCGCGCAGGATCCGACCGCTGAGCGTCGCGTGCAGGAAGCGCGCAGCGCTCTCCACTTCCGGTAGTTCTGGCATACCGGAATGAATAGCAGCTGACACCAGTGGCGCGACGGACGCCATCTCTCGCATCGGCCTTGCATTCACGCAGTGGCCGAGACACCTTGCCGCGCACGCTGACGCTGGAGATGCCTATGCTGCTGTCGACGCCGACACGCTCGCTCAAGCACGAGTACGCGAATTACATCGATCTCGAGATCGAACACTACAAGGACTCGATTTCACGCGATGCGCTGATGAAGCTCGCGGACGATGCCGTGGCCTCGATGAGCACCCGGGCGCAGCTGGAGCTGAGCGAGCTGGTGCTCTGCGATGCGGTGAACGAGCAGATCATGCGCCGGCTCAAGCTGCCGCCGTACGAGCGCTGGCGTCGCAATCGACTGAAGATGCTCGATCAGTTTCGGCGTGCCGATCATTGGGGCCTGTCGGTGACACAGCATCTGGTGGACGCGGTGCGGCCGCAGGAACATCCCCACGTCGTGGTGGCCGGGCCCCACGTCGAAGAGCGCACACTCTTCCTGGCCGCGCATGGTGCACACGTCACGGCCATCGGCGAGCAGGAGGACGAAGCGCTGGTGAGCAAGGTGCTCGTCGCCGCTGCGCAGGCCGGCCTGTCGGCGCATGTGGTCGGGTGCGCCGACGGCCTGGACGAATGGCTGCCGGTTGTGCCGGTCCGCGCAGTCATCTGGCACGCGCAGGTCCTCGACGCGCTCACGCCTGAGAAGCGGGTACGTGTGCTGGCACATCTCCAGGACGCCACCGCTGCTGGCGGTGTCCACTACATCGAGGGCGTGTCATCAGACCTGCGCCGCAGCGCCGAGATCCGCTCGCTGATCGCGAATTACGTGGGCTGGCAAGCCCCAGCCGATACGGGGGATGGCGTCATCGTCCTCCACAAGCCGCGCGTCGCATAAGGACACAGCGAGGACACCATTTCGTGTCAGATCGCGACAGCAGGCGTGCATCGGCCGCGGAGAAAAACTGGCAAGTCCCTGCGGATAAGCGACTTGCGTTATTCCGAGTCTTCGGCACCAGTTCTGCACTCTTCATCCGCAGACACGCGCCACGCAGTGGCGCTCCGGGGTCAGGCAGTCGGCCGCATGCCACTCATATGTGAGTGGCGGTCCGCGGCCCCGGGATACGGCCGGGGGAGACGATGGCGAAGAAGAAGATTCAAGGACCGAGCGACGAGCCGATGGGCATCGTGATTTCGAGGGGGGCAGAGAAGGAGTCTGCGCCAACGGTGCTGGCGTTCATCTGGGGTCCGGCGGACCTGGAGCTACCGGAGTTCGCAGCGGCATGACAGACAAGGGTTCGCGTGCGTAGCGCGGGCCTGGCCCGGCGACTCTGAGGCCGCGCTGAACCGGAGGTGGTGCCGATGGCATCACCTCCGTTTTTTCGGGGCCACACGGCGAACGTCCAGGGCAGCGCGACAACACGGCAGACCATGGCGCCGTCACCGGCAGCGAGGCGGGGTACATGTCGCGCAGCGCGTCGGCAGAACATTGCGCCCGACGCTGCACACGGTTCGCCGAAACGACGACGGGGGTGGCGCGAACAGCGCCACCCCCGTTTGAACCTCGGCAACGCCGAGATTACATCGCCGGCGCAGCAGGAGCAGCTGGAGCCTTTGCCTTCTTGCTGGCGCGCTTCTTGGCCTTCTTGGCGGCCTTCTTGGCGCCCTTCTTTGCAGCCTTCTTGGCGCCCTTCTTTGCGCCCTTCTTGGCGGCGCGCTTTGCGCCCTTCTTGGCAGCGCGCTTTGCACCCTTCTTGGCGGCGCGCTTTGCGCCCTTCTTTGCAGCCTTCTTGGCGCCCTTCTTGGCGCCCTTCTTTGCCGCGCGCTTTGCGCCCTTCTTCGCGGCGCGCTTTGCGCCCTTCTTTGCCGCGCGCTTTGCGCCCTTCTTCGCCGACTTCTTAGCAGCCTTCTTTGCAGCCATTGGTACTTCCTCCAGAACTGGAGTGATACGGCCCTTGTCTCCCCCGGTGGAGACCGGAACCAAGGGGCCACGCCCGACCGGGCGGGAGGCCCCCACGGCCGACTCCTCCAGAGAGAAGCCGGACATCCTGCGCGCGCGACACGCTCGTCGCGCGCTACGTCCTATACTGCGTCGCTCAAGCTGGTGAACGTGAAGTCGCGCGACTTGATCGCCGGCACCACGATCGGAACGCCGGCCGACCCGCTTTCACTGGCACTGACGCGCTCGACTTTTCCGAGCGCCTCGATGTTGTTCAGCAAAAAGACGGGTGACTCGTTAAAGCGTAAATTTTTGATTGCCTTCGTCACGCGACCGCGCTCGATCAGGAACGTCCCATCGCGCGTCAGACCGGTATAGAGGATGGTCCGTGGATCGACCGGACGGATGTACCAGAAGCGTGTCACCAGGATGCCGCGCTCGGTGGATGCAATCATCTCCTGGACACTCTGCGAGCCGCCAGCCATCTGCAGGCAGCCAGGCAGGACGATCGGCGAGACGCTCTGCTTCTGCGCCCAGAACCGGTCGTATCCCAGTTCCCTGACGACACCATTTTCAATCCAGTTGACCTTTCGCATCGGCAAACCATCACCATCGAACGGTACGCCAGGGGCGAGCGGATCCTGCGGATCTGATCGGAGGCTGACTCGTTCGTCGACGACCTTGAGGCCGACCTTGTTCCCACCGCCGGGCTTCGAGAAGAAGCTCCGTCCTTCATCGGCCTGTCGCGCGTTGGTGGCAAATGCCATGAGCTGCACGAGGTTCCCGACCGCAGTTGGCTCGAGCACCACGGTGTAGCGACCCGGTTCGACCGCGACGGCATTGAGCGAGCGCCGGGCCTTCTCGATCGCGGTCGCGGCCAGCGCGGCACCGTCAATCGCCTCGATGTCCCGCGACGCGGCGCCCGCCCAGCCGGATCCCGTACCGTCCGTGGTGCGCACGGTGGTCGTGAAGGCGCAATCCGTGCTGCGATGGTAGGCGAAGAGCCCAGCCGAATTCGCGATCGCGTTGGCCGACGTCACCACTTCGAGGTAGCCCGTCGCACTGGTACCGGCGGCGCGCGAGGCGGCGGTGACCATGGCGACGATGTCGGCACGCTGCTGTGGTTCAGCGGCAGCGGTTGCGGCGTGGAACGCGTCGACGGCGATGTACTGCTGGGCTCCGAGTTCGGGCATCAGCTCGGGATCGTCCGGCTGCAGGCGGGCGATGCGTTCGGCCGTCTGCACGACCTGGCGGAGCGCGGCATCATCGAGCCGATTGGTCGTCGCGGCTCCGACTTTCTTGCCGACCGTGACACGGACCCGGATGCTGACATCTTCGTTGTCGCCGGAGGTCGAGACCTGATTGACGGCGAAGCGGGTGTTGCCGCGCGCCGCGCTTCCGATGGACACGCGGCAGCTGTCGGCCTGCGAGAACCCGACGATGCGTTTGGCGAGGGACTCCGCTTCGGCCTGCGACAGAACGCGGGCGGGCTCGAGGAGGCTACGCGGCGAGCTATCTGCCCGCAGGCGATGACTCATGCCTTCCGTCCCGTGTTGATGATGTTGATCTGCCGGTGGCGCGTTGGCGGGCAGCCGTGGCTGACGGCGTTCGACTGTGCCGGCTGTCCCTTGCCGTCGCCGAACGCACCGCCAAGCTCATAGCTCCGCTTGCCGCCGAGCATATCCATCGCCCCCCAGAATTCGGGCGTCCGAATCTGGTAGGCAACGTCCTTCAGCATTCCGACGATCTTGCCGCCGCGGATTTCGTAGAAGAGTTGCCCACCGAACTGCGAGTTGTAGCGCTGCTGGTCGATGGAGAACGAGCCATCTCCGACGATGGCGATGCCGCGGTCGGTGGCCGAAATCAGGTCCTCGTACATGAGGTCCTTGTCGCCGGGCAACAGCGAGACGTTCGGCATCCGCTGGAATTGCACATCGGCCCAACTCTGTGCGTACGAGTTCCCGTGACTGCGGACCGGCTTGCCTTGCTGCTGATACCACCAGGCGAGTTCCCCTGCCTGTTCACGCGTGGTCTGATAGTCGACCACGACGCCCTTCCTGATGATGTCGAACGTCTCGGGCGCGACCCCTTCGTCGTCCCAGCCGATGGCACCGAGCGAGCCCGCTTCGTTGCGGTTGCCCTGCACGTTCATGATCTCCGGGCCGTACTTGAGCTTCCCGAGCACCTTCTGCGGCGGCGCGACGAAACTCGTCCCGGCATAGTTGGCCTCGTATCCCAGTGCGCGATCGAGTTCGGTGGGGTGGGCCACCGATTCGTGGATCGTGAGCCAGAGGTGCGACGGGTGCAGCACGAGATCGTAGCGCCCGACGTCGACCGATTTCGCCTTCAGTTTCTCGACCGCCTCGGCACCCCATCGCGGCGCGTTCTCAACCAGTTTCGCGTCGAGTACATGCTCGTATCCGAGGCCGTGCGGCTGCACGTCGGTAGACTGGCGCGACTGGAAATCGGAGTTGTCGGCGGAGACTGCGGTGACGGTCATGCTCGGCTGCGCGCGATAGATCGTCTGGACGGTGACGGTGCCGTCGGTCGAGGCGAAGGTCTTCTCCTCGCGGAGAAAGAACATGGCCGAATTGACGAACCGGACACCGGCAACACCGAGGGCCGCTTCATTGGCGCGCAGCAACAGCGCCACCTGATCTTCGATCGCCACCGTGAACGGATCGATCCTGATCGGGCTGCTCCAGGTGCCGTTCGGAGTCGGCGTGACCGGGGCGAGTTGCACCGGTGCGACCTGCGTGCGACGGTTGGCCCTGGCTTGCGCGACGGCAATGCGTGCGGTCCGTGCAATCGCGTCGGCGGTCAGTTCCCGCGTTGCGGCAAAGCCCCAGGTGCCATCGACGAGAACGCGGATGCCGCAGCCCAGGGTCTCGTTGTCGCTCAGATTCTGGACGCGGCGCTCGCGCGTGGCGAGTGTGCGGCTGCGGTTCTGGCTGATGCGTGCATCCGCATAGCTGGCACCGGCACGCCTGGCGGCATCGACTGCAGAGAGGACCAGTTCGCGAATAGCAGGGTCACCGACCGTGGGCGCGATGCGCAGGGCGTCATCGGCAAAGCGCGATGCGGGCGCTGCGGCACCCGCGACGCGCGGTGACGCGAGATTCGCCGCGAAGCCGACTGCGGCCACGGTGGCGCTGCTCTTGAGGAATTCGCGACGGGAAGATGTCACGCAGTACCCTCGGCTCCAGGAGCCACTTGACAAGTTGACGCGAATATAGAAGTACCGAAAAACCGTGCGCAAGACATCACAGCGAAAAAATTTCTGGTGGCGACGGCAACACCGTGTGCGCCGATCGACCGATCGGAGCGCTGCAGCGTCAGTATCGGACGCTCATCCGCGCAATTGAAGGGCCGCACGGACAGAACATTCGGCGATGCCGGCGCGGCGCGCTCACGCGTTCTATTCCGCGACGAAACGCACAACCTGCGCGGTTTTTCCTGTCAGCGTCGTCGTCGCGCTGGTGTGCTCCGAGTGCGGCCTGCGCCGTCGGTCCGCGGCAGCGGCGGTCCCGGCCGACGCACCATCACGAAGTGCGCCAACCGCCGAAATCCAACCCGACATCGGAGACGCAGCACCTTCCATCGTCGGTGCGCGTCCGGCACCTTTCGCGCACTCCGGTGCACCGCGATGTGCATCCGACGCGGTGAACGCACCGCTGGAATCCCTTCCTCAAGCCATGGAGCGGTGCTCGTGCGAGCACTCGTGAAGACCCACGCAGGCCCCGGTTTCGAGCTGCACGACGTGCCGACACCGACCATTCGGGACGACGAAGTGCTGATCCGCGTACGACGTGCCGGTGTCTGCGGAACCGACGTCCACATCCACGAATGGGATGCCTGGGCCGCTGGCCGGTGCAAGCCGCCATTCGTCGTCGGGCACGAATTTGCCGGCGACGTGGTGCAGGCCGGGCCGCTGGTGCACCATGTAAAACCCGGCGACCGCGTCACGGCGGAGGGGCACATCGTGGATGAACGGAGTGTGCTGAGCCGCACCGGCAACGCACACGTGGACCTCTCGACCCGCATCATCGGCGTGGACCGCGACGGCTGCTTTGCCGACTACATCGCAATGCCGGCGTCCAACATCTGGCCGCTCGATCCATCGCTGAGCTACGAGATCGGCGGGATCATGGACCCGATGGGCAACGCATTCCACACCGCGTTGACGGCCAACATTCCCGGCAGCGTGGTGCTGGTCACCGGATGCGGACCGATCGGATTGTTCGCGGTCGGGATCTGCCGCGCCGCAGGAGCATCGCGCGTCATTGCGGTCGACGTGAACCCGACACGCCTGGCGCTGGCGCGGCAGATGGGGGCGCACGACGCGGTGCAACCGCAGGAGGCGCACGCGGCCGTGATGGGCTGGACGAGTGGCCTCGGCGCGGACGTCGTGCTCGAGATGAGTGGCGTCGCGTCGGCCGTGCACCAGGCATTCGCGCTCGCACGGCCGGCCGGCCGGGTGCAGATGCTCGGGATTCCCTCGCGCCCGATCGACATCGATTTCGCGACCGAGATCATCTTCAAGGGCCTGACGATCTACGGCGTCGTCGGACGGCGCATGTACGATACGTGGGATCAGATGTCGCGCTTCCTGCGATCCGGTGCATTCGATCCAACACCGGTCATCACCCACCGATTCCCTCTCGAGGAGTTCGCCACCGCCATGGCTGTGATCAAGGACGGCTCCGCCGGTAAAGTGGTGTTCGAGATCAATGACTGAGCCCGCACTGCCCACCTTTGCCGACGTCGTCCGGGCGCGCGAACGCCTCGCCGGCCATGCACATCGCACGCCGGTGATGACGTCGCAGACACTGAATGCGCTGGTCGGCGCCGACGTGTTCCTGAAGTGCGAGAACCTCCAGCGGATGGGGGCGTTCAAGTTCCGCGGTGCATACAACGCACTGAGCGCCCTGCCGGAAGCGGACCGGGCGCGCGGTGTGGTGGCCTACTCGAGCGGCAATCATGCGCAGGCGATCGCCCTCTCCGCGCGGCTGCTGGGCATGCCAGCGACCATCGTCATGCCATCCAATGCGCCCAAGGCGAAGCTGGATGCGACCGAGGGCTACGGCGCGCGAGTCGTCCGCTACGATCCGGGTGAGGACAAGCGCGAGGTGGTTGCCCAGCAGATCGTGACCGAGACGGGAGCCACGCTCATCCCGCCGTTCGATCACGCGGATGTGATCGCGGGTCAGGGAACCGCGACGGCTGAACTGCTCGAAGAGACGGGGCCGCTCGACGCGCTGCTGGTCTGCTGCGGTGGTGGAGGGCTGCTCACCGGGTCCGCGCTGGCGGCGCATGCAATGTCGCCAGGGTGTCGCGTGATCGGGGTCGAACCGGAATTGGGCGACGACATGACACGGAGCTTCCTCACCAGAACGCCGCAGCGCCTGAGTGCCGTGCCGGCCACGATCGCGGATGGCGCACGGACGATGGGACCTGGAGCACTCACCTTTCCGTTGCTCCTGCAAGAGGTGAATGGGATGGTGACGGTCACCGACGACGATCTGGTGGCGGCGGTTCGCTTCGCGCTGCTGCGGCTCAAGCTGGTGATCGAACCATCCGGCGCCCTCGGCCTGGCGGCAATGATGAGCGGCAAGGCGAATGTCAGCGGCCGCGTCGGGATCATCATTTCCGGCGGGAACGTGGACGCCGAGATGTTGCGCTGGATCCTGATGGAAGATGGCGAGCGGCCTTCCGCTCCTCCCGAGCCCTGACGTTTACATGTCATTGAATACCGCCTTCACCGCCGAGCTGCAGTCGAGTCTCGATCAGCTCAAGGCCGATCGCGTCTACAAGACGCTGAACTATCTGAGCAGCCCGCAGTCATCCCGGGTCCAGATGCAGGGTCGCGGCGAGGTGCTGATCCTGTCGTCGAACAACTACCTCGGCCTCTGCGATGAGCCGAGCGTGGTCCAAGCCGGCATCGATGGGCTGACGGAGTACGGCGCCGGCACGGGGTCGGTACGCTTCATCTGCGGCACGTTCACCGTTCATCGCGAACTGGAAGCCGCGCTGGCGAGGTTCGTCGGGACCGAGTCCGCGATGAGCTACGTGTCGGCCTGGACCGCCAATGAAGGGCTGACGCACTGCATCGTCCGCGAGGGCGACTTCGTGGTCAGCGACGCGCTGAACCACGCCAGCATCATCGACAGTATCCGGCTGGCGAAGTCCATCACGAAATGCAGCACGGGTGTCTACAGGCACGGTGATCTGGATGACCTGCGCGAGAAACTGGCGGCCAACGCTGGCGCGCGGCGACGGGTGATCTGGACCGACGGGGTGTTCAGCATGGAGGGGAGCGTGGCGAAGCTGCCCGACCTGCTTCAGATCGCGCGCGACACCGACTCGATTCTGGTGATGGACGACAGCCACGCCACGGGTGTGCTTGGCAAGACCGGGCGCGGCACGGCCGAACACTTCGGCGTCCTCGGCGAGGTCGACATCATCACCAGCACGCTCGGCAAGGCCCTTGGCGGTGCCGCCGGCGGCTTCGTGGCGGGGAGTGCAGCGCTCTGCGACACGCTCGTGCAGTCGAGCCGACCGCAGCTCTTTTCAAATGCGCTGCCTCCGACGGTCGCCTGCAGCGCCCTGCAGGCGGTGCGCGTGATCGAGGCGCAGCCGGAGCGCGTCACCAGGCTGCACGAGAACGCCGACTGGTTCCGCGCGGCGATCACCGAAGCGGGGTTCTCCCCACTGCCGGGCGAGACGCCGATCGTGCCGATCATCGTCGGCGAGACCGCCACGGCAATCGCGATGAGTCAGGCGCTGCTGGATGAAGGTGTGTTCGTGACCGGCTTCGGTTTTCCGGTGGTGCCGCAGGGACAGGCACGGGTGCGGTGCCAGCTTTCCTCAGCCCACTCGCGCGACGATCTGGAGTTGGCGGTGCGAGCATTCGTGACCGTTGGCGACAAGCTGGGCATCCGCGGCCATCGCGCCTGAAGGCGCACGACGGCGGCGCGCGCTCAGAACCGGGCGCCGCCGTCGTTGTCGACCAGACAGCGGGTCGTCGACCATCCAGCCGCGGTTCGGGTCACGATCGCACGCATCGAGGCACGTGTCGTCCGGTCTTCCGCATTGGCATTCTTCCACTGCAGCAGCGCCGCAAATCGTGCGGTCGCGCGGTCGGAGGCATCGGCGTCGATCTCGGGACTCAGTGGGCCGCTCACATCGAGCTTCCCGTCCTTCGCGATGCGCACGACGTTCTTCTTGTCGCCGCCGAACAGCGATTCGATCCGCGCGGCATCGTGCGAGTTGAGCACCGCAACGCACTCGTCGGCACCGCGACGACCCTCGCGTCGGGCGGCACTGAGATCGGCATCCGACGGGCCGGCCGCGCCAGGCAGCGTGAAGACAGTGGCTGTCGCGGCGATCGAGTCGGCAATCCGCCTGGCGGAATCGCGGGTTGCCTTGCGAGCCAGTCGCATCGAGTCGACGAGCGCTTTCTTGATCGCCGCGCTGTCGACCGGCGCGATCGAGTCAGCCGTCACCGGTGCCGGAGGAGCCGGGCTCGGGGTTGGTACGGAAAGCACCAGCGCTTCCGGTGGCGGTGCAGGCGCCGCCGGCACAGCGATGGCCGCTTCGCTTTCGCTCCTGGTCACACTGCGGGTGAGCATCACGCCAGCGAACGCCACGGCGGCAATACCGGCGATCGCGATTGCGACGCGAGGACCCGCACTCCGCATTGCAGGCGGGGGCGCATCAACGACCGTTGACGTGAACTCGGGCGTTGGGGCTGCCACGCCCATCGACGATGCGGGCTGCGGTGCCGACGGTGACGCTGGGCCGGCCAGACCCGCCGGGACCCGCAGGTCGATCGGTGTCGCGCCTGCCGGCTCGACCGAGAACGGAATCGGCGTCAGCCTCATCGCCGATTCGACCGGGGTCAAGACCGCCGACGAATTGTTGTTGAAGTTCGGCATTGCCTGCGGGACGATCGCCGGCTGACTGCCGGACGATGGACGCGCGATGGCAGAGCCAGAGACGGTCGAAGAGCCCGCGGCGGGTGTGCCGTACGGGCGCAGCACCCCATACTCACGCTCCAGATCCTCCAGCGCGTCGCGGAATGCCCCGGACGTGTCGTAGCGGTCGGCGGGTTCTTTCTGCAGCGCGCGCGCGACGATCAGGTCGAGACCACTCGGCAGTTCAGAATTATGAGTGCTCGGCAGCGCGGGCACCTGCTGCAGCTGCGCGATCATGCGCAGGTAGTCGCCCTCCACCTCGAACGGGAGATGTCCGGTGGTGAGCTCGTAGAGCAGCGTGCCGACGGCATACACGTCGGCCCGGCCATCGACCTCCTGACCGAGCAGCTGTTCGGGCGACATGTACGACGGTGTGCCAACGGCGGCACCGGTGCGCGTCTGCCGCTGTGCACCGACGAGGCGCGCGATGCCGAAATCCATGACTTTCACGCGGCCTGCGCGCGTAATCATGATGTTGGCCGGCTTGATGTCGCGATGAATCACGCCGCTCTCATGGGCATGATCCAGCGCATCGAGCACGGCGCGCGTGATCCGCGTCGCCTCTGGCCAGGACAGCATCCCCTGATTGGCGAGGCGGTGGTCGAGCGTCTCGCCGTCGACGAACTCCATGACCATCACGAACTCTTCGCCGCGCCTTTCCAGCCCGTAGAGCGCAGCGATGCAGGGATGCTGCAGCCTGGCGAGGACGATGGCTTCTGATCGGAAACGCTCCGCAAGGCCCGGCCGCGACATCAGCTCAGGTCGAATGACCTTGAGCGCGACGTGACGATCGAGCAACTCGTCGACAGCGTGCCAGACGGCACCCATGCCACCGACGCCGATCGACGCGATGACTCTCAGGTGGCCGATGCGTTCTCCGATCATGCGACGCTCAGACCCCGTAGCTCAAGTAATCGATCCCAGCCAGCCGCGCCCAAATGCGCGTTACCAGCGACCTCGAGAAATATGTCCGGTCAGGGAGCCCGACGCAGGATGAACGGCCCAAGCCAGAGAGTTCTCTCACCGGCAATGTCGAACATCAGCCGCGAAACATCCCCGTCCTTTGCCGGCGGATCGAATTCGAGTGCGAGACGCGTCGGGTCCAATTCGCGCAACGTAACCTGCGCCTTGGTGCGCCAGCCGGCGACCCTTTGCGTCGTTTCGGCTGCTGTCCCGCTCGCTGCGATCAGGAGATTCGACGCGGCGCGGACCTTTCGTCGTGTACTATCCGCGAGATCGCCACCATTGACTGTGAAAGTGGCGCCCTGCGAGAGGTTCGTCACTCTCAGATAGCAGTACACCTTCTGCCGCGACTCGAGGCGAACGCAGCCAAAGAGCGCGACCTCATACGGTCCTGCGGTATCCACGCTGATCGCCGTCGCACCATAGCGCTCGGGGAAGATGCTGCCGCGTACGCCTGGCGCCGGCTCAGTGGTGACCGCAGGCTGAGTGGTCGCTGCCTTCGAATCGGTCGCCGCCCTTGCGGCTGCAATGGTGCCGTCGCGCGCGGGGAAACCGAGGCGAGCCGGCGCGCGCGCCAGGAGTTCGCGAACGGCACTGATGTCCACGGCGACATCGCCGTCCTCTTTCCCGGGGAGTACGCCGACAGCGATGGCCACCAGTTCTCCGGCGGCATTCACGACCGGCGACCCCGCAGCACTTCCCAGGACGGGTGCGCCGAGACGCAGGAGCGGACGCCCGTCCGCATCGGGCTCGACGTGTGAGACCGTCCGTTCAGCCACCGAGCGAACCATACCCTTCCTGGGACCGAGCAGTCGCACTTTCTGCAGCAGAGTCGCTGATCGCCTCCCCATCGTGATGCGGTTCCCAGGCGCGGGAATCCGCGGCAGCACGGCCAGATCGAGCTTCACGTCCGCCTGATCGAGCGTGGTCACGCGTGCCAGCAGATCTCCGTCCGCACCAAACACTTCGGCGCGACTCGCCCCGCGCAGGTGTCGCAGCACAGTCACGACGCGGCCATCGGTCACCCGTACGCCGGTTCCGCTGGTGATTTCGGCGGTACCATCGCGATAGGCCACAATCGTGACCACTGCGTCGCCTGCGCGCGCGATCGCTCCGCCGGACTGCGACTGCGCTGCGGACGAACGCGGCTTCGTCGTCTGCGCCCGGGCGGTCGGCGACAGTGCCGATACGCAAATCAGGACGACCAGACAGAGTTGTGCGCTGCTCCGCCAGAACCGGGTCGAGGCGAGCAAACGGCGCACATCGCGGAAGAGCATTTTCGAGCTCGTTATGGTGGCGTCCCAGATCCCCCTTGGCGACGGCGCCGCGATCGCGTCGTTTTGCCATCGTGGATCGGCACCTGAAACGAGGGGATGGAGGTGCACGGGTCAATATACGCGGCTCGCCGATCGAAAACTCCACGCTACGGGCTCAGCGAACTCCCCCGCTGCTCTCCACCCGGCACCCGATCGAGTTCCATCCGTCATCCGCACCCACGCCGGTGACGCAGCCGCCAACACGGCGCTCTGACACGTTGGTTTCTGCAGCGGGTCCACCGCCGGCCCTCGCAACACCTACGGGATCGACCGCTCGAGCTCGACCTCGATGCGGTTCCAACTGGCCGCTTCGGGGCCGAGGAGGTTCGTGACCATGGCGCGACAGCGGCCGCCGGCCAGCATCCAGGGTGCCAGCCACGCCGCCACCTGGACCGGGAGGTGACCCAGAACATCACCGCCGGCAACATGCACCCACACTGCTTGCGGGTCGTCGGCCTGCGGCGGGTCGGGCACCAGCAACAGTGACTGGCCAATCTCGAGGCGATCGACGACGACGGTCCGGGCAGCGAAAACGGTGCCGTGCACGTTGGTGCGCAGACGCATTTCCTTCGGCGGCAAGGGCGGTGGCAGCGGTGTGTTCTCCCGTATAGTGTGCGACATGGCCAATCCCCGGCTGCTAGCGTTCGACCGTCTGCCCGACGGCCATGTTCCACTCCCCGCGTCTCGTACTCCCATGACTTCTGGTCGCCTTTCGATTGCTGGCGTTCTGCGCGTCCTCTGCCCCGCCCTGTTGCTCTCCGCGCCGATCGCGCGCGCGATCGCGCAGGGACCGATCCCGACGCCAAGCGAGGTCCTCGGCATCACGGTGGGCGCCGATCGCGTGCTCGCCGACTATCCGCAGGTGCTGCGCTACTTCGCCACACTCGCGCAGCGATCGCCCAGCGTCAAGCTGGACACCATCGGGACCACCACGATGGGCAAGCCGATGATCGTGGCCGCGATCTCGACGCCGGAGAACATCCGGCGCCTGGACGCGATCCTGGCCGTGCAGCGCCGTCTGTCCGACCCGCGCGTGCTGACCACCGCCGCCGAGGACTCGCTGGTGGCGTCGCAGCCGGTGGTGGTCTTCATCAGCTGCAATCTGCACAGCAGCGAGATCGGTTCGAGCCAGATGGCGATGGAGCTGGCCTACAGCCTGGCGACGACCGACTCGCTCCAGCGATCGATGAAGAACGTCGTCATTGCACTGGTGCCGTCCATGAATCCCGATGGCATGCAGCTGATCGTCGACTGGTACAAGGAAGGCCTCGGCACCCCGTTCGAGGGCGGTGCCATGCCGTGGCTCTATCATCAGTATGTGGGGCACGACAACAACCGTGACTGGTACATGGTCACGCAGAAGGAGACGAGGGCGGTCAGCTCGGCACTCTACGGCAAGTACTTCCCGCAAGTGTACTACGACGTGCACCAGCAGGGCAGCAACGGCATGCGCCTCACCGTTCCGCCGCACATCGACCCCATCAACCAGAACGTGGACGTGCGCATCGTACGAGGCATCAACCTGGTGGGGCAGCGGATGGCGTGGGCGCTGCAACAGGCCGGGAAGACTGGTGTGGGCGACGGCATCACCTACGACCTGTGGTGGAACGGTGGGGGGCGATCGACGCCGACACGGCACAACATGATCGGGCTGCTGACCGAAGCCGCCAGCGCGCGCATTGCGACACCGATGACGATCAAGGCCGACGATGTGGTGGCCAATCGCGGCACGCTGCGCAACGAACCACGGGTGAACTATCCGAGTCCGTGGACCGGTGGTGTCTGGCGCCTGCGCGACATCATGGACTACGAGTTGATTGCGGCGCAGGCGCTGGTGACGATGGCCGGCGAGATGCGCGGGGACCTCGTGCGCTCGATGGTGCAGGTGGCGCGCACGCAGGTGACGAACGGCAAGGGACAGCAGTATGTGATCGACTCGAAGCAGCATGATCCGGCAGCGGCGCATGAGCTGGTGCAGGTCTTGCGCCGCGGCGGGGTGGAGGTGCGCGGAGATGACGACGCGGTGCGCAAGAGCGGCGGGTCGTGGACCGTGTCGCTGGAGCAGCCGTATGCGGCGCATGTCCGTGACCTGTTCGAGGAACAGAAGTGGCCTGCCAGCGCCGGCGATCGGCCGTATGACGTGGCCGGCTGGACGCTGCCGTACCAGATGGGCGTGACGGTGCGCATGGAGAGCGGGGCGACGCAGACCATCGCGGCCACCGGCACGGCGTCAGCCTGTGCACCCACGGGTGGTAACGTGACGATGGATCTCCGCGATTCACGGGCCTTCCCCGCGACGTTCGCGGCCTTGAAGCGTGGCGTCCGCGTCGACATGCAACGCGCGCGCACCGCAGCGACGGTGACCATTCCCGGTTCGTTCGCGCGCGGCTACGCGCCAGAGGGTGGCTGGTGCGGCGCTGCACTGAGTGCCCCCGCTGCCGGGGAGCGTACGCGGATGTCGAAGGCGGCGCGCGTGGCGCTGTACAAGCCGTGGACGGCCAGTATGGATGAAGGCTGGACTCGCTGGTTGTTCGACACGCAGGGCGTGCCATACGTCAACGCAACCGACAGTCTGCTGAAGGCCGGTAATCTCCGCGCGGCATTCGATGTATTGATCATACCGGACCTGTCGCTTCGCGAAGCGAAGGACGGTCTGGCGGAGCGCGTGGCACCGACGCAGTACGCCGGTGGGCTGGGTGCAGAAGGCGTGAAGGCGATTGGAGAATTCGTCGCCGCTGGCGGCGTGCTGATGACGTTCGACAAGGGCAGCGAGCTGGCACTGGAAGCGGTACCGGGCCTGCCGGTGCGCCGCATTGCGCCAGGCCAGCGCAGCCGCGCGGGCGATCAGGCACCAACCGCATCATTGGGCGCGAACGTGGTCGCGCCGGGCTCCATCCTCCGGACGATCGCTGCGCCGGGCCATCGCCTGACCATGGGCATGCCCGACACGGTGCCCGTCTATTTCACCAACTCCACCGCCTTTGACGTGGCGGCGGACGCCCGCGTCGAAGTCCCGCTGCGTTACCCCACCGATGCCGCGTCGATACTGATGAGCGGATACCTCACCGGCGGCGACGCGCTCGCCGGCAAGGCGGCGGCAGTGGACATCACCGTGGGTGCCGGTCGCGTGGTGATGTTCGGCTTCCGTCCACAGTACCGCGGACAGAGCTGGGGGACGTTCAAGCTGGTGTACAACGCGATCCTCACCTCCGGCGAGCGATCGAAGGCTCGGGCGCTGGTGCCCTGAGCCGTTTCTCTGCGTGCCATCTGCGGCTTCACTGCATGACGCAGATCCGCAGATGTCCGCAGAAGGTGCAGAGTCGTGATGGGGAACAGCAACTTCAACACGTCTGTTTCACCATTGCCAGTGTTGCAAGCCCGTACGAGCATTTCGTACAATCTGCGCTGCTGCGTCACGCCATTTCGCAGCTGCGAGTGCGCGTGACCTGCTCAGCGCCGCAGACGCTTCAGCTTATTGATGGCATACGTGTTGGCCGGATCCATCCTGAGCGACGTCTGCAGGTGACGTGCAGCACGTTCGGTGTCGCCGACGGCAAGCGCGGCGTCGGCCAGCCCATCGTAGCTGTAGGCCGAGGTCGGATGCAACCCGAGGTTATGCTCGAAGATGGCAACGGCATCGGCGAGTAGGGCCGCCTCGAGCAGGTCGTAGCCGAGGTCGAGCAGCGTCTCGTCTGATGGCAGGGTGGGTGAGCCGCGGCGGAGCTCCATGATCTGCGCAATGGCTGACGCCGCGCCTCGTGCCCGGACCGCGTCGAACAACTGGTCACGCAGCGGCAGCGTCGGCAGGGCGTACGATTCGCCGAAAGTGAGGCGTGCGAGGTCCATTCCCGTTCCGGCGCCCGTCGCACGGTCGCTGTTGCTCAGGACGATCACGGTGAGCCGATCGCGGATGAAGCGCACGATGTACGTGGAGAAGCCGTCGTAGCTGCCGCTGTGATCGACGCGTGGCCGCCCGAGCGATTCACCGGACTGCCAGCCATACCCGTAGCCGTTCAGCACTGGCGTGAACATCTCGTCACGCGTCGCCGTGGAGAGCAACCGGTCGGTATACAGGGCCTGGTCCCAGCGCAGCAGGTCCGCCGTGGTGGAGACAATGCCACCCGCGCCGAGGCCCGTGGACGGACTCTCGTGCGTGGCATTGATGAATGTGGTGCCCAGCGAGTAATAGCCACTCGCGAGGTGCTCGACGAGTGCGCGGCTGTCATGAAAACGGGTCTGCGTCATGCCAAGCGGTTCGGTGATGCTGGTGCGCAGCACGTCGCCATACGGGCGTCCGGTGACCTGTTCGATCACGCGGCCGAGCAGGAAGAAGCCGGAGTTCGAGTAGCGGTACTTGTCTCCCGGCGGGAAATCCAGCGGCAGGTCACGGAACAGCGCCAGCTGCGAGGTGCGTGTGTAGCTGCGATGCGCCAGCTCCTCATCCCAGTTGGGAAGGCTCGAGTAGTTCGGCACGCCGGATGTGTGCGAGAGCAGGTGACGGAGGGTGATCGATCGCCACGCCGCCGGGCAATCGGCCGTGAACGTGCAGAGGCGATCCGACACCTTGAGCTTGCCCTGTTCCTGCAACTGCATGATCAGCGTGGCCGTGAACTGCTTCGCGATCGAGGCGAGGTTGTAGACGGTTGCGCCGGTGTTTGGCGTCTGCAGCTCGTAGTTCGCCATGCCATAGGAACGGCTGACCAGCGGCACACCATCGCGTGCGATGAGTATCGTGCCGCTGAAGTGTGCGTTTCGGACCGATGCCCGCATGTACTCCTCCACCCGCTCGGCAAGTGTCGCGGTGGCGGGAGGCACGCGGCCCGCCACCGCCGACGGTGGTGTCGGCAGCGTGGATTGCGCCCGCACAGGCGCAGGCTGGCAGGGCACGAGCGCGACGAGGCACGCGGTCCGCACGCAGGTGCGGCACAGCAACAACTTACGGCTGGAGAACTGCAAGGCGAGCGACATGCGGCATGTCCGGCAAGAGAGTGTGTCACGGATTTCCGGGGTGTCCCCCCCCCGGATCACGCAAGCTGTGCCGTCCCCGCGCGCTGCCATAGAACAGAATTAGCGAGCGGGATCAGAGTCGCTGAAATTCGCCCGGCCTGAGGCGCGTCAGCGCCTGGAAGGTGCGAATGAAGTGGCTCTGGTCGGCAAAGCCGCAGGCAAAGGCGACCTCGCCAAGGGACATGCCGGACTCCCGCACGAGGGCGAGACTCCGGCGCACCATCAGGCGACGGCGGAATTCCCCGAGCGAACACCCGAAGTGCTGCCGGAAGCCCTTCGAGATGGTCACGGGATGCACGTTGCAGGCGCTGGCCAGATCGGAGAGGTGCAAAGGGGCGTTCCATCGATCCTGCAGCAACTGTTCGACGGTGTGCACCCATGGCGGTGGAGCTCGCTCGTGGCGGCGCCGTGAGTACTCCACGAGTTCGAGCACCAGCGCCGAGATGGCCAGCGGGGAGTGCGGGTCGCTGGACCGCAGTTCGTGCTGCATCTGCAGGACGAGGAACGGTGCGTTCGAGTTTTCTTCCACCGCCTTGGCAAACTGCGCCTCCGACAAGCCGTTGCGTGCGAGAAAGCCGGCGCTGAGCTCCACCAGCGCCGATGTCATCACGGGCGTCACTGGCCTCGACGCATGGCGCTCGCCCGAGCCGTAGAAGTGGAGGTCGCCCGCCTGTCGCCGATACGAGCGCCCCGGCCGCGTCTCCACGTCGTGGCCATCGACGATGAGGCAGAGGTGTGCATTCTCGTGATAATGGGGCTCGTGCGCGCGCGAGCCCGTCGCAGTGCGCGTCGTGCAGGCAAAGAGGCCGTCGCGCTCCAGCGCGCGAACGATCTGCCCAGTCGATTCACCGCTCTGGAGTGCAATCACGTCCTGCTGGGCTGAGGTGTCGGCTGGGCGAGACGCGCCACGGTCCCTGACGGAGACACGACGCGGTTGCGTGCAGCAGGGTTTCAGTGCAGGATCACCGGCCGGAACCTGCGGGCGGTTCAGGTCACGCGGCGTTGTCAGTCATGAACGTCGCCGCTCGGTCGGATCGATCGCGGTTTCGAGTACGCGCAGCATGTTGCCGCCCAGAATCTTCTTGACGTCCTCGTCACCGTAACCACGGTCGAGCAGCGCCTGCGCGATCCGTGGCAGCATGGTGACGTCCTCCATGCCAGTGGGGAGCGCCGTGACGCCGTCGAAGTCGGACCCGATACCGACATGATCGACACCCGCCACCCTGGCAATGTGATCGATGTGGTCGATCAGCACCGACAGCGGCGTGTTCGGCAGCGAATCGAGCAGGCGCTGCCGCAAGGCGGCCACTCGGGTGCGGATCTGGTCGTTCGCCGTGCCGCTGTCGCGGAGCGTCCGGTCCTCGTCGCGCAGCCGGCGTTCGATCGCGGCGTAGCGCTGCGCGTAGATCGTGTCGATGAACTGATTGAAGAAATTCACGTTCACCACCCCGCCATTCGCTCCAACCGCGCGCAGCATGTCATCATTGAGATTCCGACGATGCAGCCCGATCGCGCGTGCGCTCGAGTGCGACGCAATGACAGGCTTGCTGCTGGTGCGGATTGCGTCCCAGAAGGTGGAATCAGAGACATGCGAGATATCGACCAGCACGCCGATGCGATTCATCTCACGGACGATCTGCCTGCCATACGGAGTGAGCCCGGCGGTACGCGTGTTGTTCGTGCCAGCGGCCGCGCCAGCCCAGAGATTGCCATTGTTCCAGGTCAACGTCATGTAGCGCACCCCGGCGGCGTGCAGCTGCCGCAAGCGCGCAATCGACCCCTGAATGGCGTGGCCACCCTCGACGCCAACGAATACGGCGATCTTTCCATCGCGCTTGGCACGACGGAGATCGGCGCCGGAGGTGGCAAAGAAGAGCCGGTCCGGATGCCGGCGCACGAACGCCTTCACCTGATTGGTGAGCAGCATGGCGCGTGCGAATGAACTGTCTGGCTTCATGATCGCATACGGCGCGTCGACGAAGGCCGACATGAACTGGCCGGTAATGCCACTCTGCAAAAGGCGCGGGTAATCCGTCGACCCATACCCTGGGCCGAACCCGATCGGATTCCTGACATCGGGGTCGTATCGCTCGGCCGCGACCTTGGTCGGCATGTCGTTGTGCGTGTCGACCACGATTGCTTCCCGGTAGAGTCGCATCGCACGCGGCGAAACATCGGGAAGCGAATCGAGCTGATCGGCCATCGGTCGTGTCGTCGGCGCCGGTTTCCGCTGTGTTCCAGGCGGCTGTGCGTGCAGCGCACCGGCGGTGAGGCCCAGGGTGCAGAAGGTCCGCAGTGCGGTGCAGAGAGTCATGGTCGGTACGGAGTGACGACGAATGGTTTCGGTGTGGACGAAACGAATGGACTACCCGCCAGAAAGAAACGCAGCGGCCAGTCGGCTGCACGCGTGATCCCGATCCTCGGTGAGACCAGAACCGCCGAGTCGTCCACGTCGCGGCCAGGCACGATGCGCACCGGGCCGCGCTGGAGGGATGTTCCGTCGATGGCACCGGTAATGCCATACGCCGCGCAGAGCTTGCCGGGGCCATTGGTGAGGTCGCGCTCGCGACGCGCCGTCGGGCGCCGGCGCTGCAATCGCGGCAGACCACCAAGCGGCTCGACGGCACGGATCAGCACGGCCGACCCGATCCCGTCGGGCAGGGTGACCGCATTCAGGCACCAGTGCATGCCGTAGATGCGGTAGACGTACGCGGTGCCTGGCGGACCATGCAGGTGTTCCGTCCGACGGGTTCGGCGAGCGACGGCGTGACAGGCAGGATCATCCGGTCCGAGATACGCCTCCGTCTCGACGATTCGCGCCTGCAACACGGTACCGTCGTGCTCCATGACCACGAGGTGCATGCCGAGCAGTTCGCGCGCGACGATCGCGGGATCGCGGTCGTAGAAGGCGGCAGGAAGCGCGGAAGGCACTGGCGAAAGATCACCGGTTGCAAGAGGATGGACGGATACAGCACGCCCGCACCACCAGGAGCGGTGATACGGGCGTGATTCAGTCCCAGGCAGAGTCGACGGTCGCGACTACCGGCGCGCGACTTTCCTGGCTGGTGCCTTGACGGCGGCCTTTTTGGTAGCGGGCGCTGCCTTCGCGACCGGCGCCGTCTTCTTCGCGACCGGTATCTTCGCGACCGGTGCCTTCGCGACCGGTGTCTTCGCCGCCTCTACCTTCGCCCCCGTCTTGCTCGCCGGTACCTGCGACCTGGCGGGTGCGGACGACTTCACCGGCACTGCTGTCTTTGCTGCCGCCGGCACCCTGGCCGGTGCGGCTTTCTTCGCGGCCGGACGCCCGCCGTTGGACGTCGCCGGTGAGGCTGCCTTGGTCGGAGCCGGCGACGAGGGGGCCAAATCAGGTGCACGATCAGGCTGTGCAGCTGGGACGGCGATGGGTGCAGCCGGTTTCGGCGCAGCTGTCACCAGCGGCGTTTCATCCACCACACCAACCATCAGCAACCCAGGCGGCGGCGCCGACAGGCGCCCACCGCGTGAACTGCCGCGAGAGCCCATGCCACGCGGCGCCGGTGGTCCGGCGACGGGCTTCGGTGCATGTGCCGCCTCATGCTTCGCCAGTTGCTCGGAGACTTCGGCAACCTGCTGCACCGGCGCGACTTCCCACGAGTCGCCACGCTTCCGCAGGTCGACGACGTCGGCGTCATGTGCATCCTGAAGAATGCGCACGAAGTTGCGCTCGTTGAGGCTTTCGCTGTCGCGACCGAGCAGGGCGGCCGCACTCTCACGGACCGCCAGCAGTGCCACCGGCGTGTCGTTCCTGACCGTTGCGGCGACCGCCTTGCGCACGAGGTCAAAGGCCTCGTTGCGAGTCAGCCGCTCGCCAGCCAGACCAATGGAATCGCGTCCCTGGGCCGCCCGCGGTGTTTCGGCACGCGGTGTTTCGGCACGCGGTGTTTCGGCACGAAGCGTTTCGGCACGAAGCGTTTCGGCACGGGGTGCCTCTGCGCGCGGTGCCTCGACCGTCGGCGCCGGGCGCGGCTGCCCGCGCGGCGTGTGTACGCGTGCGGCGGGTCCGCGCGGCGCCACCGCAACCGGCGCGTCAGCGACCGGTGCGCCGTCCGCGTCCGGATCGACGGAGACCGCGGCGGCGGGCTCGGAGGCGGCGACAGCCGTGGCAACGACATCGGTCAGCACGCGCGGCTCACGCTCACGTCCACCACGCCCACGCCCACGTCCGCGACGGCGTCGGCTGCCACGCTCTTCGCCTTCTTCCTTCTCGGCCGCTTCGTCGAGTGCGCCGGCGACATCGCCGCTGGCAACCATCGGCGTCGCGCCTGACTTGGCACCGGGCGGCGCAATCTCGAACTGTCCATTCTCGAGCCGCGTCAGTGTGAGCAGTCCCTTCTGGGCTGCTTCCTGCACGAACTTGGAGAACTTCGACATGCCGAGATCCTTCTCGTCGAAGCCGTTATCGATGTCCTGCATCACCTGCTTGAGGCGATCGGCGCGCATCACATCGCCGTTGCGCACCATTCGGGCGAGTGACTCGGTGACGAGCTCCCACGGATCACGCTTGACCGTTTCCTCGTCGTTGGTCTTGACGAGTCCTGCCAGCGCGTTGTAGCTGTAGTATTCGTCGCAATTCATCACCAGCAGGTCGCTGGAACTCTCGCGAATCCCGACGCCGATGACGTACTTGCCGTACTCCTTGAGCTTCATCACCATGCTCGAGAAGTCGGAGTCGCCGCTGAGCAGGATGAAGGTGCCGATCTCGGGACGCGTGAACATGAGTTCAACGGCGTCGATCGCGAGGCGGATGTCGGTGGCGTTCTTCTTCGAGCTGCCGTAGGCCGGCGCCATGATCATGTCGATCGAGGACTCGGCGAGGGGCACCACATACTGCGGGTAGCGGCGCCAGTCGGCGTAGGCACGCTGGACGGCGACCTTGCCCTTGATGATGTCCGACGAGAGGAGGTTCTTGAGTTCCGTCTGCAGGTCGGAGCGGATCCCCATCGTGACATTGTCGAAGTCGATGAGGAGCGCGGCGTTCGGGGCCTGGCTGTACTGCGAGTAATTGGAGGAGGAACCAGCATTGGTGCTGGTGGCCTGCGGCCCGCGGTGCACCGGGGCGATGGGCCCTCTGGGTGCGTGCGGGCGCGACGAGCGTCCGTTCATGTAACTGGGGATGTGAAGAAGCGAAAAAGCACGCGCCGCATCGGCATAGGGGCCGGCGGCTGCGCGGTCGCTCTCCCCGGCGCCCCGCCCAAGAACGTGGGGGCAAGGCCGGCCGGAGGCCGCGACAGCGGAAGTGCACCCGATAAACTAATGAGCGCACCGCGCAACGGCACCGCCAACGCCGGGGAGATGCGCAGGTGGATAGAATCACCGAAACCTCCCCCTCCTCCAGCTCGTAGTCGCCCCAGTGTCCCGTCTCGGGTTTCGCACCCGTCTCCTGCTCGTGTTGATGGCTTTTGCCGTATTGCCGGCCGCCCTGCTGACCATGGTCGGGCTGGTCGCGGCGAACCGGACGCTACCGTTCATTTCGGCGGGTGGTGCATGGTCGCGTGTGGCCGAGACCGGTGGCAAGGCGCTGACGGCGGCTCGCCGCGCGGCGCCCGGCGGCGATGCGGCGGCGGCGCTCGACGCGCATGAGGCGGAATTGCAGGCGTCGCTGGATCAGGCGAAGCGGCTGGAGTATCTGGCGCCGCGCGTGATCCGGGTGGTGGCGGTGGTGGCGGTGGTGCTCTTTCTGGTGCTGGCGATTGTCGCAGGGCGGGTCGCCGGCCATCTCAGCCGGCAGCTCAGTCGGCCGCTGGATGAAGTGGTGGAATGGACGGAGCGGATCGCGAAAGCGGAGGCGCTCCCAGACGGTGCACCGAGTCGCGGCGCACCGGAGTTTGATGTGCTTCGATCCAGGATGCGAACCATGGCCGTGCAACTCGATGCGGGACGGACGGCCGCGACCGAGGCCGCACGGCTCGGCGCATTCCGCGAGACGGCGCGCCGGGTGGCGCACGAGCTGAAGAACCCGTTGACGCCGATTCGTTTTGCCGTCTCGCGCCTCCGCCAGGCCGCCGCGCCCGAATTGCAGGAATCGATCGAAGTCCTCGAGACCGAGACGGCACGTCTCGACACGCTTGCCAGGAGTTTCGCGCAGTTCGGCCGATTGCCCGACGGGCCTGTGGCCGACATCGACATTGCCGAGCTGCTGCGGTATGCGACGCGCGCGACACTGCCACCTTCGATGACCGTGACGCTCGAACTTCCGGCGAACCTGCCGTTTGTCTCCGGCCATCACGATCCGCTCGCGCGCGCCGTGAGCAACATCCTGCTCAACGCGGCCGATGCCGCGGGACCAACCGGGACCATCACGGTGGCGGCGACGGCGATCGCCGCGCCGGTTCCCGTGGTGGAGATTCGTATACATGATACGGGGCCCGGCATCACCGCAGAAACGCTCTGCCGGATCTGGGAACCATACGTCACGACCAAACCCGGCGGCACCGGACTCGGGCTGGCGATCGTGCGTCAGACGGTGCTGGCGCATGGCGGCAGCGTGGCCGCGGTGAGTGAGCCGGGCCACGGTACGACCGTCACATTGACACTGCCCGCCATTGGCACCTTACCGATTCCGGAACAGCGCGATGAATGAAGACATTGTCATTCCTGCCATTTTCTTCCTTACCGTCATCGTGCTGGCACTCGGCATTCCACTGGTTCGCGCCTATATCCGGAAGCAGGAGCGCGGTAACGTCCCAACGCGGCTGACGCCGGAACTGGAAGCGCGGCTCGACCGACTCGAATCGATGTTGGAGACCGTCTCGGTGGAGGTCGAACGCATGGCCGAGGGGCAGCGCTTTACGACGCGTCTGCTGGCGGAGGGTGCCGCACACGCGCCGGTGGCGCAGGCTCGAGCCACCGCACCGGTTCGTGCACAGTCAACCGAGGCGACCCATGGTTAGCATGCTGATTCAAGGAAGTGGGCAGGCACCACCAGCTGCGCGCGCGGCCAGCCAAACTGCCGCAGATGCCGCACAACTCGATGCCCAGCTGGAGCTGGCGGCGAAGAAGGCGGCGCTGCGCGCCATGGAAGCGCCGGCGGGACGGCCGGCGGCCGAAGCACCGAGCGCCACCACCCCCGCCAGCCGGATCGTGATCGAGCGTGACGGCAAAACGGTCATCCTCGACAATCCGACCGCGGAGCAACTGAGCTCGCTCGGATTGGGGGTCTCGTCGGCCCAGCCTCAATTGGAGGGATGGCAGGTGATCGGGCTGACCGGCATCGTGATGGGAAGCATCGTCCTGCTGACCGCGATCACGCTCTGGTACCGCCGCACCATGCGCGCTGCACCAACCTCGGCTTCCGCATCCCCGCAATCCGAGGCGCGGATGGCGCGGATCGAGAACGCGCTCGAGTCGATCGCGGTGGAGGTCGAACGGATCAGTGAAGGGCAGCGGTATACGTCGCGGATGCTGGCCGAAGGTGCGGCGGTGCCGGTCGCGGTGCCGGACCGGAGCGACGTGGTGATGAGCAATCGCGGGGAGGGATAGTCATGAACCGAGTGTCGATGACGCACATGTGGCTGAACCCATCGGAACGGGCCGCCGCTCAGGCTGCGGGGGCACGCGGCGCTGCCGAAGGGGCGCGCGAAGCCGCGCAGCAGGCCCGCGACCAGGCGCAGGATGCACGCGATGCTGCGCAGGCGCAGCGCGACGGGGCAGCGGCCGGCCCAGCGGGCGGCAACACCAACACCGGCGTGATCACCATCCAGAAGAACGGCCAGACCATCACCCTCGACGGCGCGTCGCCGGAAGCGGTGATGTCGGCGCTGGGCATGCCGATACCAGACCGGCAGGGCCCCAGCAACGGACCGTTCGTTGTGGCAGGCATCGGAATCGTCGCGACCGCCATCGTCGTCATTTTCGGATTGCTGCTGCGGTATCGCGGGATGACGCGCGGCGTGTCGAAGAAAACTGAATTGCCCGCCGAACTGACGCAGCGAATGGCTCGCATGGAGACCGCCATCGAATCGGTCGCGATCGAGGTTGAACGCATCAGCGAAGGGCAGCGCTTCACGACGCGGCTGCTGTCCGATCGCGCCCCTTTGGAGGTGCCACGTGGATGACGCATCGCGAGTGCTGATGGTGGCGACACCGGTCGCCGAACGTCCCGAACTGGCCGAGCGCGCGGCGCGTTCGGAGCTACCAGCAGTGGTTCAGCCGCCGGCGCCACCGGCCCCGCCAGCCCTGCCTGAGGCACCCGTCATCATCTCCGGCAGTGATATCCCGGCGCCGGGTCGCATCATCGTCAACGGAAAGGAAATCACCGTGGGTGATGGCAGCGGTGCGATCTTCAGCGGCTCAGGCATGCCATTCCCATCGGATATTCCCAGCAACGTCTACAACCTCGCGAAGGACGGCATCATCGGCTTCACGCTGATGATCATTGCCTTTCCGGTGTTCGGATTTCTCAAGGCACTGGTGAATCGTCGCGCGAACACACAACAGGCGCTTCCCTCTCGCGATCTGACGGATCGTCTGAACCGGATCGAATCGGCCGTCGACGCCATGTCGGTCGAGGTCGAGCGTATCAGTGAGGGACAGCGGTTCGTCACCAAGGTGCTGACCGAACGCAGCACGACACCGGGCTGACGAACTCCACATGCCGAGTGTGCTGATCGTCGACGACGAGCCGAACATCCGCCGGATGGTGGGTGCCCTGCTCGCCGCCGAGGGGTATGAGGTGCGCGACGCGCCGGACGGACACCTTGCGTTCACGCGCGCGGAGGAAGCCGAGCCGGACGTCGTGTTGCTCGACCTGATGATGCCCAACGACAGCGACGGCATGGAGACGCTGGCGAAGTTCCGGACGAGGTTTCCGGAGTTGCCGGTGGTGATGATGAGTGGACGGGCCGGGCTGAGTGATGCCGTCAAGGCCACCCGGCTCGGCGCGTTCACTTTTCTCGAGAAGCCGCTCACGCCGGAAGGCACGCTGCTGGCACTGGGGTCAGCGCTCGAATTGCGCCAGACGAGGCGTGCCGCTCGGACGCTGCGCGAGGATCTGGGGCTGGCGGGTGGTCTGGTGGGCGACAGTCCGGTGATGGCGGAGGTGCGTGAACTGATCGCGCGCGTCGCACCGAGCGACGCGCGGGTACTGATCTCCGGCGAGAGTGGCACCGGGAAGGAACTCGTCGCCGGTGCGCTGCACACCGGAAGTCCGCGTCGCGACAAGGCATATGTGCGGACGAACTGCGCCGCGATTCCGCGTGATCTGGTGGAGAGCGAGATGTTCGGCCACGAGCGCGGAGCATTCACCGGGGCAACCGATCGGCGCATCGGTCGATTCGAGCTGGCGCACGGCGGGACGCTGTTCCTCGATGAAGTCGGCGATTTGCACGGGGAGGCACAGGCCAAGCTGTTGCGTGCCATCGAAGCGCGGGAAATCGAGCGCGTCGGCGGCGCCAAACCAATCAAGGTCGACGTGCGCATCGTGGCGGCAACCAACCGCGATCTGGTCGCGGCAGTGGCGGCTGGCTCCTTTCGCGAGGATCTGTTCTTCCGCCTGAACGTGATCCCGATGACGCTGCCACCTCTGCGCGAACGCGTCGAGGACATCGACCAGCTGGTGCTGCACTTCACGGCGCTGCACCGCACACGCACGGGGCGTGCGGCCCCGACGTTCACCCCGGAAGCGATGGCAGCCCTGCGCGCGCACCGATGGCCGGGCAACGTGCGCGAGCTTGCCAACATCGTGGAGCGACTGGCCATTCTCCATCCGGGCCGACAGCTCCGCGTGGGTGACGTGGACGATGTGCTGCCCGCCGCGAAGGAAAGCGAACGGCGGACACCGACCTCGTCGTCGCGCATCGACCCGTCGCTTCCGTTGAGCGACGCACTCGACGCCTACGAACGGCAGCTGATCGTGCGGGCACTGGATGACTCGATGGGCAACGTGGCGGTGGCGGCGCGCACGCTGCAGACCGACCGGCCGAATCTCTATCGCCGGATGAAGCGGCTGGGCATTGGTGGTGGCATGCACGACGGACGAGGGGACGCGTGATGCGGTGTCGACTGATCGTCGTCGCGATGAGTGCCCTGCTCGCGTCGCGCGCCGACGCGCAGCAACCGGTGTGGTCGGTGTGCTCGGACACGACCGGTGGACGCGCCTGTGGCGTGCGGGCAGGCACCACCCGTCGTGAACGAGAGGAGGCGCAGGCGCTCTACAACGCGCCGGCCACACGCCGCGAGACGGGCCCGTTTTCGCTGGCGCCGGATTCAATCGTTCGAGGGTCACTGGCCGTCATCGGCGGGCCGGTGCGGATCGCCGGCACGATTGACGGATCGCTCCTGGTGATCAACGGTGATGTGGTGTTCGCGCCGACGGCGACGGTCACCGGTGACGTTGCCGTGCTGGGCGGCCGAGTGACCGGAACCGACAGCGCGCGCCTCGGGGCACTGCGGGTGGAGCCGGACGAGGTGCGATTCGGACTCGATGACGGCGTGCTGCATCTCGATGCGCCATTCGACGAGGTGTGGCGCCTCATTGGTCTGGGTGAACCAAAGGCGGGCATCGGACTTCGGTTGGCGCTGACACGGACCTACAATCGCGTCGAGGGGTTGCCGATCGAGTTCGGGCCGCGATTGCGATACCGGACGCCGCTGGGCACCGTGGCGGCCGATCTCTTCGGCATCTTCCGCACGGGATCGCGCATCGAATGGAATGGCAGCAACGTCGGGCACAATGCGCGTGTCGAACTGCGCCTGGGCAAACGCGAGCACTGGAGTATTGGTGGACGACTCTATGACGTGGTGGCGCCGGTCGAGGACTGGCAGCTGAGCGATGTGGAAGTCGGCCTGGCGAGTTTCATCGGCCACAGTGACTATCGCGACTACTTCGACCGGCATGGTGGCAGTGGCGTCCTCGGCTACCGCGACGGACGCGCGTTCCGGGCGGCGGTCGAGATCAGCGACGAACGCTGGCGTCCGCGGCGGACGTTGAATCCGTTCACACTCTGGCGGAACGACGAACCGTGGCGCCAGAATCCGGAGTTCGATCGTGCCAGGTACCGGCGCGTGCGACTGCACACCAGCTATGACACTCGCACCGACCCGATTCGGCCGCGAAGCGGCTGGTGGCTAAAAGGCGAATACGAACTCGGCGACGGCGACCACCAGACGTTCGGGACGGAAAACGCCGCCCCCGTGGCGTCCGGTGGCCGCAGCGTGCGATACGGTCGCGGCATGCTCGATCTGCGGCGGTACAGCCGACTTTCACCGTCCTCGCAGCTCAATGCGCGACTGATCGCCGGCGGCTGGCTGCACGGTGATCCGCTCCCATTGCAACGTCGTGTGTCGCTCAGCGGTCCGGGCGCCAACAGCGGCTTCGGGTTCCGCGACCGGGTGACGAGTCCCGACCGGCTGCAGTGCTCCGGCAGCGTCGTGCTGAGCGGCACGCCAGCGCTCTGCGATCGGATGGTCCTGCTGAGCGCTGACTACCGCCACGACATTCGCTGGCTGGTGGACCTCTTCGGCGGGTCGCGCCTGGTCCGCCCTGATCGCAGTGGCTACGCCGGGTGGGTGCTCTTCAGTGACGTGGGCCGCGGCTGGCTGGTGTCACCGCGTGCACCGCAGCCGGCGGTGCCGTTTGATGCGCCCAAGGGCATCGACGCACTGCAGACCAGCGTTGGATTTGGTCTCGAGCTCGGCCAGGGCGGTGTGTACATGGCGAAGGCGCTCGGCGCACCGCCATCCCGTGGTGTGGAAGTCTTCGTTCGCCTGGTGCGACGCTACTAGTGCCCGCGTTGCTCTCGCGCCGCCGCGCGCTGCGACGATTGTGGATGACCGCGCTGGTGGGCGGCACGATGCTGCCCGCAGTTGAGGTGGCCGCGCAGGCTGACGCACGTCTTGATGTCCAACTGCCGGCGCGGGCGGTCGGCGGCGGCGAAGGCCCGATCTTCTCGCCGCGCTCCGTCCTGGCCTCGCGCGATCTGCGCGAACTGTTGAAGGGCGGGTTCCCCGCGCGGCTGCACTTCCGGTGTGAGCTATGGCGAAACGAAACGCTGAACAACACCCGCGATGGTGCGGTGGAGTGGGACATGCTGATCCGCTTCGACCAGCTGAATCAGAAGTACGAGGTGTATCGCATCGTCGGCGAGAATGCGCGCCGGCTGGGACGATTCGCTACTGCGGAGGAAGCGGAAGCCACGGTTGAAAAACCCTTTCGCATCATGGCCCCGCCAATGCGTCGCGGCCGGAGCTACTACTACGATTCGAGCCTTGATGTCGAAGTCCTCAGCCTGAGCGACCTGGACGAAGTCGAACGATGGCTGCGTGGCGAGGTGCGGCCAGCGCTGCGCGGTGATCGCAATCCGGGCACCGCCGTGACGCGGACGGTGCGCACGTTCTTCGTGAAGCTGCTCGGCGGCGAGCGCCGCCACTACCAGACGCAGACCAGGACGTTCACCGTCGAGTAGCCGGCCTAG